>Ga0123337_10004968_pt1 | contig 13272 bp, 13 predicted proteins | sample frozenSSSSmetaG_FD_89792 | JGI IMG/M metagenome (GOLD analysis project Ga0123337, IMG submission 89792) | Glacier valley bacterial and archeal communities from Borup Fiord, Nunavut, Canada, to study Microbial Dark Matter (Phase II) -... | ecosystem: Environmental > Aquatic > Freshwater > Ice >...
ACGCCGACAGCACATCCTTGGGCAGGAAGCTCGGGATCGTGAACAGGATGCCGAGCACCGAGACGATGATGATGATGGCTGTGCGAAGCGGCGAGAACTGCATGGCTTGGCTTTACGTCCTTGCGGCCCGGATGGGGCAACGGCGCCGTGCCGGCGTCGCAAACAGGTTCAGATGTGCCGACGGCCGGCCTGTGCGGCCGGCCGTCGTCGAAATTATGGCGCTCACGCGGCCTTGTTGTCGTTGACCGGGGTCGACTTCGACCGCACGTCCGTAACGCCGGAGCGGGCGATCCTGACGCGCGTGCCCTGGGCGATCTCGACTTCGAGGTCCTCGCCATCCACGGCCTTGGTCACCTTGCCGACGAGGCCGCCGGTGGTCACCACGGTGTCGCCACGCGCGATGGCGGAGAGCATCGCCTGCTGCGCCTTCATGCGCTTCTGCTGCGGGCGGAAGATCAGCAGCCAGAAGATCACCACGAGCAGCAGGATCGGCGCGAACTGCATCAGCAGATCAGTTACGCCCATGCCGGCGGCCGGTGCGGCGCCTGCGGCCTGCGCGAGTGCGGGGGTGATGAACATCGAGAGAAGCTCCTTGCTTCGTGGCAACGGCGACGGAAAGCCGACGATTGAGCCCATATAGGGCGGGTTTCCGGCGAAGGGCAGTCCCACCCGGCGAAAATCGCGCGGAATATAGTGGCGGGACGTAGGATTGCAAAGCCTTTCCGGCTGCGGCACAACGAGCGCCCGAACGAGGTTTCAAGTCCTTGATGAATGAAGAACAATCGGCCGCCATCGCGGCTGCCCTCGCCCGTGTTGCTACTGCGCTCGAGGCGCTTTCGCCCCGCCGCGAGCCCACAGGGCCCGCGCTGACCGATGCCGACGCCTACCACTGGGACGCCGCCGAAGCCCACCTGATGCCCGTGAAGAAGGTGTCGCGCGTGTCGCTGGCATTGCTGCGCGGCATCGACGACGTGCGCGATATCCTGCTCGACAACACGCTGCAGTTCGCCCGTGGCTACGCCGCCAACAATGCCCTGCTGTGGGGCGCCAAGGGCATGGGCAAGAGCTCGGTGGTGAAGGCGGTGCACGCCCACATCAACGGTCTTGCCGCAGGCGACCTGAAGCGCCTCATCCTCGTCGAGATCGCCCGCGAGGACATCGAGGGGCTGCCGAAGCTGATGCGCATCATCGCCAACGAGGACGCCCGCTTCATCGTCTTCTGCGACGACCTGAGCTTCGACAAGGACGAGACCAGCTACAAATCGCTGAAGACCATCCTTGATGGCGGTATCGAGGGCCGGCCGGACAATGTGCTGTTCTACGCCACCTCCAACCGCCGCCACCTGATGGCGCGCGAGATGGTGGAAAACGAGCGCGCCACCGCCATTTCGCCCGGCGAAGCGGTCGATGAGAAGGTGTCGCTCAGTGACCGTTTCGGCCTCTGGCTCGGCTTCCACAACTGCGACCAGCCGACATTCCTGTCGATGATCCGCGGCTACTGCGACCAATACGGCCTCGCCATCGACGACGACACGCTGCGCGCCCGCGCCATCGAGTGGTCGATGACCCGCGGCGCCCGCTCCGGCCGCGTCGCCATCCAGTTCGTCCGCGCCCTCGCCGGGGAGCAGGGCAAGTCCATCTGATTTATCCTGTCATCTAGTCTCTCTGGGAGGAGAATGTTATGCAGTCGCACCAGCTCCGCTGGTCGCATGGCGAGGCGACGATTGTCGCCACCGCGGCCACCGTCACCGACCTGACCTTCAACCTGCCCAACGGGCCGTTCAGGCCGTTCGCCCGCGCGCCGTGGGTCGGCAAGATCGAAGACCCTGCCATCACCGGGCACCTGCGGGTGCTCTCCGGCGATTTTGTCGGTCTGCCCTTCGGCACCGGGGGCCGCACCGCGCCGAACCTGCCCGAATGGTCGAGCCTGATGACGCAGCCGGCCAACGGCACCATCCACGGCCCCGCCGCGCACTACGACTGGACGCTCGTATCGGGTGACGAAAAGTCCGTGACCTGGGCGCTCGACTACGAGGCACACTCGGCCGTGCGCCGGCTGGAGCGGACCATCACGGCGCGCGAAAACTCCCCTGCCCTCGATTTCACGCTGAAAGTCTTCGCCCGCCACAAGGCGGCAATTTCCTGCGGCCTGCACCCGAACTTCCGGCTGCCGGAGAACCCAGGCCGGCTCGAACTGAAGATCGACTTCGCCTTCGGCCTCACCCATCCGGGCCAGACCGCGGTGGGCGACCCGCAGGAGTTCTCGAGCCTCGCTTCGGTGCCCAAGGATGGCGGCCGCGTCGATATGAGCCACATCCCGCTCTCGCCCCGCACCGACAAGAACGTGCAGCTCTGCGGCGTCACCAGCCCGCTGACCGGCGCCTATCTCGATGAGGGCACCGGCTTCGAGCTCGACTGGGACCGCGACCTGCTGCCGACGCTGATGATGTGGCACACCGATGGCGGCATTTCGGGCGAGCCGTGGAACGGCTCGTTCCGCGCCATCGGCCTCGAGCCGCTGGCCGCAGCCTTTGATCTCCACACCGACGTCTCGACCGGGCCGAACCCAATCAACAAGCGCGGCGTAAGGACCTGGATCGACATCGACCCGGCGCAGCCGCTGGTGATCCGGCATTCGGTCAGAGGTTTCAACACCTGACCAAAGCAAAAGGCCCCGGCAAAACCGGGGCCTTTTCTTGTTCTGCGATGTCGATCAACTGGCCAGCAGCGGCAGCGGGTCCACCGGGGTAGCGCCCTTGCGCAGTTCGAAGTGGAGCTGAGGCTTGCTTACCGAGCCGGTCTTGCCAGCGGTGCCGATATTGTCGCCGCGGTTGACGACGGTACCTTTGGCCACGGTCATCTGCTGCAGGTGGGCATAGGCCGAGACATAGCCGTTCGGGTGGCGGATCAGGATCAGGTTGCCGTAACCCTCGACGCCCGAACCGGCATAGATCACCTGGCCATTCTCGGCGGCCCGCACCGAAGCACCCTCGGGCGCTTCGATATTGATGCCCGTGCCCTTGGAGTTGGCGAAGTCGGTGATGACGCGGCCTGAGATCGGCCAGCGGAACTTGTCGGCGCCAGAGAGCACCGGCTCGGTCTTCGGCTGCTCAAGCGGCTTGGCGGTCTCCACCTTGGCCACCGGCTTCTCGGAGGGCTTGGCTTCGAGCGGCTTGACCGGAGCGAGCGGCGTAGTGGCCGCCGGATCGACCGAGGCAACCTTCTCGACCGGCTTCACTGCCGGCGAGGCATCGAGCGGCTTGCCGCCCTTGGGGCCGAGCGCCGCCAACTGGCTCGCCTTGCCGGGGATCACCAGCTTCTGGCCGACATAGATCTTGTCGGGCGACGAGAAGCCGTTGGCCTGGATGATCGCCTGCGCCGTGACATTGTAGCGCCGTGCGATGGTGTAGAGGCTCTCGCCGCTTTCGACCTGATGGACATAGGCGTCCGACGGGATCGACACGAGCGTGGGGCTGGCCGGGATGTCCGCTACCCTGGGGGTCGCCGGCACCGGGCTCAGGGGCTGGACAGCGGGCATCATCTGGTTGCTTCCATTATCTGAGTTGAGCGAAGGCAGATCTGCAGTCGTGATCGTACCCAGTTGCTGGGTACCGGCCGGCATCGGCGCCATAGCCATGGCGCTGGAGCCGCCCCCGATGTCGTTGGGTGGGATGAAGGGCCCGGCCGCCACCTTGGTCGGGGCCACGAGGGTCTTGGGCATCGGCTGTGTGCCCTGGAAATCGGAGGACGCGTTGACCGACCCGGTCGCCGTCCTGTCGAAGCCCAACCCGCTCAGCGAACTGCATCCCGCGAGCGCCGAGGCGCCGACGAACATGCCTGCAATTGCAGCGATCCTAAGCGCCTTACCGGTAACGCGGTTACTCATCAGTCCACTCGTACACAGGTACTCAATGGACGTGAGATTAGGGCGTTAAGGTAAAAACTGACTTAAGTGCCGAAGGCTTTTGAGGAGAATTTGCGAGATGGATTCAGGGGTTGGTAGGGTTAAGGAAAGCCGCCGTGCTGGAGGGGAACGTTCCCGATAGCGCCTTACCCACAGGGTCACCCCGGCGCAGGCCGGGGCCTATCCTGAGGTGTCCCTCCTCGCGGTGAGCGTGGAGTTATCTCAGGATGGATCCCGGCCTGCGCCGGGATGACATCGCGTGGGGTCTGCAATGGTGCCTGGAGCAACGCTCCCTAGATCGAGATCAAGCCGTCCAACTCATCGGCGACGCCATAATCCGATGCCTGCAGCATCAGCGGGGTGATGGTGATCGCCGAGGTGTGCATCAGCAGGTGGAAATCGCTCGCCGGATCGAGCGGCTTGGGCGTCTCGGGAATCGCGATGAAGAATTTTCCGGCGTTGTCCGACGGGTAGTACGCCATCGGCGAGCGGGCGAAACGCTGCGACGGTACCACGCGCACGCCGGTGACCTCCGGCTGCCACGGGATGTTGACGTTGAAATAGACCTGCCCGCGCGTCGTAACCTTCGCCCACAGCGAGCGCACCAGGCCGGCCACATGCTTCCGCGAGTTGGCCCAGTCGATGTGGTCGCCGAGCTCGTAGTTCACCGCCTGCGAGATGCCGATGCCGAGTGCTCCGTGGAACGCACCCTCGCGCGCTCCCGCGGCCGTGCCCGAGCAGTTGATGATGTCGCCGAGGTTCTGGCCGTTGTTGATGCCGGAGAGCACCAGCTCGGGCTTCAGGTCCTTGCAGACATGCGTCATGGCGGCGACCACGCAGTCGGCGGGCGAGCCGCCCACCACCGCGAACACCTTGTCCTCGCGTTGCTCGAGCCCGAGTTCGCGCCCAAAGGTGAAGCGGTGCCCGGCGCCCGACTGGTTGCCGTCCGGCGCCACTACCCACACGTCGTCGGAAAGCTCGGCCGCGACGGCGCGCAGCACTTCCATGCCCGGCGCATCGACGCCGTCATCATTTGTCAGGAGGATTCTCACGAGCGCGCGCCTATGGTTTTGAGGCCCTTCATGTAGGGCTGCAGCACGTCGGGCACGAGGATCGACCCGTCTTCCTGCTGGTAGTTTTCAATCACCGCGATCAGCGCCCGGCCGACCGCGACGCCCGAACCATTGAGCGTATGTACGTGCCGGACCTTGCCATCCGCGTCACGGAACCGCGCATCCATGCGCCGCGCCTGGAAATCGCCGCATACCGATACCGACGAAATCTCGCGATAGGAGTCCTGCCCCGGCAGCCACACTTCGATGTCGTAGGTCTTCTGTGCGCCGAACCCCATATCGCCGGTTGACAGCTTCATGACGCGATAGTGGAGCCCGAGGCGCTTCAGCACATCCTCGGCGTCCGACAGCATCTTCTCGTGCTCGTCGCCCGATTTCTCCGGCGCGGTGATAGCCACCATCTCGACCTTGTTGAACTGATGCTGCCGCAGCATGCCGCGCGTGTCCCGGCCGGCCGACCCAGCCTCGGAGCGGAAGCACGGGGTGAGCGCGGTGAGGCGCATTGGGAGCTGGTCAGCCGAGAGGATGGACTCGCGGACGAAATTGGTGAGCGGCACTTCGGCGGTCGGGATCAGCCCGAGCCGGCCTTCGCCATGCTTCACGAAGAACAGGTCTTCCTCGAACTTCGGCAGCTGGTTGGTGCCGAACAGAGCCTCGTCGCGCACAAGGTACGGCGGCTCCACCTCGGTGTAGCCATGCTCATCGACATGCAGGTCGAGCATGAACTGCCCGATGGCGCGTTCCAGCCGAGCCAGTTGCGACTTCAGTACCACGAAGCGGGCGCCCGAGAGCTTGGCAGCCACCTCGAAATCCATCATCCCTAGCGCTTCGCCGGTCTCGAAATGCTCCTTTGGCGCGAACGAGAAGCTCGGCTTCGCCGGCCGGTTCTTCGCCGCCGTCTCGGGCGAGCCGTTGCGGCCGAAATACTCGACGTTATCGCTCTCCCCGTCGCCAACCGGCACGTCATCAAGCGGCAGGTTGGGGATGATGCTGAGCGCGTTACGCAGCTTGTCCTCGGCGTCCTTGCGGGCGGCCTCACCGTTCTGCACCACGTCCTTGAGGTGGGCGACTTCGTCGAGCAGCGCCTGGGCCTTCGCCTCGTCCTTCTGCGCCTTGGCCTGGCCGATCTGCTTTGACAGCGCATTGCGCCTGGCCTGGGCGTCTTCCACGGAGGCGATCACCGTGCGGCGCTGCTCGTCGAGCGCCAAGAGTTCAGCGGATCGGAACGGCACGCTCTTGCGCCCGCTGAGCGCCCGGTCGAAAGCTTCGGGGTTGGCCTTGATCCAGTTGATGTCGAGCATGAAAAACCTGCCGTCGGAGAGGCGTTCTGCTTTAATGCATTGAGGGTCGGTTGCAAGCCCCGAGGTATCTCACGGGCACGATGTCATTCCGGCGAAGGCCGGAACCTGTCCCGAGATATTTCGGCCCTCGCTGCGTGTTGATAGTCCTCAGGATAGGCCCCGGCCTGCGCCGGGGTGACACCGAGTAGGTGGCGTGGCCTTGCCCACAGCGGCGTTGCCGAATACTCCCCCCTCCTCTATGTTCCGGCCGAACTCAACTCCCCGGAATCCCGATCATGGCGCACGAGAGCACCCCGCATTTCCATAATACCGAAGGCCTCGGGAAGATCGAAGTCGGGTCCAAGGAGTTCATGTGCGTCGGCGCCCTGCCCCCGTTCGATCATCCGCACATCTATATCGACATGGGCAAGGACAACGAGGTGGTGTGCTCGTACTGCTCGACGCACTACGTCTATAACCCGCAGCTGGCGCCCGGCACCTCCGAGCCGCTCTCGGCCATCTACCAATCCGAAATCGCCTGACCTGACATGTCCGGCAACGGACGCACGGTCTATATCGCCGGCGCAGGCATTGCGGGGCTGACGCTCGCCCTGGCGCTTGCCAAGTTCGGCGCCACCGTGGTCGTGCTCGAACGCAACGCCCGCGTGCAGGAAGTCGGCGCCGGGCTGCAGATCAGCCCGAACGCGCGGCAGGTGCTCGATCGGCTGGGTGTCGATCGGGCGCTGCATGCCGTCGCCTTCGAGCCCACGGGCATCGACGTCTATCCGTTTGGCGCTAAGCACCCGCTGGTGACGCTGGAGCTCGGCGGCGCCATGCTCGATCGCTTCGGCGCGCCTTATGCAGTGATGCACCGGGCCGATCTCGCCGAGCTGCTCTACAAGGCCTGCAAGCGCTTCGCCAATATCGACATCCTTTTCGGCGTTCGCGCCCATGACGTGGTGAGCCATGCCCGCGGCGTCTCGGTGACGGTCGATGAGGCGGACGGCAAGTCGCGCTCGGCCCGCGCCTTCGCCTTCATCGGCGCCGACGGGGTCCGCTCGCGCACCCGCACCGACATACTGATGGGACCGCAGGCGGTGTACACCGGCCGCGTTGCCTGGCGCATCACGCTGGGCCAATCCGAGGTCGCCGGCATCGTCGCGCAGGATCGCACCAGCCTGCTCTGGGGCCCCGGCTTCCATGCCGTCACCTACCCGCTGCCGCACCGCAAGCAGATGAACGTCGCCCTGTTCATGAAGGCCCGCGAGGCCGACGTGCTCGGCGACAACCCGCCGCGCCGCCCTAAACTGCCGTGGTCCGCCACCGGCAACCGCCGCTTCGACGAGATAATCAAGCTCGCCGGCGATCAGTGGGGCTATTGGCCGCTCTTCACCATCGACACCGACAAGTGGAGCGAGGGCGGCATCGGCCTGATCGGCGACGCCGCCCATGCCATGGTGCCGTTCCAGGCCCAGGGCGCAGCCATGGCCATCGAGGATGCGGCCGTGCTCGCCCCGCTGCTGATGACGGATGTGGACGCAGAAACCGCGCTCGGCCGCTACCAGTCGATCCGCCGGCCGCGCGTCGAACAGGTGCAGAAGCTGAGCGAGTCGAACGGCCAGGCTTTCCACCTCGAATGGCCGTTCAGCATGGCCCGCGACGCGGTGGTGAAGCTGCAGGGCAGCACCGGCCACCTCCAGCGGCTGGCCTGGCTTTATGGCTACGACCCCTCCCCCGACCCCGCCAGCGTCCCCCCCGCCCCACAAAGAGCGGTGCGCGACGCAACCTGAACGGGACCTCGCGACTTGCGTAGGCAGGCTTCAGCGTGTCATCTGCCGCCCGATCGCAAAGGTTAAAGTGCCCGCTGATGAAGTCCGTTTCGCCAACTTCCAGGCTCACCCTCGCCTGCATCCTCGTCACCATCTTTCTCGACATGCTCGGCTACGGCATCGTGCTGCCGGTGCTGCCGCGGCTGATCGGCGAGTTGACCGGGGGCACCAACGCGCAGGCCGCGGTGCTGGGCGGCTACCTGGTGTTCTCCTATTCGCTGATGCAGTTTCTGTTCGGCCCGGCGCTGGGCAACCTGTCCGACCGGTTCGGCCGCCGCCCGATCATCCTGATCGCGCTCGCGGGCCTCACCGTCAACTATACGATCATGGGGTTCTCACCCAACATCGCATGGCTGTTCGTCGGCCAAACCATCGCCGGCATCTCGGGGGCCTCAGTCGCTACCGCCACAGCCTACATCGCCGACATCACCCCCAAAGAACAGCGGGCGCAGCGCTTCGGGCTCATCGGTGCAGCCATCGGTCTCGGCTTCATTGCAGGCCCGGTGGTCGGCGGCTTGCTCGGCTCGCTTGGCCCCCGGTGGCCGTTCTATGCCGCGGCGGTGCTTGCTACTAGCGCCCTGATCTTTGGTTTCTTCGTGCTTCCCGAGAGTCTCCGCAAGGATCTGCGCCGGCCGTTTCGCCTCAAACGTGCCAACCCCTTCGGCGCCCTCTGGGCGCTGAGCCGTAATCCGGTGGTGCTGTGGCTGCTGGCGGCGCTGCTGCTGTTCACCCTCGCCGCGCAGGCTTTCCCCACCGCCTGGCCGTTCTTCACCATCGAGGTGCTGAACTTTTCCTCGACGCAGATCGGTTTTGCGCTGGGCGCCTTTGGCCTCGGCTTTGCCCTCAGCCAGGCGGTGTTCATCGCGCCGAGCATCAAGAAATTCGGCGAATCGGCGACCGTGCTGATCGGCATGGTGTTCGCCGCCGTCGCCTTCACCGGCACGGCCTTCATCCACTCCGAAGTGCCGCTTTACCTCTTCCTGATCCTTGGCTCGATGGCGGGCCTCGCGGGGCCGGCGATCAACTCACTGATGTCGCACCAGGTACCCGACGATGCACAGGGAGAACTGCAGGGCGCCATCAACGCCACCAACTCGCTGGCCGCCATCCTCGGCCCGCTGATGGCGACGCAGCTGTTCAACCATTTCAGCAAGGGACAGGAAGGCAGCCCCAACTACTTCCCTGGCGCGCCGTTTATCGGCTCGGGCCTTATGGTGCTGATCGCCGCTGGCGTGTTCGCCTACGCCGTGTGGCGTTTCGACCTGATGCGCCGGCCCCGGGTGTCCAAGAAGGAACACCAGCACGAGATGGGGCAGCCCGGCCAGCAGACGACTGCGCCGCATGAAGGCGACGGCGACGATACGCGCGGGCCCACGATTCATCACTGATGGGTGGGCATAGGCCTGCGCCCATCAGCCTGTTATCCTGGGTTTGACCCGGGACGACATCGGGTTGGAGGCACCAGGCGATGCCCCCCGGATGTTACTTCCCCAGCGTCGACGGCCACTTGCCGTGCTGCTCGCCTTCACGGTCGGTGAGGATGAAGCCGTGGGCGCCGAAGAAGTCGCGCTGGCCCTGAGTGAGGTTCGTCGTGCCGCGGGCCTGCTTGTAGCTGTCGAAATAGGCCAACGAGGCAGAAAGGCAGATCAGCGGGAACTCGCCGAGCGCCGCGGCCGCCACGACCTTGCGCAGCGACTTGTTGGCGCCCTTCATGATGTCGATGAAGTCCGGCACCATTAGCAGGTTCACCGCGTCGCCCTTGGCATAGGCCGCCGACATCTGATCGAGGAAGCGCGAGCGGATGATGCAGCCGGCGCGCCAGATCTTGGCGATGGTCGCGAGCGGCAGGTTCCAGCCGAACTCCTCGCTGGCCTTGGTCAGCACGGCAAAGCCCTGCGCGTAGGAGACGATCTTGCCAGCCAGCAGCGCCTGCTCCAGATCGGCGAGTGAAATGTCGGCCTTGCCGGTCGCCGGCTTGCCGTAAGCCGCTTCCGCCGCGACACGCTCATCCTTGCGCGAGGAGATGGAACGGGCCGCCACCGCGCCCTCGATTGCCGTCGCCGGCACCGCCAGTTGCTGCGCCGCAATAGCGGTCCAGGTCCCGGTGCCCTTCTGGCCTGCCTTGTCCAGGATCAGCTCAACCAGAGGCTTGCCGGTCTTCGGCTCGGTCGCTTCGAGCACCAGCCCGGTGATCTCGATCAGGTAGGAGTTCAGCGAGCCCTTGTCCCAGTCCTTGAACACCTTGCTCGAAGCCGCCGGGTCCATGCCGAGTCCATCGCGCATCACGCCATAAATCTCAGCAATCATCTGCATGTCGCCGTATTCGATACCGTTGTGGATCATCTTGACGAAGTGGCCCGCGCCGCCCTCGCCCAGATAGGCGCAGCACGGCTCGCCGTTGAACTTCGCCGAGATCGCTTCGAGGATCGGTTGCGCGTTCTTCCATTGTGCTTCGGGGCCGCCGACCATGATCGAGGGACCATGCCGCGCGCCCTCTTCGCCACCGGACACACCGATGCCGAGGAAGCCGATGCCCTTGTCGCGCAGGCATTCGAAGCGCCGCTGGCTGTCGGTATAGAGCGAGTTGCCGCACTCGAGGATCGCGTCGCCCTTTTCGAGATGCGGCAGCAGCTGTTCGATCATCTCGTCGACCGGCTTGCCGGCCTTGACCATGATGACGATCGAACGCGGGCGCTTGACGGCCTGGATGAACTGCAGGAGGTCAGCCTCCGGCACCACCTTGCCGTTGAGCCCCTGAGCCGTGGCCATGCCGACGAAGTCGTCGATCTTCGACGCCGTCCGGTTGTGAACGGCGATGGTGTAGCCCTTCTCGGCGATGTTGAGCGCCAGATTGGAGCCCATTACCGCGAGCCCGATCAGGCCGATGTCGGCAGACGCCATCATATTCTCCGTCGATAGGTATTGGTTTTCCTCGCGCGGCTTTTTGGCACGGGGCACCCGCGAACGCCACCCCTCGCGGCCCCTACCAAGTGGGCATTGCAGGCGCTTTCCGGACTTACCATGCATGACGCCATCAACTAGTGTTGCCGACTTGGTGGCGTATGAAGTGCCCTGGGAGGGGATCAAGCTTGGAATCGAATTCGATGTTTTCGCTCGCCGGCAAGCGGGCGCTGGTGACCGGCTCGAGCCGTGGCATCGGCTTCGGCATTGCTGACGCCCTCGGCGCTGCGGGCGCCGAGTTGCTGCTCAACGGCCGGGACCAGGAGGCGCTCGGCGCTGCTGCCGCAAAGCTCGCCGAAAAGGGCTACTCGGTGAAGGGCCTCGCCTTCGACGTCACCTCCGAAGAGAGCGTCGAAGACGCCATTGCCCACGCCGAGACCGAGATCGGGCAGATCGACATCCTCGTCAACAATGCCGGCATGCAGCACCGCGCGCCGCTCGAGAGCTGGCCGCTCGATAAGTTCGAGCAGGTGATGACCACCAACGTCACCTCCGCCTTCCTCGTCAGCCGGGCGGTGGTCAAGGGCATGATCGCGCGCAAGCGTGGCCGCATCATCAACATCTGCTCGGTGCTGTCGAACTTCGCCCGTGCCTCGGTGGCGCCCTACTCCGCCTCCAAGGCGGCGCTCGCCAACCTGACGCGAGGCATGGCGGTCGACTGGGCCAAGTACAATATCAACGTCAACGGCATAGCGCCGGGCTACATCGCCACCGAGCTGAACGAGGCGCTGCTCAAGAACGACGAGTTCAACGCCTGGATCGAAAAGCGCACCCCGATGGGTCGCTGGGGCAGGCCCGAGGAATTGGGCGGCGCTGCCGTGTTCCTCTCCTCCGACGCCGCAACCTTCGTCAACGGACACATTCTTTATGTCGATGGTGCATTCACTGCCACCGTTTGAGGGCGCCCGCATCATCATCGCGATGGGCGTCGCCTCCTCGGGCAAATCCGCAACCGGCGCGGCCATCGCGCGGCGCCTGCACGCCCCGTTCCTCGATGGCGACGGCTACCACCCGCCCGCCAACAAGGAAAAGATGCGCGCCGGCATCCCCCTCGAGGACGCCGACCGCTGGCCCTGGCTCGAAACGCTGGCCGGCGCCCTGCACGAAGCCGCCGATCAGAAGGGCGTCGCGGTCGGCGCCTGCTCGGCCCTGAAGCGCGCCTACCGCGACTTCCTCACCGAAAAAGCCGGCGAGCCGATCCTGTTCGTGTTCCTTGATGGCGACATCGAAGTGATCCGCAAGCGCATCGAGGCGCGAGCGCACGAGTTCATGAACCCCAAGCTGCTCGACAGCCAGTTCGCGACGTTGGAGCGGCCAGCGGAAGATGAGAACGTGCTGAAGGTGGACGTGGCCGACACGGTGGAGGCGATCGCAACCAAGGTTGTCAGCAAGCTGACATACCTGAAGGTCTTCAAGCGCGGGCAGTAGGCCTCAGCAGTCGCTCCACCCACGGTGTCGCGCCGACGCAGGCCGGGGTACATCCCGAGATCCCTCACCCCAGCCCGCCGAAATGTCTCAGGCTGGGTCCCGGCCTGCGCCGGGATGACACCGAGGATGAAGCACCGCCGAAGCCCTCAGAACCCGAACGAGAACTGTCCCGTCGGGCTCGCGGCACGCTCCAGCGCCAGCATCTCCATCTTCGCCTGCACCCCGCCCGGTGCCGAGAATCCGCCAGTGCGCCCGTCAGCGGCGAGCACGCGGTGGCACGGCACGATCAGCGGAATCGGGTTCTGCCCCATTGCCGTGCCGACGGTCCGGGACATCGCCACGTCTCCTAGCCAGCGCGCGACCGCCCCATAGGTGGTCGTCACGCCCCAGCCGAGGCCGCGGATGTGATCGTAAATTCGCCGGTTCAGTTCCGGTACCGCCGACAGATCGAGCGCCACGTCCTGAAACGCGTCCTCGGCCCCTTCGGCATAGGCCACGATCCGTGCAACCACGGCGCCCTGCCCCGCATCGTCCTCAACGCCGCTGGCGGCGACGAGCCGCTCCCGCATCCGGTCCGGCGCCTCGCCCGGCAGCAGCACGCGCGAAATCCCGCCCTCGGTCCACCCAAGGGCCATCCACCCCAGCGCCGTCTCGAACAGACGAAATCTCATGGTGGCATGTTAGGACGCCTGCCTCTCCCCGAGAAGCCGGTTTCGGCGCGGGCTCACGTCTCTTCCAGGAACTCGATGCGGTTGCCCACGGCGTCGGCCGTATAGAAGCGCCTTAGCCCGGGAATG
>Ga0123337_10004969_pt1 | contig 13272 bp, 12 predicted proteins | sample frozenSSSSmetaG_FD_89792 | JGI IMG/M metagenome (GOLD analysis project Ga0123337, IMG submission 89792) | Glacier valley bacterial and archeal communities from Borup Fiord, Nunavut, Canada, to study Microbial Dark Matter (Phase II) -... | ecosystem: Environmental > Aquatic > Freshwater > Ice >...
ATATCTAAGATGTATGGTTCTTCATCCCAGTCTTGACTATGCCAAATCTTGACTCCCTTATAACCACTAATGGCTAAATACTGTCCGTCAATGCGCCAATCTATACCCAATACTGAAGAGTTATCGAAATTCAGCGTCACGACGATTTCATGAGAATCTGCATCCCAGACTTGGACGTAACGCCCCAAACTAAAAGCCAGTTGGTTACTGGTATAATTCCAAGCTAGCTTGTCAACCCATGCGGGGGCATTTGACAACGTGGCGATTAATTCAGTGTCACGCCAAATTTTCACCTGTCCATCTTGTCCGCCAACAGCTAAATATTTCCCATCGGGCGAAAAAGCGAGACAATCTACTGATTTCCCGTTACCAGTTTGCAAAGTTGTGAGTTCGCCATCATTCCACAAAACTACTTCACCGGCGGCGGAAGTTGCTGCTAAAGTTTTACCTTGTGGCGACCAAGCGATCGCAGTTACATAATCTGAAAGTGTCCCCGAATAGTGTTGTTCAAATTCTTTAGATTTGCTGGTTGTGGAGTTCATATTTTATACATAAGTTAGGAGTTATAAGTTAGAAGTTATACCAATTTAATATGAAGCTGCATAGAATAGAGCTTCCAAGATAAAGTTGTAAGAAGAGACAGACATTACCTGCTCAAAATTTAGGCAACTTAACGATAAAGCTTGTCCCCTTGCCCTCGGCACTTTCAACTTCAATCGTCCCCTGATGCGCCTCAATAATACTCTTTGCTAAAAATAATCCTAACCCCCATCCTGTTTGATCCTCAGCACAGATGCTTCGACGAAATTGTTGAAATAAGATTGATTGAGCTTCTGAAGAAATCGGATTACCTTCGTTGTGGATAGTGAGGCTGATCTGCGTTTCAATTTGTTCAAGCGTGAGTGTAATTGGTGTATTAGCAGCACCATACTTCACTGCGTTAATAGCTAAGTTTTCAATTACCCGTCGGATCTCTTTACGGCTGCAATTGCTCCTGATAGCAGTATCAGAAACTACAATAAACCGCTCTCCATAAGCAAAGTTCAAATCCTCTACTACGTCCTGAACAAGGCTGTCTAAATTGCATTCTTCAAATTCAAACTTTAAGCTCTCCCCCGCCCGCAGCCGACTAGCATCGAGCAGATTTTGAATCATCGAATTCAAACGCTCGACTGCTTTTAGCATTTTCGCCGCGATATTGGCATGAGTGTCTCCTTGTTCAAGCCGACGCAAAGTCAGGTGAGTACCCATTTTTATGACATTGAGTGGGTTTCTAAGATCGTGAGTCAGTGTCACTATAAATAATTCTTGAATATCTCGCAGCGTCTGGGAAAATTGAGTCGCCGCATCGTTAACGGCTTGCTCAATGGAATCGATGATAATATCTCGTTCCCTCACCTCCAAAGCCGCTTCTTCTTCTAAAATTTCAAATATGGTCTGACGGAGAATGTGGTACTCAAAAATCACTTGAGTCATCGAGTAGTCGGCATAACCCGCCCGCTCATGTCCATGCTTTTTCCCAACCCGAGTGCTTTCTAGCTTATCCGTTCTTATTCTCGCTGGTGTCCTTTCAATCTTCGTTGACAATTCATCCACCAATTGGTTTAGATACTCAGGTAGAGAATTTTGTAGCATCAGAGAGTCCTGATGCATTGATGCACCAACTTCATCACGCGCCCGCTCTTCCCACGCCTGCATAATCCTTTCAACATTTTGCTTAAGACGCTTAGACACTTGCTTAGACATAGATTATAAAAACACCAAAAAGGGAAGAATAAAGCCATCGTTCATTTGGAAGAACAAAATGGATCTAATAACAAAAATGTAACAAGAAAGTGGACACAAATCCAAGAAACTAAAAAGAAGAATTCAACTCCTATTAATGTTACTCCTCGTCAATTTTTCTCTTAGTTTTCTTTTTTGCTATTTTTTGGAGGTTTTTGCCAGGTAAAGTTGGACAACCTGTCCAAAATATTCTTCAAGTCACAACAGTAGGACTAGCCCTTTCAAGGTGTGTTATTTTGCAGCTTTTTCTGGTTTATACCAATTTTGTATGAAGTTGCATAGAATGAGAAAGCTAAAACCTTTGCTTGGCAATTATTTCACTCTTCTCCTGTTTCATCCAGCTTCACAATGATTTGGTATTAGGAGTTAGAAGTTAGGAATTTTTAACTCATCAATCATCATTCCTAACTGCTAACTCGTTTTTTATGCTAGACAGGCGAGAAAATCTTGCTTGAGTTGGGCTGCATCAAGATTGCGACCGATAAAAACTAGTTCGTTTTTGGGGGTTTCACTTGGTTTCCAGGGGCGATCGGGTTTGCCATCAAATATCATGTGTACTCCTTGAAACACAAATCGGTTATCTTCTCCAGCAATATTTAAAATGCCTTTCATTCGGAAGATATCTGGGCCTTGGGTACGCAGTAACTCCGAAAGCCAAGCGTTTAATTTTTCTCCATCGACTGCACCCGCTTCTACTAAAGCCACAGAAAAGACAGTTTCATCGTGTACGTGGGCATCTTCGCCTAAGAAATTTGGATCAATTTCTAATGCGCGGTCTAAATCAAAGGCTTTTACACCTAATAAAGCATCTATTCCTAGTTCCGAATTTTGGGTACGGTAGATTTTTGCGATCGCATTCATCGCCCGAATCCGTTTTTCTAATTCATCCAACTCTTCTGGCGCTACTAAATCTGTTTTATTAAGTAAAATCACATCAGCAAAAGCAATCTGTTCTTGGGCTTCGTCTGCATCCCAATGCTGCCAAATATGCTTGGCATCTACAACTGTTACCACTGCATCTAGGGACAGTTGATTTTGCAAATCTTCATCAACAAAAAATGTCTGAATTACTGGTGCGGATCGGCTAGTCCAGTTGTTTCAATTACTATATGGTCAAATTTATCGCGCCGCTTCATCAAATTGCCAATGATCCGAATTAAATCGCCGCGCACTGTACAACAGATACAGACGTTGTTCATTTCAAATATTTCTTCATCTGCATCGATAATCAATTGATTATCAATACCCACTTCCCCAAATTCATTGACAATCACAGCAACTTTTTTGCCGTGTTCGTAGGTGAGGATGTGATTGAGTAGAGTCGTTTTACCTGCTCCCAAATAGCCTGTAAGAACTGTAACGGGAACTAAATTGTTAATTACATCAGCCACCATACTCTAAATGCCTCTTATTATATGGATAATCATTATCACCCATGATAAGACTTTTTATATTTTTGTGCGAACTTGCTGTTATTTGGGGTTTCAGCAAAATTATCACATAATTTAATTAAGAAACTCTTTGTCTTTACCCAAGAGGGTGTGCATACCAGAGCAAAATTGTTTAACCTTATCAGCAGAATGTGTTTTGCACCGATAAGACGGGTACGCTGACGGAAAAAGAGGTAAAATTCACTCTACGGTTGATGTGGAGGTTCAAGAAAGCGATCGCGTAGCCTCTCTACGAGACGCTGCGCGAACGACGCAGGCGAATCGCGTCAATCGCGTTCTACTTTACGTTTATTTGAATGCCGCATCTGAGTCGGGTTATGTGAATCCGATCGATACAGTGATTAGCGAATACAAAACATTCGACATTTCTGACTATCAAAAGCTAGATGAAGTGCCCTATGACTTTAACCGCAAACGTCTAAATATCCTGTTCAAAAAAGCTAAACATAAGCCAAGTTGCGCTAAAACATTTAAAAGACATAGATAATGTTGCGCTGTTTTCATTCACTCACTCAGAAAAGGAATTTATGCCTGGACACGACATTATCGTTATTGGAACTTCGGCAGGCGGACTTAAAGCATTAGGCGCGATCATGGCTACTCTGCCTAGTGACATAGATGCTGTCCTCTTTATTGTTCAGCACCTCGCAGCCGATAAGCCCAGCATTCTTCCCAAAATTCTTGCAGATGTAGGCTCTCTCCCGGCATCTCACCCGTCCGACGGAGAGCAAATTCAAAAAGGGCGAATCTACGTCGCGCCGCCCGATCATCACCTGTTGGTCAATCAAGGGTCAATACGCGTGGTGCATGGACCTCAAGAAAATAGATTTCGACCCGCGATCGATGCGTTATTTCGTTCAGCCGCTCGTGCTTATGGTTCAAGGGTGGTGGGTGTGGTACTGACTGGCTATCTGGATGATGGCACCGTGGGATTACAGGCAGTCAAAAAACGGGGCGGAGTGGCGATCGTCCAAGATCCAAAAGAAGCAGAATACCCCAGCATGGCAACCAGTGCCTTGCGATATGTGAAGGTGGATCACTGCCTGCCACTGGCAGAAATCTCAGACCTCCTAGTGCAGTTATCAAAGCAACCTGCCGCAGACGAGGAGGCATACCCAGTGACCGAAGAGATCGAAGTTGAATCTAAAATTGCTGAACAGCAAATGAATACTCAGGAGTTTCTAAAGAATGTAGAAGCGATCGGAACTAGGACAACTTACAGCTGCCCTGAATGCAACGGCAGCATCTGGCAAATAGGCAAATCAGAGCCGCTACGGTTTCGCTGTCACATCGGGCACTCCTTTACGGCTAATGTGTTTCTATCAGAGCAAACTCAGAACATTGAAAATGCTTTGTGGTCGGCTGTTCGGGCAATGGAGGAAAAGGTTACGTTCTCGCGTCAGATGTCTGAACGGATGAAAAATTACAATTTACAAAGTGCGGCAGCAAAATACGAAGATCACGCCAAAAGCCTGGATGGCGAAGTATCGCTGATTCGAGGCATCATTCTCGACGGCTTTGCCACGAAACGAACCATTGCTGAAGCAGAGGAAGAGCAACCAGAGTAACTGTCCATTAAAATAAAAAAAAAGAAAAGAATACGGATTGCAGTTAGTTGAATTTAAATTTTAATGAAATCTTAAGTTCAAAGAACGCTCATTAGGAATTCAAAACTCATCACTCTTGACTTCTAACTCTTAACTCTTGAAAATTATCTGCACTCATCCGTTTAGCTAGGTAAATCTAACTTACATTCCAATGCTTTTTTTTGCATGGTTTTGAAAATGTTGTAAAATCCATTAGCACGGGAAGGTGTCAGGCTAACATTTAAACCTGTTTCTTGAATAAAATCTGGAGTAAGCTGGACAATCTCACTTGGCGTTAGTCCATGTAATCCTTCAACCAGAAGCCCGACTAATCCTTTGGTTAACTGAGAATCGGAATCGCCTTGAAACACAACCTTACCATCATCCAAGGCTGCGGTGATATAAACTTGAGACACGCAACCAGGAACTTTATTTTCGGGTAATTTATCAGCTTCTGGGAACTCATTGAGCTTCTGAGCATACCAGATTAGCTGTTCGTAACGTCGCTTCGGTTCGGAAGCGCGTTGAAAGCGCTGGACAATTTTAGCAAGCGCAGGTGGCAAAGAATCTAGAGTTGAGGACATAACAGAAGCTGGAAATGATCGGTCTTACCTTGAGTGTAAATTATCTTTCGAGCTATCGTGGCGACCGTTCACCTTGCCATATCAGCTAGCTATAACAACCATATCTTAACTATAACTTGTCAAATCCAGATAAGTACTGCGATCGCATTCACATCGACTAGGTTTTTTTTATGCCTATAATTACAAAAACTTAATTTTCTTATAAGTACAATATTTTATTAATTAGTAGCTAATTCTGTGCGTACCTTTGCGTTTAAATTTAAACCCTCAATTTGCCACGATTTGGCGATGCGATGCCTTGCTTGGGCTGCGCCTACGCACTTACAAAATTAGCTGCAAGTAGATTTTAACTAAGCAGCTAGATAATAATTAACAATTAAAAATTAAAAATCAAAAAAAATCCTGATTTTTAATTTTTAATTTCTCTCCCTTAGGGATTAATTCGTAGTTTGTGCAGCTAGCATCTGCTTCAGCTTTTCTAATTCCGAAGCCCAACGAGGATCTGGACGAATAGCGTCTGAATCGGTAGTCGTGGTGCTGGTTTCACGAGAACCTCCGCCACCTGAGCTGCCACGGCGAGGCTTCTTAGAGCTTTTCTCACGACGGCTACCTTCTCCTCTGGTGGGGCTAGGAATGGGGGTACTAGTACTAGCAAGAGTAACTGGTTTCGGAGCTTGCTCTTCGCCCTCCTCACCCTTTATCCGAGGTAATGCCTTCTCTAGCTTAATGGGAGTGTCTTTGAACATCTGACCATTATACTTTTCAATAATTTCGTCAGCTTGTTCGTCGTTATTGACTGTAAGAAAACCAAAACCACGGCATTTGCCAGTTTTGCGGTCTTTAATTAATTTAGTAGTTACAGCTTCACCTTCGGCTGCAAAAACGGCTTGCAGATCTTGACGATCTATTTCATCTTTAGGCAAATTACCTATATATAGGCGAACGGACATGAACTATACCTCCAGAGTTGAATGAACATGGCAAGGCAAGAAAACAATCATTTAGCTTTGACTTTTAAATAGATGCTATTGATCAAAACTGCCATTAACCAATTTTTTTGCTCGAAACTGTCAACTTATACAACAATACAGTTTTTCGTCGGGATCAAGCTTGTTTAATCCAAATGCTCACAATATCGTGAGCTAATAACACCTTAATTCTAAGAATTGTAAATTTAATACCCTGCTGCCTGCTAAAGTAAACGCTTGCTTCGATGCCGTTTTTCGCAGAATCAAATACCATCCTTTACATTACCACGGTATTTTCTACGTAGCTAGTTTAGCGCATACATTTCCGACGTTAGTATGATCGCATCGTAACATAAAACACATTTTTTTATTCCAGGGGGCATATATTTCAAACAAAAACCAACCAGTGGCTAGTTAATTTGCTGCTTTATTGGCAGGATAAAAGGTAGGGAGGGGGAGAAAAAGCATCCGAATTCATCACTAAGCGCTGCTGCTGAGTTACATCGGCTGCTTTGATTTGCGTAAATAAATGTAACATTTGGGAACCCAACCTGCAACTTTTGTTTACATTTCGATTTGTCCAAAGTCCAATGACTAACCAGTGAGAAAAACGTATGCGCCCCAAGCCTGTGCTGCAACTGCCAAAAAAATAGACCAAATGGGATGAGGGCTATGAATGGTTTTACCACTTTGAGTTTCCAGGGTTTGGATATCGATCCAAGGTGTTGCTCCTCGCCGGAACCAACCTGTGACAATAATTTGCCGACCGATCATATCCTGGTGATTAACTGAGTGTCCTAGCCAAGAAATATGGTGTAATTTCACTAAACCCGCACTCGATTGGAGGATTAAATCTTGCGCTAGGGAGTTGCTAGTGCCTTGACGACCTAATAATTTGCCGACAAGACGCACGCTCTTGCTGTCAATCGGTAAGGCAGAAGGGTCAGATAACAGATTGGGTAAGCTGTTGTCAGTTTGCACGGTGGCAGGTTTAATATCCGGGAAGAAAGGATTAATCCGCATCACTGTACCAATGCTAAAGCCAATCAGAAGGCAGCCTGTAATGAAAGACCAATCTTCATATATCCACTTTAGATTTAAAAACTTGAGTGCGAATGCTAATTGCCACGCTAGCCAGACCAAAGCTGCAAACAGAAGCCCTAGAGGGATTCCCAGCCAGGGAGCGATTTGTAATAAGAAAGACTGACGCTTAACCTTTGATGGTTCGCTACTAAAATGTACTTCGGTGTCTAGATGCCAGTGACGGGCTATTTGGCAGAGGCGTTCAATGCGATCGCCGATTAACGGATGGCTATTATTAATCGTAAACCATCGGCGATAGGGATTGGCAGTATCCCACTTCAAAAATGATTCAAAAGATAAATTACTGGCAATAGTACCTAAAGAAAGGCTCTGCTGGTGGCTAACTGGTGTCAGAAGATTTAAGCTTTCTAGTTGCCAACTGGTGTGTTCTTGTTTTTCGATATCAGCTGCAATGCCAATGGCAATTTTGAGTAAAGCTCGAATTAGCGCATTCGGATTACCAGTAATTTCAGCAGCGACGCGATCGCTATAATAAAGCCGCAACTGTGACAACCACAATGCAGTTCCAGTCAGCAAACACCAAACCCCATAAATTAGACTAGCCAGAATTGTCAGCGGCCAGCGCCAAATCCCTGATATTTTGTCTCCCCACTTCGAGACTTGCTGATATAACTTATAAGTTGGTAGTGTCACCAGCAGCAACAAAGACATCACAGCAAAATCCCAGTGAGCAATATGCCCTAGCTGCGTGGCGTAAATAGTGGCGATTTCATCATCTGCTAATTGTTCTAATAGCCCTTGACTCACAACAATCCTGGCATTACGTGGTAAACTACCATAGGTCAGGATAATTGGTGCAGCCATTGGTAAAATCCGCAATTTGGGTAAAGGCCAGTGCCGTTGTTGGCAGCAACGTTGTAGCACCCGGACGGCCTCGCGGCTATGAGCATTCAATACATCTTTAGGAAATTCTCGCTGACCATACAATTTCGCCAATAGCAGATCCAGCAACCAAGGTGATAGTCCGAGGAAAATCACCAATACTATTAACAATAATTTAGTAGGATCGCGGTATAAAAGCTGCAATGGCTCCAAATACGGTAGTTTGACTAAAGTCTGGTTGATAAATCCCATTGCTAACTTCAGGATTGCCCGGATCACCCAAAACAGGGCGATGAATGTTCCTGCTGAGAGTAGCCGCAAGGGAATTAATTTCGGTTTACGTAGTGGTTGCCATGCTTTAGCGCGTTGTGCTTGCCGCCAATAAATAACGCCGAATAATTTAGCTTGGGTGCGGGTAACAGAACCCATGAAACCGTTTAGGGGCGCAGCAGGTGGTGGTAGTGGTGTCGCTACTGTAGCTTTGAGTCTAGCTAATGGCATCATTGCCGGGGTATCGTCGCTCTTGGTTTCTATTACTTGATCATTTGGTTCCTCTAATGTCGGAGTTACCGAGGGGGTAACTGGGGGAGAATCTGGAGTTGAATCTGGGGTTGAATTATCAAAGGCAACAAATCCAGTTTCGACATTTTTTGATTCTTGATCAGGTTTTTTACGTTTTGTCAGGTGTTCGAGAGCGCGTGTTGCCCACTCTTGAACTTGGGGATTGTTACTCTCAATGAGATTTTGGGAAATAGCGATCGCTTTGGAAACTTCGCCAGTGCGAGCATAAGCCATCACTAAACCAACTTGGGCTTGTAAGCTAGCAGTCGCATTGCTTTGGCTCTTAGCAATCGGTTCTAATTGAGCGATCGCTGTTTGGTAATTTCCCTGCTTGAGGGCAATTAAACCAGCCTCCAAAGACGATTTGGCGTGTGAAGGCATAGAAATTTTAGCACTCCAATCTCTTCTAAGTGATCCACGTTTGTGCAAAAGCGCGAACCTCGGATGCCGTGGAACTCAACCGCGCTCAAGTTTTGCTTGTCAAGTGAATTATTCCTCCACTGGTTGTTGACTAGAAAAAACTGGAGCGATCGCGCTTAATTTGAACTCTGGATGATCGCCCAATAATTGTTGGCAATTCCATTCATTGCGGAATAGCAACACTGGGCGTCCCATACTGTCTTTAACTGTAGTGGTATTGAATATCCGTCCCACCTTTTCTAATGCTTCCCAACCACCCTCAACCCAACGGGCGACACTGTAGGGCAACAAATCTAATATGGTTTCTACACCATACTCATTTTGTAAGCGGAACTGCACCACCTCGAATTGCAACTGACCCACCGCCGCCAAAATTGGATCGCGCTTGGCTTCATCAGTTGAATACATAATTTGTACAGCACCTTCTTCTCGCAATTCCGCAACGCCTTTTTGGAATTGTTTAGACTTCGAGGGGTTGGGATTCCTGAGTGACGCAAACAGTTCCGGCGAGAAATACGGAATGCCCTCATATTCGAGCTTTTGTCCCGTGTAAATTGTATCCCCGATCGCAAAAACACCGGGATTGTTCAAACCGATCACATCGCCAGGATAAGCCACATCAATCGATTCCCGCTCTTGGGCAAAGAGTTTTTGCGGGCGAGACAGACGGATGAGTTTACCGATGCGGGCGTGATTCACCATCATATCTTTTTCAAACTTACCAGTGCAGACCCGGATAAAAGCGACGCGATCGCGGTGTTTCGGGTCCATGTTCGCTTGCAGTTTGAAGACAAACCCCGAAAACTCCGGGTATGTAGGGGCAACTTCGCCAACAGTGCTGTAGTGAGAACCGGGTTTCAGGGCATAGTCGAGGAAGTAATTGAGAAATAACTCTACACCAAAGTTAGTCATGGCGCTACCAAAGAACACAGGCGTCATTTTGCCTTCGTGTACCAACTGCAAATCTAACTCTGACCCAGCACCTTCTAACAGTTCTAAATCATTTTTCAGTTGGTAATACAGTTCTTGTTCTAGCTGCTCCTCTATTCTCGGATCACCTAATTCCACAATCGTATCACGGGCTTCTCGACTGCCGTGGGCGCTGCGTTCAAACAGGTGAATTTGTTGCTTGTGTCGGTCAAAAACACCTTTAAAGCGATCGCCCATACCAATCGGCCAGTTTACCGCATAGGTTTGCAATCCCAATTCTTGCTCAATTTCATCCAACAGTTCCAGAGGTTCTCTACCTGGGCGATCGAGCTTGTTGATAAATGTAAAGATCGGGATACCCCGCAACTTACACACTTCAAACAACTTGCGGGTTTGGGGTTCCAAACCTTTTGCCGCATCAATCAACATCACGGCATTATCGGCGGCGGCGAGGGTGCGATAAGTATCTTCACTGAAGTCTTGGTGTCCGGGAGTGTCTAATAAATTTATTTGACATTTCCGGTATTCAAATTGCAACACAGTGGAGGTAATGGAAATACCCCGTTGTTGTTCCATCGCCATCCAGTCAGAGGTAGCCTTACGCTGTGCCCGTCGCGCCTTAACCGCCCCAGCTTCGTGAATTGCACCTCCGTACAAGAGTAGCTTTTCTGTTAGTGTAGTTTTACCCGCGTCCGGGTGAGATATAATCGCAAAGTTGCGGCGAAGTTCAACCGCTTCAATAAGTTCAGACTCAAGTTCAGTAGACATAAGTGTATTTGTTTGTTAGCTAACTTAATTTTTTTGGACTCTGGCAAGTCTTTTAATCTTAAGACAACGATGCTCGTGATAGGGTCGTAATATAACTAACAATCTGACTAAATAGGAGAAAGCAATGTACGACACAGACAAGCGAAAGCTTCTATCTGCCTTGTCTCATGGAGCCATTTTTTTCAGCACGACATTGGTATCTGTAGGTATACCTATCGCCATACTGTTCGTATCTGATGATCCTGTTGTTAAAGAAAACGCCAGAGAATCGATAAATTTCCACTTTAATGTCTGGCTTTATGCACTGATTTTAGGAACACTGTTTTTTCTATTCGGTTGGTTAGTGCTACCACTATTAATATTGGGGCCACTAGCCGGTCTGGGATATCTATTGCACTGGGGATTAACAATTTGGGCGCTCATCGGAGTTTTCAACAATCCTGATATACCCTTCCGTTATCCTTATATTTTCCGAGTTTTTTAATACAAATTATGGGTATGGGCATTGGGCACTTGTACTGAGCGTTGCCGAAGTATGGGGCATTGGTAATTGTCAGTTATTTGCTGCGAATTCTCTGCGTGCCTCTGCGTTTCCCTCTGCGCCCCTTTGCGTTAAAATTCCAACCCTCAATTCCCCACAATTTTGCCAACAGACGATCTTACCATTTTGAATTTTGAATTGCTTACTATGTTGTTTTTTTTCCAGTCCGTCGGATAGGTGCAACCAAGCTGTAAAATACAAAATTGCCCCACAACTTGATTAAGAGTAGGGCAAAGCACAGTTAAGCACTGTTTGTAGTCTGTCCGACGGCAGGAAAATTTTAGCCTGCTTTTGTGACGCTTTGTTTTGTGTCCATTTGCGTTGTTTTTCTTCATAAAATTTTATGTTTCCTACACATCGCCCCCGTCGTCTGCGTACTCATCCCCAACTGCGCCGGATGGTTCGTGAAACTGTTTTGACAACAAGCGATTTAATCTACCCATTATTTGCCGTACCGGGTGAGGGAATCGCTAATGAGGTGAAATCGATGCCCGGAGTCTACCAACTTTCGGTAGATAAAATTGTTGAAGAAGCAAAAGAAGTTTATGACTTAGGAATTCCTGCGATTATTCTATTTGGAATTCCGGCTGATAAAGATTTGGATGCCACTGGGGCTTGGCATGATTGCGGTATCGTCCAAAAAGCCGCGACGGCGGTAAAAGCAGCAGTACCAGATTTGATTGTAATTGCTGATACTTGTTTGTGTGAGTATACTAGCCACGGTCATTGTGGTTATCTGCAAGTTGGTGATTTAACAGGACGAGTTTTAAATGACCCAACATTAGAATTGCTGAAGAAAACAGCAGTTTCTCAAGCGAAAGCTGGTGCTGATATCATCGCGCCTTCAGGAATGATGGATGGCTTTGTCCAAGCAATTCGCGTGGGTTTGGATGAAGCAGGATTTCAAGATACACCGATTATGTCTTATGCTGCTAAGTATGCTTCGGGTTATTATGGGCCATTTCGGGATGCAGCAGACTCGACACCCCAATTTGGGGACAGAAGAACTTATCAAATGGACCCAGGTAATGCCCGCGAAGCCCTTAAAGAGATTGAATTGGATATCGCCGAAGGTGCTGATATGCTCATGGTTAAGCCAGCCTTGGCATACATGGATATTATCTGGCGGGTGAAAGAAGCGAGTAACTTACCAGTTGCGGCTTACAATGTTTCTGGTGAGTATGCGATGGTGAAAGCTGCGGCTCTCAATGGTTGGATTGATGAAGAGCGGGTGGTTATGGAAACTTTAACTGGGTTTAAACGGGCTGGCGCAGATTTGATTTTGACTTACCATGCCAAAGATGCGGCGCGATGGTTAAAGTAGGCTAGGTATATTAGAATACTAATTTAGTGGGAAATCTCATGCAGAGGCGCAAAAACGCAGAGTAGTGTTTTGGTGTCTGGGCGTGAGATTCTTTGTTTATGACTAGTGCGATCGCATCCCTAAAACACAGTTAACATCAAAATATGAAAAAGAAGGTTGTCAATTATGGATTTTGTGATTAAAGTGATGCCCGAAGGTGAACTAGAACTGCCAGATGAAATAAAAGCACAACTTCGTCCTGGTGATGAATACCAGGTTTCTCTGAGAGAAGACTCTATTGTTTTAAAAAAAATACAGAAAGAGTTAGACATAAAAGAATGGTTTCGCCGAATTGAGGAATTAGGCCCTGACCCCAATCAACCTACTCTTGAAGAAATTAGCAAGATGGTAAAGGAAGTGCGACGGGAAAAAAGGTTAGAAGGGTGAGG
>Ga0123337_10004971_pt1 | contig 13272 bp, 14 predicted proteins | sample frozenSSSSmetaG_FD_89792 | JGI IMG/M metagenome (GOLD analysis project Ga0123337, IMG submission 89792) | Glacier valley bacterial and archeal communities from Borup Fiord, Nunavut, Canada, to study Microbial Dark Matter (Phase II) -... | ecosystem: Environmental > Aquatic > Freshwater > Ice >...
CTCAAGCATCGGAAACTTGCGGATTTCCTGGAGATAGCGGCCAAGGCCGCCTTCACTCGACAGGATTGGAAGATTTGTCTGGGCCATGAAGCACCCTCGTCTTTCCCCCGTGGCACGGGCAGAGATTCAGCCGCGTCCTTGACGGCACACCGCTGACAGTACGCCTAATATAGGTCGATTTTCGGGCTTGATAAGACCCACTGGTCCGCGAGGTTAAACGTTCACCGCGGCGTTCGGTTCCACTCACAAATCAGCGAGCGAAAGCCAGGTTGTAGGGCTCGAGCGACGCTTCCAGCGCAAGGAGATCGTCCGGGAGCGGCGCCTCGAACAGCATTTCCTCGCCGGTCACCGGGTGCTCGAAACCAAGTTCGGCAGCGTGCAAGGCCTGCCGGCCAAGGGCGACGATGGCGGCTCGCGGGATTTCGGGCAGGCGGTTGCTCTTGGTGGCGAAGCCGGTGGCGTAGAGCAGGTCGGAGACCAGCGGGTGCCCGATATGGGCCATGTGGACGCGGATCTGATGGGTGCGGCCGGTTTCGAGCTCGCACTTGATGCGGGTGATATCCCAGCCTTCGTCGCCGAAGCGGGCCTCGACCATGTAGTGGGTGATGGCCTCGCGGCCATCCTTGCGGACGGCCTGCTTCAGGCGGTTGTTGGGGTCGCGGCCGAGCGGGGCGGCGACGGTGCCGCGGGCCTGCTGAGTGCGGCCCCAGGCCCAGGCGAGGTAGGCGCGATGCAGCGGGCCGGTGCGGCCATGGTCAGCGAACTGGGCGGCGAGGTGGTTATGGGCGCGCTCGGTTTTCGCCGCGACCATGACGCCGGAGGTGTCCTTGTCGAGGCGGTGGACGATGCCGGGGCGCTTGACGCCGCCAATGCCCTTCAGGCTGTCGCCGCAATGGAAGAGCAGGGCATTGACCAGCGTGCCGGTGTAGTTGCCGGGGGCGGGGTGGACGACCATGCCGACCGGCTTGTTGATGACGATCAGCTCGTCGTCCTCGTAGAGGATATCGAGCGGGATATCCTCGGGCTCGGGCTCGGCGTCGACCGGCTCGGGAGCGAGGAGCAGGATTTCCTCGCCGCCCTTGAGCTTGAATTTGGGCTCGGTGACGGGTGAGCCATTGATCGCGACGGCTCCGGACAGTATCAGGTCCTTCAGCCGGTTCCGCGAGAAGACCGGCACGGCCCGGGCCAGCGCGACATCAAGCCGGCTGCCGGCTTCGGCCGCATCGACCGAAACGAGCCATTCCTGTTCCTCGCCGGAAAAATCCTGCATGAGCGATCCTAACGATAACGCCCCGAACCCAGAGCTGACGCCGGAGGCGAAAGCCGTGCTCAACCGGGCGCGGAAGAGCTTCATGGTGTCGATCGGGCTACTGGTTGTGGGCCTTATCGCCATCGGCGGGGCGCTTGTCTACCGCGCGTCGCAATCGGCGAGCACGCCGGGTGGTGATTACGTGATCGCTTCGATGAAGATTCCCCTTGGTGGCGAGGTGATTTCGGCGGTGGCGGCGGGCGGACAGCTGACGCTGACCTACCGGCTGGGCGCGATGACCAGCGTGCGGATTTTCGACGGCAAGACCGGGGAGATGGTGCGGGAAATTCCGGTGGTGAGCGAGTAGGGGGGCTGCCGCGATGGCCGACAATGTGCCCGAGGTGATCTACGAAGCGCTTGACGATCTTGATTCAGAGGTTCTGGAGCGGTCTGGATCCATATTTTACTCTGGACGGGGTGCGTTCTCAAAACCTAGTCCGCTCTACATGCTTGGTCTCAATCCGGGCGGCGATCCGGTGCGTCAGGCAACGGAAACTGTTGAGGCCCATCGAGGGCACTTTCGATCAGGCAACCCAAGCTGGTCGGCCTACGCTGATGAAAGCTGGGAGGGGGCAGCGCCGGGAACATGGGGCATGCAGCCTCGGGTACTGCATATGCTGGCGGCTCTGGGCCTCGATCCGCAAGGTGTTCCCGCGAGCAACGTGGTTTTTGCGCGCTCGGGAAACGAGGCTGCCCTGCGTAGTGAGAAAGACCGGCTGCTGACTGCTTGCTGGCCAGTTCACGAGGCTGTGCTTGGCAGCCTCGGAATCAAGATTGTCCTTTGTTTTGGCAAGACGGCCGGACGCTGGGTGCGCAAGCGACTCGCCGCTAACGATCAGATCGACCAGTACAGTGAAACAAACAATCGCGGATGGGTTAGCGAGGCTCACCAGTCCGTCTATGGTCAAGTCGTCATAACCACCACGCATCCCAGTCGCGCGGATTGGAGCAATCCCAGCGCTGACCCGACACCACTGATTAGGCGGGTGTTGTCCTACGCATCGCGCGGGTAGCTGCCCCTACCTTCAATTGCCCTCTTGCAGTTCGCGCAGCGCCTTCAGCCGGTCCGATACGGCGCCTTCGGGGGGCCTCGCGTTGGGGCCGCGGACGGGGGTGGGGAGGGTGTCCTCGGGCAGGTCGGCGAATTTCTGGACGCGGTCGAGGAGGCTCTCCTCGCTGTCGGGAAGCCCATTGCCTTCAAGGGCATAGACGAGGCGGGAGACGTCGGAGGCGATGTCGTTGAGGCGCTCGCGCAGGTGTGACTGCTCGATGCGGTCGGTGTCCCAGTCGGCCATGACGGTTTGCTCGACGCCGGAGACCTTGCCGCGGAGCTTTTCCATCTCCTCCTCGATGCCGAGCTTTTCGGCCAGCAGCATGTCGTGCTTCTGCTCGCCGTCCTCGACCAGCCTAGTGGTCTGGGCGAGGATGACGGAGACGCGGTTCTCGGCGTCGGCGATGCGGGCCTCGGCCTCGACCAGTTCGGCCTGCCGCTCCGAGTGACCATCGTCCTGCCGCGCCAGCTTTTCGCGCAGGTCGGCGGCGTTGGCGGTGACTTCGGCGGTGCGGTTGTCGGAGCTTTCGAGTTGGGTGATGAGGGTGCGGTTCTGGTTCTCGAGGAACTCGGAGCGCTTCGCCTCGACCTCGAGACGGGACAGGACGTCCTCGATGTCTTTGTTGTAATCGCCTGAGAGCGAACGGCCGTCGAGAGCGAAGGCGCGGGGGGCGTTGCCGCGGATGACCTCGCGGGCGGCGTCGAGCTGGCTGGCTTTCTCGCCCAACTCCCTGTCGCGCATGCGTAATTTCTGCGCGAGGTCGGCGCCTTCCTTCTCCAGTTCGAGGATACGGCGGCGGGCCTCGGCCTCGCGCTCCTCGAGTTCGCGGACGATCTGCAGGTGGTTGTCGCGCTCGCCCTTGATGCCGCCGAGCTCGTTCTTCTTGCGGTTGATGTCGCGGAGCTGGTCGGCGAGGCGGCGGCGCAGGGCCTCGACGTTCATCTCGAGGCGCCGGGTGGACAAGGCGAATTCGGCGCGGAGCTGGTCCTTGTCGGCGCGGAACTCGGCCATGGTCATGGGCGTGGCCGCCTCGATGCGCTTTTTGGTCAGGCGGACGGCGCGGCGCCAGACGGCGGGCAGGATGATGAGCGCCACGAGCCCGGCGGCAAGCAGGCCGAGCACGAAATACATAATGTTTTCAATGACCATTACACAGCTCCGCCACCGGAAAATGTCCGGTCCGGGAAAACGCGCCCCGACAATGGCAGCGACGGAGACGCCCTTCCATCCTTGCCATGCGGTAACCTTACCTCAAAATCCGGGCGTGGTCATAGAGGGACGTCACCCGCAATCGACTGCGAACGGCGATGATGATGAACGGGTGGCTGACGGGAGGAACGGAGGGCGCGTCACCCCCCTCCTAGCTGCGCTACCCCGATAGGTCAGTGGTGCTGCTCTATCGGCGGGGTGTGTCTGAACGGTAGCTGACGCATTGCTGAACGGTGTCTGACGTGTTGCTGAACAGATCAGGCGAAACCGCCCTGCCATTCGAGCGTAGCTCTCATGGCCTTCTTCGCTCAAATCGCTCCACTGGAGCGATTTGCCCTGCGGGACGCTCAGAAGGGGTTCCAGGTGGGTTCCTGGGTGAACTTCAGGTAGCCGACATTGATGCCGAGGCGGGCGCCGACGCCGGAGCGGATCGGCACCATGACGACGTCGCCGTATTTCAGCACTGTCATGCCGAGGCCGCCGATGCCGTAGGCCGAGCCATCGACGCCGGGGTAGCGGCCGAAGACGTCGGAGACCGAGGCGAGGTTGTAGACCAGCATCATGACCTTGGAGCCGTCGCCGCCGAAATCGAAGCCGAGGGTGGGGCCCTGCCAGTAGAGCGGCTGTTCACCCTGGTTGCGGGTATACATCCGGCCTTCGCCGTAGCGCGCGCCGGCAAAGATGGCGCCCGAGCCCTCTTCGCCGAGGATGTAGGCATTGGGCAGGCCGAACTGGCTGACGGCGCGCTCGACCAGCGAGGCGAGGCCCTGGGCGACGCCGCCGAAGAACTCGCCGCCGGTATCGATCAGCTCGTCGCCAGAGAAGGTGTCGGACACAGAGCCTGAACCCTGGCCCGAGCCCTCCTGGGCGTGGACCAGAGAGGGGGTGAGGACCAGCGTCGCGGCAGTCATCACCAGGAAAGTCGCAAGGATGATGTAGACCATGCGGTTGAGCATGAAGGGCACTCCGGTCGTATCGGCGTCCATTTACGCACCGCTTACCACGACGTGGATAAGCTGGGGCTGAGGACCACCTGAGGAACTCCCAGGCTAGGCCTTCATGGCGGCAATGATGCGGCAAAAGCGTAAACAAAACTTAACCATAACTGTCGCGATGCGGGCGATACTGTGCGCTTTCCTGCTGCTTTTGCCGGTGGCGGCGCGGGCCGAGGCGCTGGTGCAGACCATTGTCACCGATCCGCTCAGCGGGGTGGCGCTCGAGGGCTATGATCCGGTCAGCTATTTCACCGAGGCCGAGCCGCAGGTCGGCGTGCCGGACTACGAGTATGTATGGCATGGCGTGCCGTGGTATTTCGTCTCGGCGGCCAACCGCGACGTGTTCATCCGCACCCCCGACATCTATGCTCCGCAGTTCGGCGGGCACTGCGTGACCAGCCTCAGCCGCGGCTTCCTGTCGGACGGCAAGCCGAGGCTTTTCCTCATCGAGAAGATGAAGCTCTACCTGTTCTATTCGCTGGCCAACCGCGAGGCGTTCCTGGCTGGAGGGACGAGGACGGTGGCGACGGCAAATGCCAACTGGTACCGGCTCGAGCAGGGCCTGACGGCGGAGGAGCAGAGCTTCGCCGATGCGGTGGCGGAGCGGCGCGACGAGGAACCGGCGGCGCCGGCCGATTCCGGGCACTAGGCAAGGCGGGCGGCGAGCGTCTCCCAATCCCGCAGCGCCATGGCGATGGCCTGATGCATGTCGAGATAACGGTAGGTGCCGAGGCGGCCGCCGAACAGCACGTCCGGCTCGGCCGCGGCGCGGGCCCGGTAGCGGGCGAGGCGGGCGCGGTCCTCGGGCGTATCGACGGGGTAGAACGGTTCGTCCGAGGCGGTGGCGAAGCGCGGGAACTCGCGCACGATGACGGTGCGACCCCCGGGGTAGGGGCGCTCGGGGTAGAGATGCCGGTATTCGACGATGCGGGTGAACGGGATACCGGCATCGGGGTAGTTGACGATGGCGGTGCCCTGGTAGTCGCCGACGGCAACGGTTTCGGCCTCGAACCTGGTGGTGCGCCAGCCGAGTTCGCCTTCGGCGTAGCCGTAATAGCGGTCGATGGCGCCGGTATAGACCACCGGCTTGCCGGCGGGGGTGGCGGCGCGCAGGTCGTGCCAGTCGACGCCGAGGTGGAGGGCGATGTTGGGGCCTTGCAGCATGCGCTCGAAGATGGCGGTGTAGCCATCGACCGGCAGGCCCTGGAAGCGATCGGAAAAGTAGCGGGTGTCGGTGGTGTAGCGCACCGGCAGGCGGGCGATGGTGGCGGCGGGAAGCAGGCGGGGGTCGGTCTGCCACTGCTTGCGGGTATAGTCGCGGATGAAGGCCTCGTAGAGCGGGCGGCCGATCGAGGCGATCGCCTTGTCCTCGAGATTGCCGGCGGTCTGCGGGTCGAGGCCGCCGGTCTGCGTGGCGATCAGGGCGCGGGCTTCGGCGGGCGACAGGTGGCGGCCGAAGAACTGGCTGATGGTCGCGAGGTTGACCGGCAGCGGGTAGAGCTGGCCGCGATGCGAGCTCCAGACCCGCAGCTGGAAATCGGTGAAGGCGGTGAAGCGGTGCAGGTAGTCCCAGACCTCGACGTTGGGGGTGTGGAACAGATGCGGACCGTAGCGGTGGACCTCGATACCGGTTTCGGGATGGGTCTCGGTGTAGGCGTTGCCGCCGATGTGGGACCGGCGATCGAGCAGCAGTACCTTGAGGCCGCGGGCCGCGGCGCGCTCGGCTATGGTGGCGCCGTAAAAGCCCGCGCCGACGACCACGAGGTCGGCCGAGTGCAACGCATCCATCGATGTCCCGCTGGTTCGGAGGAGAGGCCTCCATTGTAGCCCAGGTCGGGTGGGCGGGGGCAAGGGGCCGTCAGAGCGCCGAGACGGCCGGATTGCGGCGCGAGGAGGCTAGGGGCGGGGCGCGGTTGCGGTTAGGCTAGCGAAAATTGATTCGACTGGCCGGAGACCAAGCAGGAATGGCGGATTTCATCGAGCTCAAGGCGACGGACCTCGCGGCAATGCTGTGCTCGCGCGTGTGCCACGACCTTATCAACCCGGTGGGCGCCATCGGCAACGGGCTCGAAGTGCTGGCGGACCCCAGCCAGTCGGCGATGATCGACGGGGCGCAGGAACTGATCGTCAACGCCACCAAGCAGGCGCGCGCCAGGCTGGAATTTGCCCGGCTGGCCTATGGCGCGAGTTCGACGGCCGGCACAGATTTCGACACGCGCGAGTGCGAGCGGGTGGCGCGGCTGCTGTTCGAGATCGAGAAGGCCGACCTCGACTGGCAGGTGCCGCTGATCCTGCTGCCCAAGCACAAGGCGAAGCTCATGATGAACATGCTGCTGATCGCCTCGATGGCGGTGCCGCGCGGCGGCGTGGTGACGGCGAAGGTCGAAGGCCCGGCCGGCAGCGAGGCGTTCACGTTCATCTGCACATCCGATCCCGAGAAGCGGCAGAAGACGCTGATGCCGTCGGGCGCCGAAGGGCTGCTGTCGGGCGCGCCCGAGGGCGGGGTGGATGCGCGCGGCATCCAGCCGTTCTACACCGGCATCCTGGCGCGGATGACCGACATGGAACTGAAGATCGGCATCGAGGGCGATACGTTCACGTTCTCGGCAACGCCGAAAGCGGTCGCCGCGGCGGCGTGAGTTATCGCCGGGCGAGGCGAAAGACCACGACAAGGGCGACGACGTGCGATGCCACCGCGAGCGGCAGGCTCGCTGCGAGCGGCAGGGCCAGTTGGCGCGGGACCAGCAGGAACTCGCCGATCCAGTAACTGGGAACGATGCCGCCGAGGAAGCGCCATGGCGGCGGGAGCAGCGCCATGAACGGCACGATGGCGGCAAAGTTGGTGAGCTTGGTCAGGGCCAGCCCCTCCACCTTGTTGCGGGCGATGGCTGGCAGCAGCACCGCCGCCACGACTGCCTCGGCGCCGATCATCAAGGCGAGCGCGAAAAGCATTGGCAGCGGCAGCCCCGGCAAGATGAGCACCCCACCATAAACGGCGAGAAGGGCGGCGAGGACCGCTGCCACCGCCGCGCGCCAGGCGAAGAAGGCCTTCTGGCCGACCGGCGTCACAGCTATGGCGAGCAATGCACCGTCGTCGCGGTCCTCAAGGAGCAGGTCGCAGCGATGAATACGTCCTCCAGTGTCGCCTCGAGGGTATGCAGCGAGACGATCTGGCCAGCCTTCAGCAGCGCAATGAACTCCGGATTGGCGCCAATCCCCTCCATCGGAAACTCGTGATGTGCGATGCGGCCGTCGGTGGACGCCGCGACATCGAGCTGTCGCTTGCCATACCGCCGCATCAGCTCGCCCGGCGTGCCGGTTACGGGAATGCTGCCGCGGGTCAGGAAGCCGACGCGATCACAAATTTCGGCGGCCTCCGACATATTGTGGGTGGTCAGGAAGATGGTCCGGCCTTCAGCGCGGAGGCGATTTACCAATTCGCGCGTGGCTCGCGCGCGGGTAGGGTCCTGGCCACTGGTCGGCTCGTCGAGGAGGACCAGCTCGGGATCGTGCAGCAGGGCGCGGGCGAGGTTGAGCCGCAGCTTCATGCCCTTGGAGAACTGGTCGACCCGCTGGTCGGCGGCATCAAGCAGATCGACCCAACCCAGCACCTCGCGCGGATCGCGGGTCGGCAGATCATAGAGAGCGGCGAAGAGGCGCAGGTTCTCAAGGGCGGTGAGGCGCAGGTACACGGCCGGGAGCTCGAAGCTGACGCCGATTCGCTCGTAGAGCTTTCGCCCGAGAGCCCCGATGGGTTCGCCGAACAGCTCGACGGTGCCGCCGAAATGCGGTTCCAGCCCCATCAGGATGCGCTGGGTGGTGGATTTGCCGGCGCCGGAGGGGCCGAGCAGACCGTAGACCTCCCCGGGGCGGACATCAAAGTCCAACGCCTCCAGCGTGGGCGCGCGGGCGCCCGGATAGCTGAAGCGCAGGTTCTCGACGTGGATCATCGCCTACCCAAAGTGGTTGCGGCGGAGCGATCCTAACGCCGATTTGCGCCAGATCAACAGGCGCGACAGGCGCGGGACCTGTGAGCAGAGCGTGCCGGGCCTCGATCCTGCCGCTGCGGCCGCCTGGGGGCAGCGCAAGAGCTGGCTGATACCTGTCAACCTTTCTGGAGCGGGCGGGTCGAGCACAGCGGCAGGGCGGTTTTGATGCGGGTCAAAGCGGGGCACGCCGGAACCGGGCAGGTGGCACCAGTGGGTTGCGCGTGGCGCGCCTGGTTGATGGAGATATCGAATGCACACTCTCAAGCTGTTGGCCGTGGCCAGCCTCCTCGCGCTTTCGAGCCTGCCGGCGATGGCAGCCAATTTCGAGGTGCAGATGCTGAACAAGGGCGCGAGCGGCGCCATGGTGTTCGAGCCGGCGCTGACCAAGGTGGCGGTGGGCGATACGGTGACCTTCCTGCCGGTGGACAAGGGGCACAATGCCGAGACGATGGAGCAGGTGCTGCCGGCGGGCGGCGAGACGTTCAAGGGCGAGATGAACAAGCCGGTATCGGTGACGTTCACGGTGCCCGGCGCCTATGGGGTGAAGTGCACGCCGCATGTCGGCATGGGCATGGTGGCGCTGGTGGTGGTCGGCGATGGTCCGGTCGATGTCGCGGCCATCAAGGCGGCGAAGCTGCCGCGCTCGGCGCTGAAGCGGCTCGGCGAGGCGCTCGAACTGCTGCCCAAGTGAGACGCACGGGGGCCCGAAGCAGGGGATGGGGACGGGGGCTTGAGGCGTGCCGGCCCCCCACCCCAGCTTTGCTACGGCCCTGAGGGCCCAGCTGCGCTACCCTCCCCACAAGGGGAGGGAGGAAGGGGTGGCGGTGGGTTGGGGGGCGGGCAGGTCCGTCGCGCTGCCTTTCGGGCTGGGACGCAGACCACATCATTGCCAGCGAAGAGACTGCTCAGAGGAAGAAGTCGTCGGCGGTGAGGGTGCGGTGCAGCCATTGGGTGTGGACTTCGATCTCGAAGTCGGCGGCGCCGTCGCCGTCCACGTCGCCCGAGACGAGGTGGTACTGGCTGTCGCGGTCGGAGCCGTCGGTGAAGGCGATGCGCAGTTGCCCGGCGGTGGCGGTGAAGTCGCCGTCGATGAGGGTGAAGGCCTGGTTGCCGGAGCGGGCGGTGTTGGCATCGATCTGGCGAAGGTCGATCCAGTCGCCGCCGCCGTCGAGGAACCAGTGGATGACGTCGCGGTTGGCGCCGACAGCGCTTTCGGCAACGTCGCGGAAGATGAAGCGGTCGCGGCCGGAGAGCTGGCCGAGCCAGGGGTCGTCGAGGTCCTTGGCGCCGCTCGACATGATGTCGGTGCCGAGCCCGCCGATGTAGATTTCGCTTGATCCGCCGGAGCCGCTCAGCAGGTCGTCGCCGGCCTCGCCGTCGAGGGTGACGTGGGAGCCACTCGCCGAGATGGTGTCGTTGCCGCCGGTGCCGCTGATGGTGCCGCCGGCATGGTTGCGGTGGAGTGCGAAGGACTCGATGCCGCTGCCGGCGTAGTCGTCGAGGTCGAGGCTTTGCGCGGCGACGAGGGTGTCGTGGAGGCCGCCGGTATCGAAGACGAGGTCGGTACCGAAACCGAGGATGTAGGTGTCGTTGCCGTCGCCGCCTTCGAGCCCGTTGGTGCCGCCGCCGCCTGCGAGATAGTCGTCGCCGGCGCCGCCGTGGAGGATGTCGTTGCCGTCGCCGCCGAACAGGCGATCCATGCCGTGGCCGCCCTCGAGCAGGTCATTGCCGTCGCCGCCCTGCAAGTTGTCGTTGCCGTTGCCACCGAGCAACTGGTCGGCGCCGCCGCGCCCGAACAGGCTGTCGGCGCCGCCCGAGCCGTGGATCGTCTGGCCGATCTCGGTGCCGTAGCGGGCGACCGAGGTGGCGGGGAGGCGCCCGTGCAGGATGTAGGCGGCGCCCGGGCCGCTGCCCTCGCCGGTGCCGGCGGTGGAGATGGCGAGATCGGCGAAGCCGTCATTGTTGAGGTCGCCCGCCGCTTCGACGCGCGAGCCGATGGGGCCGGAACCGGAGGCGCCGTCGATGCGGAAGCCGAGGCCGCTGTCGCGGTCGGCGCCGGATAGATCCGAGAGCTGGATGGCGGCGACGCTGAAGGTGCCCTGGCCGAGAACGACGTAGACCGAGCCGGCGGGGCCGGCCTGGCTGCCGAACGCCAGGTCGTCGATGCCGTCGCCGTCGAAATCGCCGATGCCGGCGACGGACTGACCGAGATGGTCGCCGATCGCCGCGCCATCGATCCGGAAGCCGTTGCTGCCGTCGAGGGTGGCGAGGTCGAGGGTCGGGTCGAAGCCGCCGGCGTGGCCGAAGACGACATAGACTTCACCGCGACCGCCATCGGCGGCGTGGGCCCCGATAACGACATCGTCGAAGCCGTCGCCGTTGAGGTCGCCGGCCGCAGCGACGGAGAAGCCGAGGCGGTCGCCGGGGTCGAGGCCGGCGATGCGGAAGCCGTTGCTGCCATCGAGGTCGGCGACGTCGAGGGTGGCGTCCCAACGGTGCTGGCCGAAGATGACATAGGCCTCGCCGGCATCGGCATGGCCGGAGGGATCGGCGGCGAGGGCGCCGAGGATGAGGTCGGAGCGGCCGTCGCCGTTGACGTCGCCGGCGCTCTCGAAGCCGTAGCCGGTGGCGTCGGCAGGGGCGATGCCGGCGATGACGAAGCCGTCGGTGCCGTCGAGGTTGGCGACATCGAGGGTGGGCGACTGGAAATCGGGCGGCGCGAAGACGACGTAGGCGCGGCCCTCGCTCGGGGAGCCGAAGAGCAGGTCGGCAAGGTTGTCGCCGTTGAGGTCGCTGCCGAGCGCCACGGTGCGCTGGCCGCTGTCGCCGAGATCGGGGAAGCCGGTGACGAGCTTGCCGGGAATGCCGGTGAGGTCGGTGGTGACGTCGATGGTGGCCGGGAGGCCATCGAAACCGTAGACGAGCCAGGCACCGAAATCGGGTGCGGCGCCGATGAGGATGCTGGAGCTGCCGACGTCGCCCAGGTTGTCGCCGCCGGCGAGCCATTCGCCATCGATCTGGACAGCGCCGAGGCCGGTGATGGTGACGCCCGTCGCGGCGGTGAGGGCGGCGAGGTCGATCGTGCCGGGGCCGTGGGCGCTGCCGTAGACGATGTAGGCCTCGGCGGCGAAGGTTTCGGCTTCGGTGCCCCAGTAGAGGCCGAGCACGACGTCGTCGTAGCCGTCGGCGTTGACGTCGCCGGCATTGGTGATGGTGAGGCCGGAATAGTCATCGGTGCGGCTGCCGGTGAAGACGATGCCCGAGGCGGGATCGAGGTCGTCGAGATCGTAGACCGCGGGAATTCCGATTGCGGGCATCTGGCGCCTCTACTCGCTTCTTGTGCGTTTGGAGCAGCGTGGTGCCGGAGCGGGGCAGGCGGGAACCCCGCCGGGTGCATGGCTGGGGCGTTGGAACGGGGGTGGTGGCGGCCGAAACGGCGGAATTCCGGGGGGTTGGCCGCGCCAAGTGCCCAAGATTCAGGCAATGACCGCTGGCGAGGATTTCGCCGACGACGGCGTGGGCAACGGGGTTGCCGGGTGGATTTGTTCGGGACCCGTGGATTTTCGCGGGCCGGGCTGTGCCAGAACGGTGCAGGTGGCGGGCGCAGCGGGTCGGCCAGACCGCTAAATCCGTGAAAAATCGTGCTGTGGCAGCGCCTTATGGTTGGGAAAGGGTGAATTGTTTGCGGCGAATTCTAGGCGATCTCACAACGTGCCCTTAGCGCGGGGCAGGCATAGTGCCTTTCACCAGCAAACACAGGAGGCTTGGTTGAATACGGTTGCTAAGTTCATGAACGACGAATCCGGCGCAACGGCCATCGAATATGGCCTCATCGCCGCCCTCATCGCCGTCGGCATCATTGCCGCCGCGACGACCCTTGGTGGCGGCCTCTCGAACCTGTTCAACAAGATCTCGACCAAGCTGGACGTCACCGTTCCCACCTGATCGACTGACGGTCCTGGGCGGCGCCACGCTGCGCCGCCCGGAACCCTCCCTGCTTCGTAGCTGCCGCACGCTTCCCGAATAGGCGTGCGATAACCCTGCGCTAACCATTCGTAGGGAGTTTTGGGGGATGATGACGGCGCGTCACAAGCGTTCGTCCCCCGTGTTCGGAAAGCGCGTCAATGAAATCCTGCCTCGTCGTCGATGATTCCAGCGTGGTGCGCAAAGTGGCGCGCCGAATCCTCGAGGATCTCGACTACATCGTCGATGAAGCCGAAGACGGCCAGGAAGCATTCGACAAGTGCCGGCAGGAAATGCCGGACGCCATCCTGCTCGACTGGCAGATGCCGGTGATGAGCGGACTCGAATTCCTCAAATTGCTGCGTGCCTATGTCGGCGGCCAGGCGCCGCGCATCGTCTATATGGTCACCGAGTACGATGTCGGGCAGATCGCGCTGGGCCTCAAGGCCGGCGCCAGCGACTACATGATGAAGCCGTTCGACCGCGATGTGCTCGAGAAGATGTTCCTCGGCCAGCAGATGCGGGCGAGTGCATAGGGCTGCGGCCGTGACCCGCGCCCGAGGCTAGGGTGTGGGGGTGCTGCGGTTTGCGGCGGCTGATGTGTTGGACGATCGCGAGCTCAAGGGCGTGCTAGCACTGATCGAGGCAGTGGGGAGAGGCGAGGCGTAGTGCCTTTGGCCGCCCCCTCCACCGGCTACGCCGGTCCCCCTCCCCCGTTTCACGGGTGAGGACCAAGGAGAGATATTGCCTCCTCC
>Ga0123337_10004979_pt1 | contig 13258 bp, 15 predicted proteins | sample frozenSSSSmetaG_FD_89792 | JGI IMG/M metagenome (GOLD analysis project Ga0123337, IMG submission 89792) | Glacier valley bacterial and archeal communities from Borup Fiord, Nunavut, Canada, to study Microbial Dark Matter (Phase II) -... | ecosystem: Environmental > Aquatic > Freshwater > Ice >...
ATGCTGGCGTCTTGTCCAGCGTTTGCGATAGCTCTGCTTGAAATTCCATAAAAAAAGGGACGTGATGAACACGTCCCTTTTTTACCCTACCTCGGCGGCAAAGGCCTTAACTGACTGGCATTACGCTGGACGCGGGTTTTTTGGGATGCACAGCGACTCAACGCAGTGCCATCAGCCCATGTGCAGGCCGCCGTTGAGCGAGAAGTCCGCACCGGTGGCGTAGCCGCCCTCGTCCGACGCGATCCACGCGATGATGGAGGCAATTTCCTCGGGCTTGCCCAGCCGCTTGGCGGGCACGCCGGCCACGATTTTTTCGAGCACTTCGGGGCGAATCGCCTTGACCATGTCGGTGCCGATGTAGCCCGGGCTCACGGTGTTCACCGTCACGCCTTTGCTGGCCACTTCCTGCGCCAGCGCCATGGTGAAACCATGCAGGCCGGCCTTGGCGGTGGAATAGTTCACCTGGCCGAACTGGCCTTTCTGGCCATTGACTGACGAAATGTTGATGATGCGGCCAAAACCCGCCTCAACCATGCCTTCAATGACCTGCTTGGTCACATTGAACATGCTGTCAAGGTTGGTCGAGATCACGGCATCCCAGTCGGCCTTGCTCATTTTGCGAAACTGGCTGTCGCGCGTGATGCCGGCGTTGTTCACCAGCACGCTGACCGGGCCATGCTCTGCCTTGACCTTTTCGAACGCGGCCACGGTGGAATCCCAGTCCCCCACATTGCCCACGGATGCGAAAAAGGTGTAGCCCAGTGCTTTTTGCTCGTCCAGCCACTTGGTGAAGTCGCGTGTGGGGCCGCAGCCCGCCACCACGGTGAAACCCTCTTTGGCCAGCCGCTGGCAAATGGCGGTTCCAATGCCGCCCATGCCACCGGTTACGTACGCTACTTGTTTTGTCATTGCTATCTCCTTGATGTTGTAAATTTTCGTGAAACCGTCTTGCTACTAATTCAATAGCTACTTACACCCGAAGTACGGGCGCAAGCAGCTTTTTTACCTTAAATTCAGCGCTCCAGGGTGAGGGCAACCCCCATGCCGCCACCAATACACAGGCTGGCAATGCCTTTTTTGGCATCGCGGCGCACCATCTCGTGCAGCAGCGTCACCAGAATGCGGCAACCGGACGCACCAATCGGGTGGCCGATGGCAATCGCGCCGCCGTTGACGTTGACCTTGCGGGTGTCCCAGCCCATTTCAGCGTTGACCGCGCAGGCTTGCGCCGCAAAGGCTTCATTGATTTCCAGCAAGTCCAGGTCTTGCGCGTTCCAGCCGGCGCGCTGCAGCGCCTTCGTGGACGCAGGCACCGGGCCCATGCCCATGTAGGCCGGGTCCAGGCCGGAGGTGGCGTAACTTGCAATGCGCGCGAGCGGCTTGAGGCCCAGGGCGGCCGCTTTTTTGGCGGTCATGACCATCACGGCGGCCGCGCCGTCGTTCAGGCCCGAGGCGTTGCCAGCGGTCACGCTGCCGGCCTTGTCAAACGCCGGGCGCAGGCCCGCCAAGCCGTCGGCGCTGGTTTTGCGGTTGATGAACTCGTCGGCCGAAAACACCACCGCATCACCTTTTTTCTGCGGAATGGTGATGGGAACGATCTCGTCCTTGAACTTGCCGGCGTCTTGCGCGGCAGCGGCCTTGGTCTGGCTGGCCAGCGCCAGCGCGTCCTGCATGGCCCGGTCAATGCCGTATTTCTTGGCCACGTTTTCTGCGGTGATGCCCATGTGGTACTGGTTGTAGACGTCCCACAGGCCATCAACGATCATGGTGTCGACCATTTTCCAGTCGCCCATGCGCTGGCCGTCGCGCGAGCCGTTGAGCACATGCGGGGAAGCGCTCATGTTTTCCTGGCCGCCGGCAATCACGATCTCGCTGTCGCCGGTGGCCACGGCCTGCGCGGCCAGCATGACGGACTTGAGCCCGGAGCCGCACACCGCATTGATCGTCAGGCCCGGAATACCGTGCGGAAAGCCCGCCTTGACCACCGCCTGGCGCGCCGGATTCTGGCCCACGCCTGCCGCCAGCACCTGGCCCATGATGACTTCACCAATCTGGTCTGCGCTGAGTCCCGAGCGCTCCAGCACGGCCTTGATCACGGCAGCGCCCAGTTCGGTGGCGGGAATCTTGGCCAGCGCGCCGCCAAATTTGCCAACCGCCGTGCGGCCCGCTGAAACGATAACGATATCTTCCACAATGTCTCCTTGTTGTCACGTCTGTCGTGACGGCTTGTTGCAGCGCTCTCCCGGAGGTACCAAAGGGGGAACGCCTACCAGGGGCTTTTAGATACCTGAGCCCTGTAAACGATTAAAACGCATCAGGCTTTTGCCTTGACGTAGCGGCCAGGCGCAGCCTCAATGGCCTTGTGCTGGCCGCCGCCGTAGCCCTTGGGCGCCACAATCTGCTTGCCCGCATGGTCCTTGAGCCAGTCCGACCAGTCGGTCCACCAGCTGCCCGGGTGTTCGACGGCGCCCTTGAGCCAGTCATCGTGCGCGGCGGGGAATTTGGCCCCCGTGGATTTAGTCGCGGGCAGTTTGTCGTTGGTCCAGTAGCTGCGTTTGTTTTTGGCCGGCGGGTTGATCACGCCAGCAATGTGGCCCGAAGCACCCATCACAAAGCGTTTTTTGCCTGGCAAAACCTGCGTGGACGCGTAAGCCCCGCCAATCGGCACGATATGGTCCTCGCGCGAGCCGTAGATGTAGAACGGCATGTCGAGCTGACCGAGATCCACTTTTTCGCCGCAAACCACCGTTTTACCGGGCTTAATCAGGTTGTTTTCATAATAGGTGTTGCGCAGGTACCAGGCGTACCAGGGACCGGGTAAATTGGTCGAATCACTGTTCCAGTAGAGCAGGTCAAACGGCGGCGGTGTTTCGCCCTTGAGGTAGTTGCCCACCACGTAATTCCAGACCAGGTCGTTGGGGCGCAGAAAGCTGAAGGTTGAGGCCAGATCGCCTCCCTTGAGCAAACCGCCCTTGCCCATCTCTTGCTCGCGGTACTTGACCGAGTCTTCATCGATGAAGATGTCCAGGATTCCGGTGTCCGTGAAGTCCAGCAGTGAGGTCAGCAGCGTGGCGCTGGCCACTGGCTTTTGGCCGCGTGCCGCCAGCACCGACAACGCGGTACCCAAAATCGTGCCGCCTACGCAAAACCCGAGGGCGTTGATGGTGTCCGCACCGGTGATGTCCTGCACCACCTCGATCGCCTTGATCGGAGCGTGCTCGATGTAGTCGTCCCAAGTCTTGCCGGCCATGGACTCGTCAGGGTTGCGCCAGCTCACCACGAACGTGCGGTGGCCTTGGGCCACCGCGTAGCGGATCAGGGAGTTTTCGGGCTGCAGATCAAGAATGTAGAACTTGTTGATGCAGGGCGGCACCAGCAGGAAAGGCTTTTCAAACACCTTTCCCGTCAGCGGCTTGTATTCGAGCAGCTGGAAAAATTCGTTTTCAAACACCACCGCGCCTTCGGTGGTGGCGACGTTCTTGCCGACCTCAAACAGGCTCTCGTCGGTCATCGACACATGGCCCTGCTTCATGTCATGCATCAGGTTCTGCAGCCCCTTGGCGATACTTTCGCCCTTGGTTTCTATCGCTTTTTGCTGCGCGTCGGCATTCAGCGCCAGAAAGTTGCTGGGCGCCGTTGCCGCCATGCACTGCTCGACCGCAAAGCGCACACGCGCCCGGGTTTTTTCGTCACCTTCCACGGCCTCGGCCAGATCCATCATGGTGCGGGTGTTCAGCAAGTGGGTGGCGGCTGAAAAATTGGAGACTGGATTGGCCTTCCAGGCAGCAGCGGAAAACCGCCGGTCAGCGCTTGGCGTCGTGTCGGCACTGGCCTGCAGGCCCTGGTTCCAGAGCGCCGAGGCGTCTGCGATATAGCGCTGTTGCAGCGCCTGGAGCTTGGCAGCATCAAACCGCAGCGAGGACTGACTGGGTTGGGTGAGTTGGGAGGTATCGATGGGCGGAAAGCCGGCGGACTTGCCCGCTGCGGCCAGCGCACCCATGGCCTGCTGCAGGCCCGCACTGAAGGTCTCTTGCATTTGTTGAGCCGCTTGGGCCAGGTTTGCGTCAGAATTCATGCTTGTCTCCTCGAATCGCAGCGGGTCCGAATAACCCTTACACGTCCAATTTGAGTATCGTAGGAATTACTTTGCAATTACTGACAACGACGAGAGTTTTATGTATTTGATCGTCATCGCCTGGATGTATGTGGTGCTCATGATGAGTGTTGCCGAAGCCACCAGCAGCAACGGCACGGTACTGGGCGCCTTGGTTACCTTTGTAGTCTATGGCGTGGGGCCTGTGCTATTGGTGGTTTACCTGATGGGGGCACCGGCACGCAGCAAGGCCATCAAGAAGCGCGAGGCCGAGGAACGGGCCAGACATGCCGCCAACGCGCCTGGCGCCGCACCGGCAACGGGTGCCGTAAGTACGTCACTCTCGCCAGATGCAGGCAGCCATGCGCCCGGTGGTGCCGAAGCCGTTGCCCTGGACGCCAGCGTCGCGCCGGTGCGAAAAGAATCGTGAAGGATGGGTGACGGTGCACCAGGGCGCACTGCCGTCGTTGCCGTAAATTTGTGTAATGCCGAGCGCCTGCAGGCGCAGTCGGGCCAGCCCCGACAGATCGGCGAGGTATTTCCCGTTTTTGCCGCTTTCAACGAACAGTCGGCCAGCCCCCGGCAGCACCGCTTCAAACGCTGCCTTGACTTCGGGACCAACCTCAAAGGCCGTGGGCCCGATGCAAGGTCCCAGCCATGCTATTACTCTAATAGCTGACTGCGCCCGTCCTGCTTGCGCCAGAGCCCTAAAAGACTGATAAACGGACGCCAGAACGCCCTGCCCGCCCGATTCGCGGCTGCCGGCCAGGCCGCGCCAGCCGGCGTGCGCTGCCGCCACCACCTCGCCGTCCGCTGTGGTCAGCAGCACCGGCAGGCAATCGGCGACCATGACCGTGCAGGCCACCTGGCGCTGCACCGTGACGCAGGCGTCGGCGTGCTGCCCATCGGGCGTGTCGGAATCGAGTTCCAGCACCCGGGCGCCATGCACCTGGTTCAGGAACACCGTGCGGGCGCCGGTGGCCCGCCGCAGCAAGGCGCGGTTTTCAGCCACCCGGCCGGCCAAGTCACCAACATGGTCGCCCAGGTTCATGCTGTCAAAAGGCGGGGCCGACACGCCGCCTGCGCGGCTGGTGAACACGGCCCGTACGCCCGCAGGCGCGGGCCAGTCGGGAATCAGCCAGTCGGCGTGCAAAGCGCCCACCACCTCAAGCCTCGTGGTCGGGGCAGGCCGACGGATGCGCCTTCTGGAAAGCGGGCAGCGCCATGCAGGCCTCAAAGGCTGCCATGGTGCGCGGCAACCCGTCCAGGTTCACCTCAAAGCGCTGGGCGTTGTAGATTTGCGGCACCAGGCAGCAGTCGGCCAGCGTGGGGCTGTGGCCGTAGCAGTAAGTGGCGGGTGGCAACAGGCTGAGTTGGCGCTCGAAGGCCTCCAGCCCCACGCGGCACCAGTGGCGGTACCAGGCGTTTTTGGCGTCTTCGCCGACCTTGAGTTCACGCACCAGGTACTTGAGCACACGCAGGTTGTTGATCGGGTGAATCTCGCAGGCAATCGACTGCGCCAGCGCGCGCACCTTGGCGCGGCCCAGGGCATCGGCCGGCAGCAGCGCGGGCTCGGGATGCGTCTCGTCCAGATATTCAATGATGGCCATCGACTGCGACAGCTTTTCACCGCCCACTTCCAGCAGCGGCACCAGCGCATCGGCCGACAGGGCGGCATAGGCGTCAGTCTTGTGCTCGCCCCTGGCAAGGTGAACGGCAATGTACTCGTAGCGCAAGGCTTTCAGCTCAAGCGCGATCCGGACGCGAAACGAGGCGGAAGAACGGAAATAGTTGTGCAGCTTCATGGCGCCAGCATAAACCGAATCCATCAGTGCCTGCTCCGCAGCGCCATGCAGTCGGCCCTGCAGAATCGCCTGCGAAATCATCGCGGTTTCTTGCCCGCTCATGATGAGGAATGAATACCAAATTCAAATTTTGGTGTAGTGTTTTCAGACTTGCCCAGCCATCCCCGCAAGACTCCGTTTAAAGGCACCACCATGAATGCAGAACAAAACGAACGACTCACACGCATCACACCCGGCACGCCATGCGGCCAATTGATGCGCCAGTACTGGCAACCCGCCGCGCTGGTGGACGAATTCAATCCGGCGTTGGATCCACGCATGGAAAACCGCCCGATCAAGGCACTGAGACTGTTGGGGCAGGACATGGTGCTGTTCAAGGATGCCTCGGGCGACTGGGGCCTGCTGGACCGCGACTGTGCGCACCGCGGCGCTGACCTGTCATTCGGGCGGCTGGAAAGCCTGGCCGAGGGCGGCGGCTTGCGCTGCCGTTTTCATGGCTGGAAATTCGCAAGCGATGGCCGCTGCCTTGAAACCCCTGCCGAGCCCGCAGGCAGCACGCTTTGCGAGCACATCAAGCAGCGCAGCTACCCCGTGATTGAAAAAAGCGGTGCGCTGTTTGCCTGGCTGGGTGACCAGGAAACTACCCCGCCGCCCTTCCCCGCCTTAGACTGTTTCACCGCCCCCGCCAGCCACAGTTTTGCCTTCAAGGGCCTGTGGAACGCCAACTGGCTGCAGGCCTTTGAGGTGGGCATTGATCCGGTGCACCGTTCATTTCTGCATCGTTTTTTGCAGGACGAGCCTCTGGATGAGATCGGCCAGAACGCATCGGGCAAGGCGTTTCACGCCAGCAGCGCGCGTGCCATTGATGGCGAGCAGTGGCCCATGACCCGTATCCTGCGCGAGTTTGCGCGGCCAGACATCAGTTTTGAAAACAAGCCGTGGGGCATGCAGCTGACCGAACTGCGGTCCCTGACCGATCTGCTGACCCACGTGCGCGTGACCAATGCCATCTTCCCGGCCACCGTCGTGACCCCCCTGTCGGACACGATAACCCTCACGCAGATGCATGTCCCCGTCGGAGATACCCACTCTTACTGGTATGCGTTCTTCACCAGTTTTGCCGAACCGCTGGACCCGGAAAGCATGCGCGCGCAGTGCCAGCAGTTCGTCGCCCTGCCCGACCACATCCCCAGGGCCGCTCGGGACAACGCCTGGGGTTTCAATGCCCCAGAACAACGGATGACCACCGCACTGGGTCTGGGCGAAGAAGCTGTCAATGCGCATGACCAATGGGCCGTGGAAAGCATGGGTGCCATCCAGGAGCGCCCGCGTGAGCACCTCGCCTGCTCCGACAAAGTCATCGCAGCCAACCGGCGCATGCTGCTCAAGGCCATCGCGACGGTGCAGGCCGGCGGCATCCCGCCCGGCGTGGCCGACGCCGCCGTGGCCGCACAGCGCACCGGACCCGACACGCTGGACGGCATTGCACCCGCCGCCAACTGGGCCGCGTGGTGGCACAAGACAGCGCAGGCCAAGCGCGATGCGGCACCGTGGGATGCCGCATTGGCAACGCCCACCCTCAGCGCCGCTGACCTGCTTGAAGTGCCGGTCCAGTATTCACCGCGCGAGGAAGCTTCGTGAGCAGCATTGCCGAGTGCCGCCGCTTCCCAACGAAAAATATAGAGCGGCACCGCAGAGCAGCAACCGCCCAACCGCCGACTGAACGGCCAAATCAGGCGCACACCCGCGATCGGTGGGGTTTCACGGTAGAGTTGAGTTGCAGCCTTATGCAATATTGACTCGTAATTGACGCCTTCAAAAAAACAGGAAACTTCATGATTCTCGAACTCGCCGACATCCGCATCCATCCCGGCCAGCAGGCCGCTTTTGACGAAGCGATCCAGCGCGGCGTCAACACCGTGATTGCCAACGCCAAGGGATTTCAGGGTTACAAGGTCAACAAAGGCATTGAAAACCCCGAGCGCTACATCCTGCAGATTTTCTGGGAGACGCTGGAAAACCACACCGTCGATTTTCGGGAATCCCCGGCCTTTGCCGACTGGCGCGCGATTGTCGGTCCGTTTTTTGCCGGCTCGCCTACGGTCGAGCATTTCGAACTGCTGGCCAAATCGGACTGACAGCGGTTTTTAAGCGGCACAAGGCGGATCAGCTGCCTTGTGCACGAGCGAAGGAACCGGACCTTCAAAACTGTTCCAATCATGGAAGAAAAACTTTTTGGAAACCTTGTGAAACCGCTTTTTGCCCTCTCACGCGCTACACTTTTAGTAGCTGCTTTCGCCCTTCCTATATTAGCCACAGCTCAAAATAGCTTAAAAAATACAGCAACTGCCGCCGCCTGGCCCAGCAACCCCGTGCCGCTGCTGGTCGGTTTTCCGGGCGGCTCTACGCCAGACATGGCGGCACGCACGCTGGCCGAACCCCTGTCCAGAGCACTGGGCCAGCCCGTCATCATTGAAAACCGGCCTGGCGCGTCAGGCAACATTGCCGCCGACCAGATTGCCAAGGCCAGCGACGACCACACGCTGGGCGTCGTCATCAACGGCAACCTGACCTCGGCCAAGCAGCTCTACCCCCAGCTGCCCTATGACCCGGCCAAGGACTTCGCCCCGATCTCGCTGCTGACCACCGCACCGCTGCTGCTGGTCGCGCCAGCCAACCAGCCGGCAGGCGCCGCATTTTTTGCAGCTGCCCGCCAGGCGGGCGGCCAATGGAACTATGGCTCGGTCGGCAAGGGCTCGGTCGGCCACCTCGGAATGGAGCTGCTCAAAAGCCGCATGCCGGGCGTCACGCCGGTGCATATTCCCTAGCCCGGCAATCCGCAAATCGTCACCGCCATGCTGGGCGGCCAACTACAGATGGCGCTGATTCCGCCGGGTGTGGCCATGCCGCATGTGCGCTCGGGCAAGCTCAGGGCGATTGGCCTGGTCGGTGGGCGCTCGTCGCTGGTGCCAGACGTGCCGCCACTGGCTGACGCCGGCGTGCCCAAGCTCAACCTGGAGGTGTGGACAGCGCTGATTGGTCCGGCCAGCTTGTCCAAAGCGGCGCAGGCGCGCCTGAGCCAGGAAGTGCCGCGCATCATGCGCGAGGCCGAGACGCGGCAAAAGCTGTTCAACCAGGGCTGGCAGGCAGTGGGCACTTCGCCCGACGGCTTGAAGATACGCCTGAAGGACGAGGCGGCGATTCTGGGCAACATCATCCAGACGCGCGGCATCAAGATCGAATAGGCCGGCCGCCGGCTGCGCCCTTTTTTCAGACCCCCGGTGCATCCCGCACCGTACAACCCCCAGAGGAAAGATTGCCATGAGTTTTGTATTCACTCCGCCCGCTACGGTGTCCGTGCCTGTGGTGGGCACGCCCGAACGCTTTCCGGTGAACCGCATTTACTGCGTGGGCCGCAACTACGAGGAGCACGCCAAGGAAATGGGTTTTACCGGCCGCGAACCGCCTTTTTTCTTCATGAAACCGGCCAATGCCATCGTCGCGGTTGAAGCGGGCAGCACCGGCAGCATGCCCTACCCCAGCCTGACCCACAACCTGCACCACGAGATCGAGCTGGTGGTGGCGATTGGCACCGGCGGCAAGAACATCTTGGCCGCTGACGCCCACAAACACATCTTTGGCTACGCCGTGGGCCTGGACATGACGCGCCGCGACTTGCAGGGCGAGATGAAAAAGCAGGGTCGCCCCTGGTGCATCGGCAAGGCGTTTGACCACTCCGCACCGATTGGCCCGATCACGCCCGCCGCGCAGGCCGGCGACATCGCGCACGCCGAAATCTACCTGCAGGTGGGCGGCCAGGACCGCCAGCGCAGCCAGGTGTCCAAACTGATCTGGAACATCGGTGAAACCATTGAGCACCTGTCCGCCGCCTGGGAACTGCAGCCCGGCGACCTGATTTACACCGGCACGCCCGAAGGCGTGGCGGCTGTCGTGGCGGGCGACACCTTGGTGGGCGGTGTCACGGGCCTGGAAACGCTGCGCATCAAGGTCGGCTAAATCCCGGGGATGTTGACCGGGTCAACGCCCTGCCGGGCAAAATCCGGCAGGGTCGCCGCCCAATCGAGCAGCAGATTTTTAAATTGGGACACCGCAGGCGCGGCGTCCTCGGTGCGCCAGAGCACATAAACATCGCCATTGAGAGGGCCATGTCTGTTGAGATCGCTGCCAGCCGCCACCTTTCGCGTGCGTCTTGCCGTGCCAGCGCCAGCGGCCCTGGCAGGCCCAAGCAGGCTGCAAGTGCCGACCGCATCGGCCCGCAGCATGGCCATTGACGCCGGCACCAGGGCCACGCCCAAACCAGCGGCCACCAGGTTCAGCACAGCAGGAATTTCCACCACCTGCTGAACAATGCGCGGCGCAAAGCCCACCTGCACGCAGGCCTCAAACAGGCGCATGCCAAAGGGTGAAGAGTCCAGCCGCAGGAACACAAAGTCTTCGTCATGAAGCTCGGCCAGGCTGAGCCGGCTGCGGCTGGCCAGCATGTGGCCCGCGCCAACCCCGATGGCTACACCCTGCTCAACTCTTATTCGGCCTACCACGTCGGCAATCCCAACCTCACGCCCAAGCTGCCGTGGGCGCAAAAAGACTTTGTACCGGTGGCGCTGATCACGGTAGCCACCAATGTGATCACGGCTCACCCTTCGGTGCCCGCCAACAATCTCGGCGAGTTCATCAGCTACCTCAAGGCCAACCCCGGCAAGCTCAGCTATGCCAGCCAGGGCAACGGTTCGCTCTCGCACATCGGCACCGAGATGTTCAAGCTGCAAACAAAAACAAGCATGGTGCACATTCCCTACCGGGGCTCCGGCCCGGCACTGCAAGACGTGCTCTCGGGTCAGGTGCAAGTGTTCATCACCACACCGCCCTCGGTGATGGGACAGGTGCAGGTCGGCAAGCTCAAGGGCCTTGCCGTGGCCGGAAAAGCTCGCCACCCGGGCATGCCCGCCGTGCCCACCACAGCAGAGGCCGGCCTTAAAGGCTTTGAGCTGGAAGCCTGGGTCGGCATCTTCGCATCCACAGCTACGCCCGCCGATGTGGTGGCCAAACTCAGCCAGCAAATCAAGACAGCACTTGAACTGCCAGAAACCAAGACCCGCGCCGATGGCGCTGGCGTAGAGCTTCGTTACCGGCCGCCCGCCGCACTGGATGCGCTGGTCAAAAAGGAAACCGACTTCTTGGCCAAGACCATCAAAGCAGCAGGTATCAAAGCAGAATAATTTTTGCAAGGGGAAACGCCCCGTGAGGGGCGACCCGCGCAAAACCTGATCGCACCGCGCGCCGCAGACCGGGCGGGCCCCAAACCGGGTTCAGACCCGGTTTTTTCAAGCCTTTTTTACCTTTAGCCCATCAACTGCGGGCTTAATCTGCTATTTTTTTAATAGCAATTAGCACGCCCATGTCAACCCAGGCCGTGGGCGCATCGCGGCGTACAAAATCGCTACACTTATTTGATGCATCGTCCACCCTTGAAACATTGCCGCGTTTGCGGGACCGCCGTGGCTTACCGTCTGCCTGATGACGGCGACACCAAAGAGCGCGCGGTTTGCCCCGCCTGCCACACCGTGCACTACGAAAACCCGCTCAATGTGGTGGGCACCGTGCCGGTTTGGGGCGAAGACGGCGCACAGGTGCTGCTGTGCAAGCGCAACATCGAGCCGCGCTGGGGCAAATGGACCCTGCCGGCCGGTTTCATGGAAATGGGCGAAACCACCGCGCAAGGCGCTGCCCGGGAAACCGACGAAGAAGCCGGCGCCCAGTTTGAAATGCAGGGCCTGTTTGCCATCATGAACGTGGTGCGCGTGGGGCAGGTTCATTTGTTTTACCGGGCCCAGCTGCTCAGCGCCGAATTCAACCCCGGCCACGAAACCATAGAAGCCCGGCTGTTCACCGAGGCGGAAATCCCGTGGGACGAAATCGCCTTCCATACCGTCAAGCACACGCTGGAGCGCTACTTTTCAGACCGCCGAAAAGGCAGTTTTGGCATCCACACCGTTGATATTGCCTGAACGCCATTGCCGCCTCAATGTAAGCAAGTGCGCCAGGCGCGGCAAGCGTCCCTTAGAATTTGAAAAGACCGTCAGTCGGCCCCGCAGCGTCGGCTGACCCCGCGATGGCGCCAACCGCATCGCCTCCCACCACCCAACACCCCGGAATTTCATGTTCAAATCCGCCTCGTTTTTCCGCATTTCCGACGACTTTGTCATGCCTGCACTTGATGCGCTGGAGGAAGCCCTGCAGACGGCCCGCTTCGTGCCCTGCGGCGCCACCCAGCCCGAATCGAGCGGCTGGGTCCCGCCGCGCGGCAAGAAGGGCACGGTCATGCTCGAAAGCATCAACCGCCAGGTGATCCTGCAGCTGTGCACCGAACGCCGGCCGCTGCCCGCCTCGGCCGTCAAGGCCGCCGTCGAGGAACGCGTTGAACAGTACAAGCAGGAAACCGGCAACGAGCGCGTGCCCTCCAAGCTCAAGAAGGAGTTCAAGGAAGAAGCCATCCAGACCCTGCTGCCGCGCGCTTTTACCAAGCGCTCGCAGACCACGCTGTGGATAGACCCCGTCAACAAATTCCTGGTGGTCGACTCGGGCAGCCTTTCCGGCGCCGACCGGGTGATCAGCCAGCTGGTGGAAACCCTCAGTGAACTGCCCGGTGGCGGCCCCGGCATCATGGCCAGACCGGTGCAAACCACGATGGCGGCCGGGGCTTCCATGGCGCACTGGCTGGCCAGCCGCGAAGCGCCGGTCAGCTTCACGGTAGACCGCGACTGCGAACTCAAGATGCCCGACGACCAGAAGTCGACGGTCCGCTATTCGCGCCACACCCTGGAGATCGACGAAGTCGCCCAGCATATTGCGTCGGGCAAGGTGCCCACCCAGCTGGGCATGACCTGGAACGAACGGGTGTCGATGGTGCTGACCGACATGGCCCAGGTACGCAAAATCAAGCTGCTCGACGTGGTGCTGGACGGCGTACAGGAACGCGGCAAGGACGACGACGGCTTTGACACCGACGTGGCCATCATCACCGGCGAGTTGTCGGCGCTGATTCCGGACCTGCTGGAAGCCTTGGGCGGCGAGCTGGTGATCGACGGGTCCGCGCCCGCGTCTGCCGAGGCCGTGAAGCGCGAACGCGCCGCCTGAAGCCGCAGCGCTTTAGACGCCCGGCGGGGCTGCGCCTGCAACGCTAGCCTTGCAAGGCCTCGCCCAGCACCTGCATCTGCTGCAGCACCAGTTCCACCGCCGCATCCTGCAGGTCGGGCGGGTACTTGTATTTGCGCAGGATGCGCTTGACCATCAGCCGCAGCCGGGCGCGCACGCTCTCGCGTTCCGACCAGTCCACGCCCAG
>Ga0123337_10004981_pt1 | contig 13256 bp, 11 predicted proteins | sample frozenSSSSmetaG_FD_89792 | JGI IMG/M metagenome (GOLD analysis project Ga0123337, IMG submission 89792) | Glacier valley bacterial and archeal communities from Borup Fiord, Nunavut, Canada, to study Microbial Dark Matter (Phase II) -... | ecosystem: Environmental > Aquatic > Freshwater > Ice >...
ATAGGTGCGCGTGGTGCGCCCCTCTTTGGTCTGATACGAATACCAGTAGGGGCCATGACCGATCCCTTCACGACATCTGCGGCAACGCGGTTTGCCACAGTAGCTTACCTGTTGATGATAGGTAATCTTGTTGTTACTGCCACTTCCATTCATCGGGCCAGCCTCCTAACAGAGTACAAAGATAGATACATGTATGTGTACTGTATATAACGCGCGTTGCGCGCATGTGTGCATTTTTCGCATGTGCATTGCATGTATAGCAAATAGAAAGACATAGAACCAAGTATACAGTATTCTTTTCTGTTCAGCATGTCCTCTTGGGTAAGAAGAAAGATGCAATACATTGTGTAACAATAATCTCAGCATGTCAAACGGCGGTCAACCGTTGTCGATGGTCAGCAACGGCGAATAACGCGCTACACGGTACAGACCCGCCCCGTAGAGAAGACACGTATAAGACATTTTTTGTGCCTCGTCCTCGTGTGCCATGCCGCGCAACTCCACGCATAAAAGCACGTTGCCGCGCAATAAATTCGCGGTTCTACCCCATTTGGGTTGAGTCCTCTATTGCAGGGAGACCCTTGCGGTCTCCCTGCTCCCCCTGCACCTCTGCACCTTTGCCCACACACACATACCAGGAGAACACAAGGAGATACCACAAATTAGGGTTGCGTATACTTGCACCATTAGACAAGGACCAACACAATATGGACGCACATCACGATGGAAGGACATGGACATGACAATCTACGCACACCCACCAATGACCTATACGGCCCCTGTCGGACACGCGACAACGGCGACCAAGCCCCATGTTGACGCGAATCCAGAGGAACTCTTTTTGAGCGACCCGACCCGCTTTTACCGCTATGAAATTGGACAGGTCGATATGCTCTCCACCGAGAAGGTGACGGAGCTGGCGCGTTGCATCGAGCGTGGGCGTGTGGAGCGCAAACGCCGCACACCGGCCCGTTTTGTAAAAGGCTTCCGTGAGACGCTGCCGGAGACACGCGAGACACGCGAGGCCGACCATGCGCGGCAACAATTGATCGAGGCCAACCTGCGCCTCGTCCTGCATATCGCCCGCAAGTATCGCGGCTTCGGGGTAGACCTGATGGACCTCATTCAGGAGGGCAACATGGGCCTGATGCACGCCGTCGAGAAGTTCGACTATCGCAAGGGCTACAAGTTCAGCACCTACGCCACATGGTGGATTCGCCAATACATCACCCGCGCCCTGGCGGAGCAGGCCCATTCTATCCGTGTCCCGCTCTACAAAATCGAGGAGATCAAGCGTATGGGCCGCGTACGCCGCAGCTTGCAGCAAGAGCTAGAGAGCGAGCCGACCATAGAGATACTCGCGGAACAAATGGAGATCAGCGTCCAGCAGGTCATCGCGCTGCTCTCGACCAATCAGGAGACGATCAGTTTGGACATGCCACGCAAGGGTGGCGACGACGAAATTTCATTGAGCGAGATACTGGAAGACGACCCTTGCTACGCGCCAGAGGGTGTGGTGATAAACCAGACGCTACACGAGCAGATACAGGACCTACTCAAATATTTGACCGAGCGTGAGCGCAACGTGTTGGAGCTACGCTACGGCCTCGACGGTAATCGTGAACATAGCCTGACCGAGGTCGGCAAGAAGGTTGGTCTGAGCCACGAGGCGGTGCGGCAAATCGAGTTTCGCGCACTCCGCAAGCTCGACCACCCCAGCCGTGACCGTATGCTCCACGACTTCCTGGTATAACGCCGATGAGCCACTACGATGACGGGGAGCGGAACGGGTAGCTGGTATACATTCGGGGGTGACGCATATCGGGCGTGATATATCACGCCCGATATGCGTCACCCCCGAATGTACGGGCCTCTTTTATTCTTACGTAAATGTCTATGGGGAGACCCTTGCGGTCTCCCCATAGACATCTACCCTTTTCTCTATCCCACCTTTACCACAATCACGCTTACGTTGTCCGCGCCGCCGCCACGCAGGGCCGCCTGCACGAGCTGGTCGCAAATCTGCGTTGGCTCCTGATTGCTACCAACCATGCGCCGCATATCGGCGGGACGCACCATCTCCCACAAGCCATCAGAGCAGAGCAACAGGCGATCCCCTTTGCGGAGGTCGCGGGTGAACCAATCCACCTCTACGCCGTCACGATTGCCAAGGCTGCGATACACTTTGTTGCGTTCGGGGTGCGTGTATACCTCTTCGGGCGTGATGACACCAGCCATAACAAGATTCGCCACCAGCGAGTGGTCGAGCGTGATCTGAGTCAGGCCGTTCATGTCATCGTACAAATAGGTACGACTATCACCGACGTTGACAACATACGCTTTCGTGCCAACCACGAGCGCGGCGGTAATCGTTGTTCCCATGTCTCGCCCCCACTCACGACACCGATTGCAGATCGCGGTATTGGCCTCCTCCACGCCACTCACAAGCAGGTCAATGATGATGGTGTCGTTGAGCGAATCGCTGGCGACGATATCACGCAACACCGTTTGCATCATACAATGCATCGCCATACGGCTCGCCTCTTGCCCAAAGTCATGCCCACCCATACCATCCGCAACCACAAACAGACCAAATGGCACAAGCCGATCATTGTAGGTACACGTCCCCTGGAGAACAATAAGGCTATCCTCATTGGGCTGCTGCTGTCGTGTAATGCCACTATTCCAGCCCACGCCTACCTCTAACCGTGTGCGCGTACGCGTCAACATCGCAATGGGAGCGTCCGCGTGTGGGCCGCGTTCGGGCGTGGTTGGCACGTCCTCGATGGCGCGGCTGTTCTGCGGCTCACGTTTCCAATTGTATTCGGGGCGCGGTGTGCTTGGAAGCGTCGTCCGCTGAGACTGTCCAACGGCGACAAGTACGGGCCGCGTGACGGAGGCGAACCGACGCGTTGGTTCGGCGCGGTCTTGCGGCCACTGTGGGCCATCGTTTGGCGGACGCTGTGGCGGGCGCGGCACATCCTGCTGGCGCGGTGACTCTTGCGGTGGATGCGACGGGCGCGACGGTTTGGTGTTCTGCTGCTCTGGCAATGGGGGCTGTGATCGGTGCGGCAAGCGCAATTTCGGAATGTTCACGGGGTCCTCCTGTGACGTATCTTCTCCTGTTTCTTCATTTAGCGAACGCACAATGTGGATGTTCCTGGTGCGCGACTCCCGCCACGCGACATGACGCGCATCATGTTTGCGAGGTCGAAGCAGCACAACAGTTATCCAGAGTAGAAGCCCCCACGAAAGCAACCAGAGTAAAGACAACACTCCAAGCATGACGATAGAGAAAATGGCGGCGACGCCCTGGGTCGCCCACGCATGTGGGAAACGCTGCACCGCCTGCGCGAAGACAAACCACACGAGCGGCGGAAATCCCTTCTCGGCCCACACCAACAAGAGCGTTACGGCAATCAGTATTGCCCAGGTGCAATAGCGTACCCAGCGATGCAGGTCATAGGTTGTCTTGAAATCGTCTAGCATAGCTTTTTCTCACGTCCAATTTTATTCGCGGTCTTCCACTATTGCAAGTATAGACAATGTTTCTTGCCGTTGGCTCCCATTGTTCTTAAAAACCCCGAACCTCATAAACCAACTCCCCCAGAAAATAGTAGGGGCCTGATTTATCACGCCCACCCATCGGGGGGGCGGGCCGTCCTGGGGACGTGGGGTGGCGTAGGGGCCTGATTTATCACGCCCACCCCGTTCGGGCCACGCGGGACACCGTACGGGCATGATTTCTCACACCCACCCCCTTCGGGACACCGTACGGGCCTGATTTATCACGCCCACCCCGTTCGGGCCACGCGGGACACCGTACGGGCATGACTTCTCACACCCAACCCCTCACCCTCAAACATGACGGCGGGTCGGAATTGAACCCTGTACGGGCATGATTTCTCACCCCCCTCGCCAATCAATTCCGCACGGGGGGTTGGACACGCTTCTTCCTCTCGTCTGGTGGTCAAGCGTTCACAGGGTGTAATGAGGTATACCCGTACAGGGTTCAATTCCTGATGTCATCGTCGTGTCCCCACATATTTGTCTTATATTTCTTATACCGGTGTCTTCTAATTATTGGACGCGCACGATGGTGCGCCCTCTTATACCGCCTTTAAGGATGGCGGCCAGAGCCTGTGGCAACTCTGCCAGCGTCGTCTCTTTACTAATGCTTGTTAGCAAGTTTGTGGGCTTATACTCGCCCGCGAGCCGTTGCCAGAGTTCGCGCCGTATCTCCATTGGACACTGTACGGAGTCGATGCCGAGCAGGTTGACCCCACGCAAAATGAAGGGGAACACGGTTGTGGTGACGTTGATGCCGCCCGTATTGCCACACGCCGCGACGCAACCACCGTACGTTGTCGAGCGCAGCAGATACGCCAGCGTTGCCCCCCCAACGGCATCGACGCAACCGGCCCACCGCTCTTTTTCCAGCGGGCGCGTACTCTCCGCCGAGGTTTCATCACGCCCGATAATCTCGCTCGCACCCAGGCTTTGCAGGTACGCGTGTTCCGCGGCCTTGCCCGTACTCGCGGCAACAGTATAGCCAAGCTTATGCAAGATGCTGATCGCGATACTCCCAACGCCGCCCGTCGCGCCCGTAACCAGGACAGGCCCGTTGCTCGGTTTGAGGCCGTTTTTTTGCAGTTGATGCACGGAAAGCGCGGCGGTAAAGCCAGCAGTTCCCAGTGCCATCGCCTCTTTGCTCGTCAGACCGGCGGGAAGCGGCACAGCCCACTCCGCCTTGATACGTGCGTATTCGCTGAAACCGCCATAGTGCGAGACGCCCAGGTTGTAGCTGGTCGCAAGCACCTCGTCGCCCGCCTTGAAACGCGCGTCGCTCGACTCAACCACCATACCGGCGAGGTCGATGCCAGGGACAAACGGATAGGTACGCACAACCTTGCCGTCAGCAATCGAGGCCAAACCGTCTTTGTAGTTGACGCTAGAATACGCCACCTGTACCAGCAGTTCGCCCGCGGGCAACTGTTCGCGTGTCAGGTCTTGAAGGCCAGCCGTGAAACCGTCGTTTGTCTTATTGACAATAAACGCTTTGAATGGTGTGGACATACATTTTTTCTTTCTAAGAGGAAATAGAGCCACCATCGACCACCAGGATTTGGCCGGTGACATAGGCGGCGGCAGGCGATGCAAGAAATATAATCACACCCTTGATATCATCAGGGCCACCAAAGCGGTGTAGGGGAATGGCGTCGATCATCTGCTCCTGATATTTGTCCAGCAGGCCACGCGACATCTTGGTGGGAAACCAACCGGGGGCAATCGCGTTGACGGTAATGCCGTGCTGCGCCCAACTTGTGGCGAGGTCGCGCGTCATGTTGACAACCGCGCCCTTGCTCGCGTGATAGCCAATCGCCTGAATATACTTGGGATTGCCCCCAACGAGACCCGCAACCGAGGCAATATTAACGATGGTCCCGCCTTTGCCGCGCGCGATCATCGCCTTGCCGACGGCCTGCGACATAATAAACGTGCCGTTGACGTTGATGTTGACCACGCGCTCGAATTGCTCAAGCGGCATGTCTTCGGGCGGAGTCCCCCACGTCGCACCACTGTTATTGACGAGAATATCAATCGCGCCAAACGCCTTTTGCGTCTCCTCAACCACGTGCGCGACATCGCTCGGCCTGGTAATGTCGCAGGCCAGGGCGATTGCCCTGCCGCCACGTGCCTCGATCTCCGCTTTCACGCCCTCACACGCTTCAAGCTTGCGCGAACACAGTACAACATTCGCCCCCGCGTCGGAGAGCGCACCCGCCATATACTCGCCCAGCCCACGCCCACCGCCCGTAATAATCGCCGTCTTACCATCAAGTCGGAACAGGTCCAGCGTCGTCATGTCTCATCTTCCCTTCTCAACACTGAATAGGTGTTCTTTCAATACCCTATGGTATCACTTTTTTTGAAAGAAGAGGGAACAACAAAATAGGGGCAAGGTGTAGGGAAACCACTGCGGTTTTCCTACACCTTGCCCCTATTTTGTTGACTATTACGCTTTGGAGGGTTCGCCAATCAAGGCCGAAACAACATCTAGTACTTCAGTTATAGAAAAAGGCTTACTTATAAAGACATCCATACCTAATTTTCGCACATGCTCGCGCACATGTGCATCACCACTCACAACAATAATAGGTGTAGAGGCACATAAGTGACGACGGCGCATCTCCTCTACAAAAACCGTTCCGTTCATATTCGGCATCATTAGATCAAGAAAGATTAAATCTGGCGCCTCAGCCGCAGTCGCCAATTTCTCAAGGGCAATTGCGCCATCAGCCGCACGCTCTACATCGCACTCCGCAAGCTCTAAGATAGAGCATAGCACATCCTGAATCGCAGTCTCGTTTTCCACCACTAACACATGTCTCGACATATTTTTCTCTTTTCACAGAAAGACTTCCCACCGATTATACATGAAACGTAGTGTTTCTTGTCAATTTATACAGAAATTTCAGTACCAATGGAGTATCCAATCTTCTCGCTTAAACGCCAAGCAAACCTGTCCCAATTCCGAGACCCGTGCAGAAAATCATAGTCCACAAAAGCAGGTCCTCCCACACCGTCCCAACCTTGAAACGCCACATTGCTTTGGGCGGAAACCCGTAACGCGTCGGGTTGGGCCACAAAAGTGGCACACCACCCTTTGTCAGACTGTCGGCGATAATATGCAATACCCAGCCCGTTACTATCGCCTCGCACCCCACTTTGATCTCTTCTAAAAGCACCGACGGTATCAGCGTTCCACCAAGAATAAATAAAAGTGGTAAACTTACTATAATAGTAGCAAAAAAAAGACATAACAGCAAGACACCAAGACAGCTATGGGTAAAACCGCGATGCCCACCAAGCAAGCGGCTAAACCTGCTATCCTGGTCAACATCGGGTAAACGAGCGCACAGCACCACAAGCACATAATAGGTCAGCTTATACAAAAGTTGCGGTGCTAGGAGCGCGTTTGCAAACTGCGTACTCGTCATGAGCGCGCTCAACTGCGACCATGTGTACGCGACCCCAACCGTATGAAAGATACTATTGATGGTGACAGCCGACAACGCGTTGACCGCCGTGTGTGAACGTCCATTCATATATGTGCTTTCTCTCTCACCTCTGCTTCCTTGCCCTTTCCGACTCTCTCCATCTTTTATCGACATATAAATATCTGTACGGTAGGTAGGGGACTACTTGGGGAAGACTGGAACCCTGTACGGGCGTGATGATGAAGGGAAAACAGAGAGGCCGCGCGAGTCTCCCCTACGCATCAGGATTCCCGATGCGTAGGGGAGACTCGCGCGGCCTCTCTGTACATTTGCGCTACTAGCGACGACCCAATTGTGGGCGTTGTCCAGGGGTTGGCTCCAGAGCGGGGCGTTCCTCGATGAGACGTACAGCCTCGGCGATGGCGCGGTCTAGTTGTGGGTCGAGGTTGTTGGCGAAATCTTGCGGTGCGATGTCGATCTCGATATCGGGGTCGGTTCCGTAGTTCTCCACGTTCCAACCTACGTCCTTGAACCAGAACGAGAATTCCGGTTGCGTCGTCATCGTGTTATCAACAAGTTTGTGACGGGCAAAGTAGCCGATTACGCCGCCCCATGTGCGCTTCCCGATAAGTGGCCCCAGACCCATGAGTTTGAAGCTATGGCTAAAGATATCGCCATCCGAGCCGGCGTGTTCGTCGGTCAAGGCAACCATCGGGCCACGTGGCGACTCTTGTGGGTATGGCTCCGGCTGACCCCAGCGCGAGAAGTCATAGCCCAGCCGCCTACGCGCCAGCTTCTCCAAGAGCAAGCCGGAAACGTTGCCGCCACCATTCCAACGCACATCAACCAGTAGCGCGGGATAGTCATATTCGGCAAGATAGCCCCTGTGAAATTCCGCGTAACCGTCCGCTCCCATATCTGGAATATGGACGTAGCCGACGAGTCCCCGCGAGACCGTATGCACGATACGTCGGTTGTTCTCGACCCATGCGCGGTAACGAGCCTTCCCCTCTTCCGCTAAGGCTTTGACGGTGAGCGAACGCTTTTTGCCCTCCGCCGCCTCTTCGATAATCAGTTGTACCTCATTGCCCGCTTGATTGACCAGCAGTTCCTGCGGGTGGCGCGTGGCACTGACACGCTGTCCGTTGATCGCGAGTACAGCATCTCCGATAGCGACATTCAAGCCGGGACTTGTCAGGGGCGAGGTCGCTTCACTGTCGGACGGGTCGCCTTTCACAATGTGGGCGATACGGTAGCGATCCGCCTCCACATCGTAGGCCCAATCGACGCCGAGGAAGCCCTGGCGATAGTGAGGGCCGCGTCGGTACTCGCCGCCGCGTTCATATGCGTGAGAAGTGCCGAGTTCGCCCTGCATCTCCCACAATACATCGGACAGTTCCGCGCGTGAACTAACACGCTCAACCAGAGGCGCGTATTGCGCGTAAATCGCCGCCCAATCGATGCCCGACATATCTTCTGACCAGAATTGCTCGCGTTGCAGTCGCCACGCCTCCGCGAACATCTGCTTCCACTCCGCAGACGGTTGCACCGATACCTTCACACGACCCAGGTCGAGCCAGCCATTCTCACGACCTGGGGTCTTCTCATCCTCCGCCTTCGCCGGTTTCTCACCCGCTTTTACGATACGCAAGCGGCGCGCCGAGCGGTACAGCAACGTTTTGTTGTCACGCGCTAGCTCTAAGCCGCTTACGCCCATGATGATGCGTTCGGCCTTGTACTTGTCAAATGTGTAACACTCGACGACGCCACGCGGCCCATGATCGTCGTCTTCGTCTTCGTCATCGCTCGCCCCCTCGATGGGATACCAGAGGAACAGAGCCTTTCCCTTGAGACCAAGCACGGCATAGTACCGCCCCTCGCCAACCGGAAACGGTAATACACGCTCGCTGATACCTGCCAGGTCAACGACGGTTGGCTCAATCTTTTTCGCGTCCTTCTCGTCTTTTTCGTCGGTCTCAGCTTCAGATAATGCGGCATCAGTGGCCTTACTTGCCTCGCCTTCGTCCTTTTTGTCTTTCTCGTCGGGGTCCTTTGGCTCTGGTATAAAAGGCGAACGCAGGTCACTTTGGAGCATAATGGCATACGGCTTGATGCCACGCGGGAAGTTGAGGTCGAATTGTAACGTGTCATGCACAGGGTTGAAGACGCGTTGGCCCAGAAAGTAGAGATACTTGCCTTCGGGGTCAAATGCGGGTCGGCTATCCACAAGAATCGGCTCCGTGACCTGATAGGTCGCGCCGCTTTCCATGTCACACAGCTTGATCGCCGTCTTTTGGGATGAAATGGGGAAACCATACGCCAGCCAGCGACTGTCAGGCGACCACGCAACGCCATTGATACGGTTGAAATCACTGCGCTCAATCACCTTCGCGGCGCGTGTCTCAAGCTCAATTATAATCAGCTCGTTGCGGTGATTGGTAATCGCAACGACATCATGGGTTGGCGACACCACCAGATCGACCACGCGCCCAAGCTCGACATCCGTCAACAGTTCTGGCTCCGCCGCCTCTTCGGGATTGAAAACAACCAGCGTCTCGCGTCCGGGCGCATCACAGACGGCGACACAGCGTTTGCCATCGTTGAGCCATTCCAGGAAACGGTAACGCACCCCGTCCTGCTCACCCAGTTGCACAACTGGCCCCTCCCAATTGCCCATCGTAAACGCCTTGCCGCGTGTGGTGATGGCGACCTGATACCCCTTTGGGTGCAGGGCATAACTATCCAGGTACGTGCTTGCGGAAACAAACTTACGGTTACGCTGTGTACGAACACTCGGCAACGAAACGGCGATATGCTGCGTCTGTTCTGTACGCGGATCGAACAGATACAGTTCCGCGCCAGCATGATAGACGAGCCGCTGACCGTCGCTGGCGAGGTGGCGCGCGTAAAAATCGTGTTGCGTCGTGTGTTGACGAATATCTTCGCCACGTGGGGTACACGAATAGATATTGCCGATCCCGTCTTGATCGGAGAGAAAGTAGATGCGCTCCCCCACCCAGCAGGGATTAGCAACGTTGCCTTTCAGGGAATGCAGCCGCTCAAACGTGCCGCTACCGTTTTCATCACACCAGAGATGTCCAGCAGTTCCGCCGCGATAGCGTTTCCAGTGGGCCTGTTCATTGCCATTGCGCCCAAGCACGACGCCCCCGTTGGGGCCATACGAGATCGCGTTTGCCACCCCATAGGGCAATTGACGCGGGAGGCCGCCCGTTGACTTCACAGCATAGATTGCTTCATAGCGGACAGAGATTTGTCCGGCGTTGCTGGCATAGAAGATCTCGTCGCCCGTTGGGGACCAGCCAAGCATTCGGCAACTGCTCCCATGAAACGTCAGGCGTTGCGCGGAGCCGCCGAGGGTTGGCATAACGTACACCTCGCTCGGCCCCTCTTCGCGCCCCACAAAGGCGAGCATTTCGCCATTGGGCGAGAAAAACGGGCGGGTCGCTTCGCCCACACCCGCCGTCAGTCGTTCAGCACGTCCCCCTTCACCTGCAACCAGCCAGAGGTCATCCTCCGACACAAACACGATTCGATCTTGGGAAATATGAGGAAAGCGTATATAGCCTTGAGTTGCCATGAATGCAAAGCTCCTTCGTAGCATGAGGTAGAAAACATCAAATGGTGCATAAGCCCCTAATAAGGAGAGGGAAATGCGCCTCACAGGAAGATGTACATCTATTTTGTCACAGAGGAGAGGGTCGGGGCAAGTTATGCGGGTTCTTGCTGCTCTTCCTTTGGCGCGGGTGTTTCTTGTCCAGTGAGCAACAGGAATTTCTTGATAAGGTAGAAACCAAACTCTATGCAGGGGCCGACACCAAACGCGAAGAGCAACGTCCCAATGCCCACCGTTCCACCAAGCAAGAAGCCAAAGAGCAAGGCGAAACACTCAAGCGCGGCACGAATAAACGCGATACGAACCTTGACGAGTTTGTGCAGGCGCATCATTAAGCCATCGCGTGGTCCCGCGCCCAAATGTGGACTGATGTAGAGCGCAGTACCGAGACCTGAGAGCAGCACACCAAGCACATCAATCGTCAGACGAACAAGTAGCGAGTCATGGCTAAAGTCGGGGATAAAATTGTTACGAATTTGCAGGTCAACAAACGTACCAATGAGGGCCATGTTAAGCAGAGTGCCGACACCGGGGTAGACACGTAGCAAGAGGCCAGCAAGAATGATAATCGCGCCAACCACAATATTTGCCTGTCCAAACGTAATCGGCGTATGGCGGCTAATACCCAGGTGCAGGACATCCCAGGGGCCGAGTCCCATGTTTGAACGTAGCGTGAGTACCGTCCCAATAGCAAAGAGCCAGAGGCCAGCGATGAGTACAATCATGCGTACGATATAACGAAGGAGTGTGCGTGGTGTCAGAGACCGCATAAGTATCTTTCCTTTTTGTAAGTAGTGTACAGAATACAAGAAGAAAAGACAACAGCCAATACACAACCATAGCGATAGACAATGGTGATTGGTTGGCTTGTAGTAAGCTTACTCCTATTATACCCTATAGTATGCTCAGGTCGGGCCATTGTCAGCCGGATCAATGCCCGCCACTGGCCGCTCCCACCAGGGTGTACCGCGCTCACCCAGCGCAACCTTGACACGCTGCACTCGCCGCCGCGCATCCGCCTCCAATAGTTCGTCGTGTGTGCGGTGCGCTTGGGCAACGTCGCGCCTGGCCTGCATCAACTCATCGACCAGCTTCTGACGTGTCGCCTCATCCAGGCGCGGGTCCGTTGTGCGCCAGCGTCGCCCGTTGACAATAATGTAGCGGCCATCTTCACTATACGTGACGGTCTTTTTCATGATCTCCCTCCTCTTTCATGACACAACTTGAAGTACTCAGATATTCTAGGGTACAGACTGAAAACGATATTCGTTGTAATCGCAGAGGGGCGAGTACCCTATCTTTTGATAGATACTATTTGAGATTGGGTTTGCCAGATCGGTAAACAGATTACAGGAACGCCACCCGCTCGCCAACAATAGCTGGCTAAGGTCAGCGACACAATTGGAGGCGTAGCCCTTACCGCGCTCCACTGGCGGCGTATACACAAGGGCAATGGTTATACTGACATCTTTCCCAAGCGGACGCGTTTTACTCGCCATTGTCACAACACGGGTATCGTGCAACTCCCACAGGTAAATATCCCTATTTTGAATACGTGTCACCGCGATCTGCTGTGCATCAGACCGTTGTCCGTTACTCATCGCCTCCGCGTGAAAGGCTGCAACCCACTGTACAACGAGCGCGGTATCGTTCGCAGTCGCTAGCCGCAACCTTCCCGCAACAGGACGTGGTGGCACAACCTGCTTTACCTCAAAAAGTCGCTGCTGCATACCAGCGCGCACCGGTTGCCCCGTCTCCTTGCTCCATAGGGTGGCGAAGCGGTGAGCAACCGCGATTGGGGCGACGACGCCGGAGACCGCCCAGGCATTGCCCGCGAGATTTTGCACAACCAGCGCAAGGGCCGCGTCGCTATGGGTATCGCTCTCCCACAAAATAATGTTGTATGGGGGCGTCATACACGCGGCGACAAGCAAGCCGTCAGCGTCCGCGACAGTTGCGAGATAGGGCTGATCGGGATTAGGTACTGTTCGCAACCGCGTCGAGACACCGAGTAACAGGCTGTTCTCGACCTCGTACCTTTGCAGTATGGGTCGCGCCACATCGAGAAAATCGTTCACGTTCTGGTATGTCTTGATAAACACGCTACACTCCTTCACATACTGCGCGTACCGCCAGGAAAAGACACATACTTCTCGCTACAACTGTTCCGTTTCACGAAAACACTGTGTTCTGTCTCATAGACAAACTATTTTGGCTATAGTCTATGTAGTATAGTATACAAGAAAACGTGAAAGGATAGAGGCATGCGTATCGTTTCTTTATTAGCCAGCGCAACAGAGATAATAGCCGCACTTGGCTGCTTAGACCAACTCGTGGGTCGTTCACACGAATGTGACTACCCGCCCGAAGTGCTACAGCTCCCACTTGTAAGCACGGTGCAGATTGATACAGAGGCAAGTAGCAGCGAGATTGACGCGCAAATTAAACATCTTGCCCACGCGCAAGATACCGCACAAGACAACGCGCTCAAAGCGTTGAGCATCTATCGTATTGACGTTGCGCTCCTGCAAACACTCAAACCAGACATCAGTTTCACACAGACGCAATGCGATGTCTGTGCCGTTAGCGAACGTGATGTAGCACTGGCGTTGGAGCAGCTC
>Ga0123337_10004982_pt1 | contig 13254 bp, 13 predicted proteins | sample frozenSSSSmetaG_FD_89792 | JGI IMG/M metagenome (GOLD analysis project Ga0123337, IMG submission 89792) | Glacier valley bacterial and archeal communities from Borup Fiord, Nunavut, Canada, to study Microbial Dark Matter (Phase II) -... | ecosystem: Environmental > Aquatic > Freshwater > Ice >...
CTTACCGGTGCATTTTGGACAATCGCGGTGCGCATCCATTGGTTTAAGGAACCATACCCTGTTTTTGAAGCGGTATGTTCTGTCTGTTAAAGCGCCTACCGGGCATACATCTATCATATTACCACTAAAATCATTATCGATAGCTTTGGAAATATAAGTTGATATTTCGGATTGATCGCCCCTGTCTAAAATACCATGTACCCGGTTGTCTGTAAGCTGGTCTGCAACATAAGTACACCTATAGCAGAGGATGCAACGCGTCATGTGCAGTTGAATGTAAGGCCCTATATCTTCCTTTTCAAAAGTTCTTCTTTTAAATTCATACCGTGTGCCCTCCGCACCATGTTCGTAGCCAAGATCCTGCAGATGGCATTCACCTGCCTGGTCGCAGATAGGGCAGTCAAGCGGGTGATTGATCAGTAAAAATTCCACTACACCTTTTCTTGCGTCTACGACCTTTTCACTGGTGATATTTTTTACTACCATTCCATCCATTACATTGGTTCTGCAGGAAGCCACTAGCTTTGGCATCGGTCTGGGGTCGGCGGTAGAACCTACGGCCACTTCCACAAGGCAGGTACGGCACTTGCCACCGCTTCCCTTGAGTGTACTGTAGTAACACATTGCAGGCGGAGCAACGTCGCCGCCGATTTGTCTCGCTGCATTTAATATTGATGTCCCGGGCTCCACCTCGACAGTTATATTATCGATGGTAATTTTTATCATTTTCTTTTCGTCCGCCATATTATCCTTTTTTATACCCGCTCTTCCAAATCTCAATCGTAACGGTTGTCTTTTATATCAACAATAGCATTTACTACACATCGGCAGTCTGCATCGAATCAGCATAATGCGCAAGGCCAAAATTCCGGGTCAGACATTCTGCCGGATTCAAAACATGCCATTCAAATTCATCCCTGAAATGACGAATTGCCGCAGCCACCGGCCATGCGGCTGCATCACCTAACGGACAAATAGTATTGCCTTCTATCTTTCTTTGAATATCCCATAACAAATCTATGTCACTCATCCTGCCTTTACCGTATTCGATATTTTTCAATATCTTTTCCATCCAGCCTGTGCCTTCCCTGCAGGGTGAGCACTGACCGCAACTTTCATGGTGATAAAAGCGCGCAAGCGTTAAGGTATGGCGAACAATGCACTGGTCTTCATCCAGCACTATAAATCCACCTGAGCCCATCATCGAGCCGGTTGCGAAACCGCCATCAGAAAGGCTTTCATAGTTCATAATCCTCGGTTCACCCTTAGCTGTCTTTAATAGTAAATTAGCAGGAAGTACAGGCACTGATGAACCACCTGGAATGCAGGCCTTTAATTTTTTTCCATTGGCGATACCACCGCAATATTCATCACTATAAATAAATTCTTCCACCGAAATGGTCATATCAATCTCATAAATGCCAGGCTTATTGATATTGCCGCAGGCGCTTAATAGTTTCGTCCCGGTAGATTTTCCAACACCGATCCTGGAGTAAGCTTCACCCCCTTCATTTATTATTGGGACGATAGCAGCAAGTGTCTCCACATTGTTTACCACTGTAGGACAATCCCACAAACCTTTTACCGCCGGGAACGGAGGTTTGATACGTGGCAGGCCCCGTTTGCCTTCAAGGCTTTCGAGCAGGGCGGTCTCTTCCCCGCAGATATACGCACCGGCACCGCGGTGAACATAAATCTCGCAATCAAAACCGGTACCTAAGATATTTTTACCTAACCAGCCATTTATTTTTGCTTCTTCGATAGCCTGTTCCAATATATCTGTTATCCAGGCATATTCACCACGGATATAAATGTAGGTTATGTTACTTCCCAGGGCGAATGATGACACGATCAACCCCTCAACCAGCAAATGAGGAATGAATTCCATCAGGTAGCGATCTTTAAAAGTACCAGGTTCACTTTCATCGGCATTGCACACTAGGTAACGAGGGACGCCTTCAGGTTTTGCAAGGAAACTCCATTTCATGCCTGTAGGAAACCCTGCACCACCCCGACCTCTCAATCCGCTCTTCTTAACCTCATCTACAATGTCTGTCTGAGACATTTTAAATGCCTTTTCAACACTTCGGTAACCACCCTCGCGGCGATACACTTCGTATGTGCGGATACCGTCGACATGGGCTTTTTCTAATAATAATTTTCTACTCATAATTTAACATCAGGTGAAAAATATTTTAAATATTTGCTTTCAATTATCAGTGGCCAGCGGCTTTTACTCCAGGTATTTTTCAATAAGTTCAAAAAACTGATCCGACCAGCCACTTCTATGATCTTCCATCTCTTTTGAATTCGGAAAACGGGTGTGTTCTAAAACGATCCGTGTTCCTTTGCCCCGGGCTTCCAAATTAAATTCGACATAAGAAGCAGGAATTTCTTCCGGCCAGCTAGAAGGTTTCCAGGTATATGCTAACTGGTTATCATTAATCAGTTGCAATTCACCTTCCACCCAACCATCAAACAAACTTATTTTTCCACCGACTTTTTTTTCTATTACTGCTTCGGCTTTGCTCCAATCAGTTATTAATCGACTTTCACTTAACAAACCCATCACTATACCTGGAGGTGCATCTAAATAAAATTCCCGTATAAATCCGGTAGACGGCATCGTTTCAGCTAATCCTGTTAAGTGATCTTAAAAAAAATAATAGCATGCTCAGCTTCAGTCCTTCTTTTTATCGTGATTGAACATCCACTTAATACCAAACTTATCAACTAACATTCCGAATGTAGCACCCCAGAAAGTGTCTGCTAAGGGCATGGTTACCCATCCACCTTCAGAAAGTTTAGTGAACAATGGCTGCAATTCGGTTTCATCTGGCACATCAATAGACAGGTGAATATTACTGTCAGCGTTTGCCGGTTCTCCGGGCATAGCATCACTTGCCATAATCTCATAATCGCCGAATGAGAATGTCGCATGCATAATCTTATTTTTATAACTATCAGGTGTATCCATCGGGGCTTCCCCAAACCGGCTTAACAATTCTACAAGCTGATAGCTCTTTTTCATCAATCAACAATCAACATCTCACTAGTTATTTTTTGCTGCATTCTGCCTGCACTCTTCTATAATAGCATCTACCTTTTCAGCTGTTAAATGTTCCCGGTAATTTTTACCTAACTGCATCATCGGCGCATAACCACAAGCTCCCAGGCACTCTGCTGTTTTCAGTGTAAACAATCCGTCAGTAGTGGTTTCCCCGACACTAATATTTAGCTTCTGTTTTATGTAATCAATAATCTCGTCACTTCCTCTAAGCATGCAAGGACCTGTCTGACATACTTCGAACAGGTATCTTCCGACAGGCTTCATATTATACATTGAATAAAAAGTGGCTACTTCATATACTTCTATCGGTTCTATATTAAAAAGAGTGGCGACATAATCCATAACCGGAACATCAAGCCAGCCTCCAAATTCATCCTGCGCCAGATGAAGAACCGGTAACAGTGCACTTTTATGTTTGCCATCCGGATAACGTGCCATCATCTCGGTAACCTTCTTCAATTTATCATCGGAAAACTTCATTGTAGTTAATTAAAATATAATGAAATAAAAAGCCTGAAACAGCGCACACCTTGTGACTTACCTCTATCCATCCATCTCGCCGGCAATAAGGTTCAAACTACTCAGCGTTACTATCGCGTCGCTCAGCATACTACCTTTCACAAGTTCCGAATATGCCTGGTAATAAATAAAACATGGTCTTCTGAAATGCAAACGGTAGGGAGATCGGCCTCCGTCGCTGATAAGATAAAAGCCCAGCTCACCATTTCCACCCTCAACGGCATGGTATACTTCTCCGGGTGGAATATCCGTTTCTCCCATTACAATTTTAAAATGGTAAATCAAAGCTTCCATTTTTGTATAAACATCTTTTTTTTCGGGTAGATAATAAGCAGGTGTGTCCGCATGATACACTTCAGCAGCAGCGCCCTTAAATTCCTGAACTTTCTGATAGGCCTGGCGTATAATAGATAACGATTGCTTCATTTCTTCATTACGAACCATAAAACGGTCATAATTATCACCTGTTTTACCTACGGGTATTATAAATTCAAAATCTTCATAACTGCTGTAGGGACTCTGTACCCTGACGTCGTAATCTACCCCGGAAGCTCTTAGGTTAGGTCCGGTGAAGCCATAGTTTAAAGCTCTCTCAGCACTGATACCACCCCCTCCAATTGTTCTCTCCATGAAAATGCGGTTACGCATAAAAAGATTATTGAATTCATCCAATACCTTGGGATATTCTGCCAGGAACTTTTCTAGTTTCAAAAAGGCGGTATTGGTAAAGTTTCTTTCAAAACCACCTATCCTGCCAATATTTGTTGTCAGTCTCGAACCGCAGATCTCTTCATAAATTTCATATATCAGTTCCCGGTATTGCATTACGTATAAAAATCCTGTGTAAGCTCCCGTATCAACACCTACTATCGAATTGCAAATTAAGTGATCTGAAATACGAGCAAGCTCCATTATTATCACCCTAAGGTAGTCAACTCTCTTAGGCATTTTTAATCCAAGTAGCTTTTCACAGGTCTGATGCCAGCCCATATTATTAATGGGGGAAGAGCAATAGTTCATCCTGTCTGTAAGAGTGGTGATCTGATAAAGTGGACGACGTTCTGCGATTTTTTCAAAGGCGCGGTGAATGTATCCTATTGTTTGCTCAGCGTCTACAATACGTTCGCCATCCAACTCGAGGATATTCTGAAAAACTCCATGGGTCGCAGGGTGTGTTGGTCCCAGGTTTAGCGTGGTCGTTGTTTTTTCAATACTTCCTTCCGGTAATTTTATATGATATTCAGACATAATAATTGTGTGCTTGTATCAGGAAACTAAGCTGGCAGCTATCAGGAGCCGTCAGCTAAGGACAGCTTCATATTTGCTCGTGCATAAACGACATTTATATTTTTTTATCCTCTTCCAAACATTTCGTCGTCTTTATCCCTACGGGTCTGGTCTTCTAAAGGAAATTCTTTTCTCAATGGAAAATAATCCATCTCCTCTACATTCTGGATTCGTTTAAGATTCGGATGTCCGATAAAATTTACACCGAAAAAATCATAGGTCTCTCTTTCCATCCAGTTTGCAGCTTCATATAAAGCGGAAGCGGTATATACATCAGGCTGTTCTATGTTTGTAAATACCTTAAACCGAAGGCGGATGTTATCAACCATATTATGGAGATGATAAACTACGGCAAGTTCTTCTCCTGTTCTATCAGGATAATGAACCGCGCACAAATCAGTTAGAAACTGAAACTTTAATTCAGCGTCATCATACAGAAATTGCATTATTTTCAGGTTCAAGTCTTTCGAAGCGCTGAATGTAAGCAATCCATAAGGTTCCTGCCAGTTTATTAACTTATCACCAAACTTTTCGTTTAGTCGTTGCTTTACCGATTCATTTGTTAATGCCATGAATGTGCTATTGAATGCCGTAACTGGTCATCAGTTCCTTGTAATTTTCACTTGATCTTCTGCGTAAGCTTTCCTGGCCTATAAGGTCCTGAATTTTTAAAATGCCATCGATTATCGCTTCCGGTCTTGGCGGGCATCCAGGTACATAAACATCGACCGGAATAATCTGATCAATACCCTGCAGGACAGAATAGCTGTCGAAAATTCCGCCGCTGCAAGCGCAGGCTCCCACGGACAGAACCCAACGGGGTTCGGCCATCTGGAGATACACCTGGCGTAATACCGGACCCATTTTCTTCGCGATGGTTCCCATAATCATTATAAGATCACATTGCCTTGGTGAAAAACCAATTCGTTCCGCCCCAAATCTCCCAAGATCATAATGCGAACCCATAGTAGCCATAAACTCAATACCGCAACAGGAAGTCGCAAAAGGCAATGGCCAAATCGAATTTTTTCTAGCCAGACCAACCAGGTCACTTAATTTAGAAGCAAAGAAACCATCTCCCACATGCCCCGGGGGCAATTCGGCAACTTGTATAGGTTTGCCACCCTCATTTTTAATATTATATTGAACAGGACGTGCCATAATTCATTTCCTCCGAAGGTAATTTAATGAGTAAATTTTACTCTTTGATAATAACAGCAGAGATGCATTTCTTGTTGTAAGGGCAAGAAGCACTTTAACATTAGCTTTAAAATTTATTTCAATCCGGTCAATCTTCCCAGGATAAAGCACCTTTCTTTAAAATATAGAAAAACCCAGCCATAAAAAAAGCAGTAAACATAATTACTGCAACAAATCCGTTCCATCCCAATGTTCTGAAATTTACTGCATAAGGATAAAAGAAGATCACTTCAACGTCAAATAAAACAAACAGTATAGCTACCAGGAAATATTTGATAGCCATAGGCTGACGGGCATTTCCTACGCTTTCGATACCGCTTTCAAAATTTTCCAGTTTTTCGTCCGTACTTCGTTTAGGGCCTAAAAGATGTGTGATAACCATAATAACGCCAACAAACAATACCGCAAATATTAATTGAATTGCAATTGGAAGATAATTCATCGAACTATTTACATCTGTAGTGTTTACCTGGAGTAGAAACAAATGCATGTGCGTTAATTATTTGACAGCAAAAATAGGGCAGCGGCTTCAGATTACCACTTACAAAATAAAAATCGGTTAATTAAAATCCCCTGCCTGATCAAGACAAGGGACTTATATTATTACAATGAGATTTTATATTGTTACTTTTTCCTGGCCGCGGGTTTTTTTGCAGCGGGCTTGTTAGCAGCAGATTTAGTAGTGGTAGTTTGCCTTGGGGCTGGAGCCGGTTTCTTTAATACATCGATGTATTTTTGGGCGTCCGGATTTGTTGGATCAAGTTCGAGTATATTCTGTAATTGCGCTATAGCTGAGTCTTTGTTTTTGGCGATGTTGGCATAATAGGTAGCCAGGTAAGAATGCGCGCCCAGCAAGGAAGATTTATATTTGTCTCTAGCTGTATCAGCAAAAGAAATCAACTTTTTATATGGTTCAACTGCAAGTCCCTTTTCCAGCGTTGTATCCTGTGCGGCTGCGCTTTTAGCACACCACAGATAACCGAATAGTTCAGTAGGATATTTCGTTTTATAAGCACCGCAGAATATACTATCAGCTGTAACATAATTGCCAGACATATAATAAGCGTAACCCAGGTCATATAAGTCACGGTTGGAAGGCTCTTTCTTACTTGTGTAAATTCTGGTGAGCCACTTTGTTTGCTCCATGCGATTGCCTGACTTCCCCGCCAGTGCAGCAGCATCAGACATCAGCTGCATTTTCGAAACCTGTACGGTATCCAGGTCAACTGCGGTTTGATAATTACTTAATGCATCTGCTTCACTACCAGGAAATTTACTTAAAAGTTTAGCCCTGAAGACATAATCAACAGGTACAAATCCTTCTTTTGTTTGCTTACTGAAATACTGGTCCAAGTATGTTTTAGCATTTGTTGAATCCTTTAATTCATCGTAACTGTAGGCAACCAGTTTGTAATACCTCGGGTCTGCTTTGTCGGCTAACTGTGTAATTTTACCTTTAGCTGAATCAATACTTCCCTGGTAATTTCTTGCCGCAAATAAAAGACTGATCCTGTCGTACTCATCAGATGGTTTTGGATCGGTAACGGCAAGGTATTTATCAAAAAACTCTTTAGACTTATTAATGTCCCTTAAAAAATAGTAGGTATATAACTCATAATAAGCCGGTCCGTAATTAGGATCTAAGGTTGTAGCTTCCTGGTATGCAGGAATGAAATAGTCGGGATTGTTTTGAGACTGGTACACTTTAGCAATCCTGTATTTAGCTTCTGCTAATTTAGGATCGATAGAGAGCGCTTTTTGAAAGGCTGTGACAGCGCCTCCGCCATCAATAAGTTTTCGGTATGCCTCGCCTGTTATCAAATAACTATCAGCATTTCTCGGATCCTTTTTCTCACTTGCCACTGAATTAATTTTCTCAACGGCATAATTGGCATCGCCGAGGTTGGCATAAACGTTTGCTCTTCCAACAGCATTGAGGATGCCGATATCTTTACCTTTCGTCAAACTTATAGCTGTTTCAAATCTTTGCCGGGCCTCGCTTGTTTTATTTTCCATCAGTTCAATCTGGCCGATACCGACCAGTAATAATGGCGCGTTACCGTTCGATACCAGTGTTTTTTGGTACAATGCCTTAGCTGATGTGGAATCTTTCGACTGAATCATAGCCTGTCCAAGCCAATAAACTGCCTCTATATTATTTGGGTTAGCAGCTACCAACTTTCCCAGTTCGTTCTTTGCGCTTATATATTTCTGGTAATATAAAAACTTTCGTCCCTGATCCACGCTCTGAGCGTGAAGCGATTGAAATACAATAGTAAATAGTACAATGCTTGTTATTTTCTTCATAATCAATACCTGTTTTTTGGTTTGTAAATTTATTAAAATCTCCCTAATAAAAAATTATTGCTTAATTATAGAATTTCTCGTTTGAAAACTCATTTGTGCCGGCCATAAATAAGCCGTTCGGAAAATTAATTGACCTCGCTCATTAATCAAAAAATTAACGAATCCACTCCCCAGCCCCTTATAATTTTCCTTCAAAATATATTGCAAACCTCGCACCAAAGGATAACGTCTCATTGCGATATTAGCCTGGTAAGGTTTTACGTAAGCCACTTTTTCACAAATGGTACACTGCAAAGAAGCAACCCTGACTTTTTGTGAAAAACTTAACAGGTTACCATCTTCTTTATTACCTATCCAGCTAACTCCAACAAATCCTATGGCATCTTTATTTTTTTCAACATAATTAATAACGCCCTCACTGGTTGTTGCAGCCATAACGTTAGCGCCAAATGGATTGCCTTTTAGTAAAGAGTCCATTACAAAACGCACGGTGCTGGTAGCAGAAAGTCCATCCATAACTACCTTGTATTTATAACCACTGGTGCCTTTTACCAGCGATCGTATATCGGTCATATCGAAAATAGAATCCTGTGCTGCGGTGTTTATAATAACAGCAATAGCATCATAAGCCATTTTCCCTTGAACCGGTCTGAACTTTAATTTATCTATCAGTTGATTTTCCTCCCCCGGTGTTAACGGACGAGTGACGATTATCATTCTGATAGAATCGTTATTAAGGTCTTTAAGGCATTCTGCCTCCGGCTTGTAATGGGTGATAATCTTAGCATTGGGAAAAGACGATTCAAAAACTTTGATTTGTGAATCGATGATTGGCTTGAAGGATTCGTCTGCACTGATATTGATAGTGCCCGACTTTGTAGTGTCGCCAGGGTAACTTACAGCTTCCTCATTACCACAACTTATAAAAAGCAATATGGAAAAAAATCCAGCCGTAAGCCTGGCAAGTATACCGGTGATATTTTTATAGCGTTGCTTCATTCCATATAATAATTTTTTCGGATGCCCCTGTACATCCTCCATGACCCGTAAACGATGCACATTCCTGCAAAGAGGTATCTGAAGAGCGGTTCTATATTAAAAGCTATACCTATTCTTGGCGCGATTGTTAGAAATACCCCAAAGCCAAGGATGACCAGTCCCATGCCGAGATCCATAACAGACCGCATTATTGTATAGTTCTTTGCTCTCTTTTCACTTTGATCGGTTGCCATGAAATATGTTTGTCAGGATTTAGATGGATAAAAGCAACAGGTTGCATTCATAAGAGCAAGATAATAAATTTCATCTTAACACATTGATTCAACAACCACGCTTTAAAAAATAAAGTAATACTTCGCGGGCATAGTATCAACCTTCTACAAACTTGTAATAATTATATTAAGCCATAATTTCAATAAGATGCTCGTGCATTTTATTTTCCATAACCTGTTTTAACTATTATGGAGCTCTTAACTATCAAGTTATCTTTTGATATCAAAATCAGTAGAAACTATACCATGCTTTATTTTCTGAAGGCTGACTCCGCCGGCTAAAGCCTTTGGAGGCGGACAATAGCGGATTTTAAGTCATTTGATGTTTGATATGCCACTAGTGTATCTTTATGCTCATGAAAATTTTAATGGTTTGTCTGGGAAATATCTGCCGCAGTCCGCTGGCAGAAGGCATCCTGAAACAGAAAGCTGCTGATGCAGGATTGCGCTGGCACATCGAAAGTGCAGGAACAATTGGTTTCCATACAGGAATTGCGCCCCATCATTTCTCAAAAAAAGTAGCGCTGTTAAATGGAATTAATATTGACAATAAACGATCAAGGGAATTTATAACGGCAGATTTTAATCGTTTCGACAGAATTTATGCAATGTCTGCTGATGTAATTGATGAAATAAAAAAAATAGCAGGAAAAAATTTTATAGAAAAGAAAGTGAGCCTGATGATGGATGAGTTATTCCCCGGACAGAACATTGAAGTCCCCGACCCCTGGTACGGTACCGAACCCGATTTCCACAACGTGTACAAACTGATAGATTCGGCCTGCAAAAAGATAATTGAAAAATATGCTGCTGGCATAAACCAACACGGTGCATTTCAATAATAATATAAATACCTGATCTTAACATGACGAAGCCCAGTCTCCCGCAAGGCACAAGGGATTTTACACCTGACATAGTAAGAAAGCGAAATCACATATTCAATACAATTAAAAATATTTTCGAATTATACGGATTTCAGCCATTGGAAACACCGGCTATGGAACAGCTGGAAACACTAATGGGTAAGTATGGTGATGAAGGAGATAAACTGGTTTTTAAAATTCTTAATAACGGATTAAATGATCCTAAAAATATTGACAAATCAAGGACAGCTTTTGAAAACCTGTTGTCGGGGAAGATAGATAAGAATATTACTGAAAGAGCTTTGAGGTATGATCTCACCATTCCATTCGCCAGGTTTATCGCCATGAACTCCGGTCAGCTGACTTTTCCTTTTAAACGTTACCAGATACAACCTGTGTGGCGTGCCGATCGCCCTCAAAAAGGCCGCTACCGTGAGTTCTATCAATGCGACGCTGATGTTGTGGGTAGTAATGCCCTGATCAATGAAGTTGAATTTGCTATTATTTATAACGAGGTGTTTTCAATATTAAAATTACCGGTAGACATCCGTATCAACAGTCGTAAAATTTTATTTGCACTTGCTGAATTATGCGGTGACAGTGATAGCATGATGGCTATTACAACCGCTATAGATAAATTGGATAAGATCGGGTTGCCTAAGGTGAAAGAAGAGTTAGCATCAAGGCAACTTAATGAAGCACAGCTTTTATTGATAGAAAAATATTTGCTGATTGATGGATCCAACGAAGAAAAGATCAGCCAGATAAAATTACTTATGAATGGTAATGTTACAGGTACTAAAGGAATCAGCGAGATCGAATACATACTGAAAAATACCCCTTTATCAACGGTTAAAAATCTTTCGGTAGACTTTACGCTGGCGCGCGGACTGAATTATTATACGGGTACTATCTTTGAAGTAAAAGCTACGAATGTTCAAATGGGAAGTATTGGTGGTGGTGGAAGATATGATGACCTGACGGGTTTGTTTGGCGTGCCCAATATACCGGGAGCAGGTATTTCCTTTGGTGTTGACCGTATCTATGATGTTATGGAAGAGCTTCAGCTGTTTCCTGAAAATATTTATACAGGTACACAGCTGTTATTTTTTAATCTCGGCGAAGATGAAAGTAAACGTGCATTTAAAATCATGCAGCAGCTAAGGGCTAAAGGCGTCCGCTGCGAATTGTATCACGAGGCTTCTAAATTTGACAAGCAATTTAAATATGCCTTTAAAAAAAATATTCCATTCGCAGTAATTATCGGGAGTAAAGAAATAGAGGATCAAACCTGTGTATTAAAAAATATTAAAACAGGCGGGCAGGAAACCTTGGGCATTGCAAAATTGATGTTGAGGTATGAGGTATGAGGCGATGAGGTATGATACTTACGTATCACGCTTTTGTTCTTTAACAAATCGTTGCAGGCTACAACTCAATATAGATAAGGGATATAAGAAATATATCCAACCCGGTGCGCTATTTCCGAGTATCTTTACCGCTATGTCAAAAGACAAAAAAAATATCAGGCACCTGAATTTAAGTGAGCTGGAGCAGTACTTCGGAGCCTTGGGAGAAAAGAAATTCAGAACTAAACAGGTTTATGAATGGCTATGGAAAAAACATGCTCACAGCTTTGAGGATATGACAAATCTTAGCAAGGAGTTAAGATTCAAACTGCAGGAAAATTTTTCCCTGCCAGCGTTAAAAACAGACGCTACCCAATATTCTTCCGATGGTACCATAAAAAGCAGGTTCAAAACACATGACGGACATCTCGTTGAAGGAGTACTAATTCCAACAGAATCCAGGTTTACTGGCTGTGTAAGTTCCCAGATAGGTTGTTCTCTTAATTGCAAGTTTTGTGCTACCGGTTACATGGAACGTAAACGCAATCTTGATTTTGATGAGATATATGATGAAGCTGTTCTTCTTAATCAACAGACTGAAAAAACGTATGGAAAAAAATTAAGTAATATTGTTTTTATGGGTATGGGTGAGCCTTTACTTAATTATAAGAACGTGCTAAGGGCAATTGAAAAAATCACCTCACCCGATGGACTTGGCATGAGCGCCAGGCGTATAACTGTTTCTACGGCAGGTGTTGCAAAAATGATCAAACAGCTGGGCGACGACAAAGTGAAGTTTAACCTGGCGTTATCATTACATGCTACCAATGATATTAAACGAAATCAAATAATGCCTATCAATGAAACTAACAGCATTAAAGTTTTGATAGAGGCGCTTAATTATTTCTATGAGCAAACGGGTAATGAGATCACCTTTGAATACATCCTGTTTCAAGACTTCAATGATTCGATACGTGACGCAGAAGAATTGATAAAAATTTTCAGGCAGGTCCCGATGCACCTCGTAAATATTATTGAATACAATCCTATTGATGATGCTACATTCGAAAAACCCGATGAAGAAAAAGTAGAAAGATTTTTGAACCATCTTTCAAAAGCCAGGATTAACGCGCATCTTAGAAGAAGTCGCGGTAAAGATATTGACGCAGCTTGTGGTCAGTTGGCTAATAAGATTGGTTTGGAAACAGATCAGATTAAAGTTAATCGCTGATACCTGATCGCAAATCACTACTGTTGTAAAACAGCAAAACATTTATTATGAGCAAGAATTCACAGTTCGAAAAATTCATCAACAAAACAAGAGGCAGCGCTATTAAGGAGCAATTTAAGCAGGAAAAAAAAATCGCTAAAAAAGAGCGTGCACAGGC
>Ga0123337_10004986_pt1 | contig 13250 bp, 15 predicted proteins | sample frozenSSSSmetaG_FD_89792 | JGI IMG/M metagenome (GOLD analysis project Ga0123337, IMG submission 89792) | Glacier valley bacterial and archeal communities from Borup Fiord, Nunavut, Canada, to study Microbial Dark Matter (Phase II) -... | ecosystem: Environmental > Aquatic > Freshwater > Ice >...
ATACCCGTGGTCGGTGGTCGCCATGGCCGTCTGGCCCAGCTCATTGGCCCGCTTCATCAGGTCGCCGATGCGGGCCGCCCCGTCGAGCATCGAGTACTCCGTGTGCACATGGAGGTGGACGAAGTCGCTGCCGGGCATAGCCCTGATTCTAGGGCCGCCCGGGGACATCCCCGCCCCGGTTCCCGCGCGTCCCAAGCAGTCTCAGCCGATCCGCCTGCGACAGCGACAACCGGACGCGCGCTGCATCGCGCTGTCCGCCTACTTGGGTGAGGAGCGCCTCTAAAGACCCGGACATCCTCCCGAGATCATCGCCCACAACGTTCAACGGCACCTTGTCTTCCACGAAGACGTCAAACATGTAGGTCCCGGCTGCGGTGCGGCACTTGATCTCCCTGTTGACCGGCTCAAGCGCGTTGGTCGACCAGATCTGTCGCCAGTGCGTGATTGGGAACACAGTGAAGGTGAGCAGGCCGTCACCGGCGTCTTGGACGCCTGCCGGCGATCCTGAGGTGCGACAGGGACGGCACGCGCACGGCCTCGTCGAACTGCGCGTGGACGTGCTTGCCATCAGGTTGAGCGAAGATCGTGCGGGTGATCGACGCGACCATCGACCCTTCCGACTTGGGCACGTTTGCAAAGACATTGCGCATGAACCACACGCGGTACCGTTGCCAACTCTCGCCGTGCATCAAGTTCTGGAACGCCGCGATCAGTCCGGTTTGCGCATCGGAACTCACCAACCGCGCCCCGTCCAACCCGCGGGCCTTGAGCGAACGCGGGAACTCGGTCCAGAACGACTGTGACTCAGTATCGCCGATGTCGAAGCCGAGCACTTCACGATGTCCGCCTGCAGCAATGCCAACCGCGACGATGATCGGGTGTGACACCACACACCGTCCGACACGGGGTGTGCAGTACGTCGCGTCTAGGAACACGCACGGGTATGTCATATCCGAGAGTGGCCCGTCGCGCAGCGCGACGAACTCCTAGTCCAAGTCAGCGCAGATACGCGACACCTCCGACTTCGAGATTTCGGTGTCGACGCCTAGGGCCTTGACCGACTCGTCGACCTTGCGGGTCGACACGCCCTGGACGTATGACCTCCTTCACGACGGCGAACAGCGCGTGGTCATCCCGGCGACGCCACTCCAACAAAGACTGGAAGAACGAGCCCGTTCGCATCTTCGGTATCCGGAACTCAAGGTCGCTGGCCGTCGTGGTCAGCGTGCGCTCAGCGGCCGTTGCGCTTCGTGGTCGGGCCTCAGTGCGCTCGCACGGAGCGGCGCCAACCAACGCGGCCGCCCCCGCATCGATCAACTCTTGATAGAGCGTCTCGGTTGCGATCCGGATCCAGTCGCGAACCTCGGTGAGTTCGAGTTCCGCGAGCAACTCCAGCAGGGCAGACTCGTAAAGAGCCATCGTCTACGACGCTGGCGACCCGATTGGAAAGTCCACCACTCCAAGGAACGACACCCCAGAGGTGACCGAGGTTCGCGACGTCAGCCTTCACCGTCGCCAATACTAGAACCAAGCCGCCGCCCATCGAGTACGAGACCACCATGACGACCAACGTGACACTCGCCGCGTGACTAACCCCGTCACCTAACGCTGCGGCAGATCCGAGCTCCATGCGAGCTCGGACCAACTCGACGTTCTCGATCACCGTCCAGTAAGTGCCGGGTAGGATGACCAACTCACCGACGTTCGTGGCCCGACTTACGAGTCTCAGACCACCGCTGCGGAGTACGCCTCCGCGAACCCTCGAATGTCACTGGCTGTCATGTTTGCCCGCACGCGTACTCGAAGCCCTGCGCTCCCCTTCGATACCACCGGAAAGAAGTCTGGCTCGACGTAATATCCCGCTTGAAGCAGCCGCGAGGCCAGCGCTATGGCGTCGCCCTCCGGCCCAACATGGAGCAAACGAACCGGCAGCACCGACGCCGAGCCGAGCGCGTTCGGTAGGATGCGGTCAAACTCCGCGATGTTCGCTCGGAGCGACGCTTGCAGCGCAGGCAGCTCAGATCCTGAATGAATGTCGACAGAACCGAGAATTGCGCCGAGCCCCGCGGAGTTTATCCGCTGAGACCACAGGAACGGCCCGCCGTGCCTCGCCACGATCGTGCGAACCGCCCGCGAGTGCTGCGGCCCGAAAAAGATCGCTCCACCGGACGCGCCAAATCCCTTATTAAGGGACGTTACTACAAACGTACGGTCGCCAATTTCGCCTAGCGCATCCAGGGCGTAACCCCGCCCGTGCTCGCCCGTCACAGAGGTGCCATGCGCCTCGTCTAGCACGAGATAGAGGCCGTAGTCATCTTGGAGCCTTGCCAGCTCGCGCATCGGCGCGAGCGTGCCCCCGGTACTGTAGACGCTGTCTGCCACGTACACGACCGGTGCACCTTCGCGACACAGTGACTCTAGTCGTTCCATGTCGTTGTGCCGGATGGTGACTACCTGTGTCTCATCCGCGCAAGCCGACTTGAGCGCCTGCATACAGAAGTGCGCGTGAGCATCGAAAACCATTACGGGAGCAACGCCACCGGTCAACAGCCCGGATGCCATGATCGGGAGAAGCGACCAAGCGGCGGCGGAGCACGAAGCAACAGTCCCCACATCCGCCCCAAAAAGCGTGCTCAACGCATCTTCCACGTCGTCGAGCAGTTGCAGGCGCATCCGGATCCGAGACAACGAACTGTTCAAGACGCCAGCAGACCGAATGCCAGCCTCCGCAGCTTCGACGATCCGGCGGTCCTCATCTAGGCCAAGATACGAGTACGAGGACATATTCACTACGCGCGAGTCTGACCCCATGAGGACCAACCGAGATCCGGCTTCAGTGATAGTCAGGTCGTGAACGCCCGCAGTGGTGGCCTGCTCCCAAAATGGTTCCGACACAGAATGGATGAAGGAATAGTTCCACCATTGGTGTCTTTTCACCGGCTTCATAACACTCTCTCTTCGAAAATAGAAAATACCCATTGAGCCATTGGCCAGCAGATTCGAGCATCACAGCCATCAAACCATAGTCAAAGGCGAGATTGATGCGCACAAAACTCCCTCGCGCGCCGTTCGAATGCAGATTCGAACTGGACCTAGATGCCAACCAACCCAAATTCTTCCGGCGAAGAAGGATGCCGCGGCTCAGGCGCGGGGCCTACCACAAGCCATGCGAGATCTGCCGCCTCGACCGTATGCATTGCTATCCGTGGCACGCCACCTACCCAGTGCTTCCGCACGCCAACAATCTGCGCGAGCCCTCGGATCACGACGGATCTCCTGGTGATCGATCTGCGAATGCCGCCTTCGCTGCCAGCGCTCCGATTCTCGACGTAGCATTCGACAGTATCTCCGCGCTCGGAGTTGCATCCCGGAGCCGACGATGGGCTGTCTCGCTCATCAAGACTCCCGCACACTTGAGACCTAAAGCGTTTCGCCCTTTCGACGCAAAGGTGACTGTGATCGCTGAGAGCCTGGGAGCCGGAAGCACACGGTAGATGCCCCGATATGAGGCAAGTGAGCGGTGCAAGCACTTCGTCACCAATCATTACACCACCCGCCACCCCGACAGCCACGCCTAATGCAAGAACACCTCCCTCAGCTTGGCCTCCAGGCGGGCGACACCTTCACGATTTCTCGCGATGATCATTAGCTCGCACCCCGCGCCAAGATCAGAGTCGACGCCCAGGATGAGCACGCCTTCGCCACCCCTGGAATAGGCGAGACCCGCCTGGTCGAGCAGATCAATCACAACGCCCAACTGCAGCCGAGGGACGTCGAGAATCATGGACGCGCACCAGGCATCCGACCAAGTCGGACCCAAGAACTTTTCCGCAATAGCGGCAACGACCAGACCTCCTCCCCACCGTGCGTTGATCTCGTGGAAGTACAAAACGCCACTGTCGGTGATCAGCCCATCGATGTTTGCGTACCCTCGATAGCCGATGGTCCGCAGGTGCTCGATAAATCGAAAACTCTCCATCACGATCCTGTTGGAAGCATACGCGGAGAAAGAACCGGGGAGCCCAAGCCCTAGCCAAACGGGGCTCGCTTCTTCTGATGCCACAGACTCCGAATATCGGATCTCGCCAGTGCTCACGAGTTTCGCCCGAGCCTCGTCAACGTACCACTCGACGTAGAAAGGTCGCCCTCCCTCTACATAGCATTCGACGGTCACCTGCGTGTTCCCGTCTTCAGTCAGATCGTTCCACAATGCTGTCGCGAGTTCGGCCGGATCATCGGGCATCCTCACGGTGGCGCGCGTGCCCGATAAGCCCGTCGCACTCCTCGAAAGGCCGATGTTGCCCCTGCCGCCACCGCCTCGCTGATGCTTGACGATGAGGGCATCTGAATGTTCACGGAGCTGGAGGATGGAGGACAGAAGATCATCCGCGGAGCGGACCGTCACACCCATCGGGATAGGTACACCAATGCCCGCCGCCAACGCCCTGAACGAACTCTTGAGGTTGATCAGAGCGACACCGCCTTCGGAAGCAAACTCGTGTCCGGCAGGCGGTGACATGCCGAGTATCGCCGCGAGACCGACGACGCCGGGAGTCAGGACGAACGCCTCCAGAGTCCACTCCATTGGGTTGACGACAATGTTGCGGACTTGTGCCACAACCAACTCGGACAGGAGCGTGGCGTCGTCAATCAGCCCACCAGTACAAACGACATGCAGAGCATCCGGGGAAACACCGGTGTACCTCTCCATGTACTCCTGGAAGCCTGCTTTCGGGTTGTCGGGCGTTACGAGCACATCGCCCGATTCGAGATGCCAAAGGAAGCGTGCCGCAGTGTCACCCCCCGGCAAGGAGTGCTCGGCGAGTCCAGTCGCGGCACGCACTGATTCGGCATAGTCGCTTCTGATGTTGGCGATATAGAGCGTGGACATGTCAACGTACCCCCGGAGAGACGCGCTTGACATCCATTTTTCCGTGTAGATGCCATTCGCCGTCGATGGACATGGTGACTGTATTCACGAAGCGACCGGCTGATGGACGAGTAAAGTCATCGATAAACCCGACGGAGCCCTTCCCAGGTAGTGCCATGACACCATGAAACGCGAGGTGCCCATCCACCCAGTCTGGACCCGAGGCGTACTCCGTGAACGCGTTTCCGCGGTCGTCCGCGTAGACAGCCATGAGCGTGTTCAGCCCAGGCGAGTAGCCGAAGCTATACCGCGCATGGCGTACCAGCGACTCCGCCTCGTTTGGTCTATGGAAGTACTCCCACTCGAACCAAGCGCCGCCTAACGCCGCTCGTACCTCGCCGTGAATATCGCCCCGTTCAGGCTCACCCAAACCGGAAGCGGGATACACGATAGTGGACCCCTCCCACTTCCCCAGCAGAAAGGCGAGGGGTTCCATCTCTCGCAAAAGCTCGAACTCATGGCCCATCGATTCTTCCAATCCAATGCCGTCCAGCGCGCCGGGCTCTCACTCTGTGCGTCTATGTTGGTTCGCCCGCATACTTTTCTCCCAGTTCTGGCCGTCAAATTGCACATACTCGATCGACTCCCCGCGCTTCAACGAGATCGGGTCTCCTCGTCGAGCCTCGACGGCGGTACCCGACAGCATGCAACGCGCATTTACACTGAAGAAGCCCACAGGATGAGAGCGTGGGCGATAGAAGGGCATGATGCCGCACGTCGTGCAGAACGTATGGTCAGCCAGTTTCACACCGAACCGATACTCCCTCAAGGAATCACTGCCATGTAGCACCCGGAATCGGTCTTCCGGGACAAGAATCTCTTCGTGACCGGACATGTAGCAGATGCGGCAGTTGCAGAGAGTGATGGTGATATGAGAGGTCAGCGCCACCTCAAAAGCGACTAGCCCGCAATGACACGACCCTGTCTCCCACTGGTAAGCGTCGCCGGCCGCTGGCTCGTTTCGCTCGCTCGCCGCGTCAGTGTTGTCGATCGCGCGGTCTTCGGAGAAACCTGACTCGGTCACGTAGCAAACCACCCTGTCGCCGGGAGCGTAATCTGGACCGGCGCCTCCTGATGACGCTCGAGGCCGTCGTACTGGTAGGAGACATGCCTCTCGCTGACCGGCTTTCGGGTGAAGAAGATACACATGTCCCGCGTGGCAATCGAGTCGGTATCGATCGCATACACCGGGGACACGGCGTGCTTCCGCTCGTAATCTGCGAATAGCAACGTGTCGAGATACTCGAGATGCTGGTGAACGCCAAGGATGCGCTTAGGGTCGAGTTCGCTCCACCGCTCCCCGGCCGCTGCTCCCGGATCAATCACGAACGTCTTGGCGCTATTCGACGACATGTTCCGTGCACCCAGAAGCGTCGTCATCGTGTGGTCGACCCCGTCGCTGTGAGAACCCTCCAGCGCCGGTTCGCCGACTTCGTCGGGTCGCGTGATCGTTCGGAGGAGGAATGCTGTGCACACTGAGCGCTCCGCGCCGTAGTCCAGTCGCGGCCTTGGCTGGACCGTCACGCCATCAACCATCAGTGCCTTGAACAAGAGGAGCGCTTGGAAGGCAGAGTTTTGCTGATAGTCACTCTCTAGTTCAGCGAACTCGCGGACCACGCCGGAGTCATGCCGGACAAACGCTTCTTCAGTGGACAGCACGAACGGCTTGAACGCTGCCCGGTAGATCTCTCGGTCGCCAGAATCGAACGCGAATCTCCCTTGACGTGACTGTCTGAACGAGAGGGTGGGATCCTTCTCGAGGCGGTCGGCGTACCCCGCGAGTCCTGCCACGTCGGCCTCGGTCGCACCCAGACCCTTGACTAGCCTGACGAGCTCGACGCCAGGAATGAAGACGAGGCGGTCACGGATGTATGAACGCCTCAAGTCCGCGATCTCGCGCAGGGTTTCGTTTTTCGGCTCAAGCACTTAGTGTTCCTCCACGTGGTTTTATGATCAGCTCGCTAATTCAGATGTGGCTTCGAATGCCGCGGTGCGACGCTCCCACCGTCGCCTCATTCCCTGCAACAGCAGTGTCAGCACCATGAAAGCCACTACGGAGACTAGCCATGGGAACCATCGATGCGTCGTGATGAGCGCCGCGATCAAGAGCGGTCCGAACATCGCCCCGAGGTCTCGGCCCAGGAGGAAGACCGCTTGCGAGGTTGCCTGCCCCTTTGAAGAGCCGTGCAGCAACGACATCTCGGCCTGACCTGCCACGTACCAAAGCTCCGCGAGGGAGAGCACGAGGATCCCGACCACCACGATGGTCACAGCAGTCGTAGTCGGCCAAGCCCCCACAGCGCCCACGCCGAAGACTAAGACGCCTACCGCAGACAGTGCAGCCGAAGCAGACCACGCTTGCATAGCGTTGCCTGCCGTCTTCACCCTCGCGGCGACGGGACTTTGCAAAAGGATCGAGATGGCGAGATTAAGGCCGAGGGTGAAGCCCACGAGCCAGTCAGGCAGGTTGTCATCAGCGGCGACGACCAATGAGACGCCCACGGTCAATAGAACCTGGTGAATAAATACGGCCGCGTTTAGCATCGACATTGCCGCGTGACGAAGATTCCGTGCGACCCTCATTGCTGTCAGAAGGGATTGTTCAGGGGGTGCACCATCCAGCATTCTCCGTCTCGGTAGAATACTGCTTCGAAGCAACGCCGACCCAACGAAACAACCTGCAGTGATGAGGAAAGCCAAGTTGTATGCCCACCGCTCCCCAACCCATAGGAAGAACACCGTCGCCGCCATGCCAACACCGACGCCGAGGTTCGACCAAATACCGAACTGGGCCAGCACCACCGAGCGCTCCTGCGGTGCGAGCGAGACGATAACCGTGGTTCTCGCGATGCGAGCCACCTGCGCGAGCATCGCGCAAGCAATGAGGATGCAGGCGACGATAACGGTGGAGTCGGTAATTAAGAGCGCCAGAGTGGCTAGGGCTTGGATCGCACCGGCCACCACAATCATTCGACCAACCGGTGCACGCTCGCAAAGATAGCCAGCCGGGAGCACGGCGAGCACGGCACCGACGGCCGCCATGGTAAGTACTGCACCAACGTGAACCACGCTCGCGCCGCTAAATTTCAGCAGAAAGAATGGCATAAGCGCCTCTTGTAGGCCGGCTCCCGCATTCAGCACGAACCCGGAGAACACTACTGGTCGCGCAGCACCCTTTTCAGGAACTGGCAGGATTCGCGCGATCATCATCCAAGGCGCGTGCCCATCGATACGCTGAGCCATGATTCTAGAGAGAATTCCGACTTAGGTCGTTGAAGTAATGGTCAACGTCGGCCCGCGGGTCGAGATCACGCAGAAGATACAAGTCGCTCATTGCGCCTTCGACATCACCCATGCTAACGCTGCATCGATACGCCCGGTACGCGGCGTCAGCACCTTGAACCGCACCGCCTTGTGCAGCGGCGCGGTATCGCGCCACCGCCTCTGCTTGCATACCAGCGCCGGAGAACAGATCCCCGAGCACGGGTTGCTGTTCAATGTCATAAGAAGCGTGCTTCATCAGAAATTCGATCTCCTCCGCGACCCGCGCGGGCTCACAGCCACGACGAATCTCGAAACGAATCTTTGCGCCGGCGAGGAGCACAGAACCCTGAAGGGTCATGTGCTTAGCGTAGTCATCCAGTGAAGCGGCACTGGCTTCTCCGGCGGCCTCAGTCGCCGCTGCGAGTTCGGCGACGACTTCGGTGTCGTTGTTGTGGCGGAGCGCTAGCAGCGCTTTCGCGCGGTGCAGGTTGTTGATGAGGTGCCAGTTCAACCAGCCGCCCTCCGACGCCGCAACGCGACGAAGTTCGTCAGCGCGCGACAAATACGAGTCCGCGGCTGCGGCGTCCCGATTGAACCTCAAAAGGATGGTGATCTGACTAACAACGGCCATTAGGGCCAAGCGCGGATCGTGATCACCGGCCGCGATCGCGTGCATGACGCGTCCGGCAACGTCATCGAAAGGGTCCCGCAGGCGGAGCCCACGTGCAATTTCGTAGGCGGTGTGCACTTTGATGACATCCCGTGATTCGGGATCCGGAATCTCCAATGTGGGGAAACTGGCGGTCGCGGTCAGCGCACCTAGGACCCCGACTGCCTGTAGACGGCGCAACCCCGAGCCGTATACCCACTCTTCTACGCTTGCGCTGAAAGCACGGAAGTCTCTAGTTGCCCCCGCCTGATTTACACCCAAGTGGTCGGTGGAACGCGCCTGCTGGATAACGAACCCGCGCAGACCTCCCGAAGCCGTTTGTGCAGACCAAGGCCGAGCGTAATCATCGTCGGCGCCAAGTCGCTGGGAATTACTCCAAAGCCAGGCGGCATTGCCCGCGAGTGGGTGAGCGCCCGGCGTCGCGGAGAGCGTGAGCCACGGCCCCCACAGCTGCTGCAGGAGTTCCACATCGAGGATCTCGGCTTTCGGACTCGATACCTCAGGTTCAGCGTCGAGGCGACGATACGAAATTTCCACTGCCAGTTCAGCCTTCCTGTAGAGGCGGGTGGGGTCCGCACAGGTGGACCCCACCCAACCCGTCAACCACAAAGAATGTTCATCATGTTCTCGATCGGACGCTTTTCGGCGAACTGCATAGCCACCCCCTCTCCTAGTTGGGCTCCCTCTAGGGAAGCGCAGGATTCACTGTACACAGGACCTTAGTCCTCTCTCCACCGATGATGGGACTGTTTTCGTCTGCTTCCATCCGTGAAGCCCCACCGCCCCTTCGCCGCAAACAGTGGCTTGACTTGTCATCTTGAACCGTTCCCGACTTGATGGCTCTTCGCAAGTGAGGGAGTACGCGGATCGCGAGCGCCGGTTTCAAGGAGGGCCTGCCGCGGCGTTAGGTGACATCTGATCTGGCTTGCTCTTCGGGGCGGCCTGGAACGATGTTGCTGTGCCCAAGCCCTATCCCGAAGAGTTCTGAGACGACGCGGTCCGCGTCGCCCGCAGCCGTGAAAGCGGCGTCACGCTCGAGCAGGTCGCCCACGACTTCGGTATCCATCCGATGACATTGCAGAAGTGGATGCGCCAGGCCGACGTCGACGATGGCGTGCGGCCGGGCCAGACCCGCGCTGAGACCGACGAGGTCCGTGAGCTGCGCAAGCGTAACCGGCTCTTGGAGCAGGAGAACGAGGTCCTGCGCCGCGCCGCCGCCTACTTGCCCCAGGCGCACTTGCCGGGAAAAGGCTCTACCCGCTCGTGACATAGCTCGCCGCTGACGGGATCCACGTCGCGGTGACGTGTCGGGTATTGACGCTCGCTCGCCAGCCCTGCTACCGGTGGCTGAACCCTCCCGTTGCGGGTGCGGAACGGGCCACTGTTCACCGCGCATATGCGCTCTTTGACGCCCACCGTGACGGCCCCGAGTTTGGGCATCGTTTTCTTGTCGAAGAGGCCCGTGAGGCGGGCCCGGCAATGGCGGATTGGACTGCTTGGACGATCTGCCAGGATAACGGCTGGTGGTCGTCGTTTGGCAAGCAAGGTCGCGGCAAGGGCACGAAGGCCGGGCCTTCCGTCCACGACGACCTCGTGCAGTGCAACTTCACCGCCACCGGCACGAACCAACTGTGGTTGACGGACATCACCGAGCACAGAACCGCTGAGGGCAAGCTCTACCTGTGCGCCATCAAGGACGTGTATTCCAACCGCATCGTGAGCTACTCGATCGACTCCCGCATGAAGTCCCGCCTGGCCGTCAACGCTCTCAACAACGCGGTCGCCAGACGTGGTGACTTCGCCGGATGCGTCGTTCACAGCGGTCGTGGATCGCAAATTCGAGCCAAGCGCTTCGTCCACGGTCTACACCGTCACGGCATGGTCGGATCGATGGGCAGAGTCGGTGCGGCTGGCGATAACGCAGCCATGGAATCCGTCTTCTCGCTCCTGCAGAAGAACGTCCTCGACCGTCGGTCCTGGACCAGCCGCGATGAACTGCGCATCGAGATCGTCACCTGGATTGAACGGACGTATCACCGACGCCGACGACAAACAGGGCTAGGAAAGTCGACGTCCATCGAGTGCGAGACCATCATGACGACCAACGTGGCACTCGCCGTTTGACTAGCCCCTGTCACCTAACGCTGCGGCAGACTCGACAGTTCAGACCGTATTTGGAGTCTTCGCCGTACGCGCGAGTGCAGACGGCGCGGACTCTGGACCGCGCGGCGAACGTGCAATCGAGGCTGCCGCAAGCAGTCTCGTCATCCGGCTATTGGCGCCACGAAACGACCACAGAACACCGCCACGCAGAGGTCACCTCCACGCGCGACCCTCTGTCTCCCGCTCCCCGCAACTCCTCTCCAGAATCAGGTCTCGCCATAACTTCGCCATTCAAGACGATCCTCGCCACTCTCGACCCGCTCATCGTCCAGCAGGATTCCCCAACCGCCACCAGTACGTCCGAGTCGCTCATGAACCGGGAGACGGACACCTCGCGTCTGGTATCGACAATCCGTTGCGGATCCCACTCAGTGCTCTCCGCTCTAGTGCGTCACGACCGACCGCCCGTGCTGAACGCTACGAACTGCTGATCGGCGCGCCGCCTCGAGGTTCCACCAGGTTCGACGCGCTCTAATGGCGTGTCGCGCGTCAGATTGGTTCGTAATATCGGCAGGGTGTGCGCGGCGAACGGGCGGCGCGGTGCGGGGCAGTGCGGCGCGCGACAATGGACACATGGCCTCCTCTCGACGCGCGGATAAGCGCGTGCCCGCACACGCCCAGACGGGTGCCCGGCGTGGGAACGCGGGTGCCGAGCGTACGAACGCCGCCGCCTCGCACGCCAAGGCAGCCGCCTCGCACGCCAAGGCAGCCGCCGCGCGCGCCGCCGTCGAGGTACCCACGATCGTCTTCCCTGAGGACCTCCCCGTCTCCGCTCGCCGCGAGGACATCGCCGCGGCGATCCGCGACCACCAGGTCGTGATCGTCGCCGGCGAGACCGGTTCCGGCAAGACCACGCAGATCCCCAAGATCGCGCTCGAGTTGGGACGCGGCCGCGCGGGACAAATCGGGCACACGCAGCCCCGACGCATCGCGGCCAGGTCCGTGGCGGAGCGCATCGCGGAGGAACTGGGCACCGAACTGGGCGATATCGTGGGTTACCAGGTGCGATTCACCCAGACCTCATCCGAGCGCACGCTCGTCAAGGTCATGACGGACGGGATCCTGCTGGCCCAGATCCAGCACGACCCAGAGCTGCGCGCGTACGACACGCTCATCATCGATGAGGCCCATGAGCGCAGCCTCAACATCGACTTCCTGCTGGGATACCTCACCAACCTCCTCCCCCGCCGCCCCGATCTCAAGATCATCATCACGTCGGCCACCATCGACTCGGAGCGCTTCGCGCGGCACTTTGCTCCGGGAGGCCCCGTTCCGGACGACGCGACAGTCGGCGGAGCAGCGGCCGGCGGAGCAGCGGCCGGCGGCGCGCGGACCGACACCCCCGTCACCCCGTCGCCCGTGCTCGCCCCCGTGGTCGAGGTCACGGGCCGCACGTACCCGGTCGAGGTGCGCTATCGACCGCTTGCGGGCGCCACCAAGGGCGATGAGAAGGACCTCATGACGGGAATCGTCGAGGCGTGCGACGAGCTCATGCGCGAGGGACACGGCGACATCCTGGTGTTCCTCTCCGGTGAACGCGAGATTCGCGATGCCGTCGAGGCTCTCGAGGGCCACCTGGGCCCACGGGTGCGGGACGCGCGCCATCCTCAAGCCGTCGAACTACTGCCCCTGTATTCGCGGCTGTCCGCGGCCGAGCAGCACCGCGTCTTCGCGTCGCATTCCGCCCGCCGCATCATCCTCGCCACGAACGTCGCGGAGACCTCGCTCACCGTCCCCGGCGTGCACTACGTGGTCGACCCGGGCACTGCGCGCATCTCGCGGTACTCGAAGGCCACCAAGGTCCAGCGGCTCCCCATCGAGCCCGTCTCCCAGGCGAGCGCCCGCCAGCGCGCGGGTCGAGCGGGACGCCTCGCGGATGGCATCGCGATCAGGCTCTACGCCGAGGACGACTTCGACGGCAGGCCCGTGTTCACCGAACCCGAGATCCTCCGCACGTCTCTCGCGTCGGTACTGCTGCACATGATCAGCGTGGGCGTGGTCTCCTCCCCCGACGACGTGGCATCGTTCCCCTTTGTCGAGTCCCCCGACACCCGGTCGATTCGCGACGGGCTTCAGTTGCTGACCGACCTGGGCGCAGTGACCACGGGGCGTGGCGGCCGCACGCGACTCACCGAGGTGGGACGGGCGCTTGCCAGGCTGCCCCTGGACCCGCGCCAGGCCCGCATGATCGTCGAGGGAGCCAAGCATGCGGTCGCCTACGAG
>Ga0123337_10004987_pt1 | contig 13249 bp, 12 predicted proteins | sample frozenSSSSmetaG_FD_89792 | JGI IMG/M metagenome (GOLD analysis project Ga0123337, IMG submission 89792) | Glacier valley bacterial and archeal communities from Borup Fiord, Nunavut, Canada, to study Microbial Dark Matter (Phase II) -... | ecosystem: Environmental > Aquatic > Freshwater > Ice >...
CAAAAGTCATATGGACAATAGACACAGCATCAATACGCAGTTTGTGTATTTGTTTGTAATTGACTTATTTATTCAAACAAATAAGTGGCTTAGAATTTGAGCGTAGTGAAGCAAGACCTCATGAAAAGAAAATTGTTGATTGTGTTATTGGCTGCGGCACCCATGGTATATCATTCGTGCACCTATGATGTGCAGACACCAAATACTTGTTTTCAGGAGGATGTATTACCCATATTTGTCACCAAATGCAACTATGCAGGCTGTCATAATAACCAAGATAAAGCGAAAGGATATGATTTAAGTACCTATGATGGCATCATGAATGGGGTGGTAGCCGGAAAAATCAACCAAAGTGAGGTCTATACACAAATAAGGTCTGGTGAAATGCCACCATCTTCACACACCGCCCTCAACCGCCTTGAAAAAAGTATCATCAAAAACTGGATTAAAATGGGTGCCCCCAACAGTTCCAATTGCAGCAGCTGCGATACCACATATACGTTTAGCGGGCGCATTCAGCCATTAATGAATAAATGGTGCGTCTCCTGTCATATAAGCGGAAATGCTGGTGGAGGGTATGACCTGAGTAATTATTCAGGCATTGTATTGTCTATCACTAACAATAGGCTTCTGGGTTGTATCAATCAACAGTCATCCTATTCTGCCATGCCTAAAAGCGCATCTAAACTATCCGACTGCGATTTAAATGCCGTTACTAAATGGGTTAATGCCGGACATCCGAATAACTGATGGCAAGTTATTGTTAGTGATAATCGGGTGTAAGTTTTAGTGAACAGAGTCCTCCGTCATCATGATTAAACTTAGCACCTTATTTGGGCTGTTTAGCTGCGAGGTCCTCATAATATTTAGCGGCATCTTTTTCTCCTAACCTTAAGTATAAATTACTCAGTATCTGGTATGCACTTTTAGATTTCTGATATCCGAGTTCCAATGCCCCCTCAATATTTGTAATAGCCTTTTTCAGATCGCCGTTATAAGCATAATAAATTCCCAGATAATAATGCAATACAAGATTGTCGGGTTCGTATTGCAAGCCTAAAGCACAGCGCTGATAACAGGCGGGCCAGTTGCGAAGTTCGGCTTTTACAGAAGCCGAAATCTCCAGCATCTTCACGTAAGCGGGTTCTGTTTTTAAATAAAGATCCGCCAATGAATCGGCTTTCAGCAAATCGTGTTGTGAAACGGCTAAAAAGGCCTTGTAATCATTGCGCAAAGTATCTTTCACAATAGCGCAGAGTATTTTTCCTTCTATCTCGATGGTATGCAGCGTATTGGGTGGAGGATAAAAACCATTGCTCATCACATAGGGCTCTATAAACAGATTGGAAAGCACCAAATAATTCCAGTCCACCAGACATCTGGCTTTATAGGATACCTGTGATACCTTCGTTTTTTTGTCTTTAAAATCATGGGATACCAGATAATCCACTGTTGAATAAGAGTTGCTGCTGATACGCACATTTTCCTGTTTTTTTAACGATTCATTTTTGTATAACCAATCCACCGCCTGCATACTAGATAATTGCCAGTAATCGGTTTCATACAGGTCGTAGTTTTTTGCAAATCCTCCTGACAGCTCATTAAAATACAGATATTCGAAAGGATGGTTTTTAAGCGACCAATACATAGGATGTAACATACAAATGATACACATGCCACATAATACAAAATCTGCATACACATATTGAAGTGAGCGCCAGATATGAAGCAATACATACCCGGAAAAAACAACTAAAACAGGATAAACAAACAGTAAGTGCCTCCAGGCTGAATATAATGCAGCTTTGCTTTGTATGGCATATACTATCGGAAATATCACCGCAATAAGTATGACGGTATAATACCTGAATTCCGGTTTTCTGAAATTGAAAAGAAGAGTTGGAATCGAAAGAAAAAAGGCGACAAGAATAAACACAGGAATAGTCAGTGACATCCATTTAGGTAAATAATAGGCCGGAATACTTAAGGAATCAATGAGTTTGCCTTCAAACACAAAGGGTATACGCTGAGGGAATTTAACCGCCACATCCAGTGCGTATTTTAAGTGTTCTACCGGCGAAGATAAAACAAAGGGCCAGGTAAGTATGGCTAAGCTCAATCCAATTATGGCACTTACTGTCAGGCATATGAACTGTTTTCTGAAAAGCGGCAGTGGGACACCCTTTTTTTTGTATCGGTCGTAAAAGAACAAACCTAGCACACCTGCAAGATAGGCCAGCAATAATAGACCTCCCACCCTGGTGCCGATAGAGGCCGTCAAACCAAGACTTATCCATATAAAAGGTTTTAAACTAAATTCTTTTTTCTGCTTGAGCAATAATATGATGCCATACAGGCAGAGTGTATACCCTAGTGTAAATGGAATGTCCTTAGTGTTGAATAACATATGCCCGAAATACGTTGGTGTAAGATAAATCAGAAACATGGTGATGAGTCCAAAAAGGTAACGCCCTGTTAGCGTGACAGACATAAGTGCCGCAAGCCAGATGGCTAGCATACCCATCAGCTGGCATAATAGATGTCTTGTATTGTATTCACCTCCAAAGAATGGGCCCATACTGTTTTGAACACTGCAATTAACCAATTCGAAAAAACCACCATATGTTTTGATGACTTCTGGGACTTTCGAGCCGTTTTCCAGAGTAATATGTTTATAAGCACTGTCTTTTCCCCATGTGCTCATGTATTTCCAGTTGGCTTTGCCATAGGCATTCATATCCATTTCATCGCTGTGAAAACCTGTGCCGTAACCGCTGATAAGCAATATAGCGGTTAAGCCGATAAGTGAAATATAAAAAGTCTTTTTCCAGTAGGGTTTTTCCGCGGGTTTTTGAGTAGGTGTGGGTTTCTTGTTTGGAATGCCTGGTTTAGTTTTAGCCATACAAAGGATATAGACGTCAAGTTTACAAAAAATGTATCATATACCGCAAATAAAAATGGAATATAACAATAAATTTTATCCTTTAAAAACTGAACTGAATACGCCCCGGGTAGCAGCGGCAGCTCCCGATAATGGGCAGCTATAGCTTTTTTGCAGCAGGGTGGCGAGCAGCGTAAGACGCCATGCTGCAAGTTCCCAAAGCTAAGCTGCACATGGGCGGGACTATAGCGGATGACCGGAAACGGCGCAGTGTAAAAAAAGCCAAAATGAAGTAAGAAAAAGTCTGAAATTTCTTATATTTGTTTTAAAAATAATTGTATGCGTTTTTTATGTCTTGTTTTTGTTTGTTTGATGTTCTTGTCTTTTTCGTTTGTACCTCGTCTATACACAAGCCAATCTGCGATAGCGATAAAAGATAAACTTCATCATCAGGTGCCATTAAGGGCGTTGACTTATGTAAAATCTAAAGGTTTACGGCTGACTTATACGGAATTTTTTACCCGTAAAGAGGGGGCATGGGATGAGGGTCCTTTAAAACGTATACGCATACAATATGGCAGTGATATAGATACGGTGTATGTGTACGAACAGGATACTCTGATATCTACGTTCAGAAGCAGGGATTTTGTGATACAGGATAAGATGGAAATATTTGCTAAGGATGGAAAGATCATACATAGAGCACAGTTGTCAAATGAATGTCATGCGAATGAAGAGAAATATGCGAGAACCTATTATGATGTTTTTACCGCATTCAGACAGGGTAAGAGTGAATCTTTTTTTGCTGACGGGCAATTAAGCAGTCTTACCTATTACCGCAAAGGACAGAATGATACATTCGAAAAAATTTGGTATACGAATAAAAGGCTATATGCATGCAAACATAAGGATACTCAGATGTTCTTTAATGAAGATAATGGTGTTGCCAACTTTAAAAGTTATTATACCTTTAAAGGAAAAATAAGGATGTATGGGGAATATGCTTATTGGCCAAATAGCAAGTTGAAATCTGAAAATTATTACACGGATGAGTCGAAGGATAACCCATGTTATACATGGAAGTTTTATGATAAAACGGGCAGACTCACGAAACAGATCGTGCAAAAAAAACATATTTTAGCTCCTGCTGTTGCAGATGATGTTAAAGTGTATGTTTCTCTAACAGTCGAAATTGCGCGTGCTGATCTGGAACAGGCCATGACTGACAGTATCAGGCGTATGTTGAAGAGGGAGTATATCACCACAGACGGCCATTATCGCATGGTATTCAGTATCAAAGATGGGAGAAAGGCTCAATTAGTGAAATTAGATGGACCCAATAAGATGATGCTGGAATATGGACTGAAAGACATGCTAAAAAACTGGAGAAGTTCATATTATGCCCATCAGCATTCGGGAAGTTCTACTGATTTTTTTACAATGGAGTTTTATATTGGGGAGTAGGGATGCCCAATGTTTTCGCTATTGCACAATTAACTTCTGCACCTGTTGGCCAATTGTCAGTACATATAATCCCAGTTTTAATCCATCGAGTAAAATGGTGCAATCCCCAGCCGATAACGGTCCCTGCAAAAGCTTGTGCCCCCAAACATCGGATAATGTATAGTTGTTGTCGCTTGGCAGAATAATATGGACGTATCCACTGGCAGGATTAGGATACAATGTGAATTTGACCAAACTTAATTCATCCAGGCCAACACTTCCCTCTGTAAAATACACATCCTGCACATGGTAATGCCAGGCGCTGTCATTGTCGTTCCAGTTCAGGTAATAATCCGTACTTTTGATACAGCCGGTCGACTTGTAATTGTAGTTTTCAAGGGAACTGTTAATCCAGTTGGCATTATTCCAGTTTTGCATCAGAACATTCTCAGGTCTGCCGGAAGCATTATAGGTGCTGAGTCGCCTATTTGTGTTTTTCCAGTTGCCCGACTGCCAGATTTGCAAATCTCTGACTGTTTCTTTTCCGGAGACGTAGGTGTACATGGTTTTTGTAACAGGTTCCCAATTGCCAACGGTCCACACAGACCTTAAACTCTCTGTTATATAACCTTGATTGTCATACGTGTTTTCTGTTTTTGAAGAATTGGCCCACTGGTTACTTGACCAGGTTTGGTAAATGGAGCTGAGCTCCCTTTGGGCACTATCATAGGTATATAACAAACGGTCGTAATTTTTCCATGTTTTACTGGTAGTATCCCATGTCTGGGTAATTTTATCGCTTAATACTTCTTTGTTGTCATAGGTATACAGTACTTTGCGGTCATTCAGCCAGGAGGACGCCGTAATATCCCAGTTTTGGGTCGTAAATGTTAATGGTTTACCTTTGATATCATTGCTGATAGATTGTTTGGAATTCTTTATCCATTTGCCGTTCGACTCATCCAAATACAGATTGGTCTCTTCTGTCAGGTAATCGCTGTCATCAAAGGTTCTATAGGTTTTACCTGTCATTGTCTTTGCGGTATTGCTGTCGTTAAATGTATAGGTGTAAAAAGAGTCTATTTTACATTGGGCACGCAGTGACGGAAAAATAAGGGATAAAAGAAAGATTGTAATGGTGAGTGTTTTAGTCATGGTTACTTATAGTCACAAAGATAATCTAATTTAATTAAAGCAGAAATTGATTGGTTTTTTGTTGATTGCCGGGTTTGTTTTATAAGGAAAAAATGAATTAAAATGCAATTTTTTGCCGATTTTAGAATCTTTTTGTATTTTTATTTATATGGTAATCAATGTTTTATTTCAAAAATAAAAGCGTTTTTATTATTTTGATTTAATCATTTGTTTAAATTGATTTTATGTGTTTATCTTTGTGCCGTCAAATCGTGATCAAATGGCAAAAAAAACAGAAATACTGCAAGACCCGTCTACGGAGGAGAAAATAAAGGAAGCTGCCCGCAAGGTTTTTACCAAAAAAGGCTTTGCCGCTGCCCGTACCCGCGATATTGCAGAAGAGGCCGGAATTAATCTGGCGCTCTTAAACTACTATTTCAGAAGTAAAGAAAAGTTATTTGACCTGGTGATGCGCGAAACTATGCAGGAATTTATCAAGGGTATGAAAGGCGTTTTTAATCATGAAGAGAGCTCTTTACTGATAAAGGTGCAAAAAATAGTAGACAACTATATTGACTTGTTTAAAATACATCCCGATATTCCGATGTTTGTTTTGAGTGAGATGCGCACTCAGCCTGACAAATTTATTGCCAATATGGGCATTAAGTCTGTATTGCTTGAATCTCATTTTTTTAAACAGATTATGCAGGCCGGAAAAGGGAAAGTTCACCCTCTGCATTTTATGATGAATCTGATTGGCCTTACTGTATTCCCATTTATTGCAAGCCCTTTGCTGATGAGGGTTGGAAGCCTTAAACAAAAAGAGTTTGATATATTGATGGAAGAGCGGAAAAAAATGATTCCTCTATGGATTGAAGCCATGATGAAAGTGAAGTGATTTTTTTGGATATAGATTAAACAGATGATTAAAACAAGGTGTCAAAAATATTGATACATAAATTTAAAAACAACTGATCAAAATGAAAAAATATGTTTTAATGATGTTATTGGGTTGCATCTCTGTAACCTTACAAGCGCAGGTACTGCAATCCTTGTCGCTGGATAGCTGTTATGTATGGGCAAGGTTAAATTATCCCACAATTCAGCAACTACAGTTGATAACAAACAGCAGTCAGTATGCCATTGAGAATGCCGCTAAAGGATTTTATCCGCAATTGAGCATCAATGGTCAGGCAACTTATCAATCCGATGTCACTCAGGTGCCCATTAAATTACCGGGACTGAATTTACCTGTTATCAGTAAGGACCAGTATAAGTTATATGGAGATATCAGTCAGACCTTATATGACGGCGGTGCCATTAAGTTGCAAAAAGACCTTATACAAGCTAATGCAACGATAGAAAAACAAACGATAGAAGTAGAACTCTATAAATTGAAGGAGCGTATCAACCAGATATATTTTGGGATACTTCTGGTGAATGAACAATTGCTTCAATCAGAACTATTACATCAGGATTTAATGAGAGGATCAGAACGCACCAGGTCTGCCATTGCCAATGGAATTAGTCTGAAAAGCAATGCGGATATTTTACAAGCAGAGATTTTGAAACTCGGTCAGCGTGTCATAGAGCTCAAATCTATGCGCAAGGCCTATCTTGATATGCTTGGTTTATATATTCACCGCCAACTGGATGAGCAAACAGTTTTAAAGTCCCCTGCAAGTCCCGTTCTGTTAAGCACAATCAAGAGGCCTGAACTATTAAGCTTTGATTACAGAAATAAATTATTGGATATACAACGTCGGCAGATAGATGCGCGCAGCAAACCGAAAATTGGGCTTTTTGTGCAGGGTGGTTATGGAAGACCGGCATTGAATATGCTGAATAATGAATTTGATTTTTATTATATCGGAGGTGTTCGCCTCAACTGGTCATTGTCGGGTTTATATACTTCAAAAAACGAAAAAACAATTCTCATTGTCAATCATCAATTGTTAGAGGCGCAAAAGGAAACATTTTTATTGAATACCAATTTGATTCTTCAGCAGCAAAACGCTGAAATTACAAAACTCGAAGAGTTGATTAAGGCAGATGATGAAATCATAACCCTGCGCAATAAAATTAAAAATACGGCATTGGCGCAACTGGAAAACGGTGTCATCAATACCGCTGATTATTTACGTGAAGTAAATGCCGAGGATCAGTCAAAACAAACGCGGCTGCTTCATGAAATTCAACTCTTATTGGCCCGGTATCAGCAGCAGGTAAGTTCAGGAAATTAATATAAAATTATCATAACAATCATGCATAAATTCATTATCACTTGTTTGCTTAGTATCATGGCCATAGCCTGCAACAAGACCAAAACAACGGCAGATGCCTCAGGTACATTTGAAAGCGACGAAATTATCATTTCAGCTGAAGCATCCGGACTGATTAAACAACTTGAACTGGAAGAAGGCCAAGTGATAGAAGCCGGGAAATATATAGGTTATATAGATACCTTTCAACTTTACCTTAAAAAGAAACAACTGGAAGCTCAGATTCGTCTGGCTTTAAGTCAGAAACCTGATATAAACAAACAGCTTGCGGCCTTGCAGGCTCAGCTGTCAACTGCAGAAAGGGAACAAAAAAGAGTGGCTAATTTGTTAAAAGCAGACGCCGCCACTCAAAAACAATTGGATGATATCACTGCTCAGGTAGAGGTGATACACAAACAAATCGAAGCGCAATCATCATCACTTGGAATTACCTCAGGAAGTATCGCGCAGCAGGCCCTTCCTTTGCAGGTGCAAATTGAACAGATTGATGATCAATTGGCCAAAAGCCGCATTGTCAATCCTGTTAACGGGACAGTGTTGAGTCAGTATGCAGAAGCAAATGAAATGACTGCTATAGGGAAACCTCTGTACAAAATTGCCGACCTCTCAAACCTGCTATTAAGAGCCTATGTCACCGGTAAAGAGTTTGCCTCAATCAAATTGCAACAAAAGGTAAAAGTGCTGGTAGAGGATGCAGATGGCCAATACAGGGAATATCCGGGAACCATAGAATGGATAAGCAGCAAGGCTGAGTTTACACCTAAAACAATACAAACTAAAGATGAACGCGCAAATCTGGTCTATGCCATTAAAATCAGAGTAAAAAATGACGGTTTGCTCAAAATTGGTATGTATGCGGATATCAAATTTTAAAGATGGAAGCTGTTACTCTTTCTCATATCACAAAAACGTGCGGCAAGGAAAAAAAACTTGCGGTGAAGGATGTGTCATTTTCGGTAGGAAAAGGAGAGCTGTTTGGTTTGATTGGTCCTGATGGCGCGGGTAAAACCAGTATTTTCAGGATGCTTACAACCTTATTGCTGGCCGATAGCGGAACGGCAAGTGTAGATGGTTATGATGTGGTGAAAGATTATCAGAAAATCAGAAATACGGTCGGATATATGCCGGGTAAATTTTCCCTTTATCAGGATTTGAGTATAGAAGAAAATCTGAATTTTTTTGCCACCGTATTTGGAACCACGGTTGAGCAGAATTATGAACTTATAAAAGATATTTATGTGCAGATTGAACCTTTTAAACACAGGCGTGCCGGGAAGTTGTCAGGTGGTATGAAACAAAAACTGGCGCTTTGCTGTGCATTGATTCACAAACCGACCGTATTGTTTCTGGACGAGCCTACCACAGGTGTAGATCCTGTGTCGCGAAGGGAGTTTTGGGAGATGTTGAAACGCTTAAAACAGCAAGGTATTACCATAGTGGTGTCAACGCCATATATGGATGAGGCGGCTTTGTGTGAACGCATCGCCCTGATACAAAATGGGAGCATTTTGTCGATTGATACGCCGGATGCTATAACAAAAGCTTATCCTGATAAATTATATGCCGTGAAGGCAGATAATCTCTATCTTTTGTTAAAAGATTTGCAGCAATATGAATTCACATTGAGTTGTAACACATTCGGTGAATACCTGCATCTTTCATTAAAAAACAAGGGTGCTGCTGCAGAGACAGAACTTTTGGCCTTTTTGTCATCAAAGGGGCATCAGCATATCGTATGTCAGGAAGTGATGCCGGGCATAGAGGATTGTTTTATTCAATTATTAAAGAACTGATATGCAAGAGACTGTGATTAAAACCGATAAACTGACAAAACGTTACGGCAATTTTATAGCCGCAAACGACATCACTTTTGAAGTGTATCAAGGTGAGATATTTGGTTTTCTTGGAGCTAATGGCGCCGGAAAAACAACAGCCATGCGCATGTTGTGCGGACTTTCTAAACCCAGTTCCGGAACAGCTGTAATTGCGGGGTTTGATGTGTACAATGAAACGGAAAAAATCAAACGCAACATTGGATATATGAGTCAGAAGTTTTCTTTGTATGAAGATTTAACGGTTATGGAGAATATAAGATTCTTTGGGGGGATTTATGGATTGGGTTCAAAAGCACTCAAACAGAAAAGTGAAGAATTGTTGTTAAAGCTGAATTTGATGGATGAGTCCAAAAAACTGGTGGGTTCACTTCCTCTGGGTTGGAAACAGAAACTCGCGTTTTCAGTGGCGGTAATTCATCAACCGAAAATTGTATTTTTGGATGAACCTACAGGTGGCGTGGATCCTGTGACAAGAAGACAGTTTTGGGACTTGATATATGATGCGTCCGCCCATGGAATCACAATTTTTGTGACAACACATTATATGGATGAAGCAGAATATTGCAACCGGATTTCTATTATGGTGGATGGTAGCATAAAAGCGTTGGATACACCGCATCAACTCAAGGAAAAGTTTGGGGTAAGCACCATGGATGAGGTGTTTTTTGAGCTGGCTAGGGGCGCTAAACGAGGAGAATAAACACATGATAAAAAAACAATTTTTGGTATTCGTTAAAAAGGAGTTCATGCATGTTCTGCGCGACCGGAAAACACTTTTGGTGCTTTTTGGATTGCCAGTTGTGCAAATCATGATTTTTGGATTTGCCTTAACCAATGAAGTGAAAAATTCCGCACTGATAGTGATGGATATGGCCCGGGATGGCAGCTCAGAAAAGTTGATTAGCCGTATAGACGCCAGCAGATATTTTGAAGTCGTTGAATATGTCAATACGGAAAAAGAAATTGAAGAGGTGATGAAACAAGGAAAGGTGAAAATGGCATTGATGATTCCAAATGGTTTTGACAAGGAATTGCTGCATCAGCATCAATCTTCATTGCGTATTGTTGCCGATGCCTCCGATCCGAATACAGCCAATACGCTTACAAACTACCTCTCTTCTATCATACTTGAACAACAAAATCAAATCAACGGAGAGATGGTATTGCCTTATAGGATTATGCCTGAAATGAGGATGTTGTACAATCCGCAACTCAAAGGGGTTCATAATTTTGTGCCCGGAGTGATGGCTTTGGTTTTGATGCTGGTATGTGTGATGATGACAGCCATTTCAATTGTAAAAGAAAAAGAAACGGGCACAATGGAAATTCTACTTGTTTCACCGTTTAAACCCTTGCTTGTGATTCTGTCAAAGGCTATACCTTATCTTTTTCTGTCGCTTGTGAATGTCTGTACCATTTTGTTGTTAAGTGTTTTTGTACTTGATTTGCCTATTAACGGCAGTGTGCTTTTATTGTTTGCAGAAAGTACATTGTTTATTGTGACGTGTTTGTCTATTGGTTTGTTTATTTCAGTCAGGGCTGAATCTCAGCAGACGGCCATGTTGATTTCATTGATGGGCATGATGCTCCCCACCATCTTGTTCAGCGGTTTTATGTTCCCAATAGAAAATATGCCGCTTCCCTTGCAAATCATATCCAATGTCGTGCCATCCAAATGGTATTATATCATGGTTAAATCCATCATGATTAAAGGACTGGGTTTTCAGGCCATTTGGAAAGAAACTTTGATTTTGTCGGGTATGGCTTTGTTCCTGACTTTAGTGAGTTTAAAGAACTTTAAAATACGACTTGCCTGATGATTGAAGATTATATACGATGAAAACCATACTATTTTTATTACAAAAAGAATTTAAGCAGATTTTTCGGAATAAGTCAATTCTGATCATTATACTGGTGATTCCTGTTGTGCAGTTGCTTGTATTGCCGCTGGCTGCTAATTACGAAGTTAAAAACATCAATCTTTCCATCGTTGATCACGACCATTCTTCATATTCCAGACAGTTAATCGATAAAATTACTTCTTCAGGTTATTTCAGATTGCAAGGGTATAACGGCTCCTTTGACGAAGCGTTTAAATCCATTGAATCTGATAGGTCCGATCTTATACTTGAACTTCCCCACAACTTTGAAAAAGATATCATCCGTGAAGGTGAGGCAAAAGTGTTTATAGCAGTGAATGCTATCAATGGTGTAAAAGCAAATCTCGGTGGAGCTTATCTCAAGCAGATTGTCAGAAACTACAATGCGGATATTCGCTTGCAATTACTGGTTCCTGATAGATTAAATACAGCAAGCACTATCATTGAAATTTCCAGTACAAACCGCTTTAATCCGCTGATGAATTACAAGTTATTTATGGTGCCAGGTATACTCGCCTTTCTGGTGACCATGATAGGTGGTTATTTGTGTGCACTGAATATTGTCAAGGAAAAGGAAATCGGAACTATGGAGCAGATTAATGTTTCTCCCATCAGAAAACACCATTTTATATTGGGTAAATTGATCCCGTTCTGGGTGATAGGTTTGGTGGTGTTTACATTGGGTCTGATCGTTTCCCGAATAGTATATGGCATTGTGCCTGAGGGTAGCCTGCTTTTATTGTATGGGTTCATTTCCGTCTATCTCCTGGCAGTCTTAGGTTTTGGTTTGTTGGTTTCCACTTTTTGTGAAACGCAGCAGCAGGCCATGTTTATTGCATTCTTTTTTGTCATGATTTTTATTCTGATGGGCGGTTTGTTCACCTCCATTGATAGTATGCCGCCTTGGGCAAAAGTGGTGGCTGCATTTAATCCTGTTAGTTATATGATTGATGTGATGCGCATGATTGTATTAAAAGGGAGCGGGTTTGCCGATATTAAAATGCATTTGGTGAAGGTGGTCTTGTTTGCCATTGTATTGAATGTTTGGGCGGTATTTAATTACCGGAAAACCAGCTGATGAAGAAAATACGGATGAGTTTTTTATGTTATTTTGCTTTAAATACCAGTAGTTTTGTGTATCTTTGAGTCAATCACTTGGTTTTTTTTGACTGATAGTCAGTTAATTATCAAGATTTTAAGTCATTCAACAACCTACATATCATATGAAAAAAATATACACCCTTATCAGCATTTCAACTATTTTGGTCCTGGCATCATGCAGTAATTCAACAGAAACGACTACTACAGAACCGACCACTACACCAACAACAGAAACAACGACTACAGAATCTACCACTACAACGCACAACGCAACTTCAGGCACCAAAGAAAATCCTGATCACACAACCATTGGTGTAGACCAGAACGGTGTGAATTACAGTAAAAAAAGTGGAACCAATGAAACCGATGTAAAAATCAGTACGGATTCAAATAAGTTCCAGATTATCAAGAAAAAATAAGTACCGGATTCGGTTTTTTGCTCGAATAGTAAATATTCTGGTTTTGTGTTATGCTTTTAATCTTTTGTTGATTCTTGCCATGATATACCAATAGATGGGCATCAGTAGGATGTAAAACATAATAGGCATGATAAAGATATACCCATGATGATTGCTGGCGTGCTCTCCAATACAGAAGTCTATTAGTGTATAAGAAAAGAGGTAAAATATCACGATCAAAAAAGGGGTGATAATGCCTCCTATGATGACAATGGGTGAATATGATCTACTAGTG
>Ga0123337_10004989_pt1 | contig 13241 bp, 11 predicted proteins | sample frozenSSSSmetaG_FD_89792 | JGI IMG/M metagenome (GOLD analysis project Ga0123337, IMG submission 89792) | Glacier valley bacterial and archeal communities from Borup Fiord, Nunavut, Canada, to study Microbial Dark Matter (Phase II) -... | ecosystem: Environmental > Aquatic > Freshwater > Ice >...
AACGAGAAGCAAACTCGTTTTTTTAATGATGAAATTGACATCCGGACGGATGAAAGTTTCTGGGTTAAGGGTAGTTTTTGTTGCCATGATATTTGTGTATTTAAATTGTGTGTAATTTCTGTGTATAAAGCGTTTATATGACTGATAGTCAAAGTATTAATATTTGTATTATTACCTACTAAGTAGAAAAACTTATGTTTTGTCCTTGTCATATATCCAAAGTTAGAACTTGCATGCTAAAAAAAAAATTATTCTTCAAATGTTTTATAATTTGTTGTTTTTCAAGTGAATAAAATTTCATCGAAGACATGTTAATGGGTCGTTCAACGCTAATTGAATCATTTGTTCAAAAAAATGATCTCAAAAAAGCTGTCAGTTTTCGACTCTGTTTTTATACACAGTTGTCTGAAAAAACATACTCTTTTTTCTGGCGGGTTTTAGAAGGCTGTTTTTTGACATTTATATGAGGTCTTATGCGTCAGATTTTTAACACCACAGCTTGGCAATTTATCACAAAAAAAAACCGGGTATTCGGACCCGGTTTTTTTGACATCTCGTATTTTTGTTAGTTAATGATGCAGTTGAAATTGACCTCAACATCAGTTTCGCCCGGCTCTGGTGTTCCGTTTTTAACACCCGGCTGATGTTTGAGTGTAAGTTTCATTTTTCCTGTACCATTGCTGATGGCCCTCCATATAGACAATAAACCCAAAGGAAGATTATTGTCATCTTTGTCTTCAATTTTTACTTTAACATCTACTCCGGAGGGGGTAAAAACAAACAAGTGATCTTTAGCTTCGCTTAAAACATCATTGGAAATGGTATCTGCCGGGGTTTTGCTTTCATCCAACAGATAGATACGTGTAAGGTACGTATGTTGCTTACTCAGTTTAATGCTGTCAAACTGTGAAGGATTATTGCCGCCATCTCCATCCAGATCCCTGAATACGGCATACGATTTTGTGAATAAAACACTGTCTGTCAACTCTAGTTGAACGGTTGTGATTAATTCTGTTTCGTTCTTTGGCTCATTGCCCGGTTGAGGCCCTTTGTCCTTGCAACTATTGCATAACGATGTGATGATTAACAGGCCTAAAAAGGCTGTCCTTTTTTTGTTGTTCATGGCTTTTGTTTTTTTAAGTATTGGTTTGGATATGGATAGGTATGATGAGCCTCGCTGTCAGGTTAAACCCTTGCTCATCTGCAAAATATCTGAATCTGTTCAGATAGTCTCTGTATCTTGTATTGCTGAGATTGCTGACAGAAAGATTAAATTTAAAGTCCTGCCGTTTGATTTTGAATGGAAAAGCAAGTTCAAGCCCCATCAGATAATATCCTTTTGGAGGTGTCTTGTAATCGCTGCCGGCAACATATCTGTATTGGGTTGCTGTATATTGGAAGGTAAATTGGATGCTCATTTTTTTGTTGTCAAAACCCAGACTCGTTTTCCCCGATAAGGGTGGCATCTGGCTCAATGGATGCTTATTGGATATATTATGCCCAAAAAGAATATTGGCAGTGGTTTTGGAAAAAAAGTACTTTTTAAAATCCTGCTTAACCATCAAATTTAAGCCATAAATTTCAGCATTGTTTTGCTCGTATTTGAAGACAGGAAAGGCTCCGCGTATGGTTAACTGCGGTATGAGCGAAGGCACCAGATTAATAAATCCATTGATGTATTGATAATAGGCTTCGATTTCTATAGATGATGATTTTTTCTGCAATGAATAGGTCAAACTTTGATTGAAGGAACGTTCCGGACGCAATGATGAGTCGCCGATTTCAATCGATGCAAGACCCTGATGCAGACCATTGGCATATAATTCATTCGGTGCAGGGGGGCGCCATGAAGTGGAATGTAAAAAACCTAATTTGGATCTTGTTCCAAGTTGTCTGTAGGCTTGTAAGACATAAGTGAAGTTGTTGAAATGTAAAGTATTGATGCGAAGTACACTGCGCTCCCATAGATAGGCTTCCAACTGTTTAATATCATATCTGATGCCGGCTTCATACTGCATTTTCCCTATGGATTTGTTGGCGGTAAAATACGCAGCCAAGCCTTTCTGGTAAAACCCGGGAATAAAAAATCTTCCGGTATAAGCGTTGGATTGTCGCATGCCGAATACTCCGGCTTTAAAACTTAAGCGGTGAAAGTCATTGTGAACCCATACCACATCGCCCATATACGTGTGAATATAATAGTCAAATGATGGACCTGCATAGGCGGTGGCAGATCTCAGCAGGTCAAATTCCTGTCTGTGATTGTTCTGATAAGAAAAAATAAATTCTATGCTATTTTGTGCATTGACGAGATAGTCGTTTTTTATTTTGAGTAATTGATGGGTCACAAATTGATAAGGGCGCTTGATGTCATAAGTAAAACCTGAGCTTATCAAAGGTCTGTCGCTGTTCATCGCTTTTTGAAGGTCAGATAGATTGCCGATATGCGAACCTGAAAAAATGCCGATTTTGTTCTCAAAATGGCTGTAAAACAATTCAGTCTTGAGTCGTTTAAATTTGTAAGCAAGATTGGCTGAATAATTGGCTTCATTCACGCCGGTATTGGCAAGGTAATAATCCGGTGTTTTAACGTTTCCACCTTGTTTTATAGTGCCTTGTATTCTCCAGTACAATGGGAATTTATCCGACAGTTTATTGCCTGCAAATCCTGAAATAACGCCCATTCGGCCATTCGTCGCGCCTACAATATTTAATTCTCCCCGAAGCAGTCCTGCTGTTTCACGGAAAATAGAACTTGGTTTAACCAATACCACGCCACCAATGCCATCTGAAGCATATCTAAGGGATTCTGCACCCTTAAGTAATTCAATTTCATTGGCAAGGAATGCATCAATTTCCGGGGCATGTTCCATTCCCCAGTTTTGCCCTTCCTGACGTATGCCATTATTAATGATAATGACCCGGTTGCTGTGCAAACCATTCACTATGGGTTTAGATACATTGCTTCCGGATTTGAGCAGACTTACCCCACCAATATCTAACATCAGTGAAGCAATAGAACTGCCTTTCCGGCTTTCTAATTGTTTAGCGCTTATTGTACTTAGTTTGTCCTGTTTTTCGCCCTTCACGGATAATTTGGCACCTTCGAATTCCTGCTCAATATGTTTGAGTACAATCGTCACAGACGTGTCATGTAGCAATTGGAAATGCAAATGGATATGCTCACATTGCTCATGACTGATATGCAGCTCTATCTGTCCGGCGCAGAGTCCATCAATGATAAACTGACCTTCAGCATCGGTATTGCTGCGTTTGTTTTTCTGACCGATAATTTCCACCTCAACATGTGTTAATGGAGAGCCATGGCTGCTGTCTAGCACCCGGCCTTTGATGACGTATTTGCATCCACTTTCCTGACTAAAAAGTGAAATCCGGATACAATACATCATCATCAATATAATCTTTGTTTTCAATGTAATTTGTTATAAAAAAGGATATACGAACTGCTTTGACAGCTGCTTATATCATGTTGGTTTGAAATAAATAAAAAAATAATGAAACCGAATAGTTTTTATGCTTTTACGCCGTTCTGTCAAGCGCTCAGTTAAGATTTATAACTAAATGATTGAACTTGGTCATACGCCACTTATTTCATTGCGTGTCGGCCTATCATAGCATTTTATCGACAAACTAATCCGGGATAATGCCTGAACTTAAGCGATTAGGGGCGGTCCTTTGTTAAAATAAGTGTGGCAATCAACGGGATAGATTTTCCCGGTATGAGAGGTGTAAATTGGAGTTAAAAAGGTAGAAATGCCTTTGTAATCAGGCTTGCTGGCAGCAATAAAAGGAAAAAATTGAAGCCCGCAAATCTGACAGTCTTCATGGGCTGTTTCGAAGGCTAAGCCGTGATGATGATGGTTGAGGTTACTACAGTTATGTAATGATTTGATCGGGGTGCTGTAAAGCAACACCAGAGAGAGCATGAAACCCAGAACAAAATGTTTTCTGAAGGATTTCATCACAATATTTATGCAGCGGCAGTCATGTTATTGGCAATTTCTCTGATTTCGTCCCTGTTGTATTTATTATCGCTTTTAGAATACAAGGACATCAGGTAAGTCAGGTTTTCTTCTACTTCCTCACTATCTTCCAGTGTCTGGAATTCCCATCCGCCTTTAGCTTCCAGATGTTCGTATACCAAACGCAGGGAACGGGTAATCAATGGGTCTTGCTCCAATTTGGCCATTTCCCTAAGTTCTTTTAAGAGGGGTACAATAGTCTCAACATTGACACTGTTTTTCTCTATATCTTTAATGATCTTTTCGATCAGTTCGTTCGCTTTTGAATTTTTCATAATCCGAGGGTGCAAATTAACGCATTTTTTTTTAATGTTAAAAGGACAAATTCATATTGCATAAAAAAAGCCATCAGTGCATTACTGATGGCTTTTTCGGGATTATTTTTAAATTAGTTTTTAACTACTTTGTAGATATTGACTTGATCACCTGCAGTAATTTTGCAAGTATACATGCCGCTGCTTAAGCCGCTCATGTCGATTTCTTTGTTGTAAACACCATAACTTTCAGTACCTTCAAATACGGATTTAACCAATTTGCCTTGTAGGTCGTACATTTCAATTTTAACCGTAGACTCAGAATTCAACTGATATTTAATGTTAGTCAAATCGCTGGTAACAGGGTTAGGGTAGATTTCGATAGCACCTTGGAAGTGGTTTTCAACACCGTTCACTGAAGTAGCCCAGCTAGAGAATTTCACATCGTCTAAAACAACAGATGAACTTGCTGCTACACCTGCTCTTACGATGATGATAGCGCTATCTGGAGTTGAACCATTTCGGTAAGAAGGAGCAAGGTTAATCCTTAGATCCTGCCATGGGTAACGTCCACCTTGGAATGAAGCGGCACCTGCAAAAATGGTGTCCGGTTGGTTCACTGCACCTGTATCTTTAGTCATGTAAATGAATACGGTGAAGAAATCATTTCCGTTAGGGAAATAACAAGCTTGAAAACGCAGTGTGTTTGGTCTTGATCCTATTGCAAATTTATTGCATGCAAGTAAACCAATATTAGTGGTGGTGTTTTGCAATAAAAGGAATCTGGTGCTGCCATTCGGTACCAAAGTTTCAGTTCCTGTTTGTGTAGTAACTTGTAATGATGTTGGTGTAGTAGCTGTTCCTGACAATAAAGTCCAGTTTGGTAATACGCCGCCGGCTACAGGGTTTTCAAAACCTCCGTTTGGAAGTAATTGAGCATAACTCAAAGTTGCACTTAGCGCAACTGCAAGGGTTAGTAAGGTTTTTTTCATTTTATTTACGTTAAATTTATGTAACAAAAGTATGCATTTTCATTTATTTACGCAAGTTTTTTAATGGCTGTTTGTCAATATTGTGGACAAAATCCGGCTATTGTCTATAAAATCGTCCAGCTAAAACCGCTGTAATCAATAGATTGAGAAAGTCTTTTATCCGATTAGTCGAAATTTAATCCAAAAGGCTTTTTAAAGTATCTTCTTCAAGGCTGTGAACAAAATGTTCTTCTGTATCCAGCAAATCGTCCGATACTTTTTGTTTTCTTTTTTGAAGATTGACGATTTTTTCCTCAATGGTATCTTTGGTGATAAATTTATAGACAAATACCGGCTTGGTTTGTCCAATGCGGTGTGTGCGGTCCATCGCCTGCCTCTCCACCGCCGGATTCCACCAGGGGTCGAGTATAAAGACATAATCAGCCTCTGTCAGATTGAGCCCCGTACCTCCTGCTTTTAATGAAATAAGAAAAACAGAGGCCTTGTTCTCATTCTGAAACTGATCTACCAGTTTTTTGCGTTCCAAAGCTGGAATACTGCCTGCTATATATAGATAATCAATTGACTTCGAATCGAAATAATCCCTTAAAAGAGCCAAATGCTGCACAAATTGAGAGAATATAAGAACTTTATGACCGGATTTTATCACATTGTAAACACTTTCAATCACTTCATCCAGTTTGCCCGATCCGCCCAGATAGTCCTTTTCCGATAGTATCGGATGGTTGGCTATCTGTCTTAATTTTACCAGACCGTTTAAAATCATCAGATTGGATTTTTTAAATCCGCTTTCATTGATAGAGCTCAGAAGTTCATTCCTGAATAATGATTTGACACTCTCATATTTCTGTTTTTGTTCTTCCGTCATTTCACACATCACAATCTTTTCTGTTTTGCCGGGCAGGTCTGATGCTACCTGTTCTTTTGTGCGCCTCAGAATAAATGGTCTGACAATATTCCTGAGTGTAGTGGTGTCTTTTTCATTCTTGTCCTTCTCAATGGAGCTGACATATTTTTTTGTAAAAAAATGATAATTCCCAAGCACACCGGGATTCAGGAAATTAATCTGACTCCATAAATCTGTAATACTGTTTTCAACCGGTGTTCCTGTCATCACAAATTTTTGTCGGGTTTTTAACTGGTTCACGCAGATGGCGGTTTGTGAACCCGGGTTTTTGATGGCTTGTGATTCATCCAGTATCACAGTGTCAAATTCGATGTCTGCAAACATGTCTATATCATTGCGCATGGTGCCGTAACTGGTAATAATCATGTCGTATTTCGGCAAAATATGTTTCAGTGTTCTGGCGCGGTTAAAACCGGTATGGATATAGAGTTTAAGGTTTGTGAATTTAAGCGCCTCACTTTGCCAGTTGTAGATAAGCGAAGTAGGCACCACAATCAATGAAATCGAACGTCGCACTTCTTCTGTCGGTGCTTCAGTAGAAACTGGTTCAGCTGCATGTGCTAAAGTTGCCGGTAAATGCCCACCCTCGCCGTTGCTGAATAAGTCATATTGTACTAGAAGCTCTGTGTCTTGCCTTTTTTCAGCATTGAATGTTTCCGCTTCTGTGTCAGTTCTTGTCGGTCCTTTTTCTGCCTGATATTGCAAATAGGCCAATATCTGCATAGTTTTTCCCAATCCCATATCATCTGCCAGACAGGCGCCGAATCCATTGTCGTTCATATATCGCAGCCAATTATAACCCGTTACCTGATATGGACGCAGTTCTGCCTTCAGGTTTTTAGGCAAATCATAATGAATGCTGTCATCAAAAGGCTGTATTTTGTCCTTTTTGTTGAATGACTCATCCTCAAAAATGCCTTCAAGAAGTCCGAAATGGTATTTTTTGATGTGTAAACCTTCTGTTTTGCTGTCTGTAAAATCAAACAAGCTTGAAAATCTTGTAAACCATTCTTCAGGAATAATGGCGATGCTGTCGTCCGGCAATACAAATTCCCGGTTGCCCGAAAGTATGTATTGTTTGAGCCGGATAAAAGGCACCTGAAAGTTTCCGAATTTGACAATGGCTTCCAGGTCGAACCAGTCTTTCTGTTTTGAGATATTAAACGTCACCTGACTTTCGCCTAGGTGATAGGTTTTAGTTAATAAGGTCTGATCAATTACAAAACCTTGTAGCGTGAGGGCTTCCATGTGCTGATTAATCAGCTCAATCAGGTTTCTGTGCTCTTCTTTGGTGGTAAAAAGTGAACCTTCAAACAATTTAAGTCCAATATCTTCAAGTATTTTGAACATGATGTTCTCCCATTGTTTTGAACGTCTGACGCGGTGAAAAACATAAGAATCACCCTTTTTCTCCAACGACACGGATACCATCTTTACCGAATGATAAGGAAACTGATAAGGCCCGTAATTAAAATATAGGCTAGCGCAAATTCTGTTTTCCCAATAAGTGCTCAGTTTGAGTATGGGGTATGCGCGGTATTGTTCAGACTTGATTTCAAAACCCTCGGCATACACATCATAATTTTCTATCAGGGGTTTTACGAATTTTTCAAAATAAACGGCTTCACTTTGAACCGGAATCGAAATGAATTTTTTAGTCAAAAACGGCTTGATTTTGTTGCCGTCGGTATCTTTCTTAAAAGTAATCAGCTGGTTGTTGCACAATAACCAGGCGGGTTCCTGAATAATCAGGTCGCTATTGTTCTGACTGAAACTTATTTTCTGATCGCCCAGTTTAATGGTGGCGAAATAATTGGTGCCACTTTCTGTGCGCCTGAAATGAAATAAAATTCCCGCTTTTTCCTTTGCAATCTCAATACGCGAATGGGTAAAGTTTTTATCCTTTGCCAGAAAGATTTTTTTGCCATCCAGTTTTTCAAGCACCTTAAGCATGCGTTTTTCAACATAAGGTCTTATTTTGGCATGTAATTCGGGACTGTAGTGTTTGGAGAAAAAATCGGACTGCCTGACGGGCTTTTTGCTAGGGAAAAATTTGCGTATCAGGAAATCAGGTTCAGTTTCGTCCATGCTTTTTAACAAGGAGATGGCTTCTTCACCGGCACCGAAATCTTTGGCCGTATTGCTGTGGAGTTTTTGTGAGAGTAAACTGTAATAGCCGTTGGGCATCAGCTGAACAGCTATATATTCAAGTAAATACCCTAGTTGAGGATGTTTATATAAACTATAAACCAATTCAAATGGTTCTTTGGTATTGACCCTGATGCTTGCCATCTTTAACGACAGTATATCTCGCAAAGGTATGGCAAAATTGTGATTGACAAATAAATAATTCAATTAATTTTTGAAAAATTAATTTTATATTTTATGGTTGATAATCAAGTGTTTATTGTGTTAAAAAAGATGATTTGAAGTTTGTTTTTGATGTCGCTCAACTGAATTGTACCGGGCGGTTTCATGTCATGCCGATGAAAAATACAGATATTTCGTTTTTAGCGGATTATATGATTCAAATGAATACAAGCATTGCTACAATCTATAGATTGAACGCTTGTGTTTCAGTGCGAAACATACGATATTTGCGGCACTTTAAATCAGAAACAAATGGATAAAATCCTGAATTATATCAATGGGGAATTGCAGGAACCCAAAAAGGACCAATGGTTGGATAATTACAATCCTGCGCAGGGAAAGGTTTATGCGCTTATACCCGACAGTGATGCCGATGATGTGGAACTCGCTCTGCTTGCTGCGGAAACCGCTTTTGACACCTGGCGTCTTACATCTCTGGAAGACCGTTTTAAGGTCTTAAACCGCATTGCCGAATTGATTGATCTTAACAATGAACAACTGGCTTTGGCAGAGAGTATAGATCAGGGCAAACCGGTGTGGTTGGCTAAAAATGAAATCACGCGCGCAGGACAGAATTTCAGGTTCTTTGCCACAGCGGCCATGCAGTTTGCAAGTGAAAGTCATAACATGGAAGGCCATGCCATCAATTATACCTTAAGACAGGCCATCGGCGTGGTTGGCTGCATCAGCCCATGGAATCTTCCCTTGTATTTGTTTACATGGAAAATTGCACCGGCTTTGGCTGCGGGCAATTGCGTGATAGCGAAACCAAGTGAAATTACACCTATGACGGCTTTTTTATTGGCTAAAATCTGTCAGGAAGCCGGTTTGCCAAAAGGTGTTTTGAATATTGTACACGGCTTAGGCCCGAAGGTAGGCAATGCCATGGTATCGCATCCCCGCATTAAGGCTATTTCATTTACGGGAGGTACGTCTACCGGTAAACATATCGCCTCCATCGCAGCTCCCATGTTTAAGAAATTAAGTCTGGAACTGGGCGGTAAAAATCCCAATATTGTATTTGCGGATTGTGATTTTGAAAAAGCTTTAAAAACCACGGTGCAATCCTCTTTTCTTAACCAGGGTGAAATCTGTTTGTGCGGTTCTAGGATTCTTATCGAACGACCTATTTATGAAAAGTTCAAAGCTGCGCTGATAACAGAAGTTTCACTCATGAAAGTGGGAAACCCTTTGGATAAAGATACAAAAGTGGGTGCCATTGTCAGCAAAATGCATTTTGACAAAGTCTTGTCGTATATTGAACTGGCGAAAGAAGAGGGAGGAAATATCTTATTAGGTGGAAACGCTTTACAGATGCAGGGCGACCTGGAAAATGGATGGTATATTGCTCCCACCATCATTGAAAATCTAGCCTTCGATTGTCGCACCAATACGGAAGAAATATTTGGCCCGGTTGTGACCATCACACCGTTTGACACGGATGAGGAAGCTTTAAAGATGGCCAATTGCACAGAGTATGGACTGGCTTCAAGCATCTGGACCAATGATTTGACCAGGGCACACCGCGTGGCTGCAAGCATCCAAAGCGGTATTGTCTGGATTAATTGCTGGTTATTACGCGACCTGAGAACACCTTTTGGTGGAGTCAAACAAAGTGGTGTGGGACGTGAAGGCGGATGGGAAGCCATGAAATTTTTTACAGAGGCTAAAAATGTGTGTATCAAACTGTAAGTGAAAATGGGGTTAAATACCATTGATATACATGCACTTGAAAAAGGGGATATAAGACAATTGGCCAGAGCGATTTCTCTGGTTGAAAACGAACTGCCGGAAGGTAAAAAACTGTTGGCCTCCTTGCCATTTAACCAACATGTGCCGGTGGTGGGCATTACTGGTCCTCCGGGAGCCGGCAAAAGCAGTCTGGTAAATGCACTGATTCACCGCTTGCTTAAAGAAGGAAAAAAAATAGGCGTATTGGCGGTCGACCCGACATCTCCGTTTAATTTTGGGTCATTATTGGGCGACAGGATTCGCATGTCCGATCATTTTAATCATCCGGATGTGTATATACGTTCTTTGGCTACCAGAGGAAGTCTGGGTGGACTTTCGGCCAAGATTTATGAAATCACTGATGTGATGCGCCATGCAGGATTTGATATCATTCTGATAGAAACTGTAGGTGTTGGACAGAGCGAGGTGGAAATAGCAGGACTCGCAGATACCACAGCAGTGGTATTGGTGCCCGAGGCCGGAGATGAGGTGCAGACACTTAAAAGCGGTTTAATGGAAATTGCCGACCTTTTTATCGTCAACAAATCCGATAGGGAAGGCGCGGATATCTTTGTTAAAAACCTGAATGCACTGGTGCATCAGCGTGAAGATACTGGATGGACTATTCCTGTGATTAAAACCGTAGCCACTACTCAGAGCGGTATTGCCGAAGTATGGTCAGCATTGTTGTCACACGAGGCATTTAATCTGAGCCACGAAAGGAAAGTCTTGTTGATGGTAGAAAAAGCGTGGCAATTAATTATGCACCATCGCATGGCAAACATTAACAGAAAAGATTTGTTAAAGGATATACAGGCAGCATCAGGAGTGAAAGGATTTAACCTGTATGTGTACCTCGAAAAACATTATTACAATTCATGATAACGATATTAAGCGGTTCACCGCGTAAAAACAGCAATACCATCAGGGTAGCCAAAGCCCTTCAACTGATTATAGAACAAACCACAGAACACAAGGCCTATATCATCGATTTTAACGGATTTGATATTCCTTCGGCCAATGCGGGCACAGTGGACTTGACAAATTTAACAGCCTGGCAACAATCTTTATACGATTCCATGGTGTCTTCACATCTTGTTTTTGTGCTCACACCCGAATACAATTGGTTTCCCAGTGCCGAAATCATACAACTGATACATGCGATGGGCGGAGCGCCATTTGCCGATATGTGGAATCATAAAGTCTTTGCAACCTGCGGAACCTCTAACGGCCGAGGAGGCAGAATGCCGGCCATTCAGCTGGGATATGCCATCAACAAAATTATCAGTGTTTTTAATTTCGACAGTATGGTAAGCGCCAAATTATTTGAGTCTCAGTTTACCGACAAAGTATTAAATGAGCACGGAGAATCAACAGGCAATCAGGAGTACATGAACGGATTAAAAGTATTTGTTGATTATAATCTGAATGTGGCGGAGAAATGGCGGAGGTAGGGAAGCGGTTATTAGTTAAAGGTTAAGAGTTAATGGTGGGGAATGTGTCGATGCCTAAATAAGGTTGACCGTTATTTGTAAACTATGAACTTCATTTGCAGATTATACATTTGGAGTCGTTAGTTTGTTTGCTAAGATTTAGCGGGGTTAAATACCCCGTAAATCTTAAGTTTGCATCTTATGACTTTGTCATCGTCAGCCTGTTTGCTGCTGCAATAATAATATTTTCTTCTCAAATGCAATGGGTGAATTTCTACTTAACCTAATATGAGGTTTACCTATGTTGTACAGTAATACAACCTGGTCAACCTGAGCCTTTAATTCTTTGTAGGAACTTATATGCCTATGTCTGAGATAATTATTCTTTATCACACCGTTTAATCGTTCAGCCTTTCCATTTTCCCACGGATAAATACACATACTGTTGCAGATGTTTTTTTTGGATGTCAATTTCAAAAAATCTTTATCGTAATACTGACCGCCGCCATCAGAATGGAATATTAGTCCTGCAAGTGCTGTATTTCCCCTGCTTTTAATGGCCATTTCTAATGCAGGCAATGTTGTGTTTTCTGTATGCAGGCTCTCTGACACTGAATGTCCAAGTATTCTTCGCGAATAAGCATCTTGCACAAAGGTAATATAATAGAACCTGTCACCCAATTCATAATAAGTAATATCGCTGGTCCACACCTGATTAATCCGGTTCACAATTGTGTCAGCTAGCAAATTGTTGAAGCGTTTTACACCTGAAGAATCTGTGGTGCGCCTGTAATTTCTTGATTTACGACTCATTAATCCATTTTCCTTACAGAACTCTTCAAATGCATCCCTGCCTATAAATTCAGGAGAAAGCTTGTAATAAAGATCGCGGCATCCCATTGTGGGATGATCATCACGTATCTGGTGTATCATGTTTAGCAACTGCATTTTTTCGTCACATTTTCTTCCTGCCATATCGAGCATTTTATGAACAGCTTGTTTTGTTATCCCTAAAACAAAATACAGACTGTTCAGGCTGAAGGTATATCTTTCCCGTCCTTGCCAATAATATTCGATGGTTTTTCTGAAAGTTTTTTTTTGATGTCAACCCCGTACATTTCTTCGGCGATGTCGATCATCTTGTCTTTAAAGTCAAGCAGAATCTGCTTCTGACCAACAATGCGTTCCAGTTCTGCTACTTTTCTTTTTAATTCTAAAAGTTGTTTAGTATCACTATCTGATTCAACAACAATGCGCTCTTTTTTCTTTTTCATAATGCCGTATTTTGCTATCCATTTGTAGACTGCTACTTCTGTAACTTCATACTGTTTACAAATTTCGGAAACTTTTGTTTGTTTTTGCTCAATTTCCTTAACTTTCTGGATTTTAAAGCTCTCGCTGAAGGTCCGACGCTGACGTTGCTCGGTATTCATTTTGAAGTTGTTTCTATTTGCCATGTTTTTTTACCATTTTAATCTCTTAAAGTGGTCAACCTATTTCAGGCATTGACA
>Ga0123337_10004990_pt1 | contig 13238 bp, 9 predicted proteins | sample frozenSSSSmetaG_FD_89792 | JGI IMG/M metagenome (GOLD analysis project Ga0123337, IMG submission 89792) | Glacier valley bacterial and archeal communities from Borup Fiord, Nunavut, Canada, to study Microbial Dark Matter (Phase II) -... | ecosystem: Environmental > Aquatic > Freshwater > Ice >...
CACGGCCGTCAGCGGCAGGGTCCACCAGAAGCGGCGCTGGAAATCGCGCAGCTCGGGATTTTCATCCTCGTCGAGGTCCGGCAGCAAGGGCTCCAGCGTCATGCCGCACAGGGGGCAGTTGCCGGGATGATCCTGGCGAATCTGCGGGTGCATCGGACAGGTGTAGATCGTGCCGGCCGCCGCTGGTGGCGTGTCCGCCGGTGGTGTCTGCGTGAGGTATTGCAGCGGGCTGGCCGCAAATTTATCCTGGCATTTCGCGCTGCAGAAATAGTAGGGCTGGCCCTCGTGCTCCAGCTTGTGCGGAGACTGCTCGGTGACGGTCATGCCGCATACCGGGTCCTTTGGTTGCGTTGAGGAGGGCAAAGTGGCTGGCGGATTGGCGCTGTGATGCGCATGCGTTTTCAAGTCCATTTTGCGATTCCTTCGGGTTGCATATGGCGCTATCAGGCATGACGGCCGGGCCTGTGATCGAACGCCGAAGCGGCCTCAAGCCCGGCAACAATTCATTTGGCAGGCGCAGCGGGCATCCGGTCCATCATCATTTTCATCATGGTCTGCATCATCTCCATGCGTTTTTCCATCATCTGCTGGCGCGCGCCCATGTCACCCCTCATGCCCGCCATGCCTCTCATGCCGCCCATGCCGCCCATGCCGCCCATCATGGACATGCCGTCCTGCATGACCTTCGTGTGTTCGGCCATCAGTTTGTTGCGCTCTTCCGGGGTCTTGGCGTTCATCATTTTTTCGTGCATGCCCTGCATGGTCTTCATCTGCGCATCCATCTTGGCCATCTGGTCGGGCATGGCCATGCTGTTGGCAAACGATGTGCCCATGGGCATCGTCGGGGCGGTGTTGCAGGCGACCAGGGCGCTGGCGGCGGCGATGGCAATGGCAAGGGGAACGAATCGAAAATGGGTCATGACAGACTCCTGGTTAGGTGGTGGAAAAGGAATTCGGTGTGGGTTCGCACCAACGCTGAAGTAAGGCGCGAATCTGTTTTTTGTGCCGAGGGCACAAATGCGAACTAAATCGAAATGCACGCGAAAATTGCGGAGCGAGAAGCTCAGGACCGAGCTACAAAGGAAGGCTAGAGTGCCAGCCGCGAGAAGCGGACCCGGATGGGCAACCCAGGCATGGCTGGGTGCACATCATCAAGCTGACCAAGTATCGGAACGACCGGCGCAACGGCGCTCCAGAGGACGAGAACGACGGGCGCGGGACCCGGATCGAACTGGCCGACTGTCGATTCCTGCTTGGGAAAAGAGCGTGAGCCATCGTCGCAAACCTTCAGGCATGGTGCCTTGAAGTGCGAGGAGTCATCAGCGCCATCAGCAACGGCCCCCGCATGACCGGGCACGATGGTGGGCGCAGAGGCAGACACGGAATCTCCGGCTGTACCAACGTGGACATGCGTTTCGCGCGCTTCCAGCTGACACGCGTTGGCAAGCCCTGAAGTCAAGGCAAATAGCCATACCAACAACACCATGAATGCAGTGTTGCGTAAAGCGCGGATACTCGAAAAAAGCTTCATATTGGAACAAGCCACTGTTTGGTCCATGCTATGCGGCGGCTGCGTTGAAGTATTGATCGTCATCAAACAAAAGCGATGTAAGTCAGTTCCCACGAGACCTGTCATGGCACGATTGGCAAGGGCCGGCAGCGGCCCTGACGGCGACTTTGAGCTGGTCCAGATCGCCTGTTTTGGCGGCTGCGTTGAGTTTGACCACCTCGGCCACCATGTTGTCCGAGGCGTCCAGGCGGCCGGCTTGGCGCGGGTGTCGCCCTTGTCCGTTCCATAGGCAAAAGCCGGCCAGGGCAGCCCGGCCATGGCAAGAATGATTACAGTGCTTAGCGAGGAATTTCCGCCCCCTGAAACGCTATATTAACTATAGCTACTTACGCACGCAATTATTGGGATAGAGGCACTTTTTACCAATAATTTGGTAGCTACTAACGCGTGCGATTTGATTGCTGCGTTTTCTGGTTTCTGGTTTCTGGTTTGGGGCTTTGGGGCTTTGGGGCTTTGGGTGGGTTCTTCTGTGGTTTGAGGGGTGAGCGCCTGCCCCGCGGGCAGGCGCTCACCCCTCAATCCAAAAGAGAAGCAACCAAAGCCAAAGGGCCATCAACAAACGACGCAGCGATCAAACCGCAAGCAAAAGAAACCGCAACCCTGCACATCGCCAAGCAAGACCAACACCAGGGACCGATAAAGCCGTTGACCTGCAGCGAGGTTAGTAGTTACATAATTTGGTTTTGAAGGATGCTGACAGCCGCCGCATGCTATGGTTCGCCGCATGCCCAAAAACATACGCTACACCCTGCTGTCGCTGCGCGATCTAATGGTTTCTGCCGGGCCTTTCTTGCTGCTGGCCGTGGCGCTGCTGGTGCTGGCGTATGGCTGGCTGGACCCGAACCCGCCCAAGCGCGTCACGCTGGCCACCGGCCCGGCACAAAGCGCCTATGAAGCGTTTGGCAAGCGCTATGCCGAGGCGCTGAAAAAGGAAGGCATTGAGGTCGTGCTGCGGCCCTCCGAAGGGTCGGCCGCCAACCTGCAGTTGCTGCGCGCGGGCGAAGTCGACCTGGGCTTTGTGCAGGGCGGCAGCAGCAGCGAGGCCGGCAACCCGCAGGACGAAGAACTTGAATCACTGGGCAGCCTGTTTCTGGAGCCAGTCTGGCTGTTTTACCGGGAAGAGGCGGCACGCCGGGTCAACCCCGAAGCCACGCTGACCGCGCTGCCCGAACTCAAGGGACTGCGCGTCAACGTTGGCACGCCGGGCAGCGGACTGCCCAGCCTGATGGGTAAATTACTGGAGAGCAACCGCATTGACAGCAGCACGCTGGTCTTGTCCGAACTGGAGCAAACGCCCGCCACCGTGGCATTTCTGCGCGGCGATCTCGACGCGATCGTGTTTGCCTCGGCGCCCGAGTCGCTGATGGTGCAGATGCTGCTGCAGACACCGGGCGTCAAGCTGATGGATTTTGCGCAAAGCGAAGCCTACTCGCGGCGCTTTGCGTTTCTGAGTCCGGCCGTGCTGCCGCGTGGCGTGGTCGATCTGGCGGCCAACATTCCGCCGCAAGACGTTCGCCTGGTGGCTCCGACCACCACCCTGCTCACGCGCAGCGGCACGCACCCGGCGCTGCTGCAGCTGTTTGCACTGGCGGGCAACGACATTCACGGCAGTGCCGGCTGGTTCAAGCGGGCCCGCGAATACCCCAAGCTGGCCAACAACGAAGTGCCGATTTCAGCCGAAGCCGAGCGCAGCATCAAGAATGACAAGCCGTTTTTGCAGCGTTATCTGAATTTTTGGGTGGCCAATCTGGTGGAACGCATGTGGCTGGTGATGGGCCTGATCATCGCCATCATGCTGCCGCTGTCGCGCATCGTGCCGCCGCTGTATGAGTTTCGCGTCAGGTCGCGCATTTTCAGGTGGTACGGCCAGCTCAGGGACATTGAAAACCGGATTGACAGCGCGGGCAGCCAGAGCGCGCTGTTTGAAGAGCTGGGCAGCCTGGAACACCGCGCCGAGAAAATCAGCGTGCCGCTGTCCTATGCCGACGAACTTTACGCGCTGCGCAGCAACATCCAGCTGGTGCGAAAGAAGCTGCAAAGGCGCGAGCTTCGGCCCGCTCAGAACGAACCGTAAGCGCTGCCCAGCAGCACGACCGCAACCACGACGATGTCGAGGTGGGACTGGCGGTGTTTCAGCCCGCAGATGGACAGCACTGCAAGTCCATGCGTTTTTCCGCACCAAATCGGAAACCGGCCCAATGACGCCGCGTTCATCACGCCTAATCGGCCTCAATGAAGCGTCTCTTGATCTAACGCAATTTATGTAATCTCCGCGTGAACGAAGTCCGGGCAATCGTTTGATTTACCGCAGTTGTGCGTTGCGCTGATGGTTAGAAAATCACTTTTTCATGAACGCAACAACGAAAGTACCAGGCAGCGAGGCGGCGCCTCCAGCGCCGCCTTGGCATGCCCTGCCGGCCGGGAAAGTGCTGGCCCGGCTCGGATGCAATCCCGCGTCAGGACTGAGCGCTTCGGAAATTTTGCAGCGGCAGGCCCGGGGCGGCGCCAACACCCTGCCCGAGCCGCCACGCCGCTCCGTGTTTTCGACCATTGCGCGTCAGTTCAAGAGCCCGCTGATCTACATCCTTTTTGTGGCGGCGCTGCTGGCAGTGGCGCTGTCACATCACGGCGATGCGGTGGTGATTCTGCTCGTGGTGCTGGTCAACGCGCTGATAGGCGCATTCCAGGAAGGTCGCGCCGAGCGCTCGATGGCCTCGCTCAGGCAACTCTCGGCGCTGCGTGTGCGCGTGCTGCGGGACGGCCAGGAAACGGTGGTCGAGGCACGCGGCCTGGTGATGGGCGATGTGCTGCTGCTGGCCGCAGGCGACGCGATTGGCGCCGATGCGCGTTTGATTGAAGAGGCACAGCTGCAGGTGGCCGAAGCGGCGCTGACCGGCGAGTCGGTGCCGGTCAGCAAAAACGTACTGGCTTTGCCCGAGGCAACCGGCCTGGCCGACCGCCACAACATGGTGTTTTCAGGCACCTACGCCACCGCCGGGCGCGGGCGGGCAGTGGTGGTGGCGATTGGCACCTCCACTGAAGTCGGCCGCATTGCCGGCATGACCGAAGCCGCGACTGATCCCAAAACGCCGCTGGAGCAGCGCATCGAGCAGTTTGGCCGCTGGCTGGTGGTGGCCGCGCTGGTGCTGTTTGGCGCAGTGGTTGCGCTGGGCCTGTACCGCGAACTGCCGCTGGCCGATGTGCTGATGGTCGCTATCAGCCAGATGGTCTCGATGGTGCCCGAAGGATTGCCGGTGGCCATGACAATTGCGCTGGCCGTGGGCATGCAGCGCATGGCGGCGCGCGGCGCCATCATCCGCCGCCTGTCCGCCGTTGAAACGCTGGGCTCGACCACGGTGATCTGCACCGACAAGACCGGCACCTTGACGCGTAATGAAATGACAGTCAGCACCCTGTGGCTGCCGGGCGGGGTGGAAGTCGACGTGAGCGGAATCGGCTACGCGCCGGAGGGAAAGTTCAGCGCTGACGATACTGCTCTTGCGCCGCTGCTGCATGCGGCAGCGCTGTGCAACGATGCCCAGCTGCTGCCGCCCGAAGAAGGACGCACCGAATGGACGGTGGCGGGCGACCCGACCGAAGGCGCGCTGAAGGTGCTGGCCGCCAAGAGCGGCATGGACCTGGACCAGCTGGCGCACGGTGCGCCGCGCGAAGCCGAGCTGCCCTTCGATTCAGACACCAAGATGATGGCCACGCGCCACCGCCTGGCCGATGCACCGCGCCGGGTGTACATCAAGGGCGCGCCCGAAGCGGTGCTGGGCCTGTGCGCGGCCGACGGCACGGCGCTGACCCAAGCCGCGCGCAGGGCCGCCGAAACCATGGCGGCGCGCGCGCTGCGCGTGCTGGCGTTTGCCGTGGTGCAAGACGACCCGCTGGATGCCGACGCGGGCTTTGCCGCGCTGGCCGGCCGAGCCCACCTGCTGGGCATGGTCGGTCAAATGGATCCGCCGCGCGAGGAGGTCAAGGCCGCCGTCGCCGAATGCCGAGCGGCCGGCATCCGGCCCGTGATGGTGACGGGTGACCACAAACTCACCGGGCTGGCGATTGCGCGTGCGCTCGGCATTGCGCGCGAGAGCGACCGGGCCATCGATGGCGATGAGCTGGAGCGCATGAACGAAACCGACCTTCGCAGCGCGCTGGATCACATCGCTGTCTTTGCGCGCGTTCACCCGGCGCAAAAGCTGCGCATCGTGGAAGCATTGCAGACCCACGGCGAGGTCGTGGCCATGACCGGTGACGGTGTCAACGACGCACCGGCGCTGGCACGCGCCGATGTCGGCGTGGCGATGGGAATCACCGGCACCGAGGTCGCCAAGAGTGCGGCCAAGATCGTCATCACCGACGACAATTTTTCCACCATCGTGGAAGCGGTCGAGCAGGGGCGCGTGGTCTATGGCAATCTGAAAAAGGTGATCTTGTACCTGTTCACCACCTCGGTCGATGAGGTCGTGCTGCTGCTGCTGGCCTTGCTGGGCGGCTACCCGCTGCCGCTGGTGGCGGTGCAAATCCTGTGGATCAACATCGTGACAGAAGGGACACTGACCGTGAACCTGGTGATGGACCCACCCGACGGCGACGAGATGGAGCGCAACCCTATTGCGCGCAACGACCCCTTGCTGGACCGCATCATGCTCGGTCGGGTGCTGCTGATGGCCACCACGGCGGTGCTGGTGACCTTCAGCTGGTTTGTCTGGCGAATCGGGCAAAACGTGCCGATCGAGATGGTGCGAACCGAGACCTTCACACTGCTGGCGATGTGCCAGTGGTTCAACGTGCTGAACTGCCAGTCGGCCAGCCGCTCGGCGCTGAAGCTGGGCCTGCTGAAGAACCCCTGGCTGCTAGGCGGCCTGTCGCTCAGTGTGCTACTGCAGGTGCTGGTGCTTTATTGGCCGCTGATGAACACGCTTTTCTACACCGTGCCGCTGGCTCCGGCCTCGCTGCTGCCGCTGGCCGCGCTGGCCAGCAGCGTGCTGTGGGCAGAGGAGTTGCGAAAACTCGTCCTGCGTCTGCGCCACCGGCGGGCAGCATGACACTCGCTGCACTGGCGCTGCAATTTTTGCTGTGCGCCGTACTGATCGCCAGCGCGGGTTATGTCCTTTGCCAAAGTGCCGACCGCATTGCCAAGGCGACTGACCTGACCGGCGGCTGGATGGGTCTGGCGCTGCTGGCGACCGTGACCTCGCTGCCCGAGCTGGCGTCGGGCCTCAGCGCGGTGACGGTGATGGATGCGCCCAATCTGGCGGTCGGCAATGCGCTGGGGGCCTGTGTGTTCAATCTGGTGTTTCTGGTGGTGATTGACGCGCTGCAGCGCAAGCAACCGATCTACCGCCGGGCGAGTGCCGTACATTTGTTGTCGGCGGCTTTTGGTGTGGTGATGCTCGGCTTTGTGGCCATGAGCCTGCTGCTACCCGAACGCGCGCCGGCCATGCTGCATCTGGGGCTGTACAGCCCGGCGCTGCTGGCGCTGTATCTGCTCGCACTGCGCAGCGTGTTCGCCCACGAGCAGGCGCTGCGCCCCCAGCATGATACGCAAGCCGACCCCAAGCCCGCACCGGCAATGACGCGCGACTGGCGCCGCTTTGGCCTGGCGGCCGTGGTGGTGATGGTGGCGGGTAGCTGGCTGCCATCCCTTGCCGACCAACTGGCGCAGGAGATGGGCTGGAGCCGGAGCTTCGTCGGCACGTTGTTCATGGCGCTGGTGACCACGCTGCCTGAAATCGCGGTCACCCTGTCAGCCTTGCGCTTGCGCGCGCTCGACATGGCGATAGGCAACCTGCTCGGCAGCAATTTGTTCAATGTGGCGATTCTTGCCATCGACGACATTTTCTACGTGCGCGGACCACTGCTTGCCGACGCATCGCCGGTGCATGCCGGAACGGCAGTCGCCGCGATGGTGATGAGCGGGCTGGTCATGATCGGGCTGGTGATGCGGCCACAGGGCCGCGAGCTGCGGGTGCTGAGCTGGGTCAGCGTGGGGCTGCTGGCGACCTACCTGTTGAACGCCGCGCTGGTGTTTCTGCATGGCGGTGCATGACGCAGATATGGGACCCCTGTGACGACGCCGCCGGCCACGCCAATAAACCTTGAAACATCTGACTGTTTAAAAGGACCAAGCATGACCCCTCTTCATTGCCTTTTGGCCGTCACCGACTTTTCGGCGCCGGCACGCCATGCGGCAGACCGGGCGGCGCGCCTGGCCCATGAAACCGGGGCGCAGCTGACGCTGATGCATGTGGTTTCTGGCCGGACGCTGGACGAGTTGCGGCTGTGGCTGGGGGCCAGCCACAGCGCCGAGCAGCAGTTGCTCAAGGACGCCGCAGAGCGGCTGAAATTGCTGGCAGACGAGCTGGCAACGGCGCGGCGCGTGACGCTGCAAACCCAACTGGCCACCGGCCGCGTGCTGGACGAAATCGCACACCAGGCCGATGCCGCAAGCGCCGATCTGGTGGTGCTCGGCGCGCGCGGCGCCGGCTTTTTGCACCGGCTGATGCTGGGCACCACGTCCGAGCGGCTGCTGCGGCGCTCCACGCAACCACTGCTGGTGGTCAAGCAGACGCCGCGTGTGCCCTACCGCCGCGTGATGGTGGCGGTGGACTTTTCACCGTGGTCGGCGCACGCGATTGAGACCGCCCGGCGCGTCGCGCCCCACGCAAGGCTGTTGCTGCTTAGCGCGTTTGAGGTGCCGTTTGAAGGAAAACTGCAACTCGCTGGCGTGGACACCCAGACTATTGAACACTACCGCCGCCAAGCCCAGGCCAGCGCCAGGCAGCAGCTCGATACGCTGGCCCACCAGGCCGGCCTCAAGCCCGGCCACTGGGATACCTGCGTCATCGAAGGCGATGCCGGGCAGCGCATCGTCGAGCAGGAGCAGGAACAGGACTGCGACCTGGTGGTAATTGGCAAACACGGCCAGTCCGTCGCCGAAGAGCTATTTTTGGGCAGCGTGACCAAATCCGTGCTGGCCGAGGGCAGCAGCGACGTGCTGGTTTCTGTAGCGCGCGCGACATGAGCTTGCAGTTGGGCGCGCTGCCCCGCACCTTGGCGAGCCTGGCGCTGGCCGCGCTGGTCTATGCGGCCGCGCCGCCGCCAGATGCGCTGCGGTCCGGCCTGGCGCTTTTTGTGCTGATTGGCAGTCTCTGGATGACGCAGGCGCTGCCCCTGAGCATCACCGCGCTGCTGGTGCCGCTGCTGGCCGTATTGACGGGCCTGATGGGTACGCGTGAAGCATTTGCATCATTTGCGCACCCCATCATTTTTTTGTTCCTGGGCGGCTTTGCGCTGGCCGCCGCGCTGCAGCGCCACGGGCTGGACCGCGCATTGGCCGTGGCGGTGCTGCGCCTGGCCGGCGGACACCGTGTTCAAGCCGTGCTCCTGCTGTTTGGTCTGACCGCGCTGCTGTCCATGTGGATCAGCAACACCGCCTGCGCCGCCATGATGCTGCCGCTGGCGCTCGGGCTGCTGCAGAACGACGAAGCAGGCGACAGCCCCATGGGCACGCGCGAAAAATCCTTCGTGCTGCTGGGCCTGGCCTACAGCGCCAGCATCGGCGGCATGGGCACGTTGGTCGGCAGCCCGCCCAACGCCATTGCCGCCGCCCAAGCCGGCATTGGCTTTGCGCAGTGGCTGGCTTTCGGTATTCCGCTGGTGACGCTGCTGCTGCCCCTGATGATCGGCGTGCTGTACCTGGTACTGCGGCCAAGGCTGCGCGGGCGCATCGCCGTGACGCATGAGGCGATGGTGTGGACGCGCGAGCGGCGCACAACGATGGTCGTGTTCGCGCTGACGGCGACCGCCTGGGTAGCCAGCGCACCCATCGGGCAAATGCTCGGCATCGATGCGGACATTGACAGCCTGATTGCGCTGGCCGCCATCATTGCCCTTGTCGCAAGCGGCACGCTGGGCTGGCCGGAGATGGAACAAGGCACCCAATGGGGGGTGCTGCTGCTGTTTGGTGGCGGGCTGGCACTGAGCCAGGTCATGAGCGCGAGCGGTGCCAGCCGGTTTCTTGCCGAGCAGTTGCTGGCGCTTCTGCAGGGCGCACCCGTGCTGCTGGTGCTGGTGGGCACGGTGGCCTTCGTCGTCTTTTTAACGGAATTGGTCAGCAACACCGCCAGCGCTGCCTTGCTGATACCGATCTTTCTCGGGGTTGCCAGCGCGCTTCGTTTGCCGCCGCAACTGCTGGCGGCCGCCATTGCGATGGCGGCGTCGTGCGCCTTCATGCTGCCAGTGGCAACCCCGCCCAATGCAATTGTGTTTGCCACTGAACAAGTTTCACAGGCCACTATGATGCGCTGCGGCCTGGCCCTCAACCTGGTGTCGATCGCGGTGATCAGCACGCTGGCGATGTGGCTGTTGCAATGAGACCGGCACCAATGCGGGTGTTGCTGCGCCGCCAGGCCAGAGCCGGCTCAGCCCGTGGCAGCCGCTTGCCTCGCACCCCAAACCAGACTAGGGCGGACCCTCGTCGCCCACGCTGTTGCGCATGGCGGCGCGGGCGACGCTGTCGAGCGCGCCTTCCAGAACGCCCTGCTGGCTGACCACCTTGACAAGACCCAGCGCGAGCATATGCTGCAAAATACGGGACGTCATGGAATGCTTGCGGCCGCCTTCGCTGGTAAACATATACAAGGTGTCGTACGGGCTGACCCATGTCAGTTGGGCGCGCAGCCATTGCAGGTCTACCAGCAGCTCTACCCAGGCGCCCAGGCGCAAGTTCACACCTTCGGCGAATTCAGCCTGCACCACCTCGGCCACGCTGGCGTCGTCATCATCCGACTGGGGCTGGGTAGGGTCAAAGGCGGGTTTCACATGAAGGTATTCATCCTCCATAAAGCCGGATTGCCGGGCTTCTGAAGGCGCTAGCCACGGTTGCCTGGTGACCGGCTCATCGCTGGCGGCAAAGACCGCGTCAAGGCCGTGAGCGCTTGGGGCTTCGGGCTCAGACAGGCTGGACCTGGCAGCGAGCCCCGCTTGGTGGACCGCCATGAGTTCATCAAAGAATGGCCGTGACTGCTCCAGCGGATAGTCGATCGAAAGCAGGCCTTCCCGCAACGACTTGAGCATGCCGGGAATGATTTGGAGAAGCCGCTTGCGATGACGGGACGCCTGCGCCACATCAAGACTCCAAAGCACGTCACCCAGCGCCAAACTGAATACGGCCCGTGGCGAGCCCGGCCCGCCGAGCAGCCGCTCTCTGGCCATGACCTGCGCCCAAGGCCCGACCAGGAATGCGGTGACGATGCGGTTACCCGCGACAAAATCGGGACGTCCCCTGATTTCAGCCGCGATTTTTTCAGCGAGCAGATTGCGCTGCTCTGCCTGCAGAAGCGCCTGCACCGCCCGACGCTGGGATTCGCGGTATTCCAGGGTATGGCTGGCCTGCCTGTGTTCAAAGTCTTGAAGCAATACGGCGAAATACTGGGCATCGCCAGCGTGCTCTTCCGTGAGCAAGGCGGCCACCTCCCGCAGGTTCTGCATGAACCCGGCAAAGCCTGTGGCGTTCTCACTGGCATAGGCCAGGCTGGTGTTGGTGATCACGTCAAGCAGTCGTCTCGCCGGGTGGCGCTTGTCACTGAAAAACCGGGGATCCGTCACGGCCAGCCGCAAAAATGCCGGTTCGGCATCTGCAACAACCTGCCTGACCGGCATCAACAGCCGGCTGTCCTGGGCGATCTGTTCAATCATCAGCCCCACTACCTCAATCGCCAGAGACTGGCCAAGGCTTTTGGCGTCAGTCTGGAGCTGGGCCCGCAACTGCACCAGTGGCAGCGCTGGGGCGCGTGGTGGCTTGTGCGCGCGGCTCGTGGCAATCCCTTGCGCCTGAAGCTCGGCTAAAACGTCCATCGCCGCCGGGATGGTATGCGAAAAATCGCGGTGCACGATTTCTGCCGACTCCAAGCCCGCGGGCAGCCCCACGCCCTTGAAGGCCTCGTCGTAATCACCCACCAGTAAATGGTGAAGGTGGTCAAGCGTCAGCAGCGGGTTGCGCCCGGCCTGGGCCAGCGTAACAGCGGCCACAGGCTGGCGGGCGCCTGGGGCGCCGAATGGCGGTGTGAATGCAGGAAGCGGGAAGGTGCCCGTTCGTTCAGGGCTGACAGCCTTTTCGCTGAGGCGTTCAGGCGAGGAAATAACGCCGTAGGCTGCCGGGGTTACCCCCTGCCCGGCCAGCCAGTCATCGAGCCTCCCATAAAGTGACTGCAGCGCATCGCCCATGATCTGGCCGCCATGCGTCAACCAGCGTGTACGTACTCCGCTGTCAGCCGGCATAGTCTGCACCAGGTTGAAAAGGGCTTGCGAGATGATCTCGGGGCGCAGGGGATTCCTGTCAGCCCGGACTACCTTGAAGCCCTGGGCAGTGCTCATGCGCGCAGCAAAACCTGCCAGCCCTGCTTCGCAAGCCAGCCTGAGCGTCTGCTGCAAGCGTGCGCTGTCGACCACTTCCTGAACCTGGCCATCGCCCATCAGTTCAAGCTCATCGAAGCTCACAGATGACAGCCGACGCGCCGTCCTGTCGGATTTTTTAGCCGCGCTGGCTTGCGTGTCCTGAGCGATGGCCTTGATCAGCTCGCCAGCGAAGCCCTGTTCAAGGGCGGCCTGGTGCTTTCTGAGTGCTGCAATGGAATTTTGAAACGCATGCTTTTCTGTGGTTTCCAAAATAACCATGGAGCGCTCGTACAAGGCGTCTGCCAAGCTTGAACACCAGCGGCCCATCAAGAGGGGGCACTGTCGGAACGCCTCATCAAGGCAGGCCTGGTAGGCCACGCTCTGTACTTGTGGTGGCGTAGTCATCGCGTTGAACAGCTTCCTTCAGACATAAGTCCGGCGTAGCAGGAAAAACTGGAACCTCCAGCTACAACCACGCTACCCCGGCACGGTGACGCCGCAGCGCCCCCGCAGGATTTAATAATCAGGATGTCAGGCCCAGGTCGCGCCATCCCGCGTGACCCAGCTTTTCCAGCGTCTTGATGTTCTCTTCAAAAATTGCTTCGGCTTGCGGAAAAACCTCGACCGCGCGGTCAATGCTTTCTTCGCGCAGCAAATGCAGTATGGCGAACGGCGCGCGGTTGGTGTAGTTCCCGATGTCGTCCGGCTCGGTGCCATCAAACTGAAACCTGGGGTGAAAGCTGGCCAACTGCACCACCCCCTCCAGCCCATGCTCGTCCACCACACCCTCGGCAATTTCCAGAAAATCGTTGAAGTCGAGGAAATCATCGAACAGCGTCGGGTGAATCAGCAGCGTGGTGTCGATCTCTTCGGCTGGCGTAGCCACCAGCAGGGCGAGCTCGCGGTCAAGTTCGTCCAGCAAATCATCGGCATGGCGTGCGTGGCTCACCACCAGGCGCACCTGATTTTTCACATAAACGGCTTTGGCGAACGGGCACAGGTTCAGCCCGATCACGGCTTTTTCAAGCCAGTGACGGGTCTGTTCCAGAACCGCCTGGTCGGTCATGGCAGGATGGCCTGACATCAATGCAGGGCCTTGAAACGCATGCGTTTGGGCTTGGCACCCTCTTCGCCCAGACGGCGCTTCTTGTCGGCTTCGTATTCCTGGTAGTTGCCGTCAAAGAAAGTCCACTGGCTGTCGCCTTCAGCGGCCAGGATGTGCGTGGCAATGCGGTCCAGGAACCAGCGGTCATGGCTGATGACCATC
>Ga0123337_10004991_pt1 | contig 13236 bp, 17 predicted proteins | sample frozenSSSSmetaG_FD_89792 | JGI IMG/M metagenome (GOLD analysis project Ga0123337, IMG submission 89792) | Glacier valley bacterial and archeal communities from Borup Fiord, Nunavut, Canada, to study Microbial Dark Matter (Phase II) -... | ecosystem: Environmental > Aquatic > Freshwater > Ice >...
AAGCCGCCCGCAACGTATGCGGGCGGCAGGAGTGATCAAACGTTAAAAAACTTATTGCTGGTAGCTAAGCGTCCTCAGCCCGGCGACGCTGAAAACCGTGATCGCGATGCCCTGCGTGTAAGCCTCGTTGGCTACCGTGTTCAGTGCCTTGACGTAGTTAGAGGAGCCGATCAACGAAGTGATCGCAGCCGTCGACGTGCCGTTTTGGAGGAAATATTGGTCTGCCGCAGAACCAAGCTGGCGCATGTTGTTCAACACAGCCTTGTCCTGCGAGGCCACGCGCACCTTCTGAAATGCGGGAATAGCCATGGCCGCAAGAAAGCCGATGATAACCACGACAATCATGATTTCAACAAGAGTGAAACCCCGGGGTCAGGTGTTTTTGCTTTATGTTAATACCCCCACAAGCCGACCCTGACAACATTATGCCCAAAGCTCTCTGCCGCTTAACCAGGCCAACCTAACCCATTTACTGAGCGCAGGTAAGCGTGCGGGCTCCAGCGACGCTGAAAACCGTGATCGCGATGCCCTGCGTGTAGGTCTGGGGATAGGCTTCGTTAGCAACCGTGGCCAGGGCCTTGATGTAGTTCGAGGAACCCACCAGTGAGGCGATGCCGGCCGTCGACGTGCCGTTTTCCAGGAAATATTGGTCCGCAGCGGCGCCGAGCTGGCGCATGTTGTTCGAAACAGCCTTGTCCTGAGAAGCCCGCCGAACCTTTTGGAATGCGGGAATGGCCATGGCAGCCAGAAGACCGATGATGACCACGACAATCATGATTTCAACGAGAGTGAACCCCTTGGATGACTTAATCTGTTTCATAATAATATTTCTCCAACCGACATGCATTTTAAGGCTCAAAATATGAGCGGCGTCCTGAGAGACCAAGTGCACAGGCGAATATCGCATGGTGCAACCCTCTAATAAATCGCATTTAATGAATTTATTACAAAACCGTCATCTTATTGATCATTAACATCTCGTTCGGGAAAGAAGATTTTCCATCCGTCATGGTTTTACTCCATGCACCCGGCCAATGGCCCCGTTTTCCATGAAATAAAACGCGCAATCTAGACACAAAAAAGCCGCCTGCTGCGAAGCAGGCGGCCGAAGAAGCAAACCTAAGCCAGCTTATTGAGCGTAGGTAAGCGTGCGGGCTCCAGCGACGCTGAAAACCGTGATCGCGATGCCCTGCGTGTAGGTCTGGGGATAGGCTTCGTTAGCAACCGTGGCCAAGGCCTTGATGTAGTTCGAGGAACCCACCAGCGAGGCGATGCCGGCCGTCGACGTGCCGTTTTCCAAGAAGTATTGGTCCGCAGCGGCGCCGAGCTGGCGCATGTTGTTCGAAACGGCCTTGTCTTGGGAAGCCTGACGAACCTTTTGGAACGCAGGAATGGCCATGGCGGCCAGAAGGCCGATGATGACCACGACAATCATGATTTCAACGAGGGTGAAGCCCTTGGATGATTTGATCTGTTTCATAATAATATTTCTCCAAACGATAACAATGTATGTTAAGGCTCAAATGTGAGCAGTGCTCAGGATGAAAGCGGCTTGCACCGGTTCAGGCAAGTGACAATTCGTAAACAGATTGTAAAACACCTGCGTGTTTAACCGGCCTTCCGAGCCTCGAAACTCCGCTTACTTGGCCTTCTTTTTTACGGCAGGCTTCTTGGCTTTGGGAGCGGCGGCAGGCTTCGCCTTTTTGACGACCGCTTTTTTTACCGGAGGCTTGGCCGGCTTTTTGGCGGCAGGCGCCTTGGTCGCCACCTTGCCCGCCGGCTTGGGCTCCGCGAGAAGCTTCACCAAGTTGATGTCCTCGGCGTCGCGCCAAAGCTTTTCGAGCGCGTAATTAGCGCGCTGGTCGGGCGTAAACAGGTGCATCATGATCTGGTAGGCGTCCACCACCGTCCAACCGCTGCCGTAGGTCCCCTCGTCCATGCCTGCGATCGGCGCCTTCGCCGCATCGAGCACTTTCTCCAGCTCGATACGCAACGCGCGCAAATGCGGCTCCGAGGTGCCGGTGGCTAGCACGAGGTAGTCGGTGATCGTGGACTTCGCGGCCACATGGAGCACGCGAAGGTCGCCGGCCTTCTTATCTTCGAGGGCTATGACGATCTGCTTGAGCAGGGGAAGGACGGAATCGCTGGAGGACTTTGTGGACATTTTTAGAGATAGAGGTGGGTTTCGCGGACATACTCAATCGTCTTGTGCGGCATAAAATAATCGAGGCTCAGCCCCCGCCGAGCCCGTTCACGAATCTCTGTCGAACTGATTTCCAACAGATGCCCTTCGCAGCGGCGCATCCGCAAGCCCGGAATGTCCGCGCGCTCAGCGCCTTCATGCCCGGGTCGGGCCAGCACGATAAACTCAACCTGGCGGACAAGCTCGGCGATCTCCCTCCATCGGTGCAGCCCCGGCAACTGATCGGCCCCGATGACCCAGTGAAGCTCGGCCCCCGGAAACTCCGCGCGGAAATGCCTCACCGTATCAATCGTGTAGCTCACGCCTCCACGTCTTAGTTCATGATCAGACACCCCGAAACGCGCGTCTCCCTCCAAGGCCGTCCGCAGCATGGCCAACCGATGCTCGGCCGACGCCTGAACCACCCCTGGTTTCAACGGCGCCTGGGCGGCGGGTACGAAAATCAACCGGTCCAGCCCCCCGCGCTCCAACGCGTCTTGCGCCGCCATGAGATGACCGAAATGCACGGGATCAAAACTCCCGCCGAGGAAACCGATTTTCACGCGACCAGCCAAACGCGCCCGCTCCACCCATGCAAGGTCGCGGTGGTGCCCCCGGCCGGAGTCGAACCGGCACGTCCTTACGGACAGGAGATTTTAAGTCTCAAGTGTCTACCATTCCACCACAGGGGCCAAACCAGCCCGCAGCTTGGACACTCCCGCCCGCCGTGGTCAACGCTGCGCCCGACCCGCAAATCGTCGTCCGATTTTGCGACGCCCCCTTGCCCCGCGCGGCACAATCCCCACATTCGTCTCCGGTATGCCTACCCTCCCCCGCCTGCCCGCCTTGCTCATCGTCAGCCTTCTCGCGACCGCCTCGGCCCTCGGCCAGACGCGCGACGTCAAAAAAATCTACGCCGAGCTCTGCGCCAACTGCCATGGTCCGTCCATGGAGGGCGGCGCCGGTCCTTCGCTCATCATCGGCAAATGGAAACATGGCGGCGACGACGCCAGCCTCACCCAAAGCATCCACGACGGCTACCCTCTGGCTACCATGCCCGCCTGGGGTGCCGTGCTCTCTGATGCGGATATTCGCGGACTGGTCGTTTACATCCGCGAGCAAGGCGCGGCTTTTGAGCGCAACCACACCGTCTTCGCCAAGCCCGCCGACTCCATCACCGCCCAGAGTGAACTTAATCCCTACCGCCTCGAAACCGTGGCGGGTAATTTAAGCGAGCCCTGGTCCATCGCCTTCCTCCCCGATGGACGCACGCTCGTCACCGAAAAAAAAGGCACGCTCCGGATCATCGAAAACGGCAAGCTCGTCGACAAGCCCGTGGACGGCGTTCCGCCCGTCGATACCAACGGCCAGGCAGGCCTGTTCGACGTCGTTCCCCATCCCGACTTCGCGCACAACGGCTGGATCTACCTGTCCTTAGCCGATCCTCAAAAAACCCCCGATGGCCGTAATGTCGCGATGACACGCATCATCCGCGGTCATCTCCGCGATGGTGCGCTCGTTGATCAAGAGACTATTTTCCAAGCTCCGCTCGAAACCTACCGTCCCGCCGGCGGCGTGCACTTCGGCGGACGCATCGCGTTTGACGGCCAGGGCCACGTCTTCTTTTCCATCGGCGAACGCGGCGCCAAGGAAAACGCCCAAGACATCACGCGTCCCAACGGCAAAATCCACCGCCTAAATGACGACGGCAAAATCCCCGCCGACAATCCCTTCGTCAACACGCCCGGCGCCGACAAATCCATCTGGAGCTACGGTCATCGCAACCCCCAGGGTCTCGTCTTCGACAAGGCGACCGGCGAACTCTGGGAAACCGAGCACGGCCCGCGCGGCGGCGACGAGCTCAACTTCATCCGCAAGGGCCTTAACTACGGCTGGCCGATCACCACCTACGGCATCGACTACGACGGCAAACCTTTCACCTACCGGGACGCCAAGGGACAGCTCATTCCCTCCGTGACCACCAAGGACGGCATCGAGCCACCCGCCACGTATTGGGTGCCCTCCATCGCCGTAAGCAGCCTCAATGTTTACGAAGGAAAGCTTTTCCCCAAGTGGAAGGGCAACCTGTTCGCCGCCTCGCTCGCCGCCCAGGAACTCCGCCGTATCGTGATCAAGGACGGCAAGGTCGTGCATCAGGAAATCATCTTCAAAAACATCGGCCGTCTGCGCGATGCCATCACCGGCCCCGACGGCTCCCTCTACGTGCTGCTGCCCGACCGCGTCTCGCGCCTGATTCCCGCCGACAAATAAAGCGACGTCCGCGCTCCACGACGTCCCCGCCCCCGTCACTCGGCAGCCTGCCCCAAGACGACCGGCGCAGCCATCACCGGTGACGCCAACATGCATTCCACCTTCACCGGTCCGGCATTCACCCGACCGAAGATCGTGGTGAGTGCCGAGTTCGCGGCGTCGCGGCCTCGCGCGATCACCACAATGTGATCCGGCGAGATACCATCGGTCGGATCAAACAGATACCATTGCCCACCAAGGTAGGCCTCGAAGCACGCATGAAAATCCATCGGGTCCAGACCGACCGCATACCCGCCGACATACCGCGCCGGAATCGAAAGCGCACGGCACAATGCGATGCAAAGATGCGCGTAGTCGCGGCAAACGCCCTTGCGCAACTGCCACACATCCCAAGCCGAGGTCCGCGAGTCCGTCGCGCCCGGCGTGTAGGCGAGATTGGCGTCCACCCAGCGGCAAATCTCGCGCACCTGCTCGACGCGGTTGGGGATTTTCCCAAACAAATCCCAGGCAACTTGCGTGAAACGGTCGCTCTCACAATAGCGGCTGGGCAACATGTAGGTAAGCGTGGTGAGCGGAAGGCGTCCCGGATTGTCAGACTTCACCTCGGGCGGCGCAAACGGACGAGATACCTCGACCGTAGCCCGATACTCGACCCGGAACGGCCCCATCGGCGCCTCGACCCGGAACACCCGATTGCCCTTGGAAGTAGCGGTGCGCTCCAACGTGACCTCGGGCACCACGCTGATGGTTTCCTCGCCCAAATGTTGATAAGGGTCGCGGTTGGCGAGGATGTTGAAAGTGAAGTTCGCGGTGGGCGTGAGCACGTCATACGAAAGCGTGCAGCCGACAAGGAGGTTCATGTCCCCGGCACCATAAGCTCGCCCCTCCGCGACGCAATCGCGGAAGCCGATCCGCGACCCGCGCCCATTTTCAGCATTGGCCCGCCGGCAGTCCGGCTTAGAAACCCTCCACGCCCTACCACCATGGACCTCCTGCTTTATCTTTCACCGCTGTGGATCGTTTTTGAGGCTTGGCAGCTGGTCGTCGCCGAACGCTACCTCGGCATCAAGCAGATCGAACAAGGTGTCGATCCACGCTCGCGCGGTCCTGGCGAACCGGTGGCGTTTTTTTGGAGCACGGGCATTTTTCTCTACTGGGCCTGGATGATTCTCATGCTCATCCCCACGTCCGGCCGCATTCAGATCGTGTGCATGCTCGGCGTATCCCTCCTTGGATATTCGCTGCGCCGCAACTCTCCCCTTAAATGGATCCTCGTAATCCTCACTCTCGAAGGAGCCATCCGCATCGGCATGATTATATCCATCATCGGTGATGCGTGGAGGAAACTGTAAGCGCGTCCGCCCGTGCCTTTCCCCGAGCTAACGCAGCCGTCGCCCAACTTCACCGCCTCCCTCGCGCACGAGCGTCTGGGCGTGTGCTTTCACCACAGCGTGATGCCGTTCGAGGAAACTATCGCTCACATGCTGCGCACCGAAAGCCAGGTGAGTTACCACGTTCTCATCGCGCCCGACGGCACCCGCGCCCGCCTCGTGGCCGACGAACACATCGCCTGGCACGCTGGCGCGTCGACTTTCCAGGGCCGCAACCGCTGCAACGACTTCCTCCTCGGCGTGTCGTTCGCGGGCGACACCAACGTTACCCCGCTCACCAATGCGCAACTCACCAGCGCCCTGGATTGGCTCGCCCCGCGCTGGTCGCTCCACCGCTGGACGCCCGCCTGGATGACCGACCACCGCCAGATCTCTCTCGGACGAAAAGACGACCTCAACCCCTCCGAGTGGACGCGCCTGCAAACCGCTATCGCCGCACGTTTCACGCCTCACACCTGAAACCGCCGCGTCTCGCCCTTCGGCGCAGGCTCGGCGAACGACTGCCTAAAAAACTCCTGCGCCGCCCCGATCAGCTTGCCGCATTGCGCATAGTTGCCCGCCCACGAATTCGGCAACCTCAGCGCCTTGATCACGCCTTTCCCGATGTGGTCGGGAGCATCGCAATCGGGCACCAGCTCGACGGAAAACTTCGGGTCATGGGTATGCACGACGTAGTGCCGCGTGCTCCCGTCCACCTCCCGCTCAATCCGCATGAAGTGCGCGAAATCCATTTTCGGTGCACCCAACGTAGCCTAAAGCGAGCCGGACAAAATGAAAAAATCTACCCCCACTTCGCAGGCCTTTAATCTTCCGCCTTGAGAAACCGCGCAGCGCACGCCACAAACGCCCCGTCGCGGTGCTCACCCTATGAACCTCCCTGAAGAAGCTCCGAAATTGCCTTGGCTCCCGTTTCTCATCTGTGACGGCGTTCTCATCGCCGCCGCTGTTTTTATCGGCCGAACCTGCGCCACGCCCATCGGCCCATGGCCTCTTCTCGCCATCACCGTCTGCGTCGCCTTCGGCGCCGTGCTCGCCGCCATCCCGTTTGTCGTCAACTACGCCAAACGCCAGGACGCCGAGCTCACCGAACGTCAGAACCAGATCGCCGCGCTCGCCCGCATCACCTCCGAATCGGCCGAACAACTCAGCATCGCCGCCGCCAGCCTTCACGGCATCGCCACGGCCTCCTCCGGCAACCTCAAGCTCATCGAGCAACTACCCGCGCAACTCCAGGATCACGTCAAAGGCCTCCAGAAACAGCTCACCGACACCGCCAAGTCCGCCTCCGCCGCAGCCAAGGAAGAGGCCTCCCGCATCGATGCGGCCTCTGAACGCATCACCCAGGCCGTCGCCGATCTCGCCAAACTCGAAACGTCCACGCGCCAGCATCTCGCCGCCGTCAACGACGCCCTCGCCAAATTTCCCGCCCACTCGGAAAAAGCCGGCGCCAAAGCCGGCCAACAGGTGGCCGCCGCCGCCGCGACCGCCCTCGCCGACTTCGAGTTGCACCTCACCGCCGCCGTCACCCGCGTAACCGCCCAAGCCGAGCACGCCCTCGCCGAATCCCCCAAGCGCAAACGCAACAAGCCTGCCCCCGAAGAGACTCCTCCTACCGAGGAAACACTCTCCTCCGAACCCCCCGCGCCAGCTCCCCCGTCAGAGCAACCCGCGCCCACCCCTCCTCCAGTCGAAGAACCTGCGGCCTCTGCACCACCCGAAGAAAAACCAGCCGCCGTCGAATCCTCCATCGACCCCGCGCCCGCACCTGTAGTCGCCGCTCCCGCCACGGAAGAAACCCTTTCCACCCCCGCCAATCCTTCGCCCGAGGAAGTGCCCGTTTCCGAAGCACCCGCTCCAAAGTCACGCGCGCCACGTCAATCCAAGCCCGCCGAAGATTCAGGTTTTGACCTCGGCCTCGCCGTCGAAGCTTCCGAAAACGAAAGCGCGCTCACGTCCGACGGCTTCACCCGTCTCGTCGCCACCGCCTACATCGGCATCGGCAACAAACTCTTCATCCGCGGCGAAGGCCCCGGCCTGAGCTGGGAAAAAGGCGTCGCCCTGCAGTTTGTCTCCATCGGCAAATGGCGCTGGGAAACCGCCGACGCCACCGCGCCCATCCGCGCCAAGCTCTACAAAAACGACCAGACCGAGTGCACTTCCGTCGGGACGCTTACCTTGGAACCCGGCCACCAGCACGAGGTGAACGCAGGCTTCTAGTTTTTGGTCGCTTCGCCCCTTTCTCACGGTTCCGGGATAATCCCATCCCTGCCTCATTTTTAGCAAAATAGGGCAGGCTAAACACCGCCGCTTGTGCTACTGTTTTTCCATGAAAACGATCCTCGCCCCTGTCGATTTTTCTCAGGCCACCCGTGACGTCGTGCAGGCTACCGTTGACCTCGCTTCACCTCTCGGCGCCCATGTTTTGCTGCTCCACAGTCTCCAGCCGCCGCTGATCACCACCGACTACGGCATCGGCATCGAAGTCCTCCACGAAACTCTCGCCATCAACGAAAAGGCCGCCGTCCGCCAACTCGAGCACCTTAAAAAACTGCTCACCGCCAAGGGCCTCGTGGCCGACACCCTCCTCGTCAACGGCCAGGCCGCACCCAACATTGTCTCTCAAGCCGTCGAACTGGGCGCCGACTACATCATCCTCGGCTCGCACGGACACACCGCCTTCTACGATCTGCTCGTCGGCAGCACCACCCACGCCGTCCTCCAAAAAGCCCCCTGCCCCGTCATCGTCGTGCCCATCACCAAAAAGAAGCCGGCCAAAAAGCGCTGACCTTTCAGCTTACGGTAAAAACCGCGACGCCCACTCCGGACGCGCCAACGGCCGCGGCTCCCACCGCCCAAAGATCGCATAACGGCAACGCGCGACGCCGCGATAAAATGGATCGCGCCATCCCATCGGCACCATCCGCAGACCGCTCGAAATCCGCCCGACGCCGCCAACTTCGCGGAGCGCCGCGAGCGCGGCATCGGTCCGCAAGAGATGACCGCCTTGCGCACGTCGTGCCCAGTTTGGGACCAGCACCATGCTGTCAAAATCATCCGTCGGCAGCCCGTGTTCGCGCAAATAAGCCTGCGCCGTCGCCCCTTGCAACGGCGCGAAACGCAGCCGCGCCCGCCGATCAAGCCGCAGCAACAGCCGCACGCACCGGTTGCAGAGCCCGCACTCCGCGTCGAAAAACAACACCGCGCCGTGGACATCATCGGCGGGCGTGGTGGGAGGGAATGTCATTGGAAAAGCGGCGGCGCAGACACTTTCGTCCGGGCGCAACGTCGGCGCAAAAAGAAAAGGCCTCGGGATCACCCCGAGGCCTTCTGATATTGGAGCTGCTTGCAGGCGATTCGCTCAACCCACCGCGATCTTACGCGGCTTGAGCGCCTCGGCTTTCGGCAACGCGACGCGCAGCACGCCGTCGCGGAGCTCGGCCTTGATCTTGTCGATGTCCACGGCGTTGTCGTGCGTGAGCACGAGTTCGTAGGCGGCATCGGCTGATTCGCGGTAGAGCGCGGTCCAGGCTTCGGGCTGTTTCCACGCACGGCGACCGGTGATGGTGATCGCGCCGGACTCGGCCGAGAGCTCAAGCCCATCCTTGGCGACGCCGGGAAGATAGACGCTCAGCGCGTAGCCTTCGTCGGTCTCGCTGAGGTCATAAACGGGCTTCACCGTCGGAGCGGACTCGCGCGGGGCGACGGGCGCAGCGGATCGGGTGAACGAGGGGACAAGGGAAGTTAACAGTGACATGGTGATGATCTCCTGAGTTGAGGTTGGATGCTTAGTTGACCGCGACGGTGACCTTGCGCGGCTTGGTCTCCTCGCGCTTGGGCAGGGTCACGGTGAGAACGCCGTTTTCGTAGGCGGCGCTGATCTTTTCGGTTTGGACGGCGGCGTCCGGCACGCTCACCGAGCGGTTGAGGGCGAAGGATTCCTCGCGCTCGCCCTGACGGGTTTTGCGCGTGGCCCGGATGTTAAGGGTGCCGTCAACCAGCTCGACGCCGATGTCAGCGCGTTCGATGCCCGGTAGATCGGCGCGGACGTAGGTGTTGTCCTTGTCCTCGTAAAGATCGACCGGGAAACGGCCGGCAGGCGAAGCGCCCGCGAAGTCCCCAAGCGCGGATTCAAACAGACGGTCAATCTCCCCCTCGAGTCCAGACCATGGGCTGCGAGAGGAAACGGCACCTCGATAGGACAGATAGTTGTAACGAACGATTCTCATGATGGTGATTCTCCTTTTAAGGGTTGGATAAAATATCTGACTCACCTTCGACTTTTCACACCCGATGCCGGACCCCGGGCGCACGGTAACCCGCCGGAAAACAGTCACTTAAAATTCACCCTCGCCGAAGCCATTGGGAAATTTTGTCCTGCGGTGTGACGTCTCAATCGGGAAAAACCGTCGCGCTCTCCGATGAATTCGCTCCATGCTCGGGTATTCGTCCGCAAATCCATCCATGAGCTTCGACTTCGACACCGTCCCGCAGCGCCTCGGCACCGATTCCCAAAAGTGGCAGAAATATGCCGGCCAGGACATCCTCCCGCTCTGGGTGGCCGACATGGATTTCCGCTCCTCGCCGGCGATTCTGGCGGCACTGCACGAGCGCGTGGAACACGGCATCTTCGGCTACGCCCGCCCGACAAAGGCCACCGTGTCCGCCGTGACCGATGCCCTCGCCTCGAATTATGGCTGGACCATCGATCCGGCGTGGATCGTCTGGCTTCCCGGCCTCGTGTGCGGCCTCAACGTCACCTCGCAAGCCTTCGCTCAGCCCGGCGAAGAAGTGCTCTGCCTCACTCCCGTTTATCCGCCGTTCATGACCGCGCCGAAGAACAGCGGCCGCGTCTCCGTCACCGTGCCTTTCGCGCACAACACCACCGCGCACCGTTGGGAAATCGATTGGGACGCGTTGGAAAAAGCCGTCACCTCGCGCACAAAACTATTCTTCCTGTGTAACCCGCACAACCCGCTCGCCCGCGTCTTCCGTCGTGAAGAACTGGTGCTCCTCGCCGAGTTCTGCGCACGCCACGATCTGATCCTCTGCTCCGACGAAATTCACTGCGACCTGATCCTTGATCCAGCTCTGCCGCATCTCCCCACCGCGCTCGTCGCGCCGACCCACGCCGCGCGCACCATCACGCTCATGGCGCCGAGCAAGACCTACAATGTCCCCGGCCTCGGCACCTCGTTCGCGATCATCCCAGACTCCACCTTGCGCGCCCGCTTCGTGCGCGCGACTGCCGGCATCGTGGCCGAGGTCACCACGCTCGGCTTCGCCGCCTGCGAGGCCGCCTATCGCGACAGCGAATCGTGGCGTCAGGATCTGCTGGCTTACCTGCGCGGCAACCGCGACTTCCTCCTCGATTTCATCGCCCGCGAACTTCCCGGCATCAGCGTCGAAGCCCCCATCGAGGCAACCTACCTCGCCTGGCTCAACGTCGCCCCTCTCGGCCTCGCCGATCCCATCACCCACTTCGAAAAGCACGGCGTCGGCCTGAGCGACGGTGCCTTCTTCGGATCTCCGCGCGGCCGTCACGTGCGCATCAATTTCGGCTGCCCCCGTTCCACGCTTGCCGAGGCTCTGCGCCGGATGAAAGTCGCGCTCGCGGCGCGTTGATCAGTTCGCCTTTTTTAGCAAATCCGCCACGGTCGTTAGCAGCACCTCGCTGGTGAATGGTTTTTCGAGCACCCCGTGGGCTCCCAGCTTCTTCGCCACCTTGAGGTAATCGCCGACGCCGATCATCCCGCCACCCGACATCACCAGCACGCGGGTGGTCGAGCGGCTTTTTTTGATGGCGGACAACAGCTCCAACCCGTCGCTGCCCGGCATGAGCATATCGGTTAAAACGAGATCAAACGGCTGGGCCGCGAGAAGCTTCATGGCTTCTTTTCCATCGTCGGCACAAAGCACGCGATAACCAGCAGCCTCCAGCAGAAGTCGCATGATCTGACGGATGTTCGCATCGTCATCCACCACAAGCAGCACCGGCGGGGTTTTGTCGGTCACATCGTCACTCACGAGACAGAAGCTTTAGTGTGGCCGATAAATTGCAAGCATCGCGCGAGTATTATCTGTCGTCGCTTGCGGGATCGCACCGCCGCACTTACGACTTGTCCACCGTCATGCGCATCGGCCCGCACACACTCTCTTCCAACCTTTTCCTCTCGCCCTTGGCGGGTTACACCAACCTTCCGATGCGGCTGACGCTGCGCGAACTGGGCGGACTCGGCTGGGCCACCACCGATCTCGTCAACGCCCGCTCGCTGATCGAGCGCAACCGCACCGCCCTGAAACTCGTCGAGAGCTGCGCGGAGGACCGCCCGCTCGCCATTCAACTCTTTGGCTCGGTGCCGGAGGAGATGCGCGACGCCGCCGTGATGTGCGAAGCGATGGGCGCGCAGTCCGTCGACATCAACATGGGCTGCCCCGTGAAGAAGGTCGTGAAGGTCGGCGGCGGCTCCGCCATGATGACCGAGCTGGACAAGACCGCCGCCCTCGTGCGCGGCATGATCAACGCGGTGAAAATCCCCGTGACCGCCAAGATGCGTCTCGGCTGGGACGACGACAATCTCACCGCGCCCGACCTCGCACGCGTGCTCGAGGACGTGGGCGTCGCAGCGATTTTTGTGCACGGGCGCACCCGCGCGCAGGGTTTCGCCGGACAGGTCAACCTCGCCGGCATCCGCTCTGTGGTGCAGGCGGTGAAGACGATTCCCGTGATCGGCAATGGCGACGTGACCACGCCCGAAGCCGTCAAACACATGATCAACGAGACCGGCTGCACTGGCGTCTCCATCGGTCGCGGCGCGTTTTACGACCCGTGGATTTTCCGCCGCTCAGATCATTACCTGCGCACGGGCGAACTGCTGCCGGAGCCGGCGTTCGAGGAGCGCGTGCGCGTGATGCGCCGCCACTTCGAGCGGTATTGCGAATTCTACGGCGAAGAAAACGGTTCGAAGCATTTCCGCAAAGTCGCACCATGGTATGCGAAGCGGTTCGGTCCCGCGCGTCCGTTCAAGGTGAAGATCATCACCATCACCTCACGGGCGGATTTCGAGGCGGCGGTCGCGGAGTATCTGGAGTGGCGAACCCAGTTCTGCGACGAGCGCGGCGAGCTGCGCCCGCAATACCAGCCCGGCCCGATGGTCGCGTCGTTCATGCGCGATCCGGACGATCCCGTTTTTTCCCGCGAGTCCATTCCGGTGCCCAAAGGGCCGGTGGAAACGTGGTAGGCCGGCACGGACAGACAAGCAACGAAGCAGCCTAGGGCGTGTTCACTAATTCTTAGTCGAAATGAAAGCGGAGACGATGTGAATCATGGCGAGGAAGGTGAACGCGTGTTTTTCGTAGCGAGTGGCGATGCGGCGGAACTGTTTTAGCTTGTTG
>Ga0123337_10004992_pt1 | contig 13229 bp, 9 predicted proteins | sample frozenSSSSmetaG_FD_89792 | JGI IMG/M metagenome (GOLD analysis project Ga0123337, IMG submission 89792) | Glacier valley bacterial and archeal communities from Borup Fiord, Nunavut, Canada, to study Microbial Dark Matter (Phase II) -... | ecosystem: Environmental > Aquatic > Freshwater > Ice >...
GCAGCAGGGGCACGACCTCGTCGGCGCCTACATGAAGAACTGGATCAACGAGGACAACGTCATCGGCCACTGCCCGTGGCAGCAGGACATCGAGGACGCCCGCGCGGTGTGCGACCGGCTCGGCATCGAGTTCCGCGTCGTCAACCTCATGCAGGACTACCGCGAGCGCGTGGTCGCCTATCTGCTCGACGGCTACCGCCGCGGCCTCACGCCCAATCCCGACATCATGTGCAACCGTGAGATCAAGTTCGGGGTATTCCGCGCCTGGGCGAAAGACCACGGTTTCGCCGCCGTCGCCACCGGCCATTACGCGCGCCGCGAAGCGCTCGCCGACGGTGGCTTTGCCCTCATCGAAGGCGTCGATAAAAACAAAGACCAGTCCTACTTCCTCGCACTTCTCTCCCAGGAACAGCTCGCCGACGCCCGCTTTCCCATCGGCCACCTGCCCAAACCTGAGTTACGCCGCCTCGCCGCCGAAGCCGGCCTGCCCACTGCAGGCAAAAAAGACAGCCAAGGCATCTGCTTCATCGGCGAAGTGAAGATGCAGGACTTCCTCCGCCAATACGTGCCCGACCAACCCGGCCCCATCGTGCGCGCTTCCGATGGCAAACACCTCGGTCGCCACCCCGGTCTTCATTATTACACGCTCGGTCAGCGCAAAGGCATCGGCGTTCCCTCCAACACCGACAACCTCGCCTACGTCGTCGTCGGCAAACGCTCCACCGACAACGCCCTCCTCGTCGCCTTCGACCAACCCGACGCGCCCGGTCTCTTTCAAACCGAGGCGCGCGTCCATTCGCTCCAATGGAACGCCGCTCCCGTCACCACGCCGCGCCGGCTCGAAGGCCGCGTGCGCTACCGCGATCCGCGCGTGGCCATCGAATTCATCCCAGACTCCGAGGGTAACGGCACAGCACTCGTCCGCTTCGACGAGCCGCAGCGCGGCCTCGCCGCCGGCCAGATCCTTGCGATCCACGACGGCGAACGCCTCCTGGGCGGTGGCGTGTATGCGTAAGCTTAAAAGCGTGACCCCGCCGCCAGACCTCGGCGACACTTCCGCCCGATGAACACGGCGCGGCTCGCCGCCGAAACAGAAAAACTGATCCAGCGGGAATCGCTCAACCCCGAGCTGACCCGGGCGCTGCGCGGCATGACCGCCTTCGTCGCTCCCCTCGTCATTTGCCAGATTGTCGGACTCACCGCCGATGCCTACTTTGCGGCCATCGGCGCACAAGTCGTCGCCCTCACCGATGTGCGCGGCGCCTACCGGTTCCGGCTGGTTATTCTTCTCGTTATCACCGCCATCATAACCTCGGCAACGCTCCTCGGCTCGCTGACCGGCTCCCATGCCATCGCCGCCGTGCTCGCGATGGGCGTGCTCGCCCTGCTCTCCGGCCTGTGGCGTCACCTGAGCTGGGACTACGGCCCCGGACTTGGAGTCGCCTCGGCGTTGCTCTTCATCGTGGCCCTCGCCCAGCCGGCGGGACACGAGCCCGGCTGGCAACACGCCGCGTTCACGCTCACAGGGGCCCTGTGGGGGATTTGTTTGCAGGCGATGCTCTGGCCTTTTCGACCGCAACACGCGCTGCGACACGCCGTGGCGGAAAGCTGGATGGCCGTCTCCGAACTTTTTGCGGCGATGCAACCCACCCCGGCCCGCTCCAGACAGGAGCAGGATGAAATCATTGCCCAACGCGAACTGGAGCTGCGCAGTATTTTGGACCGCACTTATGGCGTCCTTTCGGCGGCGGAAGGAGGCCGCAACGCCCTTCTGGTCACCCACCTCCAAGAACTGCACCTCGCGGGAGCCCGGCTCGGCACACGGGCCGTCGCCCTCAATGCCTCGCTCGAAAGTCTTTCGGGACGTCCGGATTTCTCGAAGCGCGCCGCGTCCATCGATTCGCTGCTGCTTGCCCTCACCAACCTCACCCGTTCGGTCGCGTTAACTACCATCACCCATCGCCCGGAAAACTTTGCCATATCGGATGTGCGGCTCCGTCGTTGCTCCGGCTTGATTCGCGTTCTCTCCGGACACCTCGATGCCATGGACGCAGACGTTGCCGAAACGGCGATGGTCCGGGAAATCCTCCGGCAGATAGGCGCACAACTCATCGTGATCGAACACGCGTTGAAAGAAACCGTGGACCGCGGCAGCTCAGGCCCGGGCTTTCCCCTGCGCCTGCCTGATCTCAGTGTATTTTCCCTGCGCACGCTGTCATCCTGGGTAAATCCGTCGCATGACTTCGATCCGGTCCTCGTGCGGCACACGCTGCGCATGATGGTGCTCACGATGCTGGGCATGGCCATTTACAAGGGTTTCGAAATTCCGCGCGGTTACTGGATCGCCCTGACCGTCATCGTGGTGCTCCAGCCTGACTACGGCTCCACTCGCAAACGCGCCGGCCAGCGTATTCTCGGCACGCTGGCGGGCAGCCTTCTGGCCAGCGCGTTTCTTTGGGTGCGGATGCCCCTACCCCTGCTCGACCTGCTCATCGCGGCCACGGTCTTCGGCTTCGCCTACCATCAGAAACAACGCTACGCCATCGCGGTTTTTTGCATCACCCTGATGCTCGTCCTGCTCACGGAAACCTCCTCGACCGTGCATCTCGATTTTACCCTCGACCGCCTGCTTTGCAGCCTCGGTGGCGGTGCCCTTGCCCTCATCGGGGCGCTTTTTTTCTGGCCGACCTGGGAACGCGAGCGCTTCCCCCAAACAATGTCCGCAGCCATCCGCGCCAACCGCGATTATCTCCAAACCGTAACCGAACGCCTCTTTTCCGGCACCGCGTTTGACGGCAAGGCGGTGCATACCAAACGCGCCACAGAGAATGCCAACAGCGCCGCCGCCGCGTCCCTGCAGCGCATGTTGGGCGAGCCCGCCAGCCAGCAAAACAACGCTGAACTGGCCGCCACCCTCGTCCACTCCAACACCCGCATCACCCGCGCCGTCACCGTCCTCATGACCAACATCCGGATTGGTGAACGACTCGACTCGGCGGAGCTCTCACTCGTCGCCACAAAGACCGGCGAAATTCTGGAATCACTGGCTGCCGCGATCGAGACCGAGGGCAAACCGCCCGCCGACACCCCGGCGCGATTGGCCGCGCTCGACGAACTGCAGGTCCGGCCCGAAACGGGGCGTGACGATCTCATCAACCTGCAACTCGGTAAAATCGCCACGGAACTAAGCGCCATGACGTTGGCCATGTCACCGCCGGCCCCTATCCAAATACCAGCGTCCGAAACAGCGGTCGCTTAAAGCATCAGCTCTTTAAATTCGGCGGTCTGAAAGGTGTGCGGCAATCCGCGAGGGTCGGCCATTTTTTGGAGATAGGCGCTGTCGCGGTGTTCCTTGAGGCTCTTCTGCAAAAATTTGACCGCCTCGTCGGTATTTCCAAGCAGGGCCATCACCCACGCTTTTTGGCCGAGATCCTTTTCGTCCTTTGCGCTCTTATAACGATCATCGATCAGCCCCATGGCTTTTTTATAGGCCTTCCGGGCGCCGTCTTTGTTGTCCTGGCGACGGCAGGACATCCCCAAGGCAACCCAGTATTCCGGATAATCTTCATGCAGCGCGATGGCCTTCTTGTAGAGCTCCTCGGCTCGCGAATACTCGCGAATCTGCATGGAAAACTGCGCCTCGCTGACGAAGTTTTCAGCCTGAAGCTGGTCCGCCTTCGATATCTCCTTGGGCTTGCCTTTGCAACCGCCCAGCAGGGCGATGGCGACACAGAGAATCAGGGATAGTCGTTTCATAAAAATCAAACCATGTCCGGCGGCACCGTGGTGATGGCTTCCTCGATCGTGGTCAGCCCCATTTTCACCTTGAGCAAGGAATCCTGGTGGAGGGTTTTCATCCCGCCTCGCATGGCGATTTTTTTGAGCTCGGAGGTTTCCATGCCCTTGTTGATACCATCGATCATCTCCTCGTTCGTGACCATCAGCTCGTGGATACCCACGCGGCCCTTGTAGCCGGAGCTTCCGCACTTGGGGCAGCCCTTGGGATTGGCCTTGGGAATGGGGCCGCTCCAGCCGATGGCTTTCTCCAGGATTTCCTTTTCGCGCGGGGTGGGATCGACGGTCAGCTTGCACTGCTTGCACACGCGGCGCATCAGGCGCTGGGCGCATACGCACAGCAGGGATGACGAAATCATGAACGGCTCCACGCCCATGTCAGTGAGACGCGCGACGGTGCTCGGCGCGTCGTTGGTATGCAGCGTGGAGATGAGCAAGTGACCGGTGAGCGCCGCCTCGACGGCGATGTTGGCGGTTTCCTTGTCTCGAATTTCACCCACGAGAATGATGTCGGGGTCTTGACGAAGAAAGGCGCGGAGCGCGCTGGCGAAGGTCAGTCCGATCTGCCGGTGCATCTGCATCTGGTTGATGCCGGCAAGGGTGTATTCGATCGGGTCTTCGGCGGTGCGGATGACAAGCTCGGGGGAGTTGATCTCATTGAGCGCCGAATAGAGCGTCATCGACTTGCCGGAGCCGGTCGGTCCGCAATGCAGGATCATGCCGTAGGGCTGGGTGATGACGTCGCGATATTTTTTAAGATTCTCCTCGGAAAAACCCAGGGCCGTCATGGGCAGGGTGGACTTCTGCTTGTCGAGAATACGCATCACCACGCCTTCGCCGTAATTGAGCGGCGCGGTCGAAACGCGCAAATCGATGTCGACGCCCTTCTTCGTGAATTGCTTGAAAATGATGCGCCCGTCCTGCGGCAAACGGCGCTCGGCGATGTCGAGGTTGCACATGATCTTGAACCGCGCGACGAGCGCAGGGCCGACCTTGGCGGGGAGCCTCAATTTCTCATGGCAGATACCGTCGATGCGGTAGCGGACGACCAGATCCTTTTCCTGCGGCTCGATGTGAATATCGGACGTTCCGGCGTAATACGCATCCTCGATGATCCGGCTGGAAAGCTGCAGGATGGGACCGGAGTCTTCGGTGACGTCCTCGACCACACCCTCGGTCCCCTCGACGGTGCCGAATTCGACGCCGATCTCCTTCACAACGTCATCGAAGCCGGCGGACCGCTGCTGGGAGTTGTCCTTTACGAATTTCTCGCGAATGTCCTTCACGCGGCCAAGCAGGCGCACGACGCGCTTGCCGGTCATCTCCTGAATTTTGGCCGGCACCGTCACCTCAAAAGGATTGGCAAAGGCCACCAGCAGGATTTCGCCAACCTGCCCGACGGGCATCACCAGATGCTCAAGGCAGAAGTCCTGCGGAATCCGCTCAAAAGTCTGCGGCGTCACTCGGTAGCGGGCGACGTTGAACGGGGCGAGTCCCGCGGCCCGGGCGCGGGCGACGAAAAGCTGCAACTCCGTCAGGCGGTATTCATCCAGCAGGAGCTTGTCGAGGGCGTCGCCACTGAGATCGTCTGGATGACGCACGAGCGCCAAACGCTGCTCTTCCGTGAGCCGGCCGGCCTCGACCAACTTGGCGACGATCTGTGTTTGGATTTTTCCGAGAGGCATGAGGTTTAGACGGAAGATCTGGAGGGAGGAACACCGGTGCGCTCAGCGTCAAGTTTCTCAAGACAATCGGCAATCATCTCCAGGGTGGTGCCAAACCAGATGATGGGACCGCCAAGCTGCTTTTCCCAATAGGTGCGCACCGCCGGACTCAGGTAGTAGGCCGTAGCCACGAAAAAAATGTCTTCCTCGCGATCAAAGGGCAGAGTCCAAGTCGCCCAACAGGCGCCTAGATCGAGTGTTTTTCGCAGTTCTTCCGACATGTCGTAGGAACGTAAATCAACCAGCCCGACGCCGCGTTCCTCGGCGACATATTGAAGAACGTCCTCCTCGCGCAGCACCTTCAGCTCGTAGGCCAGGATACCAAGCACCGTGCTTTGGCGCGGGCTGTCGGTGGCGACGAGTTCCAAGAGACGCTCGTTGGCTGCCTCGAGACTCTCGATCTTGACCAGATTGGATTCGACGAGATTTGCGCCCAACAGGCGGTTGGCGCGCATGAGAAGGGAACGATGTTCGGGACTCATGATGATTCAGTTCAGGCCGCCGTGCCTTTTTTCATGGCCTTCGGTTTTCCACCGTTGGCGATCACCCGCTTGCGCAGGGCCTGCTTGAGTTCCTCAAGTCCGTCTCCGGTAAGACAGGAAATTTCGATGATATCGACCTTATGGCGGCGCTTGAACTTGGCCAGATTCGCCTTGGCGCTGGCGACGTCCATTTTGTTGGCCACGACTACGCGGGGCTTCTTCAGAAGCGAGGCGTCATACAACTCGAGCTCGCTCATCAACGTCGCGTAATCCTCGCGTGGATCGCGGTCGTCCACGCCTGCCATATCGATGAGGAACATCAACAGCGTGCAGCGCTCGATGTGCCGCAGGAAGCGGTGGCCGAGCCCGCGATTTTCGCTGGCTCCTTCGATGAGTCCGGGCACGTCGGCAAGGAGCAAACGGTCGTAGGTCTTAGGAAACTCGATAACGCCGATCTGCGGGTGCAGGGTCGTAAAGGGATAGGCGGCGGTCTTCGGACGCGCCTTGGTGATGCGGGTGGTGAGCGAGGACTTGCCGGCGTTGGGGAAACCCACGAGGCCGATGTCAGCGATGCTCTTGAGCACGAGACGGAATTTGCCAAGTTCGCCATCGTGTCCGGGGTTGGCGCGTTTCGGGGCGCGGTTGGTGGGCGTCTTGAAGTGGGTGTTGCCCCAACCTCCGTTGCCGCCCTTGCAGAGGATGATTTCCTGGCCGTCTTCGATGACCTCGGCGACGACCTTGCCGGTCTCTTCGTCGATCACGACGGTGCCGAGGGGCATCTTCATGATGCAATGCTCGCCTTCCTTGCCATGGCAATCGGAGCCCTGGCCGTGCTCGCCCTGTTCGGCCTTCCAGTGCGGCTTGTATTTGTAGTCGATGAGGTTGTTGACGTCGTCGTCGCCTACGAGAATGACGTCGCCGCCGCGGCCACCGTCGCCGCCGTTGGGTCCGCCCCAAGGCTCGTATTTTTCCCGGCGGAAGCTTATGCATCCGCGGCCACCATCACCGGCTTGAACTTTGATCACGCACTCGTCGACAAACATGGAGCCCATGGTGCACAAAGAAACGCGCTTGCCAAGGGGTGCGTTTGAAATCGCCCGTAAATCGACAAAAGAGCCCCAACTGCAAAATCAGATCAGAGCGCCAGCTTGATGCCCTTGCGCAGGTAAGTGGGAACGTCGAGGTCCTGCCCCTCGAAGAGATTCCGGTCAGTCTTGTCGAAATGGCCGCGCCGTTCGATTTCTCCAAAAGTGAACTCGTCCTGCGCCGTGCTTGTGCTGCTCTCAAGATCGGTCGGCTGGGCAGGTCCGGCGGTGGTCGTCGGGAAAACCCCGGACGAAGCTAGCGGTGCAGTCGAGGTGATCGGCAACTCGTCGGTGCGGGCCGGCGTTTGGGTCAGCGGCCGGGTGGGACGCGCCAGCGTGGAGGGCCGGCGCACACCGCCGCCACGTCCGCCGACATCGCTCGTGCCAAGCACAACCAGCTCGACCTTCCCCTGCATGTCTTCGTCGATGACCGCACCCATGATGACATGGGACTCGCGACCGAAACGCTCGGTCACGGCGGTCATGATTTCGTTGACCTTGGGTAGAGTGAGATCGGTGCCGCCAACGATGTTCACAAGAAGACGGTCGGCCTTGCGGGCGAATTCCGGCGTGGCGAGCAACGGGCAGAGTTTGATGCTCTCGATGGCTTCCGCGACGGCGTTTTCGCCGGAGCCAGAACCGAGTCCGAAAAGGGTTTTCCCGCTGCGTGTATGGAAGGCCTGACGCAGCGTGGCGAAGTCGATGTTGATGAGTCCGGTGCGGAACAGCATCGACCAGATGGATTTCACGCCGCGACCGATCCACTCGTCGGCGCGAGCGAAGGAATCCAGCGCGGTTTCACCGTCGGCTCCCTCCTGAAGAAGAATGTCGTTGGGCAGCGGGATGACCGCGTCGCAGACCTTGCGCAACGCGATGAGGCCTTCCTCGGCTTGCTTCACGCGACGCCCGCCCTCGAAGCTGAACGGCATGGTGACAAACGCGATGACCAGCGCGCCGGATTCGGAGGCGATTTCGGCGACCGTCGGAGCCGCGCCGCTACCGGTGCCGCCGCCCATGCCGGCGACGAGAAACACGAGATCGCAGTCCTTCACGACGGCGGAGATTTTTTCGCGGTCGGCCTCGGCCGCATCATGGCCGAGATCCGGATCGCCGCCGGCGCCGAGGCCGCGCGTCACAGAGGAACCGATGAGCACCTTGTCCTGAACCGGAGAGTTTGCCAGCGCCTGATGGTCGGTGTTGATCACCGCCATCTGGAGGCGGTCGAGGTTCTCCATCTTGAGACGGTCGACCGCATTGGAGCCGGCGCCGCCGACGCCCACGACCTTGATCGCGATCGTGCGGTCGGTGAGGATTTCGTGCGAGAGCGGGAGTTCGGAGGGATTCATGGCGACCTTGGGTTAGGCGGTTGCGAAAAGTTTGCTGACCCAGCCGGCGGCTTTGCGGCGCGGCGCGGCGGCGGCCTCAGCGCGGGAGGTCAGACCGTATTGAAGCAGGCCGAGCACGCTGCTGAATCCGGGATCGCGTAGATTTTCCGCGACCCAACCGGGGGCCTCGCCGAGACGGGCCTGCACGCCAAAGACCTTGGCCGCAGCCTCGTCGATGCCGGGCAGCTTAGCCGTGCCACCGGTCAAAATCACGCCGGCGGCGGTCTTCTCGGGTGAGAAGGCGGGGCCGAGTTTCTTCTTAACCACCTCGAAAATTTCCCAGACGCGGGCCGACGTCACCTGCTCGATACCGTAGCGCGAGAACTGGCGGTCCCCGATGGCGAAATCACCGTTGAGCCAGACCTTCTCGGCGCGGTCCTTGGTCGTGATGGTGGCGCGCCCGAAGCGGAGCTTGAGTTTCTCGGCCTGTCCTTCGGTGAGACGAAGACCGAGGCTGAGATCGTTCGTGAGATGGCCACCGCCAACCGGCACGACGCCCGTCATCTGCGCGCTGCCATCGCGGTAGAGCACGAAGTCGGTCGTGCCCGCGCCGATGTCGATCACGAGCGCGCCGTTCTGCCGGTCTTCCGGCGAGGCCAGCACCGTGCCCGAAGCCAGACTGGAAAGAATGAGCTCGGCCACGCGCACGTTAAAACCGCGGATGACGTGGATGTTGTCGGCAATCTTTCCCTCGGGACCGTGAACGGTCCAGTAACCGGCTTCGAGCCGCTGACCGACGAGGTGAAGCGGATCAGGCACGATGCGACCGTCGAGGCGATAGGGACGGCGGAGGTGGTGAACCACCATGCGGCCGTCGGGAAGATTCTTGGATTTCGCGAGACGGCACACGGTGTCGATGTCGAGCGCGCTGACCATGTTGTCGGCGGAGGAAACGTTGACGGCAGCCTCGTTATAAAAGCCTTCGAGGTGCCCGCCCGTCTGGGCCAGGTAAACCTCGTCGATGCGCGTGCCGGCGCTCTGCTCGGCCGCCATGAGCGCGGTGTGGGTGGCGTCGCTGGCGGCGCGGAAATCGGCGACGGCGCCCTTGATGACGCCTCTGGACTGACATTCGCCGACGCCGATGATGTGAAGGGAGCGATCTTGCGAAAGCTCGCCGATGAGCACGCTAACCTTGGACGTGCCGATCTCGACGGCACCGATGAACTTGGTTCTAGAAATCACGTTTCGAGGAAGAAGAATTACGAGGAGGAGGAGAGAAAAGTGCGGTTCCGAAGGGCGTGGGAGCGACGGGTTTTGCAGACGTGCGCGGAGTGCGGCCGTCGGCCGATACCACCGGGGTGTCGAAGGCGACCGGCACTTGGCTGCCGCCGACCGCGAGGTTGATGGCCTTGAGCGGCTGCGGCGGAGTTTGCCGGCGCGTTTCGTTCAGGATGTAATCGAGCCGGGCGAGCTGCTTGAAAAAGCCGTCGGACACCACGCCGAAGGTGATCTCGTCCACCTCCGTCGATTTGACCGCGATGGTTCCATCCACGGAAAAGCGGGCCAGCGATACGACACGAAAGGTGCGGTAGATATCCGGCGTGTTGGTGCGGGCCGTGCCAAGCAGGTCGGAGACTTGCTCCAGGCCATCAATGCGGGCGAAACCCTCGCCCTCGCGAACCAGCTTCACGCCGTCCAGAAACGGCAGCGTCTCGGCCAGCGCCTGGTCATATCCGACACCTTGATACACCGACCCGTCGCGTGAAACCATGTAGGCCTGCGGCGCGACCGCGCCACTCCTCACCATGACGCGGGCCACCGGCGAACGCTCCTGAATCGTCACCGCCAGGATGTCGGGAAACTTGCGCGTCACCACGGCCGATTGCACCTGCCCGGTCGCCAGCAGACGTTCTTGCAGCACGGAAAGATTCAGCTCCATCAGGCTCGCATTCTTGGGAAGATCCAGCGTCCGCGTAACCCAAGCCTTGTCGAGCACGCCATCGGTGCGCAGCGCGATGTCACGAATGGGCACGTTGCTGGCGGCGGCGGTGATGCGGGTCGGATTGGTTTCCCAGACCGAAACCAGTTCGTAAATGCCCCAACCGGCCGCACCGATCACGAGCACCAAGCCGACGATGTTGCCCACCGCGAACGCCAGACGCTTCTTGCCTTCGCGCGTCATGGCCTTGGGTGTGACGTTCTGGGGAATGTCACGCCAAGTGCGGGTGGGCGGAGGATTGACGGTCAACTGGCTCATTTAACGGTGATGGAGCCCTGCTTAAAACGTTGCACGGCAGGGCCAACCAGTTCTCGGACTAATCCGTTAAAATCCAACCCCGCAAAGCGCGCGCTCATCGGCAAAAGGCTGGTTTCTTTCATGCCCGGTAGCGTGTTGATTTCCAGCAAATAAAGAGGGTTATTCACATTTTGCTCACAGAGGATGAAGTCCACCCGTGCGTAGTCCCGGCAACCGCAGGCCGCAAAGGCCGTTTCCGCCGCCTTTTGGACCATTTTGGTGGTGGCTTCGTCCAGCGGCGCCGGCGCGAAATACTCGGTCGCCCCCTTGGTGTATTTGCTCGCGAAGTCATAGATGCCCGACTTCGGCCGAATCTCCACCACCCCCATCGCCTGACCGTGCAACACACCCACGGACAGTTCCTTTCCGACGATGCGCTGCTCAATCAACCAGCTCCCCGCCGTGATGGCGGCAAGCGCGCCCGCCAAAGTCGGCCGATCAAGCGCCAGCGTTAACCCCACGCTGCTTCCCTCCGCATTGGGTTTGACCACGACCTGTTCGCCGAGCTGCGCGATCACTTCGTCTGCCGACGGCTTATCGGAAGCCGGAAAATGGATGCCCTTCGCCACGCCCACGCCCCGCGCGGCGGCGGCGGCTTTGGTGCGCGTCTTGTCCATGGTGAGAGCGCTGCCCGCCGCGTCACAACCGGCATAAGTCACGCCCGCCGCATCCAGCAACCGCTGCATCCCGCCGTCCTCGCCAAACGTCCCGTGCAACGTCGAGAACACGACATGCCGCGCCGGATCGAGCCCGGCTGGCAGCACGTCGGCGTCGATCTCGAACATCCGCGTCGGATAACTGCGCGCGAGCGAGATGGCCGAGGCGCGGCCGGAGCCGAGCGAGACTTCGCGTTCGGACGAAGTGCCTCCGCAGAGGACCGCGATGATGGGTTCATTCATAAAACATCCTTCCAGTTTTTTCCGTAGAGCAGCACCTCGGGCTCAAGCTGCACGCCCTGCGCCTGATCCACCCGCGCGCGCACCCGACGCACAAGCTCGATCACTTCCGCCGCCGAAGCATGCCCTCGGTTGACGATAAAATTCGCATGCGTCGCCGACACCTCGGCATCCCCCACCCGCTCGCCCTTGAGTCCGCTCGCATCGATAAGCCGCCCCGCCGAATCGCCCGGTGGATTCTTGAAAATACACCCCGCGCTCGGTTCGCGCGGCTGGGACTTCTGCCGCTTTTCCTTGTAGGCGTCGATCTGGTGAGCGATCGCGCCCGCCTCGGATTGCGACGCGGGCCGCAGCAACGCCCCCAGCGCGATCGCCTCGTGCAACTCCGCGCAATGCCGGTAGTCCACGTGCATCTCGGCCTTCTTAAAAGTGCGAATCTCGCCGTCGAACGTCATCACCTGAACCTCCTCGACCACGTCGAACATCCAGCCGCCCATCGCACCCGCATTCATGCGCAGCGCCCCGCCCAGGTTGCCCGGAATGCCTTCGAGAAACTCAAATCCCACCAGCCCGGACTTCGCCGCCAGTCCGCAAAGGTTCTTCAGGCGCAAGCCGGCGCCCACCCACACGCGCCCATCGGCACGCGGCTCGAAAATCTCCCACGCCGGCTGCCGCAAACTGACGACCAACGCATCCACCCCTTCGTCGGGCACGATGAGGTTTGAACCGCGCCCGAGCGCGATGACCGGCAGTGCCAGCGACTTCGCGGCCCTGACGAGCGCCTGCAAATCCTCCACACTCGCCGGCTCCGCATAGATGCGCGCGGCGCCGCCAATCCCGATGGTGGTTTTCTTGGCGAGCGATTCTTCGCGTTTAACTTTGGTGCCTGCGAAAACCGCGCAGCGCAGCTTTTCGGCCGCCTGATCCCAGTGTTCGGTGGAAGCCACCAACTTCAGCCAGTCACGCGCCATCACATCGATGTCACCCGCGCCGACGAACGCCACAAAATCGCCCGCGCGCCTTCCCTGCTCGAGCGTTCGCAGCAATCCCGCGCTGTCGCCCTCGATATATACCACGGGCACAGCCGGTGCTATACGTTGGAGTTCAGCAAAAACATCCGCCGTCGTGCCACCCACCATCGGCGCCTCGCCCGCGCCATAGACGTCGATCAGGTAAACCGCATCGCCCAACGCCAGCGCCGCCGCAAACTCAGCCTTGAACTGCGTCGTGCGACTAAACCGGTGCGGCTGAAACACCACCACAAGCCGTCCGCTGGTGCGTTGACGCAGACTGCCAAGCAACGCGCGAATCTCCGCCGGATGATGCGCGTAGTCTTCGATCACTGTGAGATCCTTCGTGGCGTGCAACACCGCCTGACGACGACGCACGCCCGGATATTCTGCAAGCAGTCGCTCGCATGAAACCTTCACGCCCATCAGATGCGCAGCGGCCAGCGCGGCAGTGGCGTTGGTCGCATTAAATTCTCCCATCGCCCGCACGGTCGCACGGCCGGCTCCGAAACACCCGCCCAGCGCCAGCTCGATGCTGCCGTCACGATCACTGACGATTTCCGCGCGATAATCGCCCGCGCGACCAAACGTAAACCGCGAGACCGCATCCGCCGAA
>Ga0123337_10004995_pt1 | contig 13228 bp, 6 predicted proteins | sample frozenSSSSmetaG_FD_89792 | JGI IMG/M metagenome (GOLD analysis project Ga0123337, IMG submission 89792) | Glacier valley bacterial and archeal communities from Borup Fiord, Nunavut, Canada, to study Microbial Dark Matter (Phase II) -... | ecosystem: Environmental > Aquatic > Freshwater > Ice >...
GTCCCGCCACTGATGTCAAAATTGCCCCGGTATTGTTTACTGAATTTTTTAAACAAGGTTTCGTACCAGTTCACATCCGGATGTCCGTATGGATCATCACCAGTTTTGTAATGATCAAGGTCGGACTGTGAAAACCTTGGTACAAAACCTGTGGAAGGATTATTCTTATTGTCATTGATTTGCGCCTGGTTGTACAAGGTGGCGGTTTCAAATGCATTTAAATATTTTGGGATACGGGTAGGCTGAGACATGCTGGTTTCTAAGCGGGTAGATATTTTCGGGGGTCCGAGTTTACCACGCCTGGTAGTGATGATCACTACACCATTGGCACCCTTCACACCATACACGGCTGTTGTTGATGCATCTTTTAAAATACTCAATGCTTCAATTTCATTTGGATCAATGCGGGCAAACTGGTCGTAGCTATATTCAATATCATCTACAATAATCAACGGCGAATTTGAACCGGTGTTATAAGAACTTTGTCCACGAATAAAAAATGTTGCTCCATCTGCCCCCGGTCTGCCGGATGGCTGTACAGAGAAAAAGCCCGGCAACTTTCCGGATAAAGTATTCTGCAAACTGGCTGAAGGATTTTCCCTCAGGTCTTTACCGGAGATGGTACTAACGGCCCCGGTTAAAGTTACTTTCTTTTGTTTTGCATATCCCACCACCACTACGTCTTCCATTCCTTTTATCTCGGAAGCCACCAGGCTTATTGTTAGATTTGTTTTACCGGTTACATTCATTTCCTTCACTAAAAACCCAACGGCACTTACCACCACCACATTGCTTTTGCCTTTCAATGTAATGCTGAACTTGCCGCTTTCATCTGTAACCACACCATTGGAACCCAGATTTTTTTCCGTAACAGAGGCGCCCGCCACCGGTCCGCCATTATCCATTACATGCCCGGTTACCAATTTATTTTGTGCATGCAACTGTACCAAAGAAATCAATAGCACAGTTAGTATCAATAATATTTTCTTCATCGTTATCGTTTTAATAATCGTTTTAATTTTGAAAATTACCAGCCTTCATTTTGAATCAATGCCCTGTTCTTCACCGTCTCATCATAAGGGATCGGCATGTGATACAATTTGTTGTCAAACAACAATGTACTCACCTGTTCTTTGGTGTAAGTGTAGGTGGTACCAGATTTGGTAATCTTCATTCCATAAACCGGTCCTGTTAACTCAGTGCTGGCAGTTTTCCAACGGCGGATATCCCAAAAGCGATGTTCTTCAAAACTCAATTCAATGCGGCGTTCATTGCGGATCAGCACCCTCATATCGTCCTGGCCGATACCCACATTAATACCATAACGGCTATTGCTACCTGCCGTAATGCCGGCTCTTTTTCTGATCAGTCCAATTTGTGTAACCGCATCTTCCACACGACCAACTTCATTCAATGCTTCTGCATAACTGAGCAATATTTCAGCGTAGCGAAAAATGGGGAAGTTGTGACTTTGATTGGAATAGGTATTGCCCGTTTGAAAATTGCCGAGGAACTTGCGCAGGTAGTAGCCTGTTTTTGTTTGAATGGCAGTGGCAGCAGTATTGGGTTTATCCAATCCGCCTTCAAATGTTTCAACCGATCTTCCCAACCATTTAAGCGCACCCTCGTTGTAAAATACGGATGCCGTTAACCGGGGATCACGGTTGGTGTAAGGAGCAGTTTCGCTATAACCAGAGGCCGTATTGATGGTGCCATCTGGGTTAAAAGGTTGCTGTCCATTTAGCATTGGAAAAGCATCTACAAAAGTTTGTGTAGGGCTTGTAAATCCCTGGCTGGTGGCGGTGCCTGCGTAACCAACCGGTGCCTGTGCGTTTTCCAGCGCTGTTGTATTTGCACCCTGTTTTGCAAGGATGATATCTATATTTTTCTTGGTGATAAACAGGTTGGCATATGCGCTAAAGGTTCCGCTGGCGGTAGCAAACAAGCCATAATAAGGCAGAGTTTTAAATTCTTCCGCAGCAGCTATTACTGCCAGCCAACGATTGGCATCAGCAGTTGGATAACCGGTCAATGCTTTTTTGACAGGATCCGTTTCCACACCACCACCATTGAACAAAGGACTGGCAGCATACAACTGCACCCTGCATTTTAAGGCAATAGCAGCACCCCGTGGAATGCGTCCCCAATCGCCATCAGCAAGGGTTTCTTTTCTTAAACTATCCTTTACAATATTGCATTCGCTTACGATATAATTTACGCATGCCTCAAAACTGTTACGTGGTATCTGCAGGTCATCATCCAGTGTGAAAATTTTATCTCCCACCAGTGGCACACCGCCATATCTTTTTAATAATTCCCAATACATAAAGCAACGGATAAAACGGGCTTCCGCACGCCAGTACTGCTGTTTAAGTCTGTCAGCGGCGCTGTCTGTTGTTTCACGGATAGGTACGTTTCCGATATTCTGCAAAAAAATATTTGCCTTGCGGATACCATAATAACTGTTTGCCCAATAGGCATCAGGATTGCTTACCACGCTTACCCGCCTGTTGGTGTAAAACTCCACCACAGTATTGTTGCGGCTGGGTATGGCATCACCGCTGGCAGCATCTAAAAAATCGCCATTGATGCGGTTAAAACCACCGGGTAAATAATTGTATAAATCATTCAGGTTAAAACCGGCCACTGTGCCTAACCGATCTAACGTATCAAACACCACATCTTTTCCAAACCAGTCTTTTGGTTCTGTTTCTACCTTTTTACAGCCAGTGGTGCAGATCGATAGTACCAGGATACCCGATACCATAGTTGTTAAAAATATTTTCATTTTCTTCATATAGCTGAGTTTATAATTTTAGGGTTATTCCGAAATTAAACAGGCGTTGCAAAGGGTAACTAAATCCACTGGTTACTTCAGGATCACGATCATCAAGTTCCTTTGATTCAATGGTGAACAGGTTGTATCCTCTTGCAAAAACACGAACATTTTTAAGCTTCACATACCTGATCAGTTTATCAGGAATACTGTAACCAATCTCTACCTGCTTCAATCTTACAAAATCGCCATTGCGCATCCAGTAAGATGATTGTGCCTGGTTATTGCCATTGCTGCCAATATTCAGGCGTGGATAGGTAGCCGTTGCCGCGGTGGCAGGCGTCCAGCGATTTAAATTATTTTCATACGCTTGTCCAAATCCTCCGTTTTGAAAAGCCCAAATGGTAGAACCGCCCACATAAACATCCCTGTTGGCAACGCCCTGGATCAATGTGCTGATGTCAAAACCTTTGTACTCAACACCCAGTGACACACCAAAAAACATCAATGGTCTGCCAACCCTTCCAATGGGTGTTACATCAAATTGGTCAATCACACCATCACTGTTTAAATCTTTGTATTTGATATCGCCCGGTTGTGCAGTGTATCCCACGGTGGTGGCATTGGTCCCGATTTCTGAAGTGTTTTGAAACAAGCCTTCTGATATGTAACCAAAGGATTGTCCGAGCGACTGGCCGGTACGTTTCATCCAGTCGTAAGGACGAAATACTTCATCATTGAACAGTACTTTTGTTTTTATCAAACTCAGGTTTGCACTTGCAAAATATTGCAGGCCAGCCTGGGTTTTCTCCTGCCAGTTTAATTGAAATTCCATGCCGTTGTAGCGGTTAGATCCGATATTCTCACGGGGATAATCATTGCCGACCAAACTGGTGCTGTTGCCCCTTATCTGCAACAGATCGTAGAATTTGTTGGTAAACATTTCCACTGAAAAACCTAGTTTATTATTCAACACAGCAGCATCAATACCGATATTGTATTTATTGGCTTTTTCAAAATCAATATTGGTGTTGGCCAGCGCCTGTTCTGTAATAGAAGTTTGTGTAGAAGCGGAAGTTCCGATATAAACACTGTTGGCATCAAAGAAGCGCTGGATATACGTGAAGTAGCCGGGATCATCCCAACCTGTTTTACCAAATGAGCCATATAATTTCAAACGGTTCACCCATTTTTTATCCACCATAAATTGCTCTTTCTCCATATTCCATCCCAAACCAATGGCAGGAAATAAAGCTCTTTTGAAATCGCCATGTGCCGGGTAACGGTTCGAACCGTTGTAACCAAAGGCTACTTCAGCCACATATTTTTCTTTGTAGTTGTAGGCCACTCTGCCCGATACGCCGCTGATGGTGTAGGGTAAATCACCACCGCTGATTGCATTATCACGGTTTGCCAAAAGCACCGCATTGATGCCATGGTCTTTATTGATTATTTTATCATAACCCACTGAAAGTTCCACATAGTTGCTTCTGCCCTGGTATTCGATGCCATTGCCATTTGACTGTGTGCCATCCAACCCATATTTGTTGTTGGTAACCGGCAATGTGGCGGTATTCATTTGATATACAGCAAAGGATTTGTTACGGTTATTGTTTTCAGACAAGGTAGCGTTGAAAGAAGTTTTAGCCTGTGCCCATAAACCCGGAGTAACGCCATCCAGCTTTTGCTTCAGGTAAAAACTGGCCAGCATATCCCTTTTGTAGTTGAGGCGATAACCGCTGGAAAGCGCCTGCGCCATAATATTATTCTGGAAAAGATTGGTGCCACCATAAGATCCATTTTCGTTATAAATGGGATAGGAATTATTGGGGGTATTGGCAAAAGATGATAATATGGAACCAGTGGTACTACCGGGTTCACTGCCATTTAATATCCGGGCCAGCAAATAAATACCACCTGTCAGAGAACTGTTTACGCTTACATCGACATTGCTGCGTATCACGTAACTTTTAAAATCGTTGTTGGTATTGTAAGCGTTTTTATCGGATGTAACCAAAAAGCCGCCCTGGTTTACGTGTTCCAGCGAAACATAATAACGGGCAAAGCTGTTACCTCCTGTCGCATTCAGCGAGTAGCGGTCAAACCGGGAAGTAGGCTTTATTAAGGCCTCCCGCCAGTTTACATTCGGGTGACCGTAAGGATCTGTTCCATTTTTGTAGGCATCCAGATCGGCCTGTGTATATTTCAACGCCAGCCCGTCGTTGGTCAATGCCTCATTATATAAGGTAGCGTAGTCAAAAGAATTTAAAGCCTTTGGCGCTCCCAATGATTTTTGAAAAGAAGTCTGGGCGGTAAAAGAAATGCTTTGTCTTTCGGCCCTGCCCTTTTTGGTGGTGATTACAAGAGCACCATTGCTTCCACGTACGCCCAACATTGCGGTGCTCAGTGCATCTTTTTGCAGGGTAACGCTTTCAATGTCTTCCAAATTAAAAATGGTGATATTGGCCACCACCCCATCTATAATCACCAGGGGCTCCAAACCCCGCAGTGAAACAGACGCACCGTCTGCACCGGGCTGACCGGAAAACTGGGAAGCATAAAGTCCCGCCATGCGACCGGTTAAAGCCGATTTTGCACTCGTTACCGGTGCTTTTAAGATGTCGTTGGAATACAAAGCCCCGGTAGACGTTGCCGTTAAATGGGCCGGCGAACTGGTATAAATTAATTCTACCGGCGGCTTGGGTTTAATTAAGATGGTATCATTGGCACTCTTTACCTTTTGGGCATAAGTGCTGCTGCATATTATGACGGTACATAATAGTGCACAAAACATCTGTTTTGGTAATGCGGACATAGTAATTTGTTTTGTCTTTGTAAATAGAATTTGTACAGCAGAAAGAAAAACCGACAGGATGAAATTTGCCTTAAGGCCGGAGAAGATCGTTTTAAATGAATTTGGGAATCTCATAAAGCAATGCTTGATCTGATCGTTTTTACGAGGGTAAAGCTAACACTGCGAGGGGGGTAAAATGGGGGTTTGAGTAGTAAATAAAGGGGGCAAAATGGTAAATACCGGGAAAAATGAGATAAAACAGGCCTTCTTAAAGGAATATGCGTGGCGAATTTCAAAAAGATTTACCGACAGGAATATGATTGGTTTGTAACAACTCCCAGCAAGTTGAATTTGACATTTCACTTTGCCAGAGACAATTTTTTTACCCCTTTCGGAGTAAAAAAGAGATAACCTATCCCGGCAAGCCGTTGTGTCTCCCGACCAACAGCCGAAGCCCGGCTTCTAAAAGTTGTTTGGAAATCCAGTAATAGCTTATCAGAAAAAGGGCCCGCTTTTAGATCAGTAAACTCCGGTTCTTGGTCAGAGACACAACAACAGCGTTCTGAATAACAATAATGTTTGTTTAGATAGCCGCCTGCTTTAATCCGCTTCCTTTACAATTTTTTCATTCATCTTAAACTTTTTACCAAAATTTTTGCGGTACTTTTCGATGTACTCAGATGGCTTTACGCCGAAGGTTTTGGTGAATTGTTCCCGGAAGTATTTCACGTCTTTCATACCCACATAAAAGGCAGTTTCGTTGATATTATGGTGGGTATTGATAAACATCTCCGCAGCTTTTCGCAACCGGATGTAGCGGATAAAGGCTGTGGCACTTTGTCCGGAAATGGTTTTTATCTTTTTATACAGGCTGCTGTGGCTCATGCCAATTTCGCTGGCCAGCATTTTTATATTAAACTCCTCATTGTCCAGATGCTTTTCTACCAGCGCAATACATTTGTCCAGAAATTCTTTGTATTCACTGCTGATATCCAGGGTATTTTCCTTGTGGGTGATTTCATTGTAAAAATATTGCTGCAGGTTTTGATGGCTTTTCAGCAGATTGGCTACTCTCGCCATCAGAAAATCCTTTTCAAAAGGTTTGGTGATAAAATCATCGGCCCCCAGCTCGGTGCTTTTCAATAATGTTTCTTTGGATGTAGCGCCGGTTAACAACACCACCGGAATATGCCTGAGTGCCGGTGATGCTTTGATGGCTTTGCACAATTCCATCCCATCCATATTGGCCATGGTGATATCCGAGATGATGATATTGGGAATATTTTGCTGTGCTATGGACAGTCCGGCCTCGCCGCTTTCTGCCTGGTATATCACAAATTTGTCTCTAAAGATAGTGGCCACATATTCCCTTAACTGCCGGTCATCATCAATGACGAGCATCGAAAGCCGGTCGGTCACCATGTCTTCGAGCTGTGATACGGCCCTGTTCGCCTGCGGTTCCTCCACCAGTTCTTTCAAAATAACCGCTCCGTCGGTTACCTGGTCAAAACTCGTCTGCTCTCCAAAATGCGCCTTCCCCTTTTGCAGACTTACCAAAAAAGTAGTGCCTTTTCCGATTTCACTTTGATAGGAAATTGCCCCCTTATGAATATCAATGAAATGTTTGGTGAGAAAGAGGCCAATCCCAAAACCGACCTTTGAAAAACGGTTGATCGTTTCATCCCTGTAAAATCTTTCATACAATTTATTGCCCACGGCATCGGAAATGCCCTGCCCTGTATCTGAAACGCTCACCTGCACATCGGTTGCAGATGCAGTCATGCTGACAACAATTTTCCCACCCTCCGGTGTATATTTTATGGCATTGGAAAGCAGGTTAAAAAGTACAATCTCAATTTTTTCTTTATCCCCAAAAATCTGAAAATCGCCTTCCCTGCTCTCTAGCTCATAAGTGATTTTCCCTGCTTTGGCCTGTTGCACAAAACAGAGATATACTTCTTTGCAAAGCGTTTCAAAATTGAGCAGCGATAGCATAAGCTTATCCGCATCTGTATCAGCCTTTTTAAACAACAGCAGTTGATCAATCAGGCTCAACAACCTGCGGGAGTTGCGGTGGATAGTTTGTATATTTTCCTTAACAGCATCATTTTCGCCGGAGTATTGCAGCAACTCCTTTACCGGGTTGATGATGAGGGTTAAAGGTGTTCTGAACTCATGGGAGATATTGGTGAAAAAAGAAAGCTTTTTCTCATTGATCTCCTTTTCTTTTTCCGTATTTAGCTGTGCAATCTTTACTTCATATTTCAGTTTGGTTTGAGATGCTTCGTATTTTAAATAAACAACAATGATGGCACCAACAACGCATAAATAAAACAGGTAGGCCCACCATGTTCTGAACCAGGGCGGAAGTATGGTGATTTTTACAATGGTTTCGGATGGGTTCCAAACGCCTTCCGAATTGGTAGATTTAATCCGAAGCGTATAACTGCCTTCCCGCAGGTGCGTATAATTGGCTGCCCTTGCATTGCCGGTATAGGTCCAGTCTCTGTCCCAGCCCTGCAAAAAATAAGCATACTGTATTTTATCGGGAGAAGAATATTCAATGGTGGCAAAATCAAATGCAATGGCTGCCTTATCGTATGGGATTTCAAGTGCTGTTATTTTATCGCCGTTCCTGCCATTTACATAATCATTATCGGTTGCAACCGGCAGATTATTGATTCTCAGTCCGGTTAACAATACAGGCGCAAACCGGCTCCGCAACTTTAAGCTATCCGGGTGAAAAATATTAAACCCGTTGATGCCACCAAAAACAAGCTGACCTGAGCGCAACCGCAGCGCCGCATTGTACAAAAACTGGTTGCTTTGTAAGCCATCACTCTGGAAGTAATTTTCAAAAGTTTTCTTTCCAATATCAAATTTCGACAACCCATTGAAGGTGCTCAGCCACAGGCAGCCTTTATCATCTTCCACAATATTCAACACCGAATTATTGCAAAGCCCATCCTCCACCGAATAACGGGCGGCAATCTTACCCGCCTTCTGGTCGAACAACACCAGTCCACCTCCCTCGGTACCAAGCCAGCAATTCCCTTTTTTATCTTCATAAATGGCACGAATGGGCTTACCGATTTCGTAGCGCACATGTTGCTTTTCCTTTTGATCGATGCGGCATAACTGGTAAGAGTTCCCACCCCATAAAACACCGTTGCGGTCTTCCATCAACGAAATCAAATCATTCAGGTGCTGATCAAAAGCTTCAAAACGATTTAGTTGCGGATTAAAAAGATAGAGTTTGCCGTTGGCAAAAGTGCTCGCCCACAGTTTCATCTGCCGGTCCTGGTACAATAGCCACACGTTTTTATTTTCTTCCCCAATGCTGTCATTGAAACACCTGTAATGTTCAAAGGAACGGGTAGCAGGATTGTATTTATTGATGCCGCCGCCATAGGTGGCAATCCATACATTGTGCAACTGGTCGTCTGCAATGCTGGTAACAGAATTATTGCTGAGGGAGCTCGGATTGCCTGCATTGTTGCGGAAGTTGGTAAAACTGTTTTGCTTTCGGTTCCAAATACTCAAGCCGCCACCATCTGTTCCAATCCACAGGTTTTCATCTCTGTCTTCTTTAAATGAAGAAACAAAACTGTAGATAAGGCTGTTTTGATTCAGTGGATTATGGCCAATTGTCTGAAACCTGTTTTTTTGAGGATCAATCACATTGATACCGCCTTTCAGGGTTCCGATCCATTTTCTTGATTCCTTATCTTCATAGATGGCAAAAGCAGATTCGCTGGACAGGGTGTTTTTATTTTCACCGGGCAACAGGTACTCAAATTTTCCTGTTGCAGGATGCAGTATGTCAATTCCACCACCCTCGGTGCCAATCCACAACCGATGCTGCTGGTCGAAATTAAGCGTGGTGATGGTTGCAGAATTTAGCTGACCCGCCTTGTGGGTATATAACCCGGTAATCGAATTCGATGCGATGCTATATTTGCTCAAGCCATCTACGGTACCCAACCAGAGATTGCCTTCGTTATCTGCCTCCATGCATTTAACAGATGGAATGGTGCTATTGACCACCACAATTTTGCCGGCATTGTAATCGTACCTGCAGAGCCCCACACCCAATATATGCAACCAGGTCGTTTTATTATTGGCGATTAAAATAGCTTTAACATTGTAGTCGCCCACCTGGTTTCCCTTCCGGTCGATGGGTAGCTGTTTTGCTATGCCGCTGCCTTCCTGCTGTAACATTAAACCCCAGCCATTGGTACCAATAAAAACATTGCCGGCATGGTCCGTTTTGATGGCGTTGATATTGGAAGTGATCTTTTCCTTTGAGGTTGAGCCGTAGCGGTTGAAAAAAGCAGGTGAAAATTTTGACGTATGGCTATTGTAAACACCAATGCCCTGCCCTGTGCCTATCCAGATATTATTTTGATGATCTTCGTTGATGGCATAGATATAATTGTGGGGCAATGAATTGGTATCGTTCAGCTTATTGCGATACACTTTAAACTGGTAGCCATCATACCGGTTGAGGCCATCATAGGTACCAAACCACATAAAGCCGTTGTGATCCTGGTAAATACACCGCACCGAATTATTTGACAACCCGTCTTCAATACCCAGCCAGGTAACGGGAAGCGATTGAGCATGTATATTTTGTTGCACAAAAAACAATCCCATTAGAATTGCTGTTACAAAAAGACCTTTTATAAATAAGCCTGCTGTTTTCATATATTTAAAAATCTTTCTGTCACGTAGGTTCTCCTGATCAATAAAAAAATTGAGCCTGTAATTTAAGCTTTTGATTTGGAGCGGAAAATTAATGAAACGAAAGGGGGCTGGCAAACCGGCTGGCAGAATGGCGGCAGGCAATTCATACATGAGCATACATTTATTGAACAGCGGCAGCATTTTCACCGTAATGGGTAAACGCAACAATGTAACGCTCTAATAAAATGAACTGCCATCGTAAATGATTACATTCACGAATCTTTGGCTACACAATCAACCAACAAAATGAATACATTCGGTTATGTTTTATCAGGTGGCGGGGCAAGAGGCCTGGCCCATCTTGGCGTACTTAAACTGTTGGAAGAAACGGGTATCAAACCCCATGCAATTGCAGGCACCAGTGCCGGCGCAATTGCCGGTGCGTTGTATGCATCGGGCAAAGGCCCCGAAGAAATCCTGGACCTGTTTAAGCAAAACAATTTATTTGGCTGGAGCAATATTGCCTGGCAGAAGGATGGATTTTTCTCCATGGCGGTGTTGCGTAAATTATTGAAGGGAGCCATCGGCCATGACCAGTTTGAAGGCTTGAAAACAAAACTATTTGTAGCGGCTACCGATTTGATCGAAGGCAGGTCGGTCATTTTTTCAACCGGCAACCTAGTGGAAGCGGTGGTGGCATCCGCCTCTGTCCCCGTGGTTTTTGAACCCGTAAAATACAATGACATGATGTTGGTAGATGGCGGCATACTAAACAATTTTCCTGCAGAACCACTGAAGGATATCTGTGATGTGATCATTGGTTCTTATGTAAACAAAATAGAAAAAGGCATCGGCAATCATTCCTTTTTTAAAACAAAGAATATACTGGACCGCTGCTTTCACCTCGCCATTGCCAATACGGCTTATTCCAAAGTGAAGGACTGCGACGTATTCATAGAAGTGCCGCTGCATGGGTATGATATGTTTGATGTAAAACTGGCAGACAAAATGTTTGACATTGGCTACCAGACTGCCTTGCTACATAAAGAAAAACTGCTGGAACTGAAAGAAAAGTAGTAGGATGGATGGGTGTCTGGCGGATAAATTTATTTTGTGAAGGCATTTAGAAAGGCGGTTTACAAAAATTGTTGATTAAGGAAAGAGGTGTGACATTTTGAGCGAAATCGCAAACCATAAATTTGACAAAAAAACATCTTGAAAAAAAATATAGGAATAGCTAATAGCCTTTTGGGGATAGTGAAAGCCACTCTGTTCCGGCGGGGTTTTCACAGCAGGCTCTATTTACCATGATGCATCTTCCGTGAAACCCCGACGTATAAAAGAGCGTTGATTTTTTGGGAACAAACTACGAACAAACTGAAACAAAGACTAACAAAAATTGGCAGTAGAAACAAGTACCGTATTTTAGATAAAATATAAAATTTATCTTAAAAACACATCGACTCCGCACTTAAAAAATTCTTTATGGCAACTCAGTACGAAGACCTAATTAAAAAAGCCTATGCTGCTTTCAATGCAAGAGACATTGATACAGCACTTTCAACAATGCATCCCGAAGTGCAATGGCCAAAGGCATTTGAAGGAGGTTATGTAAACGGACACAGTGAAATCAGGGAGTATTGGACAAGACAATGGACAGAAATAAATCCCATCGTTCAGCCTGTGGGATTTGTTGAAAGACAAGACGGCACCCTGGAAATAACTGTTCATCAAAAAGTAAAGGACTTGCAGGATAACATCATTTTTGATGGAACAGTAAAGCATATTTACCTTTTGCAGGACGGCTTGTTACGACGAATGGATATTGAGTTTGAATAGTTAATACAAGTACTTTCATCCAGACTCGTCAACAGCCAATTTGTGCTGGCGGGGTTTTCACAGCAGGCTCTATTTACCATGATGCATCTTCCGTGAAACCCCGACGTGTAAAAGACCGTTGATTTTTTTCTCCGCTCCCAGAAACAGAACCGGAATATTAACCCTGGTACAAGCTGTAAATGCACTACGTTAAAAAACAACTGTCGTTTTTTAACGTTTCAAAAAAATTGCAGATCAACACAAGTTGCTTATTTTAGTAAATACAAATCAGTAGTGCATTTGTACCGAATACCCAAAATAACCGGCCTTGAATTAAAATCGCATTTAAGCTAACCATACAATACATTTTAAGAAAAGATATTTTATCAAAAAAATAAAATGTACTTGACTAGTTTTAAATCAAGTCCGGTTAATTATGTTTTCTATTCAATAATTCACCCTTTAATAATTTCTACATGAAAGCATTTTAGCCTTGTTCTTACTGTTAGCATCAAACTCTTTGATTTCACAAAACAAAAGTCCGGAACAAAAAATCCAGGTAATTGGCGGTCGTAGTTTACATGGTACAGGAGACATGCGTGGAGTAAATTTCGCCACAGAATATGAAAATTATTTCAAAAAAAAGTTCTCGTGGACATTAGCTTTGGGTGGAACAATTCATGATGGGTTTGAACCATTGTATTTTAAAGACCAGACAGGTCGGCCAATTGATGGTTCATTTAGATACACAGCTGCAGGTCTTCAAATTACAAGCCATTTGTGCTACAGTTTTATAAAATCAACGAGACATGAATTTCAACTCAGAGCCGGCGGTTTGTTAAGGTATCAGTCATCTTCATATTTTGATGAACTGGCAATAAATTATCCCGCTGGAACAGGATACCCAATTCCTGTAATTTACATTGAAAACAAAACGCCTCAGAAAACATACGCTGTTGGTGGAAGTTGCCAAATAATCTACAATTTTACATTTACCAACAAAATAAATGTAGGTATATTGACAGGTTTACAATTCGACACAAATGGAGATAATATATCCCAGTTATCCCTGACACTTGGCAAGCGATTTTGATTTTGTCCCGGCGGAGTTTACACAGCAGACTCTATTTACCGTGATGCATCTTCCGTGAAAC
>Ga0123337_10004997_pt1 | contig 13225 bp, 9 predicted proteins | sample frozenSSSSmetaG_FD_89792 | JGI IMG/M metagenome (GOLD analysis project Ga0123337, IMG submission 89792) | Glacier valley bacterial and archeal communities from Borup Fiord, Nunavut, Canada, to study Microbial Dark Matter (Phase II) -... | ecosystem: Environmental > Aquatic > Freshwater > Ice >...
CTCCCGATATGATCCTGCTCGATCTAGTCATGCCAGACTTGAGCGGCAATGATTTTCTGGTCGCGTTGCGGCAGCAGGGATTTAGTAATCCGGTGCTGGTGATGACTAAACGCGGCAGTGAGATGAGCGCAATCGATGCTTTTCGGCTGGGTGCGGTCGATTTTTTCACGAAGCCGATCCGCGAAGCTGAAGCGCTCAATATCATCGAAGCGCGCCTGAAGGATGTGCAGCTTCGCCGCGAACGCACCGCGCTGGTCGATGAAGTACGCGCGACCAACGCGCAGTTGCAGGCGCGTATCAAGGAACTGACCACGCTCTCGCAGGTCGGGCGGCGCGTGACCACCGTGTTCGACCTCGAAACGCTGTTCGACCGCATCCTCGAAGCAGCGATCTACATGACCGAAGCCGATCATTCGGCGCTGCTGCTGATGGATGAATCGACCAACCGCCTGATGCTGCGCAAGGGGCGGGCGCTCCCGCTCGTCTTGCAGGAAAAGGTCGGGGAACCCGTCAACGATGGCCTGGCCGCGCTGGTGATGCAATCCGGGGAGCCGTTTGCAGCGGCGGGCGACGGCCTCAAGCGCTTCGCGATCACCGCCGGACTCAACGCGACGATTTACGCGCCGCTACGCATCGGGGAGAAATCAATCGGCGTGCTGACGGTCGGCAATCACAAGAAGCGGCGCGCCTTCGATGAACAATTAATGACTGTGATGGGGACGCTGGCTGATTACGCCAGCATCGGGATTACGAACGCGCGGTTATTCAATGCGCTGGAAAGCCGCGCCAAATCGAGCGAGCGCGCTTTCGAGGAGATGAAGGCCGGGCTGCGGGCGCGGCTCCAGAGTTTGCAAGCCGCGCTCGACCCGAAAGCCGATGCCGCGCAGAAGAATGTCGCGGGGCTGCTGGTCTGGGTGGAGAACGCGAAGCGGTGAGTGGATGCTTTAGCGTCTGCCCGCAAGGTTGACGAATATCGCGATGACCCATCCGGCGGTGAAGAGCATCCCGAAACGGGTGTGAAGTTGCGCCGTCTTGCGCAGGACAGGATGCAGCGCCTTTGGGTCACTATTGGCGGACACGCGCTGCATGAGCGCCACCGCCGCCGGGAGCGTAGCGAGCGCGACGACGGTGTACCAGGGCGCAAGCTGGAAGATGACCATCGCGAGCAGTAGCGCATAACTGCCACCGACCAGCAGGTAATATTCGAGATTGGCACGCCGCCGCCCCAACAGCGTGGCGAGCGTGCGCTTCCCGATCTGGCGGTCGCTTTCAAGATCGCGCAGGTTGTTGGCGTGCAAAATCGCGGCGACGAGCAACCCGACCGGGAGCGCGGCAAGCAGTACCAGCGCGTTGATCTCGCGGACCTGCACGTAATACGCGCCCAGCACAATCACCGGACCCATGAAGATGAAGACGGTGATCTCGCCGAGGCCGATGTAGGCGAGCGCAGCGGGTCCAGCGGTATAGAAAAACCCGGTCAGTACGCTGACAATTCCCAAAATCAGGATGAAGGGTCCGCTCACGCTGACCAGATACAGCCCGATGATTGACCCAACCGCAAAGGCCGCAATGCCTTCGATGAAAACCTGACGCGGCGTGAGCAACCCAAGCTGGATCGCCTTGCCGATACCAAGCGACTCGACCGAGTCCGCGCCCTTACGATAGTCGTAGTAGTCGTTGATCAGGTTGGTTCCGGCTTGCAGCGCGACGGAGCCGATCACCGTCAGCGCGAACAGCCACAGGTCGAACTTACCTGTATAAGCGGCCAGTGCCGCGCCGAGTGAGACGGGAACCACCGCCGCGCCGAAACTCCAGGGACGCGCCGCGCGCCACAAGATGCCGAGTGCGCGCCGTACCGGATTTTCTTCCGAACTGGCTGCGCTGCGTGGCTGCCAGGGGATGAGCGCGGGCGCGATAAAATCAAGGGCGAGGCTGAACGTCCAGCCAAGCAGCGCGAAGATGACGATCCCCGCGCCGAGCCGCTCCAATTGCAAAAGCTGGAAGGCGTTCCACGTCAGGTAGCCGATACCTTCCTGCGCGCCCGCAAAGACCTCCGCGCCGAGCAGCAACGTCAGGGTATAGGAAAGGCCAAGTTTGAGTGTGTTGAGGATGCTCGGCAGCGCCGCCGGGAGCGCCACCGTCAGGAAAATATCGAGGCGGTTTGCGCCGAAGCTGCGCGCGACCTCGAAATATTTGGGTTCGATACGCCGCACCGCTGCCGCTACATCCAGCAAAACGAGGAAAAATATCCCGAAACCGAGCGAGAAAATGCGCGTCCGCTCGGAAAAGCCGCCAAGCAGCGCGATAAAGAAGATCAGCACAATTTTCGGAATTGGGTTGAGCAGAGATGCAATGGGATCGAGGATCGCGTTCACGAGGCGGCTGGTCCCCATCAGCAGCCCCAATAGAACGCCGGGGATCGCGCCTGCGAGGAAGCCGAGCGTCACGCGCATAACGCTGGCGGCCAACGCCAACCACAGTTCGCCACTCTGCGCGAGGTCGGCCAGTGTACGGAGGATGTTGCTTGGTTTCGGCCAGAACAGCGGATTGAGCAGCCGCACGGAGACCGCCCATTCCCACACAAGCAGCAGCAAAATCGGGGAGAGGATGGGCAATATTGATTCGAGGTAACGCAGTGGGCGAGCGCGAGTCATCGGTGATCCTCTTCAATTTTCAGCTATACGCGATCAACCTCGGCGCGCAGCAAGCCCCAGACTTCCGCGAAGAGCGTCCCGAAGCGCGCATCACTGCGCAACGTGAGGACATCGCGCGGGCGCTCAAAATCGACGCGCAAATCTGCAAGGATGCGCCCCGGACGCGCCGACATGACCACAATCCGATCCGCGAGCGTGAGCGCTTCATCAATACTGTGCGTGACGAACAGGATCGTCGTCCCGCTCTCCTGCCACAATCTGAGCAATGTTTCCTGCAAGAGCAGCCGCGTTTGCGCGTCGAGTGCCCCGAATGGCTCATCCATGAGCAGCACATCGGGGTCGTAGGCGAATGCTCGCGCCAGCCCGACGCGCTGCTGCATCCCACCCGAAAGCTGATGTGGGTACGCTTCCGCGAAACGCTCAAGGCCGATTTTCGCCGCCCATTCGCGCGCGATGCGGTTGCGCTCGGCATAGGGAACGCGCCGCGTGCGCAGGCCATAGCCGATGTTTTCCAGCGCAGTCATCCAGGGGAACACCGACGCGCCCTGAAAGACCATCGCGGAAGCGGCGCGCGTCGTGTCCGCGTGATGGATGATTGCGCTACCCGTCAGCGGGTGTTGCAGCCCCGCAAGAGTGCGCAGTAGAGTCGTCTTGCCGCAGCCAGACGGTCCGACGATGCACACGAATTCGCCCTCGTTCACGTTCAGGCTCACACGGTCGAGCGCAAGCAGCCGTCCAGTGCCGGAGCGATCCGTGAATTGCACAGAGAGATCAGATACGGAGACCTTCGAGGTGTTCATGATCCAGAGTATACCGCGTTCGGTGTGCAGGATGCCGGACCGTCTGATAGAATCAAACGGTTGCTCCACACTCACTGTATCACTGTAAATGAATGTATGTTTGGGACTACAATGCAGGCTGATAATATTGTGAAGGAATCTTCGTGGGCAAGGTATAAAGCGCACCTCAGGCCGCCGCATCAGGGTTCTAAGCAGCGTGAAATCTGGGGCGTTACTGGGTTGCTTCTGCTGATTGCGCTTACGCGCATTCCGCGCCTGATGACTTACGGCTTTCATCACGATGAAATCTGGGCAGTCTGGCAAACATTTGGCAGCCCGGCGCAAATCGTCGAGTGGACTCCCTATGATTGGGGTCCGGCGTATTATTTGTTAGTCGGTATCTGGCGCAATCTGATTGGTTTGCATCCGTTGCTGCTACGTGCGTCGTCAGCGCTGCTGTCAGTCCTCACAGCGGCACTCGTATTCAAAATCGGGCAGCGTCTTCTCTCGCGACGGGCTGCTTATATTTCAATACTTGCCTACGGTGCGCTCGCCTATGGCATCTATTTTTCAGGTATTTTGCGCGCTTATGCGCTGCTTGAAATGTTGATGGCGCTTACTTTTTGGCTCACTATTCGGTACTTGACCCAACCAACGAGGGTACGCGCGTTACTGCTCATAGCAGCCCTGACGCTGCTGTTCTACACCCAGTTGACGAGCGTTTTTGTCTTTGGTTTTTTGTGTTTGTACGTTTTGTCAGCTCACCCGCGCCGCTGGAAGCCGTGGCTTGTTACGCTGGGCTTGGCTGCTGTTTTGTGCATACCGCAGGTAATTCAATCATTCAGGTTCACCCAGGTTGCATCTCCACCTGATAATCGCACAGTAGACTTGCTGAACAATATATTTCATCTTTACAGCGATTATGCCGGACAACTTGCCGTATTATGGATCGTGATCGTATTTGTCGCCGCAGTGTGGCTCTATCGGCACATTCCCGCTAAATATTCCGGGCTGTTCACCCTTTGGGTCATTTTTCCGGTCGGTCTGTATTTGCTGCCGCCACTGCGACGCTTCTTTCAGGACCAGGTATCAGGTGTTTTTCAGAGCCGCTACTTTTGGTGGCTTGGACTTCCATTCGTATGGTGGATAGCAGGCGGGTTGTCGTTCACGCCGCGTCGTGTGCGCTGGGTATGCAGTGGGCTACTGCTGGCAATATGTTTTGCGCCGCTGCCGACCAATTATTTTACGGGCAGTGCAGTGCGCCACACTGAGAATTTTACGTGGCTGGCACAGCACGCCCATTGGGGTGATGTACTGTTGATCGATAAATCGCTTGACTCGCGGCAGCCCTATGAATGGGACTACATAATCCGCGCCTTCATGCCGAATGGCTTGCAGATTGTGACCTCACCGGAAGGTCACCGCCGCGTCTGGTATGCTGCGGTCGATGGGCGACAGGACCCGGCCACGCACGCGCTTGTTAAAAAAGATCGGATCGCGGGGGAATTCGTCGGTCCCTGGGATTTTCTGTTGCGTCTCTATGAGGCAGCGCCGGATGCGAAAGGCATTCGCTTCGAGAATGGAATGCGCTTTCACGGGATCGACCTGCCGGACGTTCGACAGTTGGCTCCTGTCGTGACCTTCCGCGTGGGCGAAAGCCTGCATGTGCGTTTGTGGTGGTCGGTGGATGAGCCGCCAAAGGTCGATTACAGCGTCGGCCTTTATCTGATTGACCCACGCACGGGTGAATTGCTCCTGAACAGCAGCAGCGCGCCACAGGTTGCGCCGCAGGAGACGAGCCAATGGCTTCCCGGTCGTTATTATATCGAGGAGCGAACGCTTATTCTGCCCACAGGCATCCCCTCCGTCGAACTTCCGCTACAAATGGCGATCTACCAGTGGTGGGACAACACGCGCAGCACTGCGCCCGACCAGGACGCGGATCGGCTGCTGCCCATTTTGCGGATCAATCTGCAAAGCTGGCAGGTCAGGCGAAACTAGGTACGCGGCACGCGCGAACGCATCAAAGATTCTTCCGCATTATCGGCAAACGGCTCGAAATATTTATTGACCAGCGCCGGGAGTGCGATCCCGCCGACGTTGGTGCGCTTGCGGTAGGTCTCGCGCGCGGCTTCAAGGGTTTGCCAGGGCTTCTCGATAGGGGTGCGGATTGCATCGTGCAGCATCAGCCCACCGAGGATGAGCGGCATATAGAGCAGCGAGAGGCTCATCGGCAAGCGCCCATCCAGCGCGTCCGCGATGCGGCTGGCTTGCGCAGCGTGTTCATCCGGCGCGCCGACCGGCTCCTTGACAGTGCGCGAAAGCATGAAATAGGCAACGCGCACCGCGTCATGCAACGCGGCAAGGTAGATCGCGCGGGTGAGGCGGGTCGGGTTATTCAGGGTGTCGGGGTCATCGATGAACGCGGCGAGACGTTGGAACCAGCGCCCCGCCGTCAGACTGAAGCCCGGCTCCACCTGCAAACCATCTTCAAGCACGTAGGTTACGCATTTGGCGATTAAAATTGCTTCGCCGGGCAGCAGCGGGAAGCGGATCAACTGGAAGCGCCGCTCCGTCTCGTTGATTACCGGCTCATACATCTGCGCACGCGAGACCGTGTTTGCGATTTGCAGGGTGCGCTGCTCGACGGTCGCGTACAGGCGTTCGTCTTCAACGAGTTTGCTGGCATCCCACAGGCTTTCAAGGCGCGGCGTGCGGTTCTCCGTCTTGTTGAGGACCACGCCGGGAATCACGCTGAATGCCCCGTTGAGCGTGTTCAGTATGCGCGTATTGGCTGTGCGACTGTTCGCGCCGAAGCCGACCTCGTTGCGCAGGATATTGAGGCGCAGCGGCGAGAGGGGAACCAACCCCGGCACACGCCCACCGCTCAGATCGCGCATGACGCGCCCGCGCGGACGGCGAAATTCGAGCAGCACCGCGAGCGGGTAGTTCTCACCGGGCGGCGTGCCGACCTGCGGCGTAATCGGAATGTGCAGCAGGCCGACCTCACCCGGACCGAGCGCGACAGGGATCGTCTCCTGCGCGGTGAAGATCAACAGGCGGTTCCCGGCGGCGTCCTTCTTCGGAAGCTGGACCGTCACCGTACCTTCTACCTTTTGATCGTAGATGTTTTGCAGGATGAGCAGCACCTCGAAACTCTGGCCGACCGCCATTTGCTTCGGGTAAATGCCCATCGCGGCTTGCACTGCTTCCGTATTCAGCCGCGCCCCAGCACTGAGCATTCCCAGCACATCCGGGTAATAGATATTGCGTTGTGCGGACCCTCGCGCCTGCATGGGCGTCTCCTCTGAAAAAATTTATAGAGAACGTCGATCAATAACGCCGAACGCGCAGCCTTTCAATAGGATCGAGGTAGCGTTGCAAGTTTAATTGCCCGTCAATTTGCGAGAGCGCCCGATCCATCAAATCGTCGTGCAGGTTGAAAGCAAACTGGTTGTCCTCGTTGCGTTCCGGCTCGCGTTTGATGCGCGCATTGATCAGCATTTCCAACGCATCGAGCGCGTGTTCACCGGGCATCGTGAGGCGCGCGTTGCTGAGGATACCCCCCATCACCAGCGGTAAATACACCCGCACATAATCGAACGGCGCACCCTGCCCACTGAACGAGGCGGCCAGCGAGAGCGCGTATTCGTGCATTTCATCCGCCGAGCCGAGGTCTTCGGTCGTGTTGCTGCGCAGCGCAGTAAAGGCAGCAAGCGCGGCCTCGAACAGCACACCCGTAAACAGGCGTTCGGCGATCAGTTTAGGCACATCCTGCGCGAGCGTCGGCTCATTCAGCAATTCCTGACACATGCGTAGGAACCACTGCGGATAGCTGTGCGTATCGGCGCGCAGGTTAGGCGTGAGCTGGCCTGTCTCCAGGACGAGCAGCATCAGCTTGGCGATGACGGTCGCTTCACCCGCCCACAGGCGGTATCCCGCGGCTTCGGCGCGGTGCTGGATCGCGCTCAACAGGGGGACGAAAAGCTGCGCGCGGTTGAGCTGTGGCGTCACGACGGAGGTATACACGCGCGCCTGCGACGCGAGATCGGCTTCGTCGTTGAAATCCGCGACCGTCCACAGGCTTTTCCAGCCCGCGCGCGGCGGTTGTTCCAATTGGCTGATGCCGGCTGGCTGGAGCGTGAACGGCGCGCTAAGGGTGACACTCGTGCGGGATTGTTTGCCCTGCGTCGCGACTGAGAACGAAAGTGCTTTGAGCTGATCGACTTCGGCGCGCGCGGCATCACTCAGAACATTTTCCGTAGCGGCGGCGTTGCTGCGCGGGGTGCGGACCTGTTGCGCGGCGGCGTCCTCGCGCTTGATCTCGACCTCGATCTGCATCTGGTAGCCCGCGCCCGGCGTACTCTGCGGGCTGGCAATCGCGGGCAGTGAGACGTAGCCGACCTCTGCCGGGCGCAGCCCAACGACGATCTTTTTATCCGCTTTGGTCGCGAAACGGTTGCGCGTCCCGCTCAAGTCACGTTCAGGGATGATCAAGCGTACCTGTGCGTCGAGGTCCGCGCCGCTGTTGTTCTGGATGATTAGCAGCGCCTCGAAGATTTGCCCCGCGACCGGGGAACCGGGACGGATGCCGAACGCCACATCCGCCAGATCGATGGTCAGCCGTGCGCCCTTCGTGATTTCGCCCAAAATGTCTGGATAATTCGCCATGATCTTCCCCGCCTATGCTCGTCTAGTGTACCTCATTTGAGCGGAACCATCTCCGGCGTGAAGCCCGTCGGCGCTTCATAAAGCAGGAACGCCAATTCGGTCGTGTTCTCGGTATGGTTCGGCTCCCAGAATGTGACCGTTACGGGTATCGTCTGCCCGCCCGGAAAGAGCGTCCGCAGGCGGTCCAAATCGTCCTGACGCTCGCGCGGCAACATGACCGCAAGCGGGCGCTTGTAGGCTTCCGGGTTGAGGTTCCAGCTTGCCATCTGGTCGAGCGCGTCTTCGGTGAAGTACCACGCCTGACGCGGATACATCTGGTAGGAAACGATGTTGCTGTTCCCGACGCGGCTCGGAAATTTGCCGAGGATCACCAGAAAGCGCCCCTCATCGACGCTGCGCAACGCTGTTTTCGCCATAGCGTCATCGTAGAAATTCGTCGCCGAAAACAGGTAGTGTCGAGTCGGCAGATAGTCCAGATACCAGAAGAGCGTGCCGCCGATGAGCAGAAACGCGCCAATCGCCAGCGTGATTTTACCAATCAACGCCGGGCGCTCGAATACCCGTCCAAAGGCGATCCCGATGCCCTGCGCGCCCGCGCCGACCAGCAGCGCCAACGGCGGTAAGGCCGGGACGAAGCGTTCATACTCCGGGGGAGTCGCCCCGAAGACGCCGACGACAAGCATCACGAGGAATGCCCAGCCCGGCGCAAGCGCCCAACGCGGACGCTTCCACAGCAGTAGAAAGCTCATGCTAACCCCAATCAGCAGCAAGGGTGGCGCGAAGGGTCCGGTCAGGGGCGAACCGGGTCCGACCCAGGGCGAGTTGTCGCGCGTCGAATAGAGCGCGCCGAAGGTACGGAAAACTTGATCCGCCGCGTACTGACCGAACTCACCCTGCGCGATTTTTCTGCCCAACTCTCCATTCAGCAAAATGTTGGTCGCGTCGGCGCGCGTACTGACGGGTTGCTTGAAATAGGTGAGGTGGAAAAAATGCGGCGCGAGGATTAGCAACGCCGTCACCGGGGTGATCGCCAGCTTGCGGAGCTGCCCGGCAACGACTCGTTGCGCCCGGTCCGGCTGGCCGCAATCCCGAATCCATTGGAAGATCAGCCATGCGAGCATCGCGACCGGGATCAACCGACCGCCGATGTAGTAGAGCTGCGAGTGCGCGAGCAAAACCCCGGCCAGAGCGTAATCGGTGTTGGAGCGCCGCCGCAACCCGCGCAGCAAAAAGTAAAACGCGAGCGCCCCGAAGAGCGAGTCATAGGGTTGGTTCAAGCCCTGCCGCGCGAAAAACATGCTCATCACGAGTGGAGTCATAAAAAGTGCCGCGACCAGTGCCGCCCGCCATCCGTAAATCTCGCGCGCGAGCAGGTAGAGCGCGCCAATACCAAGCGTGCTGGCGATTGCGGCGGGCAGGCGGGCGGCGGCAATCGTACTGCCAAGAAACTGGATCGCGAGCGCGATTTGCATGGTGTACATGCGCGGATGACTATCGACGCCTGGACCGAACGGGTTTTCGATCATGCCGCCCTGAAACAGGTCCAAGCCTTCGCGCGCAAATTTCGACTCGTCGCCATCGAACGGAAGCAGCGTTGTGTTCAAGTCTGTCAGGCGCAGAATGCCCGCAAAGAGGACCAACCCAATGATTAGCACCCATTCCCAGCGCAGCGGCCTTTTATCAGGCGAATAAGGTTGACCTGCGCGCGGCGCGACAGCCAGCATGCACGCGACCATTGCGCCCAGCCATAGCGCCAGATATTCCCAGATGGTCGCGCCCGGTGGATACTGTACCGCACGCAGGGTAATCCAGACGGTTAGGCTGACTGCAACCGCGACCCATCCCCAGCGAATGCGCAGCGGTTCGGCATAATCGGAGTCTGGCGTGGCGGGTGCAACCGTGCTGTCATAGTTCAGATAGGGCGCGCGACCAATCAGATAAAGCGTGATCGCCGCGCCGATCAGTATCCAGACCAGCCCGCCGCCCGCCACCAGATTGGGCGGGTCGCGAAAGATCGCGAGTTCGCCTCCAAACATCATTGCCAGACCGAGAAGCAGCATCAGAAAGCGCGGGACGCGCCCTGTCGCGAGCGGCAGCGTAGGCGCTGCGGGTTGAGCCGTTTGTTCCATGCAATTTGGACTTCTTGAGTGAGTATCAGTGCTTTGGTCGTGGATTATACCGTGTTCGGTGTACACTCAAGGGCTGAATAAAGTGAGGCAACGGTGATCCGAAGCACGCTGGTTCGATATGGATGGGGAGGATTGATAGTGCTGCTGCTGGCGGCGTGTGTGCCGTTACAGGGTGCGCTGCCGACACTTAGCAGCGTCCCGATGGAGCAGACCGCGATTGTGCTAACGCAGGCCGCGCCGCCGCCTGGCTTTCAGGGTGCAGTCGCGTACCCGGTATTGGATGCCAAGCTGAAGAAACTCCCCGCGTGGCGTGGCTCGCTGCTGCTCACCTTCGATGGGGTGGACGCGACTTTAAAACAGCCGACAGCCGCACGCATCACGGTCGATATATTCAGCGATGAATTGCGCAGCGCGCGGCGCGTCCTGTTCAGCGCCAGCGGTCCGGCTTTCGGGGTCACGCAGGAGCGCGAGATCGAAGCGGTGCGGCTTGCAAATGATTACTACTGGGCGTTGAAAGTGCCTGCGGCGTGTGCCATCGTGACCGACGATAGCGCCCGCAAGCGCGTCGCGGACCTGACCGCCGGGGCGTTCGTTGGCGGCGTGAAGCGTGCCGTCCCGACTGGAGCGCGCGACCAGATCAACGGGCAGGCGGCCTGGGAATATGCGTTCGCACCGGATGATCTCGATCTGACGTTGATCCACACCGATAATGTGGGCAAATTCAGCATCGCAGCGGGCAGCCTGTGGGTCGCGCCCGCACTGGATGCGGTCGTGCGTTATACCCTGACCATAAATGTGACGGATGTGCGCCTACTCGAAGGCGACCTGCCCGTGATCGGCCAGCTTCGCATCGTCTACGACCTCAAGGAAGTCGGCGCTGCCTACAACATTTCTGTTCCATTCGGTTGCTAATTGATTGAGGATGTGATGAAAACAAGATTGCTGCTCGTGATCGCGCTCGCGCTGGTGTTTGCGCAAATTTCTACGACTTTGCTTGCACAGACGACGGCTCTCTATCCTGTGATCGCGGTGGATGGAAATACCATTGCGACGCTCGATTCGGAGGGAAATCTGAGCGTCGCGGGGCGCGATACGCCATCCATACCACTCGCACGGCTCAAGATTGCGCCCGGCGCATCGGGGTTTGGCGCGGGAGTCCTCGCGTTGAGCGGCACGACGCTCACAGTCGGCCAGCCTGCCAGCGCGGAAGGACGCGGCGAGGTGACACTGTATGAATTGCAAAGCGGCAAACTCACGCCCGCAGCGACGCTAACCGGGCTGCGCATCGATTCGGAATTTGGCCGCGTTGTTGCGCTGAATGGAACGATGCTTGCGGTAAGCGCGAAAGCAGCGGATGGTGACGCGATTTATATCTTCGACAAGCAAAACGGCGCATGGAAGCAGACCTATCGCGATTATGAGCAGGACGAGGCAATCACACAATTTGGGGTGAGCCTCGCCTTATCGAGAGAGTGGTTGTTCGTCGGAACAGTTGCCGCCGCCGACCAGCCGGGAGCCGCCGTACTCTATGCGCGCACGATAGACCAATGGACCAAAGCGGGGAAGATCACACCGCAAGCGAGCAAGGTCGGGGACCGCTTCGGGGAGACAGTCGCATTGAGCGGACGCACGGCAGTCATCGGCGCACCGGGCGCGAACGTCGCCTATATTTTCACGCGCGGCGATGCGACATGGGATGAACGCGCCGCGCTTTCCGCGACAGATGCGAAGGACGCTCCGCAGAATGTGACCGAATTCGGGCGCGTCGTCGCTGTTTCGGATACGGATGTATTTGTCGGCGGCAGTGGCGCGGCAGTCCTCTTCTCGCGCATAAATAGCCCGATGTGGAAGCCCGAAGCAGTGTTCGCCGCACCTGCCGATGATGCGCAATTCGGAGCGACGGCTGCGCTCGGTAGTGGCTATGCCGTTATTGGCGGCGACAAGCACTTTTACGTGTACACACGCGCCAAAAGATGGACTAAACCTATCACACTGACTTTACCGCTAGGTCAGTAGTTCATAACTCGCTTTAAGCATTTGGAGAGGGCGTGATCCCGCTACCTGAACTGGTACTGGGAACGACCGTCGCGAGCGGCGGCTGTGGCGTGGGCGGGACCGCTGTAGGGAGGTTGCTTGTCGGCGTGTGGGTCGGCGTGCGGGTGATCGTCGGGATCGGTGCGAGCGTCGGCGGGGGCGGTATCGTCGGCGGGATGGCGGTGGGTGGAACTGCTGTCGGCGCGATGATGATCGGTGTCGCGGATGGAAAGAATGGAATTTGCGTTGGCGGCTGGAATGGCGTAAAGGTTGCGGGTGGGCGCGGCGTCGGGAAATTAAACTGAAGTTGCGTGGGTGTCGGGAATAACGGGAGTGCCGTTGGGAAGACGAGCGGCGTCTGCGAGGGCTGCGAAGTCTGCGGCGTGATGCTCGGATAAGGCGTCAGCGTCGGACCCCCGGCAGTCCCGGTCAGCACCGCAGGCGAGGGCGTCCCGCGCCGTGACCCGTTGCCGCCTGTAATGAGCAGCAGCGCGCCCAGACAGTAACACGGGAGTGTCAGTAGTATCACGAATACCAGCGCGGTCTGTACCTGGCGCTGGCGACGCAGCGCGGCATCCGTTACGCGGTCCATGCGGTCTATCCCCTACGGTGAGCGGCAGCATCCGTAATGCTAACACACGCGGGAGTGCTGCGCTAGTTCGGCGGCATATCCCACGATAACCCAAGTGGGATTGCGTGGGTTAGCTAGAGCGCATTTGCATGATGAAAGCAGGCGCACAGTTTCCACCCGCCCGGCTATGAATGGACCGCGCTGCTATGGGAGGTGCATGTTGATCCAGAGGCTACCGGAGCGTAATAGCCTGATGCTGTGCAGACATGCTCTAGAGGCTGGAAACGGATTCTTCGGCGGCTTTTCCCACACGGCGCACGCCGGGTAGCGTGCTGATTTTGCGCATCACTTCGCCCATGACGGTTGAATCCGCACCCTGACTTGCCA
>Ga0123337_10004998_pt1 | contig 13224 bp, 10 predicted proteins | sample frozenSSSSmetaG_FD_89792 | JGI IMG/M metagenome (GOLD analysis project Ga0123337, IMG submission 89792) | Glacier valley bacterial and archeal communities from Borup Fiord, Nunavut, Canada, to study Microbial Dark Matter (Phase II) -... | ecosystem: Environmental > Aquatic > Freshwater > Ice >...
TGACCTACAACGACGATTTTATGCCGCAGGCCGTCACGGACCCGCTCGGCACGGTGGGTGGCTATACGTGGAGTGATAAGGGCAACCCGCTCACACAGACGGACGGCAACGGCAAAACCAGCACCTTCACCTACGATGCCTACGGCAACCGCCTGACGGAAGCCAACCCGCTCAACCAGACGGTCATCATGACCTACGACACGATGGGTCGGATGCTCACCCGTCGCGATGCGCGTACCTTCACCACGAGCTATACCTATGACGGGCTGGGGTGGGTGAAGACGGTCACGGATGCCAAAGCAGGCGTGTCGACCTACGCCTATGACGCGAACGGCAACCGCACCTCGTCAACTGACGCGAACAATCGCACCACGACCTACACCTACGATGCGGCCAATCGCCTGACGCGCACGACCTATCCGGACAGCACATATACGGAAGCGACTTACGACTTCCGCGGGGACCGTCTGACCGAACGCGACCCGGCGGGACACGTCACGCGCTCCGTCTATGACCTTGCGGGACAACTCACGAGCGTCACGGTTGCGGATGGCACGTCTGCCTCCAGCACCACGACTTACGGCTACGATGCTGCTGGACGCCGGACTTCGATGGTCGATGCGAACGGCCACACCAGCTTCACCTACTACGACGCCGCAGGTCGTGTGACGAAGACGACCGACCCGCTGGGCAAGGACACGCTGTCGAGCTACGATGACGCGGGGCAGCTCGTCTCGACCACCGATGCGCTCAACCACGGCACGACCTACGAGTATGACATCCGGGGGCGGCTGCGCTTCACCCGCTATGCAGACGGGACGTACACCGAGCAGGTCTACGATGGCGCAGGCCGCACCACCGCGCGTTACGACGCGGCGCGCAAGGCGACGGGCTATAGCTACGACGACGCCGGGCGCTTGCTCTCGGTCGTGAACGCGATGACCCAGGCGACGAGCTACCTCTACGACGCGAACGGCAACCTGACGACGATCTCCGACGCAAACAGCCACGCCACACTCTTCGCTTACGACGAACTGAACCGTCAAGTGCGCAAGACATGGCCGGACGGCAGTTACGAGGGCTGGACCTACGACGCGGTGGGCAGCGCGCTCACGCACCGCCTCGCGGACGGCAACGTCAATAGCACGGCCTACGACGCCATGAACCGCCCACTCACGATGAGCTACTTCGATGGCGCGAGCGTCACACTCGCCTACACCGCGAACGGCTTGAAGCAGACGGTCACGGACAGCTTGCGTGGGGCGACGACTTACGCTTACGACGCACAGAACCGGACCACCAGCGTCACGCAGCCGAACGGTCAGACAGTCGGCTACACCTACGATCCGGTCGGCAATCGCACTGGGATGACCAGCCCGGCAGGAACGCTGTTCTACAGCTACGACAACGCCAATCGCCTCAAGACGGTGGCAAATGGCACGGGAACGCTCACGACCTATACCTACGACGCGGCAGGCAACCGCACCGGCAAGCTGCTCCTGAACAGTGTGCAGACAGATTACAGCTACGATACGCTGAACCGCCTGACGAGCATGGTCCATCACAAGGGACCGCAGCAGCCGCTCGCGAGCTACGCCTACACGCTCGGTGCGGCGGGTAATCGTCTCTCAGTGACGGAGCAGGACGGCTCGACGATTGCATGGACCTACGACGACGCCTACCGCCTGCTCACCGAGACGCGCACGGCGGCGGGTGGCTCAGGTGGCAACGGTGGCAGTAGCACGCCGACCGCTACGGCGACGAACACGGGCGGTAGCGGCGGCAACGGCACACCGACCTTCGTGCCGCCGAGCGCGACCGCCCCAAGTGGTGCAACCAGCACGCCTAATGTGACAGCGACCCCGGGCGCGACAAACACGCCTGCGGGGGGTGGCGGTAACAACGGCCTGAACCTGCCCTGGCAGCTTGCATGGACCTACGACGCGGTGGGCAACCGCCTCTCGCAGACCTCCAACGGTTCGACGTGGACCTACACCTACAACAATCTCGACCAGATGACCAGCGGCGGCTTCGCGGACTATATCTACGACGGGCGTGGCAATCTGGCGAGCATCACCGAGAACAGCGCGGTTACGACCTACACCTGGGATGCGCGCGACCGCATGACGGGCGCGAGCCTGCCTAGCGGCCAGAGCGTGACTTTCGCTTACGATTATGCTGGACGTCGCACACAGCAGACAGCCAACGGCGCGACCACCAACTACCTGTGGGACGAACTCTCGCCCTATGGCGATGTCATTCAGGAAAGCGATGGGACAGGTGCGCCTGTTGCCGCCTACATTCTTGGTGGGACCGAGCTTGTCGCACAGCAGCGTGGCGGCACGACGGCGTACTACCTGCATGATGGGCAGGGCAGCACGCGTGTCCTGACGGATGTGACGGGTAACGCACTGAATCGCTACGTGTACGATGCTTTTGGTACCACGCGCGGCGTGAGTGGCACGACGCCGAATGCGTATCTGTACACCGGACAGTCTCTGGATCAAATGAGCGGGTTGTATAGTTTGAGGGCGCGTTACTACTTACCAAGTAGCGGACGGTTCCTTGTGCGAGATCCGCTACTGGACTCGACAATAGGTGCATTCATCCAACTGCTCCTTTCGTTGAATACCCATTCTTACACATATGCAAACAACAACCCATCCAACGAGTACGATCCACAAGGCCGGTTTGGAATTGCACTTGATTACGGGCAACCAATCAAGTTGGTCTCAATTGGGAATATTGCTGCAACCGCTGCTTTGGCCGCCGCTGTATATTGCGCTCTTGCTCTGACCACTACTGGGTTGTTGGGTTTTGTTGGAGTTGATCTATCGCTCATCAAGGAAATTCCACCGGAATGCATTGCCAATCAAATTCGAGTGCAACTTCAAAACAATCTTTCTGGAAGTCGCGACACGCTTTCCGTAATTGCGGTCAATATTCCACAAGTCGGGGTCACTGTTGCACAAGCTCGCCAAGCTCTTAAAATACTGTTTCTCCGTTGGGAGGCTGGCGATCCACTAGGTGCATTCGTTCCTCGTACTTACAGGAGTAATCTTATTTCGGCGATCATTCGTATGAGTGCAGAGTTGGACAGATTTCCTCCTGGTGGTATCTCGGGTGACAACCTCACTTTCCTGCGCGAAGATATCCCACAAAAACGTCCACGATTCAGGTTGGATATGGAAAATATGCGCGGTCGGAACCTATGGCATTGATGATGCATACTATTTTGATGAAACTTCTGAGCGGTTTCCGGTCCCCAGATCGGGAGGTCGAATCCAAATCCATCTTGCAGATCGGGCTTGTACTGGAAAGAAGCAGTGTCCGGAACAAGGATCCATATGATCTGTATTCGACTGAACTTCCTGATGAATTATTGAGTTTGGAACTTACTCGAGATGAGCAGGTAGAACTCGCAACCGCGATTTGCAATATTGTTAAATCTGGTCCTCCTGTCGGCGGGATGTTCTGGGCATTGAGCAAGGCACGATGCGACGTCTACTGCAAACCGCTCATTCAGCTATTACGCGAGGGATTCACTACCAGCGATGCCTCTGTATTTCAACAAATGGCTTTTGCATTGGAGGTCTGCTACCGCTGTATGCAATCCGATTTGGAAAGCTCGGATGGGGAATTCGACTTGATTGGCTTTCTGCGACAAGCGACATTAAATGGTCAGCCTCAAATAGTTAAAGTCGCAGAAGCTATATTGCGTCGCTTATCCGATTAGCACCACTATTGACCTTTCTGTAGATTCCGTTGTGGACCTACGATGCGGTAGGCAACCGTCTCTCGCAGACATCCAATGGTTCGACTTGGACCTACACGTACAATAATCTCGACCAGATGACCAGCGGCGGCTTTGCGGATTACACCTATGACGGGCGGGGCAATCTGGCGAGCATCACCGAGAACAGCGCGCTGACGATCTACACCTGGGATGCGCGCGACCGCATGACCGTCGCGAGCCTGCCTAGCGGCCAGAGTGCAACCTTCGCCTACGACTATGCTGGACATCGCACGCAACAAACGGCCAACGGCGCGACCACCAACTATCTATGGGATGAACTCTCGCCCTACGGCGATGTCATTCAGGAGAGCGATGGGACAGGTGCGCCTGTTGCCAGCTACATTTTGGGTGGCACGGAACTCGTCGCACAGCAGAGTGGTGGTACGACTTCGTATTACTTGCATGACGGGCAGGCTAGCACGCGCGTCCTGACCGATGTGACGGGCAACGCGCTCAACCGCTATGTGTATGACGCCTTCGGCACAACGCGCGGACTGAGCGGCACGACGCCGAATGTGTATCTGTACACCGGGCAGCAGTTCGACTATCTAACAACATTGTACAGCCTTCGAGCACGTTACTACGCACCCTCATTCAGCCGCTTTCTCTCGTCTGATAAATTTGATGATCCGATGTTGGGTTCAGATTATCAGAACAAATATCTTTATGCGTTGTCCAACCCATCGAACAACATGGATCCAACAGGATACTTCGCATCTGTGGCGAGCTATGGCCTGACAGTGAAATCAGTGTCGATCCGTAATATGACTATACTGGCTGTGGCTTCAGTAGCCATTACATGCGTGCTTTTCACCGTTGTTACGGCACTTGTGGGAGTTTTGGGTCCCAATCTGGGTCTCATTGACACTATTCCACCAGACTGTGTAGCAAATCAGATGCAGGTTCAGCTTCAGAAAGGCGGTTTGACGTATGCATTGGTTGCGGTCAATAGTCCAATAACCGGCGTGACCACATATCAAATACGGCTGACTATGTTGTTGATGTTTGATGCTTGGAAAGTGACACGCAATCCGAACTGGTTTACCAGAAGCTACGAACGGGCATGGGTGTCTGCAATTGTGCTTATGAGTCAGAAAATCGCAAAATACCCTCCATTTGGAACCGAGTTCGGTGGCAACATAGAGCGCGTTGATGCGACCGATCTTCCGAGTTTCGGACCGTATCGCCTTGATTTGGAGAATAAGTGTGGACACAATCTACGTAGTCGGGAGACGAGATGGACTCACCATTGAAACTTGTTCGAGGCTTCATCTCCCTTTTACCGAACGAGCGTGAGGAAGTCGGTTTAAGCCTGATGTACTTGTTCGAGCAGACAAACCGATATAGACAAATGGAAGTTGATGATCGACAACTTGACGCCCTTATAGAACGTGTCGAAGGTTCGTCAGAGTTGGAAGAATATCGCGAAGTGATCTCATTACTACGAACTGAGTTGCTTCGCCATCCGAGCGATACATCAACAATACTGTGGTATCTGGGTAAAATGGATCCGTTATACGGCTTCGAGTTGGTCGTAGAAATGCTCGCGCGCCTGGACTTGAGCGAGGAAGAAATCTACCAGGCGCTTATCGCTGCCGACAACCACCTAGAACTTTTTAATCTGGCGAGTACACGACAGATCGACCCAATCATACTTCAAAGGTTGAAGGACGTCGTTCTTCGTCTTGAGCGAAATTACAACAAAATTTCATCTCGGCTCAACGCAGTGAAGATGCGCCTGACGGAAGCAGATTAGAAGGCAGAGATGAAATGACCTTAGATGCTGGCGAAGAAGAGATGGATGCTATACGCGTGCAGCTTATGTCGTCTCATCAAGGAGCGCGCTTGAACGCTCTTGAAAGATTGGCACAAATAAGGGATGAAAGTCGTACGTTGTCGATTGTGGCTCTTATGCAAAATTACGCAGTTACAAACAAAATGAAACCACAGGTTCAGGAGGCCGTTGCAATCGCGTTTGGTCACTTTACGAACGAGGTTGCCTTTCGAATACTCCTAGACTTGTGCGCGAGTCCCTACTGGAATGTTCGATATGAAACGGCTAAATCATTAGGGAACTACAAACAAGATGAGGCTTACAAGAAGCTTTTATTTATGCTAAGTCATGAAAAAGATACCGATGTTCTGGAAGGAGTCGTAATCGGACTTGGCACGTTGCAAGACGCACGAGCCATTCCGCTTATTGCCGATCACTTAAAATCTGAGAGTTGGTCTCTACGAGACAAGGCAGCAGAGGCACTTGGCAACATTGGCGGTTCGGCGGCTCTGGAACATTTGCAAACGGCACTTCTCCAAGAGCAAGATGCCTATGTGAAAGAATCGATAAAGGGCATACTCGATAGTTTGTGAGCAAAACTTTAAGTCGCTGGGATGGACGATGAATTCATTGCATTGACTAGCTCTGCGACATTAATACTACCCATTCATTCCAGAACTTTCGGTTTGCTGATCTTATGCGGCTTATCGAAAACGGACAGCAACTCGCTCGCGTTCACGCCAAGTGCGTCGGCCAATCGTATCAGCGCGAGCAAGCCGAGCGCGTGCTTTCCGCGTTCCACCAACCCGACCGAGTTGCGGTGCAGCCCGGCACGTTCGGCCAAATCTTCTTGACTTAGCCCCAGCGCGAGGCGACGCGAGCGGATCTCGTCCGCGAAAACTTCCAGTTCGCTCTTGTTCATGGCGAACGAACGTTATCCGCACGAGCCATGCAACTCTACACAAAATTTTGTGCAATGCTTGATATACTTGTCACGCGGTTGTTCTACCGTGCCAATTCAGGGAGGATCAAGGATGAGAAGCATGTTTTTCAGAATAAGTGTTGCAATATTCCTGTTCGTGTTCTGTGCAGCCGCCATGAGCCTGAGCGTTACCCGCGCGACGGACGAGACTGCTACACCGATAAGCACGAATGGCGCTACGGCAGTAGGAACGGAAAATCCGACTCCCACGCCGTTCTATCCTACGTTTACACCCGCGCCCGTGACTTGGAGCATGGTGCAGCTCACCGATGGTCCGAACAAGGGCAAGCTTGTTCCTGGTGCGCTTGATGCGAATGGCAAGATCGTGTTTGATAAGAAGGTCACCAATGCCCTCTACGATGCATGGTCGCTTGCGCGCAAGGAGTGGTATTACACATCCAACCCATCCTTCAATCCGACCTATAACACAATGGGCGCTTTCGGGCTGCCACTCCCGCCTCCGCTGCCTGATGTACCGATCTATGTCCTGCTGCGTGGTGGTTTACACAAAATCGGGATCGCATTTTGCGAAAACATCGTGTCTTGCACGATTGTGGACTACTGGTATGGTGGTGAGAAAGTAACCATCAATAGAGAGACCAACACGATCCTCAAGACCGAGCCGAAACCGGATACGGCACACACGAAAATTGTGGTTGATATGCAATGGGATGGCGCTACATGGAAAGTCGTCTGGGGATCAACTTCCGAGCAGGATTTACTCGCCAAGTAGCGTCCGAGACGCAAGTACACCAATAAAAAGCGCCAGAGGTAGTTCCCTCAAGCGCTTTCGTTTTGTCAGTAGTGCCGATGCCCTCCTTGACCTGCTCAATGGCATTACTTATATTTCAAATTTGGTCTGAGCTGCTCGCAAGATGGCTGCGCAAGAACAGGTACTGTTTCATGCCGTCAACGCCGGGACCAGACACTGGCTTGATCTTCCCCTGCTTGATCCAGACCCCGAGTTGAGACGCGCCAATGCCCAAGAATGCTGCCGCTTCGGGCGCGGTAAGGCGATTATTCGGGACGAGCAGAGCCACTTCCTCGCGTCGAAACAAGTAACGGTGGCACTCGGTCCACCCCCGGCCCAGCAACAGGGTGCAGTCGCCCTTTCCTTGCCCAGTTCTGGACCGCCAGTACCCCGATACCGAGGATAGTTGCTGCTTCCTCTGTAAAGATGTGATCCGCGACAAAACGGTCGATCTGCGCCTTCTCGAAATACATGGCATTACCTTCCATGCATACAGGCGCGAGCAACCCACTCGTAACCCATTTCGACACGACAGTAGCTTTGATCCCGAGTCGGGCCGCGACTTCGTGGCGGGGCGTTACAGTACGGACCGGTTCGAAAGAGGGAACAAATCGTGCCAGATCGCGTTTAGCAATGCGTAACCCGTGTATTCCTTTCCCGTGTCCATCGATCCAGTACGCGGGTAAGCGCCCGTCGCGGATTGCCAACAACAAGCGCGAAATCGTGAGATTACTACTGGTCGCGTGTTGCGCCGCTTTGCCAATGGTCAACCAGCGACCTTCCGGCTCATCGGCGGTGGAGACCGGATGCGCCGCTCCGAGGACGTTCATCAGGCACAACCGGACACTTGCCGCATCTAGCAACCACTCCGATGCGCCGTCGAACGTTGGTCCGCGCACGGGCTGAATCATGCCCAACCGGATCATATTGATGGCGGTCGATTTCGAGACCCGCAGCCGCTCGCACGTCTGCTGCAATGTGATGGCTTTGCCCCATTTGTCTCTGAGAGCAGTCACTTCGTCCAGTCGCAAACAGCGTTCGCCATTCACTTCAAGCAAGATCAGCGTTCCTTTCGCCACCAACTGGTCGAATGTCGGCTTTCCGAGTCGGAGCATGTACATGGCGGGCGTGGGCAGCACGTACAACCTGTTCTCGTGCATCTGGCTCCGACTCTTGTAACGTGAGGTTCGCGCAATCGACGGGATTACCTTTGCTGCCAGCCAATCATCAAACTCGTTTTGCAGAAATGCGTAATCGGATGTACTCCAGCGATCCGCGATCCATTGGGTGTAAAGCGTGCCCAAGCCCAACCCGCGCTCTGACGCACGCTCCATGCGATTCAACAATATCTTGAAGTTGTACGGCCAGTCCGTGATACAGTGGAATGCGGCTGCCAGCAGATGGAAAAGTACATCGTTGGCGACGTTCGCGCCTTCGTCCGAGATCGCTACGCGATTGGTTTCGTCGGATACACCGTCAACGATGCCCAGTTCTTTTCGCGTATACGTCCGGCTTCGACCAATACTCCATTTGAGACCGTGTACGACATTGAACAAGACGCGCGGAAGAACGTCGGGCAACCCCAAGGGGTCCGCTTTGCCGTAGTCGGGCAATCCAAGCCATGCGTGCATCGTAGCGTGCATAGCGAGTTTTTGCGGTTCTTCGGTTACGTGACGAACAGCGTTTCTCGAAAGCGGCTTGCTGCACTTATGGCACACTCCCAACGTCACATCAGTGATGCTAAGACTGGATCCACACTCGGAACAGCATGTTTCCAGCAAACAACCGTGCTTGACGCAAACGCAGTTGGCTCGTATGCTCCAACTGTTCTTGTGATACGCTTGGGACCCTTCCAGACAGAGCGGACAAAAGGCCGCGTCGTCGTATGCACGGACCCATTTGGTCAGATGTGCGTTGGGGAGCAGTGCCATACGTCCTGTGTCTGCAAGATCGACGCTATCTGGAGTGTCGTGCGGAGGAACGATTGCAAGAGCGAAACGGTGAACCGTCGCGCCGTATAACTGCTTTCGAGATACACAAGTCAATTCTTCAAGCAAATCGTATGTTTCGGGAAGGCGCGGTGCGCGCATGTTGTCCGTCCAGCCGCGAGCGCCAAGCCGTGCGGTAGCGATAAGTCGAGCCGAATTCGTGCTTTGGTAGCTGTTGAGAAGCGAGAGCCGAATCAGATACGACTCCAGTGATTCGTCTGCGGTCAACGCGGTGCGTGCCAAGAAACGTGTGCCACTCATGTCTGAAACCGCCTTTCATTTGCCGCTCAAAATGTCGGACGGTTTCGGTTTTCGTTTGCGGATTGAACCGCTTTCATTGAGTCCAACAGGCGTGGGTGGTATGAACATTTCCGACGGAGACACGAGAAATGGGTTGATTTTGCCCAAATGTTCCTTGAGATTCGTCTCGAACGACTCGATGAGAAGCGGAAGTGTGATAGATGTCTGGTGATCATCGCTGACAATTTCGACTGCACCGCAAAGCAGGCTGGAAATGTTCGCGACGAATCCGTCAGTCGCGTAATAAAGACGCGCCATCAACTCCATATATCCGAAGGGTACGTCGGGCGTCAGGTTCACTTCCTTGAAGAAGATTTTGACGAACGCCTCGAACTCAACGCCTCGCATCGCCCGGCTCCATGCGAAGGGCGTCAAAAGTTCCCGTTTGGCGAACATGCGAGACAATTCCTCGTCTTTCTTGACCACGCGCTCGATCCGCCCTGTAATTCCAACCACAACGAACGGAATCTGCGTGTGCTTGATAATGCCTTTGAGCCAATCTGCGACATCGAGCAACACACTATCGTTGACCCGGTTGACGAGGTGGTGGAAATCGTCCAGAAACACGATTTCAACATGGCATTTTTTCAGCAGATCGGCGAGCCGCACTGTGACAGTTGTTTGCGTTCCGTTGTCGAAACCGGGATCGCCGAGTGCGTTGAGAATGCTGAGACCCAATCCGCGCGGCGTGATATTGCCTCCCGGAACTTCAACGGAGAGAATTGGAACGATGTCTCCAGTCGGTGTTGACCGTCGTTTCCTGCCGCAATCCTCGATATAGCTGTTGATCAGCCAGCTCTTGCCCGCCCCAGTCTGTCCCGACACGATCAGCGATCGCGCATCGAGACCGAGCAACCTGTCACGATGAATCGCTCCGATGCATTGATATATTTTCTTGAACTGCGTGTGCCGGATTTTGAGCCTGCGAGCCACGACATAAGGATTAGAAGCGTCCAGTAGAGGAAGCATGAGATGTCACCTTTCTGAAAATGTTATGTGTCGGATGGTCGATCCACAGTCCAGCCGAGAGACTCAGGATTCACATCGAGCGTAAAAGCATCCTGTTCGTCGGTTTGGTTCATAGGTGCGTTGAGTCGAGGACGTGCTGTCGAAGCGTCAGGAAGTAAAACGGGCGAGGCTTGTTTGTTGTCATTCAATGAAGGCGTGTTGCCGCTGTCCTCAAAACGGCGTACCTTCCGTCTGCTACCTGTTTTTCCGACTCGCGCTTTAGCCGTTTCGACCAGCGCTTCCACCTCGCGGCGCGATTGAGCAATTTCGTCGTTGTTCGGTCGATCCCGGTTTGCGTTCGCGTAATTCGTCACGACACGATGCGCCCAGAGGGACAAGCCCGTTGCGTATTCGTGCTGAAGGGCAGGTACTTCCACGTACAGTTTGTGGTGCGTGTCCAAAACATAGATGCTCCCCAAATCACCCGGATGAAACTTGATTTTCACCTGCACGCTGGTTCGTTCTCCACGCAATGCGCGCAAGTCTTCCGACTGATAACGCAGGTTCTCGAAGTCGATGCCATAATGTTGCAGGACGCGCGTTGCCGTTCGTCCGAGCGCAATCATCAGGTCGCGTGAACTCCCCGGCAAGCGCGGCGAGAAATCGGATTGCTGCCGCTCCCATTCGCGTGCCGGAACCGCCTGCAATCCCTCGTGGTAGCTTTCCGCATACTGATCAACCAGAAACATGGCGATGATTTGTTCGATCTCCTCCAAATTCAAACAGGCGCGTTTCATGCTCTCGTAATCGCCGCGATGCCGGATATTGGAGAACGTCGTGCCAGGTAACGTGTGAACGAGCGTGTTGATTGTCCGAAACATGCGCTCCACAGATGCCTTGTATTGGGGAGTGCGCGGCGGTGCTTTGTCGATCACGAAACCAAGCATATCGGCAGCATCTTCCAGCGCCCCGAATTCCCTTCCGCGATCCGTGACGAGGCGTTCGGGGATGCCGCAGGCATACCACGCATGAGTCGTCCGGTAACGCTTCGCTTTGGGCAGTATTGCGCTGTACAGGCATTCCAGAACGGGTATGTACCCGGGCGGCTCGGCTCCGATGTAAAAGCCTAGCGGATATCGTGTCGCCCGATCAATGGCGATGGTCAGCGTCATTCGTCCGATGGGCGCTCCGTCGTCTTCGTCGGATACGATGATGTCCAGCGGCGTATGGTCGATTTCGATGCATTCGAGAATGCGTGTGGGGTATTCGATGTGTCCGTATTGTTTGAACCGCCGCGACGTTTCCTGTGCGCTGTGTTTGGCTCGGAAGCGTTCTTCGGCTCCCATCGCTTTCAAGCGCCGCACAACGGTTGACCGAGAGAGGGTCTGAAGCGCGTCTTGTTTCGGACGGAATGCGTTCACTTCTCCGATACGCAGGTTGATTTCACGCATCAGGGCATCGATCCCGGTGCGCTCACGCACATTCATGTATTTTTCTTCAACAACGGTGGCGAGAATCGCATCGACCTCTGAGGGCAGGCGGCTTACACCTGCGCCGCCGCGCGATGCCACGTCAGGGATGAGTGAGCGTATGTCGCCGTTGCTGCGCTCGTAGACGTCCAGCCATTCGTAGACCGACGATTTGCTGATAGCGTAGACCGGACCGCTGATCGTTTCCTGTGCGTATCTGATTTCGTTGACCAGTTCCAGAATGCGCTTTTTGCGCTCCGTTCGCGGCAGTCCGATGACACGCTCAAGAACGGACTGCCGGAACCGCGCGGTCTCGACCAGATGCGCGGGATAATCCGCCAGATCAACTGGATATTCATCGGAACCACTATTCGGCTTCGACTGCATTGTGTCCGAGGCGAAAACGAGGTTGCCGTCGAACGCCGCCTCTAGAAGTTCTCGACGTTCCACTTCGCGGTGTAGCCCGCTCAATAAATCTGTGACAACGATCTGACTGGCAGAAAGAGCGCCCTCTATTTCCCAAAGCCTGTCCCGCCACCGAAAGCGCGTTCCCGCCGAAAGACGAAAATGACCCATTGTTGTAAACACTCAAAAAGATTAACCAAGTTAATTCTACCACAAAAATTTTAGTATCACTAAATTGGCTGTGGTTGTGATAGGATAGTAAAATGGGCAGAGAAACAAGGAGGATGGCAATGGCGAAGAGCATCTTGAACATATTGATCAAGGAGCGGCGCAGGGAGTTAAGCATGACCCGTCTCGATCTTGCACGAGCGCTCTCCGATCATGGATTTATCTACACCGAGCAAGCGATGGAAGCGTGGGAGAACGCCCGCGCGAGCGTTCCCATCGGCCTGATTCGCAACGAGGAGTCGCTCGTGGATGCGCTATCGGCAGTGCTTGGAATTGAGCCGGTTGATATTCTGCGTGCCGCAGGTGTGCTATCCGAACCAGAAGCCCTCGACCCGGAATTGGGGGATTTAATCGTCCGTCTCAAACGACTCAACGAACAACAACGCAAGATTTTTCGTCAATTGACTGATGTTGCGATGAGTTATTGAGTTATATCCAACCATCCTAAAATTTTTAGGGTAGTCCGGCCAAGTTCGGTATAAATGTAGGGTGGTCCGGTCAACTCCGAACCACAGTCCGTTTAACCTTGAACAAACAATTTTGTTCAAAGTGTCAAAAGTCCAGCTATTTTTGGTATGTTACA
>Ga0123337_10004999_pt1 | contig 13223 bp, 18 predicted proteins | sample frozenSSSSmetaG_FD_89792 | JGI IMG/M metagenome (GOLD analysis project Ga0123337, IMG submission 89792) | Glacier valley bacterial and archeal communities from Borup Fiord, Nunavut, Canada, to study Microbial Dark Matter (Phase II) -... | ecosystem: Environmental > Aquatic > Freshwater > Ice >...
CTCTACGTCAAATCCAACCTCTCCGGCGACTTCATCGTCCTCAACAGCGAGCTCGTCAAAGACCTCAAGAAGGCCAACCTCTGGAACCAGGAAATGCTCGACCAGCTCAAGTATTTCGACGGTAAGCTCGACGCCATCGACGACATCCCGGAAGCCCTCAAGCACAAGCACAAGACCGTCTTCGGCATCGACTACGAATACATCATCGACGACGCCGCCCGCCGCCAGAAGTGGATCGACCAAAGCCAGAGCGTCAACCACTTCCTCGCCACCCCCGAGATGCAAGGTGCGAGCGCACGCAGCAACTTGAACAGAATGTATCGCCGCGCCTGGGACAAGGGCCTCAAGACCACCTACTACCTCCGCACCCTCCAAGCCTCCAACATCGAGAACTCCATCGACGTCAAAAAGGAACAACGCGGCGTCATGGCAACCCAAACCGCCGCCACCGCCGCCGGTGCCAAAACCTTCACCGCCGAGTAAAAGAACGCCTGCAGCATCGACGCCATGCTCAACGGCGGAACCTGCGAGGCTTGTCAGTAAGCCCACCCGAAAAAGAGTGGGCCATCTTTCTTACCATATTTAAAGCCAGAGAAGAATGGATCGAGTAATTGTAAAACCGCCTGTCCCCATTCCCAATCCGTCTTATCTGGACGGATCGGATTTCTATCGCTTCATTGACGGAAGAAAGGTTTGGAGCGATGCCGGCAAAGGTCTTTTTTACACATGGGACTCCCTTCACGGAGAGATCGAGGTATTCAACAAGCGCGGCAGGCACTTGGGTGCGGTGGATTCCCTCACCGGAGTCTTCATCAAGGACGAAGTAAAAGGCCGTAAACTCAACCTTAAGTAATATGAATTTCTTAGACCGTGTTTTGAGAGGTGAAGAATTTGATGATGCTATCGACGACTACGTTGATACGTGGCACGATGGCGATTTCGAATGCAGCTTACATGAATTCCTTGGATTTACCAAGCAAGAGTATGCCTTATGGGTGGAGGATCCAAGATGCTTACAAAGCATATTACTAATGAGAAAGCATGGCCAAAGCCTCAGCTCAGATGAATGGGGGGAAGTGCATTTGCTGGCAGCCAGATCTCAAGGCCCTCAAGACAAAGCAGCTCTAAAGGAATGGCTAGCATCAAAGGGTCTGATCTGAATAACGAGACACTCCTTCCCGAGGAAAGTCTTGCACTGAGATGGGCTCAAAGGCTTCACCTTTCCTACCCAATTGACATTAGGACGGTCATAAATAGTTTCGCTATTGTCATTGAAGAACATCTGCCAATTCTTGCCGACGCAATTTTAGTAAACTCCCCAGTCAAATCTTCAAAGCCCATCGTATTTTTGGCTGCTGCTTTAGACGAAAGAAGAAAATCATTCACGCTGGCGCATGAACTGGGCCACATAGTTATCCCCTGGCATATTGGCTCATTTGCCTGCACGCCATTTGATTTAGACGGATCACTTAACCTATCAAAATACGCAACATATATTGAACTGGAACGCGAAGCAAATCGCTTTGCCGTTCAAATTCTTATGCCTAGAAGTTTCTTGGCTACCTTGATCGATGATCTTGGAGACCCTGCTACGGTAGTCGAATTCTTACAAAGATCAAATATATCGAAGGTTGCAGCAAGTATCCGGCTAATCAAACTTCTGCCTCCCGGATACATGTTTGTTCAATTGACCTCTGATCATCAAATCGATAAAGTCTCAAAGAGCCGTGATACCTTTTGGGAATTACCCGAAGTCGGGGAACTCGATTACACATCCCTAGAATCCCGGGGAGTCGGTGTTCATAAATTTGACGGGCTGAATACTTTGGTATGGCTCAATTGGAATTCCGTATCCCATGAACGAGAAACCATCCAAATTGAAGAGACATCGCTTGAGATTTTCGCCCGAATATTAGACGACGTAGGGAATTATGGCAATATCCAGCAACGAGTGGCAGGCGTAGTTGGAGCTGCTAAAAATACTGCTCTGCGAACAGGTGTAGATTTATATACGGTGTTGAGAGAGCGATTCGACAATCGCGATTGGTTCGGAGAAATCATTCATCATGAAGATTTTGACAAATTCCTTCTGACGAAAGCGCGAGAACTTGAGTCCAAGCATTGACATCTTCGTCGATCCAAAAACTTTCATCAATCATGATCACCTTTATTCCGCCGAATCTCAAGGGAGAACTGGCTAAGGCATTAGAGATATGGGAGGAAAAACTTAGCGATCAAGAACTCCCCGATGGCTTATCTTCGCCTTCACAATGGGATTCAGACTCCGAAGAGGACGAAGAGATTAGTGCTGATACAACTGTATCACTAGGATTGCGCTATTGGGACGAGGTAGTGGAACTTACATGTGCTGAATTTATTGATTTAATGCAAGAGTTCAGAAACAGCAAACTGTTGAACTCTGTAGCTTGCATCTCAAAAAATCGCGCGATTTGGAGAATCACTCCTTTAAACGCTATGGCCTATCGTGCAATTGGAACCCAAGAATTTTCATCTGAAACTCCAGAAGAAGCTACGTTACGCGACAAATATTTCAGAGCCAAAGAGAGGGTTCAGGTTATTCATGAGGAAATCTCCGATAGCGAAAACTACAACCAATTATTTCCGCGTCTCCAAGAAGCCGAAGCTGAAGAGAGGCGCCTTAGCGATCTAGTTGGCGACCTGTCAAAAGCGACTTTTAGAACTGAAGTCCAAGTTAACGGACAAACTGTCGAGGCCGGATTAATCACGGGATTCAATGTATTTAGTCTCCACGTAGTTGCGGCCGGACTCGATCACGAATATTTTCCTCCTGTTGGCTCAGAGGAAGCCTTCATCGAAGTTAATTTCCCAGAAAAGTTGACCGAAGACCAGATTGCCCAGTTTGTTCAAGCCTATTTATTTGAACTTTCTGCCACCGTCGGATGTGAGTTTGTAGTTTCTCCACGTCAAGAGATCGAGGATGCAGAAGCTGACGAGTATGAGGGAGGTTTGGTCCGAACGCCTCACCGTTTGCGTCCGTTGGTCACGGGCAAAGGGATTGCCGATCTACTTACGATCTACAACAGAGGGGTTGGAACGGTCGACGATGAACTTAAAATTCTGTGTTTTACCAAAGTCATAGAGTTTGTAGCTCAAACAGCGATTAAACGCCAGTCTACCGAGACAATCCACGGAAAACTCATGAGTTCTCGAGCAATTTCACCTGATGCTCAGTTTATTTCTGAACTTGAACTACTAATAGAACAGCAGAGGGTCTTCAAGAAGGACCGAGAGGCTATTAGGTTAACCATTTCATTATGCTGCCAAGCTACCGAGCTATCACCAACTTCTCCAAAGTTTATAAAGGAACTAAGCTTACCAGACTTGGCTAGCGACGTAAAATTGCAAACTGCCGCTCTAAACAAATTTTCGGATGTGCTATATTCCACAAGAAACTCAATTGCGCATGCAAAATCCAATTATGTTCCAACTGGTGACGAATGCCCTTCCGAGGCACTCCACCAGCTCGCTACTTGTTCGAGACGGGCGGCCGAACAGGCAATCAGATGGTTCGCAAGCATTCCCGATCCTCAGCGGGTTATTTGAGATCACTAGTTCCTCAACGGGTCACAACATGGATGGGGTCGGCCCTCTCGCGTTAACATTACAGAGGGAAAGGCCTGGGACAGGCCTTTAGTTAACATTACAGAGGGACAGGCCGGGACAGGCCGGGACAGGCCGGGACAGGCCGGGACAGGCCGGGACAGGCCGGGACAGGCCGGGACAGGCCTTTAGTCATAGGCCTTTAGTCATAGTGGAACACCCAGATGATGGCCAGTCGTCCACGCATGCCTTCGGGGCGAAGGGGGACATTAAAAGCCGTCAGAGTTAAGAGCTCGATCGCCCGTTCCCGACTGACTGTGTTGATGAGAGTCGCGAAACGCTCCATCATCTGATTGTTGGGCTCGGCTCAAAGCGGTCGTATGACTTCCACTGATCATCAGGCGTCTTTTACGCGACGATCCGGAAGGCGATCGACCTCCACACCCTCCGTCACCTTTCCATCGCCATTTCGATCATGGCGATCAACGTAATCCCGAACCCGGCCACCTCCGGAGCGGCCATGCTCAGACTTTGCCTTGCTCGCGGGACCTTTCTTTTTAGCCGCCTTCTTGTCCGCGTTCGCTTTGTCAGCAGCAGCTTTGTCAGCAGCAGCTTTATCAGCAGCAGCTTTATCAGCAGCAGCTTTATCAGCAGCAGCTTTATCAGCAGCAGCTTTATCGGCAACTGCCCTGTCCGCAGCAGCTTTCTCTGCCCGGACTTTTTGGCGAGCTTCGTCTGCAGCAACTCCTTCAGCGCTATCGTGTTCATTTCCAACGGTCTCCGTTGAATCGAGCACGCCAGCAACCACGCCACCAGCCTTACCGAACAGCTTGCCAGCAATTTTTTCAGTCGCTTTGCCAGTCAACAAGTCCTTGAGGATTTTTGTCTCATCAGCCGACGCAAGTTGAATACTGCAAATGCAGCAAAACGCCAAAATTGGGGAGATTTTCATCGGTTGTGGGGGAAACTATACGCAGAAAATTCGCACCGCTTGAAACATCTGCAAATGTTTTCTTTATGGACATGACAGGGACAGACCTGAATGGCACGGGATTAAAGCCATTTACGTCAAAGCTGGAATTTGCAACCCATTGAATATTAGTGCTCGAATTTCGTCGATTCTGCTTAACTCCGTGCCATTCGGGACAGACCTTTAGTCGTCAGACCTTCAGTCATGGCAGAGGACATACGCCAGTCCCGACTAACAAGCATTGAGGGCTGAAACCCGCCGTTTTGATTCAAAAGAGGAGGTCTCCCGCATTCATGGATTTGCCCTCGATTTCCCGTGGCACCTTCCGGATGATCCGGCCCGCATGAAGATGAAACCCATTGCCGCCGCCATCTCCCTGATTCTCACGCTCGCCTGCAGCGCCGGGGAAATCACCTACAACAACCCGCTGTGGGACGGTTACCTCGCCGACCCCCACGTCTTCAAGGTGGGCGGCACCTACTATGCCGTCGGCACCGGCAAGGCACCGGACGGGAAACAGTTCCCCATCCTGCGCTCGCGGAATTTCACCGACTGGGAGGTGGTCGGCGGGGCAATGGATGCCATCGAAGGCATGAAGGAGTATTGGGCTCCGGAGATCGTCGAGCGGGACGGGAAGTTCTACCTCCACTACGCGGGAGACCGCAAAATGCGGGTCGCGGTATCCGACAAGCCAACCGGACCGTTTAAGGACACGGGGAAATGGACATGACAGAGGGACATGACATAGGGACAGGCCTGAATGGCGCGGCGATAAGCACAACCGACTATATTCGAGCACTAACTTTCAAAGGGTTACAAATTCCGGCTTTGACGAAAATCGCCTTAGTCCCGTGCCATTCGGGACAGGCCTTTAGTCATGGGCCTTTAGTCATGAAAAATTATGAGCAAACATGGAAAATCTAGGATTGCCCCCGCTCACACCCTCCGTTTCAACAAGTAAAGTTTCACCACCACCAAAATTGAACCATCACCGCAGTAATTATGAAAACCATCGATTTCTGCAAACGCTACAAAATTAAGGGTCCGGCTCTGGAAATGCACTTCAGGTATGACACCATAATCGAAGTTTGGGAAAATCTCAGCAGCGCATCATGGCTTATAGGAATTCTAAACTACTTAAATCCACGCGATGACTTAAAAATCCCTAGAATAATATTAGTTTTAGCTGAAATTTGCCTTCCGAACACGCATGAGTCTGATGTCGTTTCTAAAAATCTAATTCAAGCAGCCAAAAACCGGTTTCTTAATCCATGTAATGCAACGGTGAAGCATGCACAAGAATTATCTAATAAAATGTCTAATTATAGTGACAATTTTATCCATTATGGATATCAATATTATCATTTTAATTTCCCCATAGATATCCCAGAGCATAATAGTATTGTTGCTGCTCGATATAGCGACGTAGCAGTCGCTAAACGTGTCATTATAGACAGTGAAATTGCTTACAATATAGCTTCAAATAGAAATTATAGAGCTGAAAAATCAGCAATCCTCGCCCGGATGATAGTAGGCTACGCAGCCAGAGCAAGTCCTAGTAATTACGGAATACCAGGCGATCAATTCCTTGATCCGGCCAAATACATACTTGCTAGCCTGAAGAGAGACGCCGCGTATAGCCCACCATACAACGAATCATTAATTACTGCAATGGACGCTCTTTTGGATATCGAACACAAACATAATTGGGACCATAAAAGTTTTTTGGAGGATCGAGAATGGAATGACGCAAACACAAAATTTGATCAAATTAAAAGTAAAATATATGATGATTCTGAGTCGGGCTTAGAACAGCAGTTATGCGACATGATCCGCAGTATGTTTCCAAATCCTTTTAATTCAATGCAGAAGCAAAACAGCTGGCTGAAGAATCTTTTCCAGAAAAATCAAAAATCTTGACAGAGGGACATGAATGGTGCGCCGGTCCCAAATAACAGACATTGGCATGCTTTCGCCCCGCGGTCATTTTCCGCGACGGGAAATACCGGATGTTCTACTCAGGTGGAAACTGGCAAACGCCGGGATACGGCGTCGGCTGCGCGGTTTCGGAAACCGTCACCGGCACTTACCTCGACAGTCAAAGCAAGGACAAGGCCAGCGTGATCCACACCCTTCCCGGGGAACTCATCGGCCCCGGCCACAACTCGGTCATCCTCGGACCCGACGGGAAAACGTGGTTCAACGTCTATCACTCGTGGAACGACGACCGCAGCAAACGCCAGATGTGCATGGACTCCATCGTCTGGAAAAACAGCGCACCCGTCACCCAGAACCCCGGTCGCGGCTGGAAAACGGTGGTTTTGCCCGCGGCGGCAGAGTGATTATGCGGCAGGGCCGCCCCGCCGCGGCTGCCCACATGCCTTCGGGGCTTCGTTCTTCACCATGACCGGGAATGGGGCGCGGTCGGTCAGTCGAGCGCATCCAGTCAGCCGGGCCCGACCGTACTCACTGAATCGGCAAACGGACGAAAAGATCTGATTGTGGTTTTTATGAAATCGACCGCGGCGCGGGCGCCACTTTCAGTATCTTTCGCGTCCGGGGTGGTAGGGGTCCCACAGCCTGTTCACATCTCTCGTGCGATGGCTTCTGTCACGGCCACGGCGACCTTTCGATCCAAACGTTCATACAGACGGCTGAATCTGGATATCAGCGGGTGGGAAGATTCCGACTCCAGCAGTTTCCTGACTTCCTCACCGCGGCCTGCGGTATGGCGCACCAATTCCTCATCGGTCAGCCGATCAGCGCACCATTTAACGGCGAACCACGGCTCGACCTCGGTGCATTCCTGGAACAGGGCATCGTCCAAGAGATCTTCCGCGTATTTCAGGGCTGCGTGCGGGGCGGCCCGGGCGAATTTAGCCAACTGTGTGGGATCCAATCGGCCGGCTCCGAACTGCAGTGCCGCGGCAGGCGAGTTTTCGCCGCAGATAGCAATCTGCGCGTTCGTGAGATTCAAGCGGGTGTTCCCCCAACAGAACTCCTGCAGGAAGAGCTCTGGTTCCTTCTCACAGCAGAAATCAAGCTGCTCTGGGCTGAGGAGTTTGCTGTGCGTGATTGCGCCGGACGGTTGTGATCGGCAGCAAAAGTCGAACTGCTCTGCCGACAGCATTTCTCTCACGTTGTTAAAGTACAATGCAGTTCCGGGTTCTTTACGGATGCAGTAATCGAACTGCACCGGATTGAGCTGATTGACATGTTCCGAAAGCACCCATCCCGGTTGCTCCTCCACTAGCTTATTCAGTTGAGCAGCGTTCATTACTTTTCACGTTCGAGTGTCGGGCCGCATCAGAGTATTGGTCGTGTTCTAGCCACGCCCTCTGGATTCTGAGCGGTACCCGACGGGCACCTTGATTCTCAGGCTGGTAGCCAAACAAGAAGCTATACATCCGATGCTGACTTCCAACGCTTTATTACCGAATCCTCGATATTCGCAGGGATACCACAAAATCTCCAGTCCTACGACCGCCACCAAGGCGACCAATCCATGTCAGCGGGCACTTGCAAGCGGAGACGTGATCACTTGGGCGATGGATCGATATTCACATTCATGACAGGCGCTTCTTGTTTTCAGGGGCACCGGGCGCTTGTGGTGGTGATTGTGGTTGACGCCACCGCTTTTTCGGAAGACGCGGTCATGAAAGAGATCGGGGCCAAGACTTTTGGGATCTCTCCCCAATCCCTCTTGCTCCGCGCCGGCAGATCAAGGCCTGCGATTTCCCTTCGATCTTCGGCAACCGCAGGCCCTGAACTGCCACAGGCCCCTGCCAAGATTTCATGCCGCTCCGGTCCGACCAATCCTGCGTCGCTTCGCGTCCTTGGATTCGTCGGACCGAAACGGGGGATTTCCGATGACGAACCAATCTGGACGAACCGGTTTGTTTCAGGGACCAGTCCCTCACCTTGCTCAAGGGAAAGAATCGCCGGGCCTCGCTGCTCTCCGGGCCGTCTATTTTTCCCCTGACAAGGTACACCCAGGTCGACGCTCGCCGCTCAGCAGGTTTTCATGCTTTTTTGGCATGATCCTGGACCAAAGAAGAGAAGAACTCAGAGGAAGGAAAGGCACGATGGCCGGAGGAAAGTGGGGCGGACGCTTTCTCTTTGACTCTGCTAATTGAGGCGGAGCCGGTCCGGGCAGGAAGAAGAAGTGAAATCTCGGCTCGGTGGCACTTGCGCTCCACCAGCTTTGATTTGGTCCGAGTGCAGTCGGAAACACTCCGCGACCATCAACCCTCCATCAACACACCCGCATCCCCATGAACCATCACTTCAAATCCCTCGACTCCACCACTGCGCGACTCGTCCTCCAGTTCACCGAACCTTACTTCCCTTGGAAAAGACCCACCATCGTCCGACTCCACTTCAACGCCAAGGGGATTGCTATACCGAGCATTGGGGCCGTTCTCGGGCGTGACCCGGGCGAGCATTCCGCCATGATTCTCGACGTCCGCCAGCGGGATCTGGTGATCGTCTACTCCAAGATCCGCAAGGGCGTCGGTCATTGCACCTTCCGCTTCTATCGTGTCACCGACGATTGGGATCTTGCCCTGATTGAACCTGACCGCGGCCGCCTCAGAACTGATGGATATGATCATCTGATCGAGGTGACGGACCTCCATCAGGAGCGCCAAGTCGACTCTTGCTTCGAGACGTTACGAGATTTCCTCGCGGAATCCCATCCGGAATGGCTACAGGAAATTCTCGAAAGGCAAGTGGCTCATTGGCGGGCTCACAAACACGAGCAATTCCTCCGCTTGGCTCCATCGCGGGCGACCGCCGCCGAATTCGCCGCCTGCTTTTCCAAATATCCGCTTCTAGCGCTGGCCAATTTCAAGTCCCGGCTTTCGAAAAGGCAGATTCGATCCTGTGTGCGGCGAAGCCTGCGGGGTGGCGTGATGTACGCATTTGATGAGTTGTCGACGGCGCAAGTCGTCAAAGCCGAGCGCGAGTGTCCCGGAGAGATGATCCGGCATGCGGCGGACAGGTTGCCCGACGCCGCTCTCCGTCGGTGTTCAAAGATGGCCCCCTACACAGCCTTCGAATGCCGCCTCTCGATGCCACCTGCGAGACAGGCGACCGTGCTCTCGGTGGCTTATCCCTACTACACCCTGCTTTATCAGGGGATTTCTGAGACCGCCTTGGCGGAGGAAATCATAGATTCGGTCACCCATCATCCCGAGGAGTGGCTGCATTATCACGGTCATGACTTTGGCACGCTTTTCCTCGCCCTTCGGCATCACCTGGGACTCACGATTGCTCCCTCCAGGCTGCTCGAAATGCTCCATCGCATGGCCGAAGAACATCGCCCCCTGCTGGACCGCTACCTCGCCAGCCGAATGTAATGACCTACCTTTGGTAGATATTTTCTCGGTTTCTTCCGGGGTGAGGTCGATCCGGCCCGAAAAGGGAGAAGCAAACCGGAATTTGAAGATCCTGGCCGGGAAGTCTTTATTTCCGCCCACTCCCGGCAGAAGAGTATTGAATGTTGCCAGCCTACTTTATGGACGCAGGTCGGGGAATGCAACCGATCGTGCGACGGAATGCGGGAGCAATCTGGTCAGTCCATTCTCGCGTCGGATTTCAATTTCAAGGTGGTGCGACGACGTCCTTCGGCATTGGCAATTTTCTGAAGCGCCTCCTGCCTTTTAAAGAATGCTTCCACGCTTCCGATATGATAGACTCTACAACCCTGTTTTGCAGACTTGCGCTTTGTTGAGATTGATCTAATCTCACCGTCTAGGCGGAGGCTGCGGAGGATTTGCCTCGTGAGACCATAGACGCGGATTATTATTTTCTCGCGGGACCATTCCGGTTCGAGTTCATTTTGCATGGACTCACGCTATCAAACGGCGATGCAAAAAAGGTTAGGGCAAGATTGATTGCCTCCGCCGCCGATTTGACTGCTTCTGCCGCTCTGATTTCCGATTGCGCGGCTCTTTTAAGCGGCTGCAAGGCTGTTAGCGGTGGCCCGGAGGGCTCAGAATCGAGCTGTGAAGTCAAGCTCGATTTGAAAAATCTTAGCTGGTGTGTGAAAAGCGCTCGCAATCTCTCAAATTTGATCTTCTTCTCCCCCAGTAGATGACAAAGTTCCTGCTCAGGCTAATCCGGCTTTACTTGGTGGGCAGGAATCAGGCTGTAGCTATGCCGGCTGCTGATAGCCTTCGTCCGCAGCGAAGGGTGTACGGCGTCAGTGTTCTGGTCAGTGTCCGTCTGTCTTGGATTTCGACTTGGGTTTGGATTTGGCTTTGGATTTCAGGGCGTCTGAGCGACGGGCTTGGATGATTGATATTTTCTCGCGGTACTCCTGTCTTTCGAAAAATTTAACCACGCTCGCGACGTCAATCAATCTACTACCTTGTTTTGCGCCGTTGCGCTTTGTCGAAATTGATGTGATCTCATCGTCAGCAGCGAGGCTGCGAAGAACTTGCCGAGGGAGGCCATAAACAATCACGATATCTTCTTCGCGGGCCCATTTCCGCTGGAGTAATTTTTGCATGGGGCTACCGTATCAATCGGCATCTCCAAAAATATTAGGGCAGGATTACTAGCTCTGGCCGCTGACTTGATGGCTTCTTCCGCTACTTTTTCCGGTTGAGCCGCCGCGCTTTTCGGTTGCGCCGCTGAGATAGGTGGTTAGAAGCCCTTAAATTTCACTAACAGAGTCAAGTGCTAATTTCGACACGCCCTCAACGCCTTCCTACAGGCCAGCTTTTATCGACTTTTTGGTCCTGGACGGCGTTCCCCACAAAGCATCCCACTTCTTGAACTGTTCCACGACAATTTCAGCCGTGACCACCACTCCCTGCTTATACTGCTCAGTCTTCTCCCGAACCGCCCTATCCACCATCTCACTGCTGAGGGAGGCACCTTGGGAGACCTGGTCGCCTTCCCGCCACCTCATGAACTTTTCAAACCGAGCTTCGCGTCGATAAGCCGCATCCATTCCCGGCATCAGGTAGCGAAGCATCGTGTCAAAAGACGGAAAATTCTCGAAATGCGGGGGAGGTAGGGGCGGGTGTAATAATTTTACGGCCGCATCCCAAATTTGTTGAATTTCTTCAACCCGTTCCTGTGCCGAGCCACTTGGCAGCCCTGCCGCCAGTCGGGTCAGTTCAAATGTCGTCAGCTCCATCGGAGCAGTCATTAGGACAGGTTTGGAAGTTTTGCAATTGCATTGTCGAGCGCTGAATCATTGGCGTGGCTGTAAATCTGATGACTCTCACGCGTGCTGTGACCGGTCAGGGCCATGCGATCCTCCTCGGAAACGCCGGCGTTGCGAAGCCAACTTGTAAAGGTGTGTCGTAAACTGTGAAAACCCCGTTCGTAGGTCACGCGGCCCTTGGACTTTTCGCCCTCCACAGGCAAATGGGAGGCCTTGCCGCGGTCCACCTTGGCCGCGAGCATGATTTTATTGAAAACCTTTGACAGGGCCGCCGTGTATTTCTCGCCATTAGCTTTTGAAAGCGCTGTGAACACATAAGGCTGGTCGCATTGAGGCCTCACGCTTATGAGGAATTTGAGCAAGTCAGACTGGATCGGAATTCGGATTGTCCGCTTTTTCTTCTGGGTCTTTCGTGGCATCAACACGATGCGCTTGTCGTCAAGGTCAACTGTTTCCCACTTGAGTCGGGCAGCGTCGCCCAGGCGCAAGCCTGTGAAGGCCGCTACCAAGATCAGTCCGGACCATTGCCCGTTTGGGGATGCCTTGATGAGCGAGCCAATCTCGGCGAGCGTAAAGGGCTTTCGCTCCATGCTGTCGCTCGTGTCAAGGGGCTCCAGCGCAGTGCAAGGGTTGAAAGATATCAGCCCCTCCTGAATCGCTGCACGGTAGACCGCTCCGATGTCCTTCATGTAATTTTGGACAGTCCTTCCAATTCTGCCGTCGTCCTGTAACGACTCTCGCCACCGTCGGGCATCCTGCGGCGTCACGCTTCCCAATGGTTTCTTCCGCCGTTCGTCCCCAAGAAAAGTCAGAAAGGAGGTCGTGTGCCCTTTATACCGGGCCATCGTCGAATCCGACGTGCCCCGCGCTTTACGGCGAAGCCACTCTGCGATCCAGGTTTCGAGCGTGAAGTCTGTCATGTCCTCGCCCGTCGCAATGGCTAGCAACTGGGCAAGGTATTTGCGGGCAACCGGTGCTGTAAAAGTCTCCCGCTCAATTTCAGCAACGGCTTCCGCAAGAACCGCTTTCGCCCGCTGCGCTCTGTCTGAACCGCCCTGAATGACCGACTGTGCGTTTCGCTCCATTTCAACGGCAAAAGCCATGGCCTTCTTGCCGTTGGTGTGTCCGGTCGATTTCCGAACTTTCTGAAGCTCATTGGTTGTGGCGTGGACAACATAGAATTGGCACTGGTAAATTGCGCTTCCGGAACGTTTGTAAATACTGGCCATTTGAAAGAATGCATACGGTCGGCAGGTGGCTGACAGTGTGCAAAACTGTGACCCATCGATGCTGCTTATACAAGATTATACTGCTTATCAGCGCCATAAACTGCTGATAATCATTGGACTCAAAGGCAAAAGCATGCGTTCGTGGGTTCGAATCCCGCCAGCCCGACCACTCCAAAACCGCCGAAACATTAGTTGTCGTGTAAAACTTTATTTGTTGGTTAGTGAATTTTAAAATTGTACTATTTTGAGGATGTGTACAATC
>Ga0123337_10005000_pt1 | contig 13221 bp, 13 predicted proteins | sample frozenSSSSmetaG_FD_89792 | JGI IMG/M metagenome (GOLD analysis project Ga0123337, IMG submission 89792) | Glacier valley bacterial and archeal communities from Borup Fiord, Nunavut, Canada, to study Microbial Dark Matter (Phase II) -... | ecosystem: Environmental > Aquatic > Freshwater > Ice >...
CTGCTGGTGATTGGCCGCGGGGCGCGCGACCTGCCACCGCGCCGGGCGCCCGCCCGCGCCCCCGCCCCCCCGGGCGCCCACCCACGCCCCACGCCCCCCGCCCCCCCGCGCCCCGCTGCCCGCCGCCGCCCCCGCCCGCCGCCCCCGCCGCGGCCCCCGCCCCGGCCCCCGCCCCGCCTGTGTGTTACGAACGAGGGAAACCCTTGATCTGAAGCCTCCTCCGGGGCCCAGATCAAGGGTTTCCCTCGTTCGGAAGGCGGTGACAGGGCGGAAGGCGGGGGGGCGGTGTGAGGGCGGTGACAGGGCCAACGGTGCTGAGGTAAGCGAGCGCTCAGTACGATCGGGAGAGCGCCGGCTCATCGGCAACCTGTCCGCCTGACCCCCGTTCGACGAGGAGCACCCCATGCCCACCACCCCCCGTACCGCCATCGTGACCGGAGCCGCCCGCGGCATCGGGGCCGCTACGGCGAAGCGCCTGGCTGCCGACGGGCACGCCGTCGGGGTGCTCGACCTGGACGAGGCCGCCTGCACCGAGACCGTCGACGCCATCACCGCCGCGGGCGGCAAGGCTCTCGGGGTGGGTGTCGACGTCAGCAAGGCCGACCAGGTCGAGGCGGCCGTCGCCGCAGTGGCAGCAGATCTGGGCGTCCCCACCATCCTGGTCAACAACGCGGGCATCACCCGCGACAACCTCATCTTCAAGATGACCGAGGAGGACTGGGACTCCGTCATCGGGGTGCACCTGCGTGGGGCCTTCCTCATGACCAGGGCCGTGCAGGTCCACATGACGACCGAGAAGTTCGGCCGCATCGTCAACCTCTCGTCCACCTCGGCGCTGGGCAACCGCGGCCAGGTGAACTACTCCGCCGCCAAGGCCGGTATGCAGGGCTTCACCAAGACCCTGGCGATCGAGCTCGGCAAGTTCGGCGTGACCGCCAACGCGATCGCCCCCGGATTCATCCAGACCGAGATGACCAAGGCCACCGCCGAGCGTCTCGGTGTCGGGTTCGAGGACTTCATCGCGTTCTCCGCCAAGGAGATTCCGGTACAGCGCGTCGGCCAGCCCGACGACATCGCCGCGACGGTCTCCTTCCTCACCAGTGACGAGGCCGGGTTCGTCAGCGGCCAGGTCATCTACGTCGCCGGTGGGCCGAAGGGCTGAGCCGCCGCGGGCCCACGTCGCGAGGACGCCCCCGGCCGATGCTCGCGCCGAGGGTCCTGCCCACACGTCCACGGCGGTGCGGGTGACCGCAGGATGGGGCCGGGCGGCAGGGGCGCCCGGTCGTCAGGGGGCCTGCGCAGGCCGCCGACGTGACGTGGCACAGCCACCACCCCCCACCGAACTAAGCGCTTGCTTAGCGTCTCGGGGCTGCGGCATGCTGTCAGCGTGACGAGCGCCGCGCAGGTCGACGGTCCCGACCCGCCTGTACCCGCTGCTGCCGGTGCGGCGACCGCCCAAACCGTCCCGACGGTCACCCGCCTGCTGGCTGCGGCAGCCGGTGCGTTCTCGGCCAGGGGCTTCCACGCGACGACGACCCGCGACATCGCCTCCCGCGCCGGGCTCTCCCCCGCGGGGGTCTACGTGCACTTCGCCTCCAAGGAGGAGCTGCTGCACGCCCTCAGCCGCGGCGGCCACCTGGAGGCCCTTGCCGTCGTCACCCGCGCGGCCAGCTTCGAGGGCGACGCCACCGACCGCCTGGCTGCCGTCATGCGCTCGTTCTCGACGTGGCACGCCGAGCACCACGAGGTGGCGAGCGTGGTGCAGTACGAGTTTCCCCACCTCACGCCCGCCCACCGCGACGACGTGCTGGCCCTGCGCAAGCAGATCGACGCCACCGTGCGGGGGGTGCTGCAGGAGGGCCTGGACGACGGCACCATGGTCGTTGACGACGTGCGCGACACCACCTTGGCCTTGATGTCCCTGTGCATCGACGTGGCCCGGTGGTACTCCCCCACCATCAGCCGGTCGGCCGCCCAGATCGGCGACACGAACGCCGCCCTGGGGCTGCGACTGGTCTCGGCGCAGCCGCCCTCCGGACCATCGGGTTCTCGGCAAAGCGCAGCCCGCAAGTCTCTCACCTGACACCATCAGGTTGGGGAGCGGGACGGCACACTGGTGCTGTCAACGACAGGGGGAGATCAGTCATGCTGTTCTGGGGTTGGGGCCGCAAGTCCCTGCAACGTCAGGTCTCATCGGACACTGCGGTGGTTCGCAGCTACCGGTACCTGCACCTCATGTTCCTCTTCACGCTCACCTGGGGCTACGAGTACGCCGTCTCGACCCTCACGCCGCAGGGCTGGGCCACTCGCCCGGTTCCCGCTCTCGAGGCCCGCGCGATCCTCGACGGCCAGGACCTCGAGCCCAGCTTCTGGAAGCGCTACAGCCTCGTGCTCGGGCTGGCGGTCGTCTTCGTGCTCGTGGTCGGCAACGCAGTGCTCAACCGAGGCTGAACGCGCCCGCAGACGGGGCGGGCGCTCCACGCACGTCCTCGAGGACTGTGGACCCGGCTGCACCTGCCGGCTTCCGGCCTCAGTCGGGCTGGTCGAGCCCGATCGCCAGCAGCGCCAGGGGTCGTCCGGCCCGTGAACGCAGGTCGAGGCGGGTCAGGGGGTCCTCTCGCGTGAAGCCCGAGACCACCACCGAGCCGCTCTGCATTCCCAGCACGATGGCCGAGAGCTCACGACCGCTCCCACTGCGGGCGAGGACGACCGTCCCGTCGGCGAAACAGATCCGTGCCGTGTGGGTCCCCGGTGCGGGACGGATGGCTCGCACGGGGACCTGCCGGGCGATGAGACCACGCAACCTCATCTCGAGCAGGTCACCGAGCTCGTGGGCGTGGGCGGCCAGCACCGCGTCGAACGCCGCGTTTAGCTCGTCGTCGACGGGGAACGTGCTGGCATCAGGCAACGGGGCGGTTCCTGGGGTCTGCCCCGGCTCCGCGCCGCCCGCTCGACGACGACGCCGGCGGACGACGGCTCGCCTGATGACGAGCGCACCCACGAGGGCGGCTGCGACGACCAAGCCGATGACCATCACCCCAGTGTGACGGCCCGGCGGCTTCCCGTCACGCGCTGATCGGTCACGTCCTGATCGGTGCCTGTGTCAGTCGCGGGTGAGCTTGCGGTGGGTCATCCGGTGGGGACGGGAGGCGTCGGGGCCGAGGCGCTCGACCTTGTTGGCCTCGTAGGACTCGTAGTTGCCCTCGAACCAGTACCACGCCCCCGGGTTCTCCTCCGTGCCCTCCCAGGCGAGGATGTGTGTCGTCACCCGGTCGAGGAACCACCGGTCGTGGCTGATGACCACGGCGCAGCCCGGGAACTCCAGCAGGGCGTTCTCGAGCGATCCGAGGGTCTCGACGTCGAGGTCGTTGGTGGGCTCGTCGAGTAGGAGCAGGTTGCCACCCTGCTTGAGGGTGAGTGCGAGGTTGAGCCGGTTGCGCTCTCCGCCGGACAGCACACCGGTGGGCTTCTGCTGGTCGGGACCCTTGAAGCCGAACTGCGAGACATAGGCGCGCGAGGGGATCTCGACGTGCCCGACCTTGATGTAGTCGAGCCCGTCGGACACGGTCTCCCAGAGGTTCTTCTTGGGGTCGAGCCCCTCCCGACCCTGGTCGACGTACGAGATGGACACCGTCTCGCCGACCTTGACGCTGCCGCTGTCGGCCTCCTCGAGCCCGACGATGGTCTTGAACAGGGTGGTCTTGCCGACGCCGTTGGGCCCGATCACCCCGACGATGCCGTTGCGCGGCAGCGAGAAGGAGAGCCCCTCGATGAGGACCCTGTCCCCAAAGCCCTTCTTGAGGTTCTTGACCTCGATCACTGTCGAGCCCAGCCGAGGGCCCGGTGGGATCTGGAGCTCCTCGAAGTCGAGCTTGCGAGTGCGCTCGGCCTCGTTCGCCATCTCCTCGTACCTTGCCAGACGTGACTTCGACTTCGTCTGGCGACCCTTGGCGTTGGAGCGGACCCACTCGAGCTCGGCTTTCAGCCGCTTCTGCAGCTTCTGGTCCTTCTTGCCCTGCACCTGCAGCCGCTCGGACTTCTTCTCGAGATAGGTCGAGTAGTTGCCCTCGTAGGGGTAGAGACGACCCCGGTCGACCTCGGCGATCCACTGGGCGACGTTGTCGAGGAAGTACCGGTCGTGGGTGACCGCCAGAACCGCGCCGGCGTAGCCCGCGAGGTGCTGCTCCAACCACTGGACCGACTCCGCGTCGAGGTGGTTGGTGGGCTCGTCTAGCAACAGGAGGTCGGGCTTCTGCAGCAGCAGCTTGCACAGGGCAACCCGGCGTCGCTCTCCACCGGAGAGGACGGTGACGTCGGCGTCAGGCGGCGGGCAGCGCAGCGCGTCCATGGCCTGCTCGAGCTGGGTGTCGAGGTCCCACGCGTCGGCGTGGTCGATCTCCTCCTGGAGCGTGCCCATCTCGGCGAGCAGCGCGTCGTAGTCGGCATCGGGCTCACCCATCTCGACCGAGATGTGGTTGTAGCGGTCGAGCTTGGCCTTGATCTCGCCGGCGCCCTCCTCGACGTTGCCGAGGACGGTCTTCTCCTCGTTCAGCGGGGGCTCCTGCAGGAGGATACCGACGCTGGCACCGGGGGCGATGCGGGCCTCACCGTTGGAGGGCTGGTCGAGCCCGGCCATGATCTTGAGGATCGTCGACTTGCCCGCACCGTTGGGACCCACGACACCGATCTTGGCGCCGGGGTAGAACGACATCGTCACGTCGTCGAGGATGACCTTCTCGTTGTGCGCCTTGCGCGCCTTGGTCATGACGTAGATGAACTCGGGCATGGCGCCAAGGCTATCCGCGCGGCCCGACGGCGACCCAATCGACGGGTCGCCGTCGGTCCCCACGATGCCTGCAGGACCGCAGGCCGACGTCAGCCCGATGTCAGCCCGACGTCAGCCGGACGTCAGCCGGCATCAGTGGGCGGTGACGACGTACGGGTCGGTGTCGGCGTCCTCTTCGCGAAGGGCCGAGCCCGGGTCCGTCTGCGCGGCGAGCTCAGTGTCCTCGTGGTCTCCGGCCGGGTCGCCCACCAGCTCGTCGAGGACCTCGACCTCATCGAAGCTGGCCAGGATGTGCGGGTCGGCCAGGCGGTCGTGCGGCTCGAACTGCGGTCGGGAGGCGCGGCTGAAGACGCTGCTGCCGCGAGTGAGGTCGTGGCCCACCCCGTGCGCGTCGAGCTCGACCGAGGTCATGTGCTTGCCGTCGGCCGCAAGGTACTGGTTGACCCGAAGCCGGCCGTACACGACGACGGGGTCACCCCGCTTGAGGCTGTTCATCACGTTGGCGCCGAGGGCGTTGAACCCGATGACGTTGACGAAGTTGGTGCTGCCGTCGACGAACCCGCGCGCCTCGGCGTCCCACCGGCGAGTCGTCGAGGCGACCCGGAAGGAGGCGAAGGGTTTGCCGGTCTTGGTCGACCGGCCCTGCGGGTCGGCGACCACGTTGCCGCAGACGGTCACGAAGCTCTCGTTCATGTCGGGTCAGCTTTCCTGGTGCGAGTCGCCCGCGCCGGGGTGGCGGGGCTGGGTGCCACCCAATCTCGACGCCAGCCGCCTCATCCGGAAGGGACCGCTCCCGCGGCTGTGGACGAGCACCCCACGGCCGCAGGTTGTGGACGACGGCTCGAGGGAGGCTGTCCTCAGGCCCTGATTCCGCGGTCCAGGGCTTCACGGGTCGCGGCGTGGCGCATCAGCACGGCTCTGGTGGGCGCGACCAGCTGCTCCTCGGCGACGGCGCAGATCGCGGTCTCCAGCCGCTCGGCGACGAGCAAGCGACGCCGTACGGCACCGCGGGCGGAGAGCACCCTCGCGAGCGCCGCCAACCCCAGCCCGAGCAGCAGCCCGAGAACGAGCATCGGCACGGCAACGGGCACTCCCCCCACCGGCGCCGACGGCAGCGGCGGCAGACGAAACCACGCGACGACGAAGAGCGCGACGAGCCAGAGTCCACCCACCACGGCCACGACGCCCAGGAGCCACTGAAGCACGCCGGTCACTCGCCACCACAGGGGGTCGGGCGCTCGCAGCGGTGTGCGGGTCACGGCGCGGTCGAGGTGCTCCTCGAGGCGAGTCTGGTCGGGTGACGAGTGCTCGGCGACGGCCCTGGCCCAACGCAGGGGGAGGCCGACGGACGCCCGGTCGGTGAGCTCTCTGGTGGCGAGGCGCACCGCAGACCGGGCGGCGGGTGACGGCGCCGGCAGCGAGGAACGGCCGAGTACGGCGCGCACGTCTCCCCTGTCGACCTCGGGGATGACGAAGGAACCGGGGTCCAGGCGCAACCGAGCGAGGGGGTCCGGGTGCAGGTGTCGGCGCCATCGGGTGAACAGCCATCCGGTGCGTGCCAACGAGTTTCGTTCGAAGTCGGCCTGGACGGCCTCGAGCACGACGGGCACCCCTGCCGCCCGCGACAGGGCCTGGGCCAGGTTGCTGTCCGGGCCCTCGGCGAGCACGACCTCGGTGTCGGCCACCGAGAGGCGCAGGCGGATCGACGTCTCGTCGAGGTCGGTGCCCAGCCGGTGCCGTGAGGCGGACTCGCCCGCGACGGCGTTGGCGAGCCGCTGTCGCAGCTCGGGCACCCCTTGCCCCGTGCTCGCCGAGGTGATGAGCACACTCGAGCTGGGCAGGCCGTCGTGCTGGAGCAGCCGCAGGAGGTCGGCCCGGCAGGCGCTCACCTGCGCCGGCTCGAGACGGTCGACCTGGTTGAGGACGATGACGGTCGCGGCCTCGTGCGCCGAGAGCTGATGGAGGTAGTCGTCGTGGAGCACCGCGTCGGCGTACTTCTGCGGGTCGGTGACCCACACGAAGATGTCGCACAGCTGCAGGACGCGGTCGACCTCGGCCCGGTGGCCGCGCTCGCGCGAGTCCATGTCGGGCAGGTCGAGGAGCACGAGCCCGTCGAGGCTGCCGAGGACGCCGTCGTTGCGGGTCGGGGAGCGCAGGTCGTGGCGACGGTCGATCTCGAGCCACTCGAGCAGCGGATCGGCCGACTTGGGCCCCCACACGGCCGAGGTTGCGGTCGAGGTCGTCGGGCGCCGTACACCGACCTCGGCGAGGTCGGCGCCGGTGACGGCGTTGAAGAGCGACGACTTGCCACTGCCCGTGGCTCCCGCGAGCACCACCACGGTGTGGTCACCGCCGAGGGTGAGGCGTTCCTGCACCCGCTGCACCACGACCCGGGCCTCGTCGACGTCGCCCGGCACGAGCTGCTCGCCCCCGAGCTCGAGCGCCGTCTCGATCGCGCGGGCCCGGTCGAGCAGGGCGGCGCCGGGCGGGCCCGCGACGGTGCGTGACCCCGTGACGAGCGGGCTCACCGCGCCGCCTTCACGGCGTCGGCCGCGGCGGCCAACGCGCGACCCTGGTCCTCGGACACCTCGAGGACCGCGACGGCGTCGGTGAACCGGCGCTCCTCGTCGGCGTACACGGCCTCGACCCGCTGCAGCAGCGTCGTCCTGGCGGTCGCCGACAGCGACCGCACGGCCTGGTCGCCGAAGATCGCCTCGAGCAGCTTCTGCCCGAGCACCGCGGTGCCGCCGGCGATACCGACCTCGGCGCCCGTCGGCAGACCGGCCGTCGAGGCCAGGGTGACCAGCGTGAGGACCGTCCCCACCGCACTGACGCCGTATGCCGTCACACGCGCCCGGGTGCGCCGGTCCTGACCCTCGGTGGCCACCAGCTCGAGCACCGAGGTCTGCCAGTCGTGCACGAGCGAGTCGACCCGCTCCGGGAAACCCACGGACGGGCGTTGGAGGGCCGGGTCGCGCCGCAGCGCCTCGCTGCCTCCGGCGAGCCCCCGCCAGCGGGCGACGGTCGTCGAGACGGCCCCCGAGCCCTCGGCCCGAACGAGCTGGGAGACCCCACTGTGCAGGGCCTCCCCGAGGCCGTCGGCTCGGGTGGTCTCACCCCGCACCGCCGCCATCAGCCGGTCGCGCACGCGCGAGACGGTCGACTCGACCTGCTTGAAGAACTCTCCGGTGCCGACGAACTCCTGCCAGCGCGCCAGCACCTCGCCGCGCAGCAGCCGGCCGTCGCTCATACCGTCGACCACCGTGCGCAGTCCCTCAGCGAAGGCGGTCGCCCCGGCCTGGCGCAGACGGCTGGTCGCCTCCGCTTGCGTCTCGGTGGCCGCAGCCAGCACCTGGACGCGCGAGTCGAGGGAGTCGAGAGCACCCCTCAGGGTCTGGCGCACGACCTCGGAGCGGGCCTGCTGGTCACTCGCGAGGGCCACGAGCCACGAGTGGAGCCGGCCCACCTGGTTTCGGGGCAGCCGGCCCTCGTCGTCGAGATCGCCCTCTGCCACGGCGAAGACGGGGGTGTCGGCGAGGCCCTGCTCGACCAGCATCGCGGTCAGATGGTCGCGGATGTCGCCGACCGAGGTGGGCGGCACCCGGTCGAGCACGACCGCGACCGATGTGCCGCGCTCCTGCGCCTGGCGCAGCAGGTCCCACGGCACGGCATCGGCGTAGCGGGCCGCCGTCGTGACGAAGAGCCACAGGTCGGCTGCTGACAGGAGCTGTCGGGCGAGCAGGCGGTTGTCGCTGACCACCGAGTCGATGTCGGGCGCGTCGAGCAGCGCCAGCCCGGCCGGGAGGGCATCCGAGGCGACGAGCCGCACGGTGCGCGGGCCGTCGACCGCCGCTGCGCCTGCGATGCGGGCCAGGTCGGGAAGCACCCGGTCGTCGGCGAACCAGGAGAGGTCATCGGGGTGGTGCGCCAGCACCGCGGAGCGGGTGGTCGGGCGCAGGACACCGGGGGTCGTCACCGTCGCCCCGACCACCGAGTTGACCAGGGTGGACTTGCCGGCACCGGTGGACCCGCCGACGACGGCCAGCAGAGGCGCGTCGAGGGAGCCGAGCCGGGGCAGCACGTAGTCGTCGAGCTGGTGCAGCAGCTCACCGCGCACCACGGTCGCCGGGGCCGCCTCGGGGACGTCGACCGGGAACCGGGCCGCGGCGACCCGGTCACGCAAAACCCGCGCAGCACTGAGCAGCGCTTCGCCGTCGCGGGTCTCGGCCGGTGTGACCATCACCCCCAGATCCTCCCAAATCATCAAGGCTGGACTCGACCGACGCACCGTACGGAGCCGTCCGACCTGGTGTGGTGCCCACTGCCATGGTTGACCACTGCGATGGTGCCACCTGCGTGGCTCCGACGCCGCATCGTTGCGCCTCCTTGGAGGTGAGGGGCCTCATGCGACACGATGAGACCGTTCGGCCATCCCCAGCCGCAGGGACGGGCGGGCCCTACGCTGCGGTCGTCGCGGCCAGGAACCCACCAGCGCACCGACGTGGCTCGGTCGACCACACGCCCTCGTAGCACAACGGATAGTGCAGCGGCCTTCTAATCCGCAGGTTGCAGGTTCGAGTCCTGCCGAGGGCACCTTGCTCCCGTACGACGCCCCGCTGCGCAACTCGAGCGGCCCCGAGAGGTCGCAGACGGGCGGGTGGGTGGGTCAGGCGGCGCGATAGGCGCCGCTCGAGAGGAAGCCGGCACGGTGGGCCACCACGGCGTCGAGCAGCTGGCGCTCCCGGGCTGCGGCCTGGGGTTCGGCGGCTCCCCGAGCCATCCGGGCGCGCAGCAGGGCCAGGTCGGAGGCGCTGTCCTGGAAGGCGCGCATCGAGGCGAGCGACGTCCGCCCGCCATGGTGGCGGGCCCAGCCGCGGGCCTCGCGGCGGGCGCTCAGGGAACCCAGCATCGCGACCTCCGGGTGGGTGAGCCACCCGGCATCGGCGTACAGGCTGAGGTAGAGCCGGATCTGGCGGGCCTCCCGACGTCGCGCCCAGACGAGGGTCGCGACGTACCCGGCGAAGATCGGCACCTGCACCAGGACGTATACGCGTAGGAGCGAGCCCAGCGAGGCGCTGAGGTTCCAGAAGCCGTGCAGGAGCATCGCCACCACGTAGCCCGACACCCCGGCCGCCACCCTGGCGCCCCGCGTGCGGACCAGCGACACGGCGACGCCGAGCCCAATGCCGGTCATCGAGGTGAACAGCGGGTGGGCGAAGGGACCCATGACGCACCGCAGGAAGAAGAGGTAGCCCAGACCCTCACCGCCGTAGTCGGTGTAGATCCGGCCGAGGTAGAGGATGTTCTCGGTGAAGGCGAACCCTGCCCCGATGAGCCCCGCGTAGACGATGCCGTCGACGATGCCGTCGAAGTGGTGGCGCCGCAGCAGCACGATGAGCAGGATCCCGAGGCCCTTCAGGCCCTCCTCCACGACGGGGGCGCTGACCACCGCACCCAGCAGGTCGGCCTGGTCCGGGTCCTGCCCGACGAGCAGCAGCACGAGGGTGAACCCGGTGTTGAGCAGGAGCGCCCCGGCTGCTGCGCACAGCGCACCCCAGAGGAAGCCGAAGACGAGGTAGCGGGTGGGCTCGGCTTCGTAGCGGTCGATCCAGAGGTAGGTCGGGACCACGACGAGCAGGGGCAGGGCGGCGAAGAGGGCCGCGAGCACCGTGGTCCGCAGGCCGAGGCTCGCGCCGAGCTCTGAGCTCAACACCAGACCGGCGATCAGGAACGCCACGACGACCAGTCCGTAGGTCAGCACGCGACGCTGGCTCGGGCGGGACGTGACGTTGGCGGCGCTGTTCCAGACCTGATCCCCTGTGGACATGGCCGGAACGATAGTCGACGACACCCTCTAGGGTGGACGAGTGACCCAGTCCCCAGACCGAGCCACCACCGACCGCATCGTGTGGATCGACTGTGAGATGACCGGTCTCTCGCTCGAGCACGACGCACTGGTCGAGGTGGCAGCCCTCGTGACCGACTTCGAGCTCAACCAGCTCGGCGACGGCGTCGACGTCGTCATCACCCCGCCGCCGGAGGCGCTCGCCCAGATGGACGACTTCGTGCGAGACATGCACACGGGCTCGGGTCTGCTCGACGAGCTCGCCGGGGGGACGACGACGGAGGACGCCCAGCAGCAGGTGATGGACTACATCACCGCGTGGGTCCCCGAGGCGCGCAAGGCCCCGCTGGCGGGTAACACCGTCGGCACGGACCGCGGCTTCCTGGCTCGCGACCTGCCCGTGCTCGAGAGTCACCTGCACTACCGCATCATCGACGTCAGCTCGATCAAGGAGCTATCCCGACGGTGGTATCCCCGGGCCTATTTCAGTGCTCCCAAGAAATCGGGCGGGCACCGGGCCCTCGCCGACATCCGCGAGTCGATCGCCGAGCTGCGCTACTACCGCGCGGCCGTTTTCGTTCCTCAGCCGGGGCCCGACTCCGCTACCGCCAGGGCACTGGCCGCTCAGCACCTCGTGCAGCACGACCGGCCCACGACCGGCCACTGAAGCACCGTGACCGGCGGCTCCTGACGCTTCTCAGAGCTTCCTGACCCCCTCACCGACGCGCTCGCTGAGGCCGGAGAGCTCGCCGAGCGGGCGGTCGCCGACCTCGACCTGGCCGCGTCCCGGTTTCGCGCCGACTCCGAGGTGCGCCGGATCGCCGCGTCAGCTCCCGCCCGCGGCGCCAGCACGGTGACCCTCGCGGTATCACCCCTGCTGGTCTCCTGTCTGGCTGCAGCCCTGCACGCCGCCCGGATCACCGACGGCCTGGTGGACCCCACCGTGGGCGCCGCGCTCGTCGCCACCGGGTACGACGACGACCTTGACGTCGTACGACGTCGCACGGCCGCGCCCACGGTCGCCGGTGCGGCCGGTGCGGCCGGTGCGGCCGGTGCGGCCGAGGAAGACACCAGGGTCGTCTCGACCCGCCCGACCCGCCACGCCGCAGACCTGCCGCAGGTCGTCATCGCACCGCCTGCAGGACAGGTGCACGCCACGCGTGGGTCGACGTGGCGAGACGTCGTGCTCGACAAGGTGGCCGGTCTGGTCACGGTGCCGGCCGGCACCCTCATCGACCTCGGTGCCACGGCCAAGGCGCACGCCGCCGACCTGCTGGCGGCCGTGCTCGCCGAGCGGTTGCCGGGTGGTTTCCTGGTCAACCTCGGCGGAGACATCGCCGTCGCCGGCGAGCTGCCGGAGGGGGCTGGGAGGTCGGGGTGCAGGATGCAGAGGGAGGCGTGCGGCAGGCCGTCGTGACCACGGGCCAGGGGCTGGCCACCTCGTCGACTCGGCTGCGCACCTGGGAGGTCGAGGGTGTCGAGCGCCACCATGTCGTCGACCCGCGCACCGGCGCCACAGCGCCGACCACCTGGGCCCAGATGGCCTGCGCCGCCACGTCGTGCCTGGAGGCCAACGCCGCCAGCACCGCCGCCATCGTGCTCGGCGAGACGGCGCCGGCCTGGCTGGAGGCGCGCGGCATACCGACTCGTCTCGACGGGCTCGAGGGCAGCCTGGTGACGACCACCGACTGGCCGGACGTCGACACGCAGGCGGCCGGAGGGCCCAGCTGCGTCGAGCCCCTGTCTTCCTCGCGGAAGACCAGGGGCTCAACGGGTGGGGGTGAGTGACGGGACTTGAACCCGCGACCACCGCGACCACAACGCGGTGCTCTACCAGCTGAGCTACACCCACCATGGGGCTCCTCGGACGTGGCCCTTGCAGCGACAAGAATCGTACCTGCTCTCGAGGGGTGCTCGTGACCATATGACGCAGAAGGCCCTGCGGGTCCGGCCGGCCGGACCTCCCGCGGCGCCCGAGTGAGAGGCAGTCAGGTGGCAGGCACACCATGGCTGACGGTCGTGGGTGACAATGACCGCATGTACCTGGGCAAGGAGCGGCGCGACCGCACCGTCGCGCTCGTGCTGGCGGCTGCCCTGGTCGGGGTCGCTGTCCTCGGGCTGGTCGTCACCATCTCCTCGAACGGGTCCGCGACGGCGGGGACCGAGGGCTCTCCGTACGGCGCCGCCCCCTCCCAAGCTCCCATCGCGTCCCGGGCCACGCAGGCGCCGGCACCCCCGCTCGGTCAGGTGGTGCACCAGCACGGCGACCAGCCCCCGATCGACCCGGCCGGCGTGGTCATCGGCCACCCGTGGCGTCTCGTCGGGACCCTCATCGGAGTGCTCCTGCTCTTCGGCTGCGGCATCCTCATCGCCCACGAACAGCGCAGGAGAGCCGAGGGAGGCGGGCCGAGCGACGGCCCGGGCGAATGGATTTCGTGACCGTCGACGTGCTGGTGTAACGTCGACCCTCATTGCGCCGCTAGCTCAATGGCAGAGCAAGTGACTCTTAATCACTGGGTTCGGGGTTCGAATCCCTGGCGGCGCACCACTAACGAACGGCGGTCCCCAGGGGGCCGCCGTTCGTCGTTCC
>Ga0123337_10005002_pt1 | contig 13216 bp, 10 predicted proteins | sample frozenSSSSmetaG_FD_89792 | JGI IMG/M metagenome (GOLD analysis project Ga0123337, IMG submission 89792) | Glacier valley bacterial and archeal communities from Borup Fiord, Nunavut, Canada, to study Microbial Dark Matter (Phase II) -... | ecosystem: Environmental > Aquatic > Freshwater > Ice >...
CAGGGCGCGCTGGATCGAGGCGATCGAGGCGGGCGCCACATTGCCGACCTCGCGGCCGATACGGGCGGCGTTCTCGGCGACATAGGTCAGCATGGAGCGCAGGTCGTCGAGGTCCAGCAGCAGCAGGCCCTCCTTGTCGGCGACGTGGAAGGCGACGGTCAGGACGCCTTCCTGCACGTCATTGAGGTCCAGCATCCGCGCCATCAGCAGCGGCCCGATCTCCGATACGGTCGCCCGGACCGGGTGGCCCTTCTGCCCGTACAGATCCCAGAACACCGTCGGCGCGGCCTTCGGCGCCAGGGTCAGGTTCATCCCGGCGGCGCGGGCCAGCAGCTTCTCATTGGGGGTTCCGACCTGGCTGATGCCCGAAAGGTCTCCCTTCACGTCGGCGCAGAAGACCGGGACGCCCATCTCGGAGAAGCCCTGGGCCATGATCTGCAGGGTGACGGTCTTGCCGGTGCCGGTCGCACCCGCGATCACCCCGTGCCGGTTGGCTCGATTCCACAGCAGGATCTCGCGCTGGGGCGTCTCCCCATCGGCGGACTGGCCCAGGAACAGGCCGGGGTTGGCGGCGGCGTCGGTCATGCAAATCTCCTTGTCCGATGCTTAGCCGTGGCCGGCTCGCGCGCCAATCGGCGATTGACCGGCGCCGCGACGCCCCCGAAAAGACCAGTCATGAAACCACCGATCGCCGTTCCGACATCGACTGTGGCCCGCAACGCCCTGGTGACCCTGGCCGTGGTGGCTGGGGGAGCGGCGCTTTACTGGCTGCGGGACATCCTGACGCCGCTGGCGATGGCGATCTTCCTGTTGATCATGATCGACGGGGTGAAGCGGTTCATCGAGGACCGGACTCGTCTGCCTCGTCACCTGGCCGGGACGGCGGCCCTGGCTGTCGTGGTCCTGGCTTTCCTGGCCTCCATCGCCTTCATCGTGAACGGGGCGGCCGGGTTCTTCACCGACGCCTCGGGGGTGTCCAGCGGCATCGGGCCCCGGATCGACGCCATCATCGCCGACGGCGGGCGGCTGTTCGGCATGGCGACGCCCCCGACGGCCCATGAGTTGTTCGCCGGGCTGGATATCCGCGGCTACCTGACCACCCTGGCCTTCCAGGTGCAGGGGGTTGTCTCCGGCGCCTTCTTCGTCATGGTCTATCTGGCCTTCCTGCTGGCGGCCCAGACGGGCTTCCGGCGCAAGCTGGTCAATCTGTTCCCCAACCGGGAGGCGCGCCAGGAGGCCAGCGAGGTTTTCGAGCGCGTGCGCAGCGGGGTCGAGGGCTATCTGTGGGTCCAGACCGTGACCGGGGGCATCATCTGCGTTGCCGCCTGGATCCTGATGCGTCTGGTGGGCCTGCAGAACGCCGAGTTCTGGACCTTCGTCATCTTCGTGGTCGGCTTCATTCCGGTGCTGGGCGGAGCGATCGCCGGCCTCGCGCCGCCTCTGTTCGCCCTGGTCCAGTTCCCGACCTACTGGCCGGCCCTGATCCTGCTGGTGGGGCTGCAGCTGATCCTGTTCGTGGTCGGCAACGCGATCCAGCCGCGCATGCAGGGCGAAAACCAGAACATCGACCCGGTCGCGGTTCTTCTGGCCCTGGCCCTGTGGGGCAAGATGTGGGGCGTGGTCGGCATGTTCCTGTCGACCCCGCTTGCGGTTATGGCCATGGCGATCCTCGCCGAGTTCAAGGGATCGATGTGGATCGCGATCCTGCTGTCGGGGAACGGCAGGCCCTTTGCCGATGAGGCGGAGGAAGAGCGGACGCACAAGCCGCCGGCCCGTCGTCCGGCCCGCGTCAAACCGCCGCGCGCCGGAGCCGCAGAACCCTGAAACCCGACCCCTTGCGGCCCGGTTCTGTCGATCCCATCTGCCATCCAGACGTCGCGGCCCCCTCCCCTCCCCAAGGCCGCGGCGGCATCGACCGGCGCCCGTTCCCCCCTCCAGCGCCGGTCCAAGAGAGGCCGTCGGACGCCCGTCCGACGGCCTTTTTCTTTGCTCGCATGTGCGAAAGGGCGGTTTCACCCGCGCATGAGTGAACATTGATAAGATTCGGCCCGATAGGTCGTTCAACGGGGTTTGTCGTTTCCGGCCTTCCCGAGCGAAGCGGTCCGGCCTATCCAACGGATCAGGGACGGGATGCGTCGCGGTCGAGCGATGGTCTCCGGTCCAGACCCTGGCGGCCCTGCCGCGCCTTTCGAGACCCTGCCCATGTCCGGCGACCTCCGCACCTCCTCCCAGCCCTCCAGCCCGGAGGCGCTGCAACGGGCCTTCGCGGAGGCATTGGGAGGCGGAGGGACCCTGGACGGGCTGGAGCAGTCCTTCGTCACCCAGGCCTGGGAAGACTACGCCGAGGACGAGACGCCGGAGCTGGCGGGAGAAGATGTCGGCGCCGTTCTGGCCGACGCCTGGCGCTGGGCTGAACGCAGGACGCCGGGCGAATCCCGGGTCCTGGTCCAGCCCTTGTCCGCCGCCGGGGGCCGCGCGACCCCCTATGACGTCCTTCGCATCGTCCAGGACGACAGACCCTTCCTGGTCGACAGCGTCATGGGCGAACTGGCCGACACCGGCGTCTCGGTTCGGGCGCTGTTCCACCCGGTCCTGAATCTGGCCCGCCAGGCCGACGGCACGCGCAAGGCCGCCGCCGACGCCCGTGAATCCCTGATCGTCCTTGTCATCGATCCCCTGCCGCCCGAACGCCGCAAGGCGCTCAAGGCCGGCGTCGAACAGACCCTGGCCGACGTGCACACGGCCGTCGCCGACTACCCGGCCATGAACGAACTGATGGCGCGCTCGATCGCCCATCTGGAAGCCTGCCCCGGCGGCATCGACCCGGAGATCGTGGCCGAGAACCTGGAGTTCCTGCGCTCGCTCAATGACGACGCCTTCGTCTTCCTGGGCGCCCGCGACTACGACTATCCGCGCACCTCGGACGGCGGCTATGCGGCCGAGGCCCCGCTGGACCAGTCCGCCGCCGGCGTCGGCGTCCTGCGCGATCCCGAGCGGACGGTTCTGAGGCGCACCTCGGAGCCCGCCGTCCTGACCGCCCAGATGAAGCGCCAGATCGACCTGTCGGACCCGGTCACCGTGGCCAAGGCCAATCTGCGCAGCCGCGTCCATCGCCGGGCCTATATGGATTACGTCGGGGTCAAACGGTACGGCGACGACGGCCGCCCCTCGGGCGAGACCCGTTTCGTCGGCCTGTTCACCGCCGAGGCCTATGACCGGCCGCCGTCACAGGTGCCGCTGATCCGCAGGAAGGTCGGCAAGGTCCTGGACCGCGCCGGAAAGGCGCCCGGCAGTCACAACGAGAAGCGGTTGAAGAACATCCTGGAGAACTATCCCCGGGACGAACTCTTCCAGATCACAGAGGATGAGCTGCTGACCACGGCTCTGGGCATCCTGCACCTGTTCGACCGGCCCCGGATCAAGATCTTCACCCGCAAGGACCCGTTCGACCGGTTCGTTTCCGTCCTCGCCTTCGTGCCGCGCGAGCGTTACGACGCCGGAGTGCGCGAGCGGATCGGCCGCATCCTCGCCCGGGCCTGGGGCGGACGCGTTTCGGCCTGGTATCCGCAGCTGTCGGACGCGCCCCTGGTGCGCATCCACTACATCATCGGCGTGACCCCGGGTGATCACCCGACCCCGGACGCGCGGGCTCTGGACGCCGAGATCATCGAGACCGGCCGCAGCTGGGTCGATCGCTTCGAAGGCGCACTCCGCGCCGCCGAGATCGACGACAGCGAGATCGGCGCCATGAGCGCCCGCTGGGCCGAAGCCTTTGGACCGGGCTACCGGGAGCGCTACGACGCCGCAGAGGCGGTCAATGACCTGCAGGAAATCGATCGCCTGAACGAAACGGGCGACACGACCGTCGGCGAACCTGTCGCCGTGCGCGCCTTCCGCCATGCCGACGACAGCCCGCTGCAATTCCGTTTCAAACTCTATCGTCGCGGCGCGGCGGTGCCCTTGTCCGACGTCCTGCCGGTCCTGGCCGACATGGGCTTGAAGACGCTGGAGGAATTCGGCCACGCCATCCGGCCCGCCGGCCAGACCGGCTCGGCCCAGGAAATCCACGTCCACGAATTCCTGCTGGAGGATCCGCGCGGCGCAGCGCTAGAGTTCGGCGACATCAAGGGCCCGTTCGAAGCGGCCTTCTCGGCCGTCTGGTCCGGCCAGACCGAGAGCGACGGCTTCAACCGTCTGGTGCTCGAACTCGGCGTCGGCTGGCGCGAGGCGGCCCTGATCCGCACCCTGGCCCGTTATCGCCAGCAGACGGGTCTCGATCCCTCCCAGGCGGTGCAGGAAGAGGCGCTGCGCGACTATCCCGCCATCGCCCGCGCCCTTCTGTCCTTCTTCGCCTGCAAGTTCGACCCGGCCAACGGAGGTCCGGCCGATGATCGTGCGTCGGCGTGCGCCGAACTGACGGACAGGATCAACGCCCTGCTGATGGACGTGAAGTCGCTGGACCATGACCGGGCGCTGCGCCGGATGATGGCCCTGGTCGGGGCGATCAAGCGCACCAACTATTACCAGGCGACGCCCAATCAAGAGGGGGGCGAAGGCGGCTTCAAGCCGCACATCTCGATCAAGATCGCCTCGCGCGAACTCGACGACCTGCCCCTGCCCAAACCCTATCGCGAGATCTTCGTCTGGGCGCCGCACATCGAGGGCGTCCACCTGCGCTTCGGCCCGGTCGCGCGCGGGGGCCTGCGCTGGTCCGACCGCCGCGACGATTTCCGCACCGAGGTCCTGGGTCTGGTGAAGGCCCAGCAGGTCAAGAACGCCGTCATCGTGCCGGTCGGCTCCAAGGGCGGTTTCTTCCCGAAATACCTGTCCGGCATCGTGCGCGCCGGCGGCGATCGCGACGCCCAGCAGGCCGAGGCCATCCGCGCCTACAAGACCTTCCTGTCGGGCCTGCTGGATATCACCGACAACATTGCCGCCGACGGCCATGTGACCCGTCCGTCCAATGTCGTCGCCTTCGAGGGGGACGACCCCTATCTGGTGGTGGCCGCCGACAAGGGGACGGCGACCTTCTCCGACATCGCCAACGGGGTCTCGGCCGACTACGGCTTCTGGCTCGACGACGCCTTCGCCTCGGGCGGGTCGGTCGGCTACGACCACAAGGCCATGGGCATCACGGCGCGCGGCGCCTGGGAGGCGGTCAAGCGCCACTTCCGCGAAATCGGCAAGGACATCCAGACCGAGCCCTTCACCGTGGTCGGCGTCGGCGACATGTCGGGCGACGTGTTCGGCAACGGCCTGTTGCTGTCGAAGGCCTCGAAACTGGTCGCCGCCTTCGACCACCGCGACATCTTCATCGACCCGACCCCCGACCCGGCCTCGTCCTGGGTTGAGCGCGACCGGCTGTTCCAGCTGCCGCGTTCGTCCTGGCAGGACTATGACAAGACGCTGATCTCGGCCGGCGGCGGGGTCTTCTCGCGCTCGGCCAAGTCGATCGAACTGACGCCGGAGATCCGCGCCGCCCTCGACATCACCGACGAGGCCCTGGATCCGGTCAGCCTGATCCGCGCCATCCTGAAGGCGCCGACCGAACTGCTCTATCTCGGCGGCATCGGCACCTATGTGAAGTCCGCGCTCGAGACGGACGCCCAGGTCGGGGACAAGGGCACCGACGCCCTGCGGATCAATGCCGACGAACTGAGGGTCAAGGTGGTGGGAGAGGGGGCCAACCTCGGCTTCACCCAGGCGGGGCGGATCGCCTTCGCGGCCGGTGGCGGACGCATCAATACCGACGCCATCGACAACTCCGCCGGGGTCGACACCTCCGACCACGAGGTCAACATCAAGATCCTGATCGGCTCGGCGGTCACCAACGGCGTCCTGCCGCTGGCGGAGCGCGTGCCCCTTCTGGCCTCGATGACCGAAGAGGTCGGGCTCAAGGTCTTGGCCCACAACTACGACCAGACCCTGGCCCTGACCCTGCAGCAGGCTGAGGGGGCCGGCGCGCTCGACACCCAGCAGCGCTTCATGCAGGCGCTGACTGCGCGCGGCAAACTGGACCGCAAGGTCGAGGGGCTTCCGGGTGACGTCCGCATCGGCGAGATGAAGATGGCGGGCCTGGCCCTGACCCGGCCCGAGCTGGCCGTGCTGATGGCCTATTCCAAGCTCGAACTCGCCGACGAGATCGTGGCCTCGAAGGCGCCGGAGGATCCGTTCTTCGAGGAGACCCTGGTCCGCTACTTCCCCGAACCCCTGGCCCGGTTCGAGGAGCAGATGCGCGGCCACCGGCTGCGGCGCGAGATTGTGGCGACGGTTCTCTGCAACGAGATCGTCAACATGACGGGTCCGACCTTCCCTGATCGCTTGCGGGCGGCGGCCGGGTGCGACACGACGGCCCTGGTCATCGCCTTCGAGGCCGCGCGGCGGGTCTTCCGCCTCGACGAGGCCTGGGACGCGGTCAGTGCGCTGGACCTCAAGGTTCCGGCCGAGACCCAGACAGCCCTCTATCTGGAAATCTCCACCGTCCTGCGGCGCCAGACCTTCTGGCTGGCGCGCCGCGCGGGCAAGGCGGGGGCGACGGTCCAGGGACTGATCGAGGCCTATCGCCCGGCGGCCGATGCTCTGCGGGCCGCGGGCGGTGATGTCCTGTCGCGCTTCGAACAGGGGCGTCTGGCCGATCGGCTGAAGACTTTCGCCGGCATGGGGGTGGGCGAAGACCTTGCCCAGACCATCTCCATGCTGCGTCCCCTGGTCGCCACGGCCGACGTCGGTGATCTGGCGAAGGACGCCGGCTGGTCTGAGCCCCGGATGGCGCGCCTCTATCACCAGGTGGGCGCGGCCTTCGACTTCGACCGCCTGCGCGCCGCCGCCGGCGCCGTGCCGTCGGGCGATCATTTCGACCGCCTGGCCGTGCGTCGCCTGATCGAGGATCTGATGGCCGAACAGGTCGCCCTGACCCGCGCGGTGGCTCTGGCCTCCGAACCGGCGGTGGGCGACACCGAGGCGACCGCCGAAGCGGCCGTGGACGCCTGGATCGGACCGCGTCAGGCCGTGGTCGAGGGCGTTCGCGCCGCCGTGGACGAGATCGAGGCCTCGGGCACGGGCTGGACCTTCGCCAAACTCACCATCGCCAATGGCCAGATCCGCCAGGTCGCGGGCGCGCTTTGATGGCCCGGAAATTCCTCGTCGTCGTCGACGACAGCCCCGAGTTCGAGGCGGCCCTGCGCTATGCCTCGCGCCGGGCGCGGTCGACGGGCGGCAGGGTGGCCCTGCTGCGGATCATTCCGGGGGGGTCGGACGAGCACTGGGCCGGGGTGCGCGACGAAATCCAGCGCCAGCAGCGGGCCGAGGCCGAAGCGCTTCTGAACCGGCTGGGCGAAGAGGCGCAGGAACGCTCGGGGGCCCAGCCGGTCTTCCTGATCGAGGAGGGCGAGCCCCAGGCGGCGATCCGCAAGGTCTGCGGCGACGATCCGGAGATCAAGATCCTGGTCCTGGCCGCCGGGACCGGCAGCCGGGGTCCGGGTCCGCTGGTGTCGGCGGTGCTCAAACAGGGCGCCGGCTTCGGCGGGCGCAAACTGCCGGTGACCATCGTTCCCGGCGAACTGACCGACGCTGAGATCGAGGATCTGGCCTAGAGTCTTCCTTCTCCCGCAGGGGGAGAAGGGAATTTGGCTTGATACCCATCAACGGATCCCCTGAATTCGCCAGGGATTTCAACGTCCGGCTCTGACGAGAGCCCTTTTGCCCATCACTCTCTGAAACGGCCTCATACTGGTTCTTCACGTGTGGAGACCCTCATCATGGGCGAACGCATCGGACGCATCGGACGCTTCGAACGGTGTTTTGAAGGCCGGACCGACGGGACTCTATGGACTATCTGGACTCCAAGTCCGGAGTCTGACCCGCACCGCGATGCTCTTGCGAACCACCCCATCGAGGCGCATCTCCAGCCCATGTTCATCCAGACCGAACCGACCCCGAACCCGAACGCACTGAAGTTCCTGCCCGGCCGCGATGTGGCCCCTGGCGGTTCGCGCGAGTTCCTGTCGATCGACCAGGCGACGGCCTCGCCGCTCGCCGAGGCCCTGTTTACCCTGGAGGACGTCTCCGGCGTCTTCTTCGGGGCCGACTATGTCTCGGTGACCAAGGTCGAACACGGCCGCGACTGGTCGGAGATGAAGCCGGAGATCCTGTCTGCGATCATGGATCATTTCGTCTCCGGCGCGCCCCTGTTGCGCGACGGCGAGACGAGCGTCGATGACGGCGCCGAGGACACCGAGATCGTGGCCGAGATCAAGGCTCTGCTCGACAGCCGCATTCGCCCGGCCGTGGCCCAGGACGGCGGCGACATCCTGTTTGACGCCTTCGACGAGGAGAGCGGGATCCTGCGCCTGCGCATGCGCGGGGCCTGCGCCGGCTGCCCCTCCTCGGCCATGACCCTGAAGGCCGGGGTCGAGCAGATGATGAAACACTACGTCCCCGAAGTGACCAGCGTCGAACAGGTCATCTAGGGGCGCTGTCGATCGCCCGTTTTTGACCGCTATCGCTCGCGACACGGTCATTTGCTGCTGGAGCGACGTGAAACGTTTCCGTCTCGCCTGACACGGGCGTCTGAGGCACAATCCGGCATGGCCCGCTTCGCATCCGACCCGGACGCCGCCGCCCTCGGCGAGGGACTGGCGACCCTGCGCCGCGCCGTCGGCCTGAGCCAGGCGGAGGCCGGCGCCCGCATCGGCATGACCAGCCAGGGCTGGGGTCTCTATGAAAGCGGCAAACGGCCGGGCCTGTTTCGCCCCGATGTCCAGCGCCGCCTGACCGGCGCCCTCGACGCGACACCCGAGGATCTCGCTCTGATCCTGGCGCGGGAAGGTCCGTCGCCTGCGCTGCCAGCGACCGGCGTCGAAAGCCTCGGCCGCGCCTTCAGTCCGCCGCCCGGGCAGCATGCGAACGCGACCGAGCGGATGCAGCTTTCCAATGACGACCTCGCGCCCTGGGCCGCGTCCGGGGTGGTGCTGGAGTTCGATCCGGGCCGCTGGCCGCGCCGGGACCAGGGCTGCGTCATCGATCTGGCGGACGGGACGCGACTGGTCCGGCTGTACCAGAGCGCCGACGGCGACCGGCTGTATGTGAAGGGCGGTCCGGCCGGACTGGGGGCCGAGACCACTCTGGATCGCAACTCGGTCGCCCGGGTGGCGGCTGTCCGCGCGAGGCTGGAGGAATGAAACGAAAAGGTTGTCTTTTGCACGGTGACATGAAACGATCCGGTCAGCAGAAAAGCCGGAGCCGCCCGCATGCCCCGTTCGCCCGCCGCCATCGACGCCCTGGTCGGACGCCGCATTGCGGAGCGGCGTGCGGCCATGGGTCTGTCGCAGACGGCCCTGGCTCAACGGCTCGGCGTCAGCCCGCAACAGGTCCAGAAATACGAGTCGGGCGCCAATCGGGTCTCGGCGTCGCGTCTGAACGACATCGCAATCGCCCTGGGGATCGCGCCGGGCGCGCTGTTTCCGGATCGCTCGTCGGAGGAGGCTTCGGAGAGCGACGACCTGTCACGTCTGCGTATCATGACCGCGACGCCCGAAGGGCGAGCCATGGCCGCCGCCTTCCCGCTGATCCGCGATCGAAGCCTGAGACAGGCCCTGGCGCGGATCACCGAGGCCCTGGCGCCCGCGTCCTGACCGGGTCCGCCCGATGAGGGTGCTGGTCATCGACACGGCGCTGGACGCCTGCACCGCTGCAGTGTTCGAGGAGGGTCGCGCCCTGGGCCTGCGGTCCGAGGTCATGGCCCGCGGTCACTCCGAACGGCTGGGCGGTTTCGTCCGCGACGCGGTCGCGGAGGCCGGCGGCGGGTTCGAGGCGCTGGACCGGATCGGCGTCACCGTCGGCCCGGGCTCCTTCACCGGCCTGCGGGTCGGACTGGCCTTCGCCCAGGGACTGGGCGCGGCGCTCGGTCTGCCGGTGGTCGGCGTATCGACCCTGGCGGCCCTGGCCCGGTCCGCCGATGGCGGACAGGGAACGACGGCGGCTGTGATCGATGCGCGCCGGGGGCAGGTCTATCTGCAGCTGTTCGAGACCGGTCACCCGGCGTCGGAGCCGGAGGCCGTGTCGCTGGAAGACGCCATCACGCGCCTCGCCGACCGGTCCTGGCGCATCACAGGGTCGGGTGCGACCCTGGTCGGAGGCGAGGTTTCGACAGTGACCGCTCCCGACCCGGCCGCGCTCGCCGCCCTGACCTCCGCGCTCGACCCCGCGAACCATCCGCCGAGACCCCTCTATCTGCGTGCGCCCGACGCGACCCCGCCGACCCGCCTGCCCGGTCAGGCGCGCCCCGTCGTTTCGGGCGCATGACGACCGTGGCCGATCCGGGCGATCTGTCCCGAGCGCTCGCTGGTCTGCACGCGGCAGCGTTCGACGCGCCGTGGTCCGCGACGGCCTTCGCCGACCTTCTGGGTCAGGCCGGCGTCTTTCTGGAAGGCGACACGGACGGTTTCGTCCTGATCCGCACCGTCGCCGACGAGGCGGAGGTTCTGACCCTGGCCGTCCGGCCCGCCGCCCGCCGGAAGGGCCTGGGCGCCTGTCTGCTCCGCGCCGCGACGGCTCGCGCGGCTGCGATCGGCGCGACGCGAATGTTCCTGGAAGTGGCCGAGGACAACGCCCCCGCCCGCGCCCTCTACGACGCGCTTGGCTTCGAGGCGGCGGGACGACGACCACGCTATTATCTGCGTACGGACGGCCCGGCCGTGGACGCCCTGCTTCTGGTTCTTAACTTGGTCTGAACGGCTTCCCACGAGGGGTTGGCGCCTCTATCTTCACAGCCCATGGACCGGATCGAAAAACTCTGCGCCGAGCGCGGCATGCGCATGACCGAACAGCGCCGGGTGATCGCCCGCGTTCTCGGCAGTGCCGAGGATCACCCCGATGTCGAGGAATTGTACCGCCGCGCCTCCGCCATCGATCCGCACATCTCGATCGCCACCGTCTATCGCACGGTGCGCCTGTTCGAAGAGGCGGGCGTGGTCGAAAAGCACGACTTCGGCGACGGCCGCAGCCGCTATGAAGAGGCGGGCGACGATCACCACGATCACCTGATCGACACAAGGACCGGCGAAGTCATCGAGTTCTTCGACGCCGAGATCGAACGGCTGAAGACCGAGATCGCCGAACGCCTCGGCTTCGAACTGGTCGGACACAAGCTGGAGCTCTACGGCAAGGCCATCGAAGGCGCTGAGCCGTCCAAGCGCGAGGGCCTGATCTATACGCGTAACGCGGCGCGGGTCGATCCGGGGGAACTGTCCTGACGTCAGCGGTTCCGCGATCTTGCGACCCTCCGGGCGGACCATCATAAGCCCGTCATGACCGATACCTTGATCGCGTCCGAGGTCGGGACGGCCGCCGGGAGCCCGCCTCCGAAACGGTTGTTCATCAAGACCTACGGCTGCCAGATGAATGTCTATGACAGCGAGCGCATGGCCGATGTCCTGCGTCCGCTCGGTTACGCCACGACCGACGCGGTGGAGGCCGCCGACTTCGTCATCCTGAACACCTGCCACATCCGCGAGAAGGCGGCCGAGAAGATCTATTCCGAGCTCGGCAAGATGCGGGAACTGCGTGAGCGCAAGATCGCCCGCGGCGAGGCGCGGATGACCATCGCCGTCGCCGGCTGCGTCGCCCAGGCGGAAGGCGAGGAGATCATGCTGCGCCAGCCGGCGGTCGACATCGTCGTCGGACCCCAGGCCTATCACCAGCTTCCGGAACTGCTGACGCGCACGGCGCGGTCGCGCGGGGAGCGGATCGGCGCGGACTTCGCGCCCAACGAAAAGTTCGACGCCCTGAACGCGGGCGGCCCGTCCATGCGCGGGGTCAAGGGCTACACCGCCTTCCTGACGGTGCAGGAGGGGTGCGACAAGTTCTGCAGCTTCTGCGTCGTCCCCTATACGCGCGGCGCTGAATGGTCGCGGCCGGTCACCGACGTTCTGGCTGAGGCGCGCGGTCTGGCGGACCAGGGCGTGCGCGAGGTCACCCTGCTGGGCCAGAACGTCAACGCCTATGACGGGGAGGGCGCGGACGGAAAGGTCTGGACCCTGGCGAAGCTGGCACGGAGGCTGGCGGACATCCCCGGCCTCGATCGCATCCGCTATACGACCAGCCACCCCAACGACATGTCCGACGACCTGATCGCCGCGCACGCCGAGGTCGAGGCCTTGATGCCCTATTTGCATCTGCCGGTGCAGGCGGGGTCGGACCGGATCCTGCGGTTGATGAACCGGAAGCACGGGCGCCAGAAATACGTCGACCTGATCGGGCGCATCCGCGAGGCGCGGCCAGACCTTGCGCTCGCCGGCGACATGATCGTCGGCTTTCCCGGCGAAACAGACCGGGAGTTTGAGGACACCCTCGATCTGGTCCGTCAGGTGAACTACGCGGCCTGTTTCTCTTTCATGTATTCGGCCCGGCCGGGTACTCCGGCCTCGACCATGCCGGGCCAGGTGCCCTCCGAGGTGATGAAGGGCCGGCTCAAGGCGCTGCAGGACCTCCTGATCGAACAGCAGGGGGCCTTCAACAAAGTGCAGACGGGGCGAACGCTGAATGTCCTGTTCGACCGCAAGGGCCGCCATCCTGGGCAGGCCGTCGGGCGATCCCCATATCTGCAATCCGTGCATGTCTCCGGCGCGGATCATCTGCTCGGCCGGATCGTTCCGGTGAAGATCGAGCAGGGTAGCCAGAACAGTCTGAAAGGTGTGCTTATTGGCGCGTGAATCCGAGTTTCTTGCGTTGGACGACGAGTCGCTGCGGGCGGTCATCGGGCCGAACAGCCGCCACGTCGCCCTGATCGAGGATGCCTTCAAGGTGTTGATCGAGGCGCCCGGCGGCGGAATCTCGATCAACGGCGGGGCTCGCGACCGGGCCAGCGCCAAACAGGTGATCGAGGGTCTGGCCCTGCGCGCAGCGAAGGGCGCGGAGGTCAATGAGGCGGACGTGCGCGCCGGCATCGGCTCGGCCCGCACCGGGGTGACCGGCGGCGGGCGCCGCGTCGATCCCATGGCCCTGCCTATCGGCAAGCGCGGCGCCATCGTCCCCAAGACCGACGCCCAGGCGCGCTATCTGGACACCCTGGCCAACCATGAACTGAGCTTCGGCGTCGGCCCGGCGGGGACAGGCAAAACCTTCCTCGCGGCCGCCTACGGGGCGTCGCTTCTGCGTCGGGGACAGGTGGACCGGCTGGTCATCACCCGGCCAGCGGTCGAGGCGGGCGAAAAGCTGG
>Ga0123337_10005007_pt1 | contig 13214 bp, 13 predicted proteins | sample frozenSSSSmetaG_FD_89792 | JGI IMG/M metagenome (GOLD analysis project Ga0123337, IMG submission 89792) | Glacier valley bacterial and archeal communities from Borup Fiord, Nunavut, Canada, to study Microbial Dark Matter (Phase II) -... | ecosystem: Environmental > Aquatic > Freshwater > Ice >...
CGCTGACCGGTAAAGCCATTGGCCATGGCCCAGGCCAGATTGGCCGGCGACAGCGCCGCCTCGGCGACCTTGCCTTCTGCAATGACAATGATGGGGAGGGTCTTGCGGTCTGTCATGGGGATCTCCGACGGGATGGTTGAGGATAACTAGCCTCCGCCGCCCGCTGCCACAACCGCACAAAAACGCATCGCAATCGACCGCCAGACTCGGTCAGGCCCCCCGTCGCCGCCTGCCTCCCCTTGCCCTCGCCCCCTGCCCGCTATATTCCAGCCTCGTCCCTGCCCGGCTGAGGTGAACACCCCATGACCACGCGACCCATCCGCATTGCCCCCTCGATCCTCTCGGCCGATTTCAGCCGTCTGGGTGAAGAGGTCGCAGCCATCGCCGCAGCAGGCGCCGACTACATCCATGTCGACGTCATGGACGGCCATTTCGTGCCCAATATCAGCTTCGGCCCCCTCGTCATGGCCTCGATCCGCAAGGTCACCACCCTGCCCTTCGACGTGCACCTGATGATTGCCCCGGTCGATCTCTACATTCCCGCCTTTGCCAGGGCCGGCGCCGATATCATCACTGTCCATGCCGAGGCCGGCCCGCATCTGCACCGCACGCTGCAGGCCATCCGCGCCGAGGGCAAGCAGGCCGGCGTCGCTCTCAATCCGGCCACCCCCGTCTCGGCCCTGGCCCATGTGCTCGACGATATCGACCTGCTGCTGGTCATGTCGGTCAACCCTGGCTTTGGCGGCCAGAGCTTCATTCCCGAAACGCTCAACAAGCTGGCCCAGGCCCGCGCGCTGATCGGCAACCGCCCCATCGATCTCGAGGTCGATGGCGGCATCACCGCCGACAATGCCCGCGCCGTCGCCCAGGCCGGCGCCAATGTCTTTGTCGCCGGCTCCTCGGTCTATGGCGGTAATGATCCCGCCACCTACGCCCCCCGCATCGCCGCCATCCGCAACGCTGCCTCGACCCGCCTCGCCTGACCCGATAATTTAGCTGCAAGCCTTCAACGCGAAAGCCCAAAAATATGATCCCGCGCTACTCCCGCCCCGAAATGGTCTCCATCTGGTCCGCCGAGACGCGCTTTGCCATCTGGTTCGAGATCGAGGCCCACGCCACCACCAAGCTGGCCGAACTGAGCGTCGTCCCCAAGGAGAGCGCCCAGAACATCTGGGACGTGATGAATGCCCGCAAGGCCGAGCACGGCGACTACGCCTTTGACGTCGCCCGCATCGACGAGATCGAGCGCACCACCAAGCACGACGTCATCGCCTTCCTGACCCACCTCAGCGAAATCGTCGGCCCCGACGCCCGCTTCGTGCACCAGGGCATGACCAGCTCGGACATTCTAGACACCACGCTCTCGGTGCAGATGGCCCGCGCCGCCGACCTGCTGATCGCCGATTGCGATGCCCTGCTCGATGCACTCAAGCGCCGCGCCTTTGAGCACAAGGACACCATCACCATCGGCCGCAGCCACGGCATCCATGCCGAGCCGACCACCTTCGGCGTCAAGCTGGCCGAGGCCTATGCCGAATTTGCCCGCAACCGCGCCCGCCTCGTTGCTGCGCGCGAGGAGATCGCTACCTGCGCCATTTCCGGTGCAATCGGCTCCTTTGCCAATATCGACCCGCAGGTCGAAGAATATGTGGCCGAAAAGCTCGGCCTTTCCATCGAGCCGGTCTCGACCCAGGTCATCCCGCGCGATCGCCACGCCATGTTCTTTGCGACGCTGGGCGTCGTCGCCAGCTCCATCGAGCGCGTCGCCATCGAGATCCGCCACCTGCAGCGCACCGAAGTGCTCGAGGCCGAGGAGTTCTTCTCCCCCGGCCAGAAGGGTTCTTCGGCCATGCCGCACAAGCGCAACCCGGTGCTGACCGAAAACCTCACCGGCCTTGCCCGCCTCGTGCGCGGCATGGTGGTCCCGGCGCTGGAAAACGTCGCCCTCTGGCACGAGCGCGACATCTCGCACTCCTCGGTCGAGCGCATGATCGGCCCCGACGCCACCGTCACCCTCGACTTCGCTTTGTCCCGCCTCACCGGGGTCATCGACAAGCTGGTGGTCTATCCGCAGAACATGCGCCGCAACCTCGACCTGCTTGGTGGCCTGCACAATTCCCAGCGCGTTCTGCTGGCGCTGACCCAGGCCGGCTATTCCCGCGAGGACAGCTACGCTGCCGTGCAGCGCAACGCCATGAAGGTCTGGGAAATGAGCGGCGACCGCGCCGGCCAGTTCGCTGCCAACCTCAAGGCTGACCCCGAAGTGACTCTGAGCGATGCACAAATCGACGCCATGTTCGATGATGCCTATCACCTCAAGCATGTCGACACGATCTTCGCCCGGGTCTTCGGATGAGCCTGATCTGCGCGCAGGAAAGCGGCCTCACGGCCGAGGAATATATCGCCTGTGTCGGCCAGTCGGCGCTGGGTCCGACCCGTCCGCTCGGCAATACCGAGCGCGTCCAGGCCATGCTCGAAAATTCCAACCTCGTCGTCACCGCGCGTGACGAGGGCGGTCGGCTGGTCGGGCTGTTCCGCGCCATGACCGACTGGAACTGGGTCTGCTACTGCGCCGACATGGCGGTGGTCGAGGCCAGCCAGGGCCAGGGCGTGGGCAAGACGCTGATGGACAAGGCCACCGAGATCCTCGGCCCCGGCGTCAGCATCATCCTGCTGGCCCTGCCCGGCGCCGAAGGCTTCTACCAGAAAATCGGCCTCACCCAGACCCAGGCCGGCTTCTATCGCGACAGGACGCATCGCTCATGAAACTGGCCGATACCGACATTCTCATCCTGCCGGGCCTCGGCAATTCCGGTCCCGGTCATTGGCAGGTGCGCTGGGCCGAGCGCATGCGCACCGCCGCCATTGTCGAACAGGCCGATTGGGAAGAGCCCGATCTCGACGACTGGGTCGCCACCATCGATCAGGCCTGCCGCCTGACCACACGTCCCGTCGTGCTGGTCGCCCATTCGCTGTCGGTCATGGCCTTGGCCCATGCCGCGCCGCGCCTGCCCGCCAATGTACGCGGCGCCTTTCTCGTGGCCCCCACCGATATTGAACTCAGCCCCGCCGCGCCGGAAGAGACCTACGGTTTCCGGCCCATCCCGCGCGACCCCTTCCCCTTCCCCTCCATGCTGGTCGCCTCCAGCAGCGACCCCTATGTGTCGCTGGAGCGGGCGGTGGAATTTGCCAATTGCTGGGGCTCTGACTTCCACCAGGCCGGCGACGCCGGCCACATCAACCTCGACTCCGGCCACGGCCCCTGGCCCGAGGGCCTGCTGATGTTTACCCGATTGATGCAGCGGCTGTGATGGACGGCTACATCGTCCAGCCCGGCACGCCGGGCATCGAGGATTACCGGCGCCTGCGTGTCGCCGCCGGCCTCAGCCCCAAGACCGCCGAACAGGCCAGCATGGGTTTGCCCAACACCTGGTACGGCGTCACCGTGCTGCACGAGGGCAAAGCGATCGGCATGGGCCGCATCATTGGCGATGGCGGCACCGCCTTCCAGATCGTCGATATCGCGCTCGAACCGGCCCACCAAGGCAAGGGGCTCGGCAAGGCCGTCATAGCCGCGCTGATGGACCACCTCAACAGCCACGCCCCTGCCGGCGCCTATGTCAGCTTGATCGCCGACGGCGACGCCCGCCACCTTTATGCTCAATTCGGCTTCGAGCCCGTCATGCCCGCCTCCATCGGCATGGCGACTAAGGTTATTCGCCCGGATTTCGCTTAGTGCTCGCTAGCACGGACAGTTCATGCCCGCCGGGCAATCGAAGGAGGTCAGCGTCCAGCGTCCCCCCATCCTGCGCCAGCGCGCCGCCAGCACTAACCTGCGCGCGCAGCGGAGCTACGCCGAGCCGAGCGGGACCCAGTTCCTGCGCAAGCTCACGCGGCGCAGTCTGCGCGAGGCGAAGCTGGGGGCTCGGACGCACAAGAGGGCATCAAGGCCGCCGCCAGCAAGGGCCGTCCGCCACCTGTCAGCGCTGCCGATACCACTTCATGTGCAATGTTCTTGCCCAGTTCGGCAAGAGCTATCGCCGGGTCGCCAGCGCCTTGAACGCAGCCAATGACAGCTATCGTTGTCTTACATCGAACTCACGCTAGAGCCGTTGCCGATACGCCGCATAGCTTCACCAACCGCTAAACCCCCTCCGTAGCAGCCAGTTCGCCCCACCGGTCATCCCAAAGTTCCCGATGCTGGACCCATACTACCACTCGCGCGAAACCATGAACTGCTCGAAGATGCTCTGCCCTTTCTAGTGCCTCCTGCACTGGCATGGGCCCCTCCATTGCGGCCGGCAACGGCCCGTTTTTTGTATCCCACTCAGGCCAATAGATCAGCGCGTCACGTTGCCCAAACTGCAGTCCAGCAACCGTCAAAATTCGTGTGTCGCTTCTTATCCCTACGGTGATCGCGTCAAGCGCAACCTCATCTTCGTCCTCTGTCCATGCGTAAACTCGCGCCATGAGAAACTCCAAAACGTTTCAATACCAGCAAGTCGGGTTTTGAAGCGCGGTCAGTAGCCTCGAAAAACCAACCCAAGCTTCGATCAAAACCGCGCCAGTCTCTAGTGCACGTCAAGTATGATGCACTGGGGTGTGAGGCTGTTCGTGACCACCTGTTCGCGATCATCCATTATTCCGGTGCAGCTCCAACGTCGCGTTGGTCTATCGCCGAAGTAATTCGGCGGATCACACGAGCAGCCGTGGTTAGGACTGCCAGCCGAACGGCTTCGTCTTGTTCGTCCTCTTCAACGATCACTCGCAAGTTGAGGTCAATCATATACGATCCGAGATTCTCAACCAGTCCGACCACTACATTTGCACGCACGTGGTTACGCAATGCCGGATGTCTTCTTAGCGAGACGATCTTGAAGCTCATGATTTCGAAAGCCATGGGTTAGCCCCGCGGAATTTCGACTTCAACATATATGTTGGATGGGCTCTTGGGGCGACAGTAGACTTGAAATGCACAGCTTTGTGGAATGAGCAGTCGGCCCAAAAAGGTTGATTGACCCAAATATTATTTGGTCAGCGGGCATTTTATCAGTGGAAGCCGGACACCGAAGCGTCTAGCTGCGACCAGTGCATTCTAGTTGATATCGCGGTCTTGCAGAAGCGTCCCGCCCGTCAATGTGATCAAAGCAATACCGCCTGGTGCCTCTATCCAGCCTTTGGCCTCAAGCCGGCGGATAGTGTCCTCGTTTAAGACACCGCCCTTTCGAACTTGACGCAAGGCGAGAATGTCTGCGGGTCGCACACCTTCGAGAATTAGATCTCGCGAAAACATCGGCTACTCCTCCCAAAGCTGAAGTCATGAGACGACGAAATACAGCGTCTGTCCAGTACTGGTGAAACACATCATTAACGCTCGTGTCACGCCATCGCAAACCGGCATTTTGGCTCGGATTTAATGACCTCGGATGAGCAAACGCCCACCCGGCGGTCCAGCGTTCGGTCTCGGATCAACTTGCTGAAACCAAGACCCGCCTCATGCCATACACGTCGAAATACTAGGCCCGTGAGACCGAAATTATCAGTTCACCCTGCAATAGGGCTCGTGGGCGTCAGTCACTGGCGATCGCTGAACTGATCTGGCCGTTTAGAAAGATGAAATGTCGCTAGGACAAAATAGATAGATAGGGCTTTGTTTTCGTATGAATCGCGTACCAGATCGATGAAATAATTCGCATTTTTAGGACCATACATTAGGTAATGTGAGAAAATTGTCCCGTGTTTAATCAGCAGCAATTGGAATCTATTCTCTCTTCCCTGCCGGATCCCGTCTTCATTCTCACTCGCAGTGGCGTTTACGCGGCTATTTTCGGCGGCAATGACGTCAGGCTCTACCACGATGGCAGCAACCTTATCGGGAGCAGCATGTTTGACGTGCTCAACGAGGAGAAAGCTAGTTGGTTCGCTGGCGTCATTGAAATGGCGCTGCAAAGCGGTGGGCTGCATATCGTCGAATACAAACTAAGCGGCAGTGACGTGAAGGGCGCTGGCGACGGCCCTAGTCATGCCATCTATTTTGAAGGCCGGGTCCAGTCTCTGAGCTTTGAGGTCAACGGCGAGGCCGCTGTTATATGGGTAGCAAGCAATATCACCGATAAGAACGAGATACAGCAAAAGCTACGCCAGCTGAGCGAGACTGACGCTCTAACGGGGCTATACAATCGTCGCAAGCTAAATGAGACCTTGGATCACAGGCTGACGCTCTTTAAGCGAGACAACGCCCAGACTTCGGTACTCTGCTTTGATGTAGACAATTTCAAGCGCCTTAATGATGAGTTGGGACATCAGGCGGGCGACACGGCCCTCGTTGAAATAGCACTTTTGTGTCGCCATTATCTGCGCCATGGCGATGTGGTAGCGCGCGTTGGCGGGGACGAGTTCATGGTTGTGATGCCAGACACCCATCGTGGCGATGCGTTGGATATCGCTGAGCGGCTGCGCAAGCGTGTTCGGACGACCCTGAAGAAGGCCCTGCGTTATGAATCCACTATCAGCGTCGGGGTCAGCGAGTTCGTTCCGTCAGATCGATTTGCCACCGAGGTACAGGAGCGCGCCGATGAAGGACTGTACCAGTCCAAACGGAACGGCCGTAACCGGGTGTCGGCTCTCTGACTGTCAGAAGAAACCGTCAGTGCAAAGCGATCTATACTAAAGCCGGAGCTCAGAAATGCGGGACACCCCGCCTGGGACCACCTGCAACACTAGGGGCCGGGATTCCCTGCCTTCATCGAACAAGCGTCTCGGCGAAGGTCTTGTGCGGGTGTCCCCGCGCAAACCGCTATTCACTTTCCACCGCTTTGGACATTGCCGCGACTTCAGTAAATTGTGCTCAGGAAATCGCAAAGACCGTCAGTAGCGAGTCTACGTATAGCCCATAAATGGTTCTGTGGGCCGGACCATCACAACTGGCAAAAAAAGGGCCGGTCTCTCGGCCGGCCCCTAATCGGTCGCGATGAATGCCACTCAGCCTTCCGAGGCGACCTGCTCATTGGCCGTCTGCCTGAGCTGGAGCATTTTCTGGCGAATCACGTCGTCGGTAATGCTCAGTCCCTTGGCCTTTATGTCGCCCGAGACCTTGCGGAACACGTCCTCGTCACCGGCCTCCTCGAAATCGGCTGCCACCACTTCGGCCGCATAGGCCGTGGCCGCGTCGCCGGTATGGCCCAGCAGTTCGGCCACCCAGATGCCCAGCAGCTTGTTGCGCCGCGCCTCGGCCTTGAATTTGGTTTCAGCATCGAAGGCAAACTTGGCTTCCTGCCCCTTTGCCCGATCATCAAACTGGCTCATGCCACTCTCCCGCTTGCCTTTGACATTGCCGCCTCACGGGCGCTTGCCATCGACATAAGCGGTTCAGCCGGTCAAATCAACGCCTCCACCCGCGCTGCGACCTTATGCTCAAGCCGGGTCCGCGCAGGGCGCCCATACCCGGCCGGGATGCAAAAGAGCTTGCTTTTCCGCATGAGTCTGGCGCATGAAGCGGCCAAATTCCCCTCCTCCCAACGGTCCGGATTCCCAATGAACCGTCGTCGCAAAATCTACGAGGGCAAGGCCAAGATCTTGTTCGAAGGTCCTGAGCCCGGCACTCTGGTTCAGTATTTCAAGGATGACACCACCGCTGGTGATGGCGCCCGCCTGGAAATCATCGACGGCAAGGGTGTGCTTAACAACCGAATCTCGGAGTTCATTTTCACCAAGCTCAACGGTCTGGGCATTCCCACCCATTTCATCCGCCGCCTCAACATGCGCGAGCAGCTGATCAAGGAAGTGGAAATCATTCCGCTCGAGATCATCGTGCGCAATTTTGCCGCCGGCTCGCTGGTCAAGCGTCTCGGTCTCGAGCCCGGCACCCAGCTGCCCCGCTCGATCATCGAGTTCTGCTACAAGGATGATGCCCTGCACGACCCCATGGTCAGTGAAGAACATATCACCGCTTTCGGCTGGGCCACCCCCGCCGAACTCGACGACATCATGAGCCTGGCGATCCGCGTCAACGATTTCCTGACCGGCCTCTTCATGGGTGTCGGCATCCAGCTCGTCGATTTCAAGATCGAGTGCGGCCGCCTCTATGAGGGCGACCTGATGCGCATCGTGCTGGCCGACGAGATCAGCCCCGACAGCTGCCGCCTCTGGGACGTCAAGACCCGCGCCAAGATGGACAAGGATCGCTTCCGCGAGAACCTGGGCGGCCTGATCGAAAGCTATCGTGAAGTTGCCCAGCGCCTGGGCATCCTGGTTGAAACCGAAAACGCGCTGACCACCGGTCCGCGCCTCGTTCAGTAGCCGGGAGACTTGGATCATGAAGGCCCGTGTAACGGTTACCCTCAAGGCTGGTGTGCTTGACCCTCAGGGCCAGGCCATCGAAGGCTCGCTCAAGGGCCTGGGATTTCCCGGCGTCTCCTCCGTCCGCCAGGGCAAGGTCTTTGACCTGGTGCTGGTGGGAACCGATGTGGAGTCGGCGCGTTCTCAGATCACCAGCATGTGCGACAAGCTGCTCGCCAACACCGTGATCGAAAACTACGCGATCGAAATCTCAAATTAACGCCTGACGGCGATATCTAGGGGCGCGCCACGCCACGGCGCCGGACACTTTACTATGCTCAAAACCATCTCCCTCTCCGTCATGTTCGTCGCCACCCTTGGCCTGCTCTTCGCCGCCTACGCCTCCGTACCGGTCTAGGCGCGCCTCCCAGCACCGGCGGGGCAACCTCGGCGCCTATGGCGCTGACTGTTTGTTAACCCGCTCTGGCTAGCCTTGCCGCGCATCTCAGGCTGTTGTCGGCGGTACCCGTGCTAGGCTTTTCCCGTTACCTGCTGTCGGCAGGCGCCGCGACCTTGGTCGATGTCGCGCTCGTGCAACTTTTGCTGTCCGCCGGCTTTGCCAGCAGCCCCCTGCTCTATGCCGCCGCCATCATCCTGGGCGTGCTCTGCGGCATGGCGGTCAACTTTGCCGGCGCGCGCTATTTCGTCTTTGCCACCGACCCCCGGCCCGCCAGCCAGCAATTCATCAGCTTCGCCTTGGTCTGTCTCAGCACGCTGCTGCTGCGCCTGCTGGTCGCCTTCGCGCTGCTCAACCTGTTCGGCCAGCCCCTCTTTGCCGGGCTCGATGCACTCCCGGTCGACGCGGCGGGTGAACGCCTGGCCCATATCGGCTCCATCGCCCTGGTCACCCTCTATTCGTTCTTCGCCCACAAGCACGTCACCTTTGCCGGCGGACTTCTGGCAGTTGTCGCAGGCAAATCGGCGGTGCGTCCATGAATGTGCAGACCCTCGTCATCGGCGCGGGCCCGGCCGGCCTCACCACCGCCTATGAACTCAGCAAGGACGGCCACAGCGTCGTCATGGTCGAGCGTGACCCGGTCTATGTCGGCGGCATATCGCGCACCGTGAACTACAAGAGCTATCGCTTCGACATTGGTGGCCACCGCTTCTTTTCCAAGAGCGCCGAGGTCGAGGCCTGGTGGACCGAGATCATGGGCGACGAGATGCTGCAGCGCCCGCGCTCGAGCCGCATCTATTACAACGGCAAGCTGTTCGATTACCCGCTGCGCGCCGGCGACGCCTTGGCCAAGCTCGGCCCGCTCGAGGCGCTGCGCTGCGTCCTGTCCTATGCCTGGGCGCAGGTGCGCCCCTACAAAAAAGTCGTCAGCTTCGAGCAGTGGGTGGTCAACAATTTCGGCCGCCGCCTGTTCGAGATCTTCTTCAAGACCTATACCGAAAAGGTCTGGGGCATGGATTGCGGCGACATCTCCGCCGATTGGGCCGCCCAGCGCATCAAGGGTCTCAACCTCTACCAGGCCATCATCCAGAGCTTCGGTTTCGGCGGCAAGCCCAGGGACGGCGGCGAGATCATCAAGACCCTGATCAACAGCTTCCGCTATCCGCGCCTTGGCCCTGGCCAGATGTGGGAACGCACCCGCGACAGGATCGTCGAGCAGGGTGGCCACATCATGATGGGCTCCACCATCACCGCCCTCAGCCAGCATGCTGGCACCGGCAAATGGGTCGCCATCGTCACCGACGCCGCCGGCAAGGAGACCAAGATCACCGCCGATCACCTGGTCTCCACCGCCGCCATCAACGAGCTGGTGCGCATGCTCGGCGCTGACCGCGATCCGGCCGTCGCTTCCGCATCGGCAGGCCTGCGCTACCGCGATTTCCTCATCGTCGGCCTCATCACCCGCGGCCAGGAGAGCTTTGACGACAACTGGATCTATATCCACGATCCCAGCGTCAAGGTCGGCCGCATCCAGAACTTCAAGTCCTGGTCGCCCGACATGGTGCCCGATCCCGATACGGCCTGCTACGGCATGGAATATTTCTGCAATGCCGGCGACGAAACCTGGGACATGAGTGACGCCGACCTGATCGCCCGCGCCAAGTTCGAGATCGGCAAGCTCGGCCTGGCCCGGCCCGAGGACATCATCGACGGCTCGGTGGTGCGCCAGCCCAAGGCCTACCCGGTCTATGACGACACCTACAAGCTCAACGTCGATACCATCACCGAGGGTCTGACGGAGCAGTTCACCAATCTGCACCTGGCCGGCCGCAACGGCATGCACAAATACAACAACCAGGACCATGCCATGATGACCGGCATGCTGACCGCCCGCAACATCATCGCCGGCACTACCCTCCATGATGTCTGGACCGTCAACGAGGATGCCCACTATCACGAGGGCGGCGCGGCCGGCGCCGACACCATCGAGCACCGCCTTGTCCCCCGCCGCATCGCCTGATCCCTCAACGGACACACCCCCCGGCTTCCTGACTCGCGTCGATTCCCTCGCGCCCTATGTCCTGGTGGGCATCTATTGCGCGCTGCAGCTGAGCCTGGCCATTGCCCACGACCCATGGGTCGACGAGGCCCAGGCCTGGCTCTGGGCCACCACCCTGTCGCGGCCCATCGATTTCTTCATCCTGCCCGGCGAGGGCCACCCGCCGCTCTGGTACTGGCTGCTGCGCGCGCTGTCGGGCGTGCTCGATTTCAACCAGGCGCGCTATGTCGTCCTGCCCATCGTCTTCCTCAATGCCTTTCTGCTCATGGTGCTGCTGCGGGGCCAGTTTCTGCTGCTTGCCATGATGCTGTTGTCCTTCTCGATCCTGCATTTCTGGGGCTATCACTTTCGGCCCTACAGCATTGTCCTGCTGCTGACGCTGGGCGCCCTGCTGCTCGACCGCCATGGCCGGCCCCTTGCTGCCACCTGGGCGCTGGCTGTGGCCTGCGGCTTCCATTTCTTTGCCGGCTTTTTGTTCGCCTTCTGGCTCGTCTGGCAGCTCAAAAAGGGTACGCCGCTGCGCACACTGCTGGCCCCGGCGCTGCTGGCCGCGGTCTTCGGCGCCCTTGCCGTTCTCTCGGGCCTGGGCAATGCCGGGCTCGTGCCACCCCCGGGCGGATTGTTGGCGGCGACCCTCTCCAATCTGGCCTGGAGCGCCATGCTGCCCGAATGGCGCCACCCTGTCGTCGCCCTGCTGACGCTTGGTGTGCTCGGCTTTGGCCTGCGCAAGGAGCCGCTGCTGCTGGCCACCCTGCTGGTGCTGCTGCTCGTCTTTTCCCTCGCCACGGCCGCCGTCTATGGCCGCTATCCCTGGCACTTCGCCTTCATGACCATGCTGTGCTTCATGGCCTTCACCCTGACCGCCCCGCGCTCTGCCGCCTGGGTGATGCCGCTGCTGCTGGTCGTCCCCATGATCCAGGGCATTTCCTCGGCCGAGCTGCGCCTGACGACCCCGGTCTGGTCCGAGCCTGACCTCTACCAGCTCATCCGCACCGACGCCGGCCCCGGCTTTGATCCGGCACGCCAATTGGTGGCTTGGCCCGACATTGTCGGCCTGGCCACCGCCGCCGTCGAGGACATCACGCTGATCGGTGGCAACAATGGCGCCCTGCTCGGCCCGGTGGACTGGCGCCAGTCCGCCATGACCAGGATTGATCCCGGCCTGCTGGTGCTGCCCCGCCCCTACTGGATCATCTGCGCGCAATGCACGTTCCTGCTGGAGAGGCTTGAGGCGGGCGGCCTCACCACCTCGGCGCTGGGCGACAAGTTCAACCCTGACAATGGCCAGATCTTCGCCTATCGGGTCGACTGACCGCCTTGGCCACGCCAGCTTAGCCAAATGCTTACCACGCGCGCATCTATCCCGCCCCCATGCACCCGCTGTTTACCCGCTGGCACCGCCCCTGCCGCTATGCTCGCGGCACACAGGCGGAGCGGGATCGATGTCGGCAGCACAACAGCGTCTTGATTGGGTGGACATGGCCAAGGGCCTGTCGATCTTTCTGGTGGTCATGATGTACGCCGCCGCCAGCGTCGGCGAGGATACCGGCGGGGTCGGCGCCTTCCACTGGGCCATTGCCTTTGCCACCCCCTTCCGCATGCCCGAATTCTTCCTGCTCTCCGGGCTCTTCCTGTCCCAGGTCATCACCCGCCCCTGGCGCAGCTTTGCCGACCGGCGTGTCGTGCACTATCTCTATTTCTACGCGCTTTGGGCCGTCATCCACATCGTCTTCAAGGTCGGCCTGCTCGATACCAATCCGCTCGGCGCTGCAGAACAGCTGGCCTGGGCCCTGATCCAACCCTATGGCGTGCTCTGGTTCATCTATCTGCTGGCCATGGTGGGCGCGGCAACCAAGGCGCTGCACAGCCTGCGCCTGCCCGTCTGGGCCGTCTTTGCCGCCGGCGCGCTGCTGCAGATGCTCCCCATCGAAAGCGGGCTTTATGCCGTCGACCAGGTCGCCGCCTATTTCATCTTCTTCTATGCCGGCTATGTCCTGGCGCGCCAGCTCTTCCGCTTGGCGGCCTGGGCGATGGACAGCGTGCCCCTGGCCCTGGTCGGGCTGCTGATCTGGGCCATCATCAACGCCGCTCTGGTTTTCTCCCCCGGCTTTGCCATGCACCCGGTCCATCCGGTCATGGGACCGGCCGGCCTGCCCGGTATTCACCTTGTGCTGGCGCTGGCCGGCACCGCTGCCCTCTGCACCATCGCCGCGCTGCTGACCCGCCTGCCCGCCATGGATTGGCTGCGCTGGCTGGGCAGCAAGTCGCTGATCGTCTACGTTGCCTTTGTCCTGCCCATGGGCGTGGCGCGTACCCTGTTGATCAAGCTGGGCCTGCTCGAGCCGACCCTGCTCACCTTGCTCACCATGGCCATCGCCATCATTGCGCCGCTGGTGCTGTACTGGCTGGTGGAGCGCACCG
>Ga0123337_10005008_pt1 | contig 13214 bp, 9 predicted proteins | sample frozenSSSSmetaG_FD_89792 | JGI IMG/M metagenome (GOLD analysis project Ga0123337, IMG submission 89792) | Glacier valley bacterial and archeal communities from Borup Fiord, Nunavut, Canada, to study Microbial Dark Matter (Phase II) -... | ecosystem: Environmental > Aquatic > Freshwater > Ice >...
ATCTAGCTAAACTATCAAATCTATCTACTATTTATATGCCCAAATGGGCGGTGCCTATTTAGGCATCAGTCGGCTATTGGACTGGAAGGCAGGTGAATACTCTGCTCTGGTGTTCGGTGAATGTGAGACATGCAGATGTGAGAACTGAATCCCTTCGACACTAGATCGGCGGAAAAAGGCGATAGCTGGACATATTTTTCGAGATACCAGCGACAAAGAGACCTCTGATCTGGGCTGAGAGAGTCCCTTAGATAGACGTTGTGCAGGACCTTTTCACCAGCTATGTACACGTCAACAGCCCATGCTGAAGATGAAGATGGAGATGAAGATGAAGATGAAGACGACGATGTTGCCCCTACAGTGGAGTTCTGTAGTTGCGGCTGTGGTCGTGCGAAAAGCTGTACTTTGAGAGGTGAAGGAGCTGTGGCCATGTTTACGTTCCTGCCTGGGCCCTGGATGGAGCTGTGTTAGTCGTACTCTGCCATGGACGATCCGAACGAGGAGGTATCTGTTCGTAATTCGTTTCCACTTACATAGAATAGAAAGCGCGTGGTGGAGAGAAAGGAGCATGAACTTCGATGTGGTGATTTTATGAAGAATGAAGAATGAAGAAGCACTTACAGAGGTGCAGGCAGGGCCAAACTCGGGTGTCTCAGCACCTAGTATGTACCCCTCCCCGAGTCCTCCCCCGAGCCCTCCCCCCTCCTACTACATGGCCCCCCCCATCCAAAGGATCGGCCTCGCCGCAGCTGAGAACCCGCCAACACGCCGTGGCACATGACGCTAAGTGCCGCCTTAGTCAAAGCAATGCCTCGCGATGACCTGGCCGGCCCTAGGCGCTTTGCGTAGCCCGGTGTGCGCCGGACAGAGCGAGATCGTTAAAATGGGGAGGCAGCGCCGCGAGCTTGTTAGTGTTAGGCTCAACACTGGTTGTTAGAGCCCCAAACAAGACGAATGACTCCTGGTCTCTCATCAACGTTTTTCCAAGAATAGGAATTGTTCGTAGGCTTTAGGGAAGCGGATTATTACGTAGATCCTCAAACAAGACGGGCGGCTTTAAGGCTCGCACCAATGTTTTTCGAAGAGTAGGAATTGTTCAGTTAGGGAAGTATGAGGCTCAAAACTGGCCAGTTGCCGGCACGAAGAGAACAAGTACAATTCTCTCATCCCCTGCGGCCTGCGGCCTCATTAGGTACATTTCGACAAGCGCCATAGATTTGGGTATCCAGAACTGTCTTCCACGCAAGTCCACACGCTCATGTCGCATTCCTCTCCTTCGCAAACACCTCCCTCGCCACTTCCATACAATCAAACCCATAAATCATCTTCTGCACCTCCGCATCCGCCCATTTATCCGGCACCCTCCCGCCCTCCCTCCCCGCCTCCTTCAACGCCTCAAACATCTTATCCCTCTCCTCCTTCGCCGCTCCCTCGCCCAGATGCAGTATCCGCCCCGACTGCGCCGCCATCTCAACCAGCGTCTCCGCCCGCTCCTTCCGCACCTTCTCATACACGTTCAGCGCCCTGTCGATGCTCTCCGCGCTGGTATCGCGGAGGAGGGCAAGACACTCGGCGATTACAGCGGCATCCTCGATCGCCTGCGCCGCGCCCTGCGCTAGATGCGGGAGCGTCGGATGGCACGCGTCGCCGACGAGCGCCACGCAGCCATGCACCCACGTCGGGAGCGGCGCGTGAACGCGCAGTTTCCACTCGCAGACCTCGCCCTCCGGGACCAGCTCCAGCATCTCCCTCACTAGCGGGCAGAAATCGCTGTACACCTGCAGCATCTCGCTCTTGCTGCCCTTGGTGGTGTAGGTCTCCTCGGGTGCGACGGCGAAATTCGTGTCGGGCTGCGTGGTGGAGAGGTTGTAGATCTGGTGGTTAGATACGGGGTAGGCGATGATGTGGCGGCGGGGGCCGATCCAACGGGTTACGGTTTGGGAGTTGAGGAGGGCGAGGAGCTCTTTGGCGTGCGGGGCGGAGGAGATCTGGTCGCGGGTGAGCATGATGCGGTACGCGGCTTGCCCGGTGTCCATGATGTTGGCTGTTGCGCCGATTTGTTTGAGAAGCCCGACGCGGACTTTGGATTTTATCCCGTCGGCGCCCAGGAGGACGTCTGCTTCTACAGTGTACGGAGAACCCTCACGAGGAATGGCGGTGAAGGTGGGTGTTGGAGACCAGCTGTGGACTTCGGAGACGGATGTGGAGAAGTTGAAGGTTATGGCTGATTGGCGTTTGCAGCCATTGAAGAGTGCGTTTGCGAGAGAAGCACGGTGTCCAACCGAGTGGGGGTATTTGTACGTTTTCTCGATATAATTGAAATCCACGTATCCGAGTTCTGTGTCAGCCGATCCCTCTAGAGCAGCTGTTAATCTCCTTATCGATTCCAATTCTGCCCACAAAAAAACGAAGAGAGGTGAGGCATACGTCTGATACTCGTATTCTTCAATACCACCGCCTCAGCAGCAATCTCGTCCCAAACTCCCAGGCGGTCTAGGATCCTGGCCATATTTGGCGCGAGCTGGATGCCTGCGCCGACGAAGCCGAGATTCGAGGCCGTCTCGAAAATTTGGATGTCTTTGAAGCCCTTCTTGGCGAGAGCGAGGGCACAAGTAAGACCGCCCATGCCTGGAGATTATTAGAATGGCCGGATAATCGTGATATGGAGGGGAGACAAACCGGCGCCGACGATCCGGATGCGTAGGTCTTGTGGTGACGTCGCCATTGTGAGGATTTGGCGGTGCAATATAGTGGGATGGGTCGCAGTCAAGCCCTGGGGGGTCTTTCAACTATATACAATATATAAGCTTAATCATGCAAGATAAGTCCTAGAAAGTCCCCACGGAATACGAGGAGGAGTAGTACTCCAACGCTTACCCCCCGCTGCTAAGGTTCGGGCGGATGACGGAAGAAAAAGGGTAGATGCATGTGGATGTTCCCCGATTCGCCATTCTTCCGCTGTCCGGGTGTGGAAAAGATGCCTTTCCCATCATCAATGCGGCAAGAGACCAGATGAGGAAGTGCGCAACGTGGGCTTGGGTGGTTGAAGGGGCATGTTGCTTGGTGTCTTATTCTTACGCAATGGGGTCTGATAAGGCGGGGAAGTGGGGTTTGGGGTAAGACTTTATCCGTCTCTCGGAGTTCAGCATGTGCCTGTTGAGTATTCACGTGAAAATAAAAATATTAGAAGATGAACATAGAGTAAGATACTTACTACTCCGTGCGTGTGTATGTATGCACGCACAGCCGCAGATACAGATCTCATCCAGTCCGTTGCTCGGCGAGAGTGGTGGCATTTCACTCATTTCTCATAATTTGGCTAGAGTTCTAATGGAGCGTATTTATGAATCGACGTATCCACGAATGAAAAATTTAGATTTCATTTTAATGATAGGATTTAAATATTTAATTACTACTAAATGAGAGGTAAATATAAGATGATCATTATTTGTCCTTCTTCAATACTACTTTATATTAAAAGTTATTAAGAAAAAAGAGTTCATAGAGTTCTATATTATTATCTCTTATATGTTCAATTACCCACCAATACTTATGTCACATGAAGAATTAATAGCTTACTATAAAGAGAAAAATATGAGAAATAAAATATATTACCTATATATATGTGCGGCAATGGTTCGACACATGAAGCACCGAAACAGCCGAAGAGAAGAGATTGAAATTCAGCCATCCGGGCTGGCATCAAGCATCTCCTCGATCCTCGACGTCCTCAGACCGGAAGGCGAGGGAGTGCCTTTGGACAGTGCCACTTTGGCGGCGATCTGCCAGGGACGTGTGCCGGAGGTCCTGGCACTGTTGTGTGGTGGTGCCCGGCTTGGTGGTCTGTGGAGTTATCGAGCTGGATGCCGTTTATGGGGGAGATTGGGGCTTTTGCGCGGCAGCCCCGAGGAACAAAGGCAGATCTGAAGGCAGAAATAAAGGCATTATTGTAGATAAACGCCGGAAGAGGGGAGGTCCTCAACTGCGTAATCTGGGTGATGTTTAGAAGGATGCGCTCAAGACGCCAGTGTTTCTCGCGCATTGCAAGGATGACGATGTAATGCCGGCCAGGAACGGAGAGGGTTTGCAGGAGACACCTCCAGGAGCTGGGTATGGATGTTAGATGTCACATGGAAAACGTACGAAGAGGGCGCACACTGGGTCAACGAGCCACAGGGCATCTACGACATTGCGGAGTTTCTGGAACGGTGTATGAAGACACAGACCTGACTTTGAGTTTAACTCCTTCCTCCTTCCATATCCCACATCTACAAATCACTCATACCACAATTACACCACCTGCTCCCATCATTGAGCCACCTACACACCTCTCATAACTCCCAATACGGCCTATTCGGCCCCGCCCTCGTGCCACTCCCCCCCTCCTCCCCCTGCGGAATCTCCCCCATCTTCCCTCCCCTCCCATCACCCACAACCCAACAAGTCCACGTCCTCCTCACCACGCCCGTCAGCCGCTCCCTCGCACCCACCGGACACGCGCCGACGACCACCGAGTCCGGCCCGACCGCGCAATTCGCGAAGACGCGCGCGTCCTTCATCAGCACCGCGTCGTCCCAGTAGCCTTTCAGCGTGATGAAGTCGGTGCCGCCGAGCGAGAAGGGGGCGTCTTCGTCGACCAGGACGCCCTTTTCGCAGGGCTCTTCGCCGGGGAGGAAGGCGAGGACGTACATCGTTGGCGGGTGGAAGATGTCGGCGAGGTAGATGGGGGTGTTCGTTGGGAAGGCGTGGGTGGGGCCGAAGAGGAGGGAGGACAGAAGCGCGAGGGGGAGGAGGGCAAGCATGGCTGGGCTTGCTGGGTACTCCCGAGTTCTAGGGAGTTTGAGGTTGAAGGTCGAGGAAACGGCTTCGGGCTTTGGGCCAAGATCGGTGGCATGTATGTAGACTTTCTCCCTCTTAATTCAGCGCAATTCGGGCGTAGTTAGACCTCAATCAAGATGTCTGCTAGGCCGCCTGGGAGGAGAGACGAAATATACAGCATAAGAGGCCGCTTTGGACACGTAGACAGAGAACTCCATTGCATCGGTGCCTTAGCTTTGCAACTTCCGGAATGTTGGCCGCAGCGGCTTAAGAGCCGAAATATTGGAGTCCACGGCGCGCATGAGATATAGCATAGGTGGCTTCTGGGCGGTGTTTGTGAGGTTGGGTATTTAGCCGTGTCGCAGGTAAATTACCATCTCGGTGGAGGTGAAGTTGGGGTTGCCTTCCCCCCGTTTCACGGGATGGGCGGCTGTTTAGGCGCTGAGACGTGGAGTCTCGTTATTTTGCTGAAAAGTAAACAAAAAATAACTATTTCTATTCAAAGTATAAAAAACTAAAAAGAAGTTCTAATAATGAGGATTTCAAGGTTGATTTAGCGGTTTCAAATGCACTGTAGTATTTGAATCAGCGGCAACAAAGTGAGGTATCTTCTACAACAATGATAAGATACGGGGATATACCTCCCAATGTTCAAGATGGTATCACCGCAAAAGCAAAGCCACTACTCGACCATGGCATCCACATTACCAGCACCTTCCGCTCCCTCGACATCCTTAACATCCCCTCTACCATTCACTTCCCTCTTCTCCCTCTCCACCCTCGCCTTCTCCTTCGCCAACCTCTTCGCTTCCCTGTTGCTAATCTTCTTCTCGCCCTCCTCCTTGTCCTTCCCCTTCCCATTCATCTCAATCACCTTCACGGGCCACCGCGCCGCCGCCTTTGCCTCCTCCTCCTCGGTCCACTCCATCGGCAACACCGCAAACACCAGGTAACTCGTATGCGTCTTCACCTCCGGCTCCGTTTTATGCATCAGATTTCCCTCTTTGTAAGCCTTTCTCTCTACCAAGCTCTCCAGGATCGCCTGCTTGGAATTCGGCTGGTCTTTCCGCTTCTTCGTCGCTCTCTCCCCACCCTCAAGCGCACCATTTTCATCCGCGCCGTCAGTCTCAGCTCCATGGAAGGTCCTGAAGCGCCCCTCGATCTCCTGCAACTTCGCGACCGCTTCCTCCACACTCGCAGGCGTGTTCTGGACACCGTGCTGGTTCTGCCCGTGCAAGATGCCGATGCGTTCCCGTCGGATCTCGAGCCGCTTGTGCTGCACCTCGACCATCTCAATCTGCACCCAGCCGAGCTGGCGCATGGTCGATATCGTACGCTGGACTTGCTCGATACATGGACTGAACGTGCAGAGGTTGATCGGCGCGTTGGGATTCAGCGCTGAGACGAAGGGCTTCGGTTGCTGGTCCGCAGGCGTGGGGATAGCGGATGGTTGTGGCCGGCGCGAGAGATGCGGCAGGGCGAGCCAGGGAGCAGGCAGATCGAGGAAGATGGCGTCTGCGGCAGGACTCTCGTCCTTGTTTTCGCCGACGAGGAAGCCGTCGGCACAGACATCGCGGTGGGTGATGTGTACGATGCCGTCGAGGCCGTGGTCGGCGAGCTCCGTGACCAGCTTCGCGTGGCGCTGCTCGTGGAACTCGTAGCTGTAGACCTTGCCCAGCTTGCGCCGCTTCAAGGGCGAGAGGCTGGGGTAGCCGCTGTAGACGGCGCGGGAGGAGGCGTGCGTGAAGGAGCCGCTACCGGCGCCGGCTTCGATGAGGCGGCTGCCGGGGCGCGCGCGGATGCGGTGCAGGATGTAGCTGTAGTCGGGCGTGTAGACTACCTGTGTTCTGTGCGGCAGGGAGCTTGTCCAACTCTCGGGTGTCGGAGGGAGAATGTGTATGAAGCCGCTCGATGCCGTGACTGCTTGCTTCGCAGGCGCAGTGCCCTCCTCTGCAGCCTCTGGTGCATCTTGTGGTTCGGACTCTTCGCGCTTGCGCTTTTGGGTTCGACGGCCTCGGGAGCCAGTGTCGACTTTGGAGGCGCGCACTTGGCTGCCCCAGGGGAGGCCGATGAGGGTATTGTGTGGGAAAGATCCGAAGCGGGTGTTGACGACCTTTCCCTCAGAGTACCCCTCATCATCGTCGTCGCGCTCCTTCAGGATCGTGGGTATTTGCTGGTCTCGTCGTAAATACACAATCGCAAGGCGATCGTTCTCAGCCACCGCGGAAGGATGTAAGAAAGGTGATATTTTGGCAGCCATGGTGAGGTCAGTTGCCAATTGCTGTTCGATGAATCTTCATGTCCCGTTGGATTTGCTGTTGTCAACATGATTTTTCTCGCAAGGCTGGAGCCCAAGGCTGAGAAACGCACGTGCCTCTCTGCGCCCTAGCAATTCATTTTTGGACACTGTACTCACGACATCTCAATAGGCTTGAGTCAACAAGAGTTGAGGTGGCTAAGCATGAGATGAGACGCTGAACAAAGTATCATGACCTATTCTTTATGCTTCATTCTCTCTGTCTTCGCACCTTTCGAGCCCGCGCACCTTTGAAGTCATTTGCTTCTTCTCCTTTCTCATTTATACGAGTGCGCCATTCGAGTACGGCCAGCACCATGGATCAATTGAAAGTCAGCAATTCGCTGCAGCCAGGCCCGCCAATGCCCTTTGTGCCGATCGAGAAGGGCAAGATTAGTTGGTATGCCTGCGGGCCGACGGTTTATGATCATTCGCATCTGGGACATGCGCGGAATTATGTCTCGACGGATATCATTAGGCGCATCCTGAGAGATTATTTTGGCTTCGACATCAAGTTCGTCATGAACATCACCGACGTGGATGACAAGGTGAGTCACACATGAGAACTATTGTATTGAGTCTGCTGCGAATATGCGCTGATTTTCTCTCTCAGATTATCCTCAGAGGACGACGTTCAAAAATCCTCGAGCGCGAGAAGTCCAAGAACCTCTCGGAGCCCGAAATCGCAGAGCTCGGCGCAGAGGCCTTCCAGGCATATGCGAAGAGCAACCTCCCCGCATTATTACAAGATGGGCAGGAGCTTACCCCAGAAAACTACCCAAAGCGACGAGACGAGGTATACGGAAAGGTACTGGCGGGAGGAACCCTGACCGGAGAGGGCCGGCCAGGAGATGACGAGGCGAAGATGAAGATGCATCTGACCGCATTGTCGGAATCCGCTGAAGCGTTACAGAAAGGCGAGGTGTTTGGAGGTGCTGACGAGATCTTGTTGCCATATCTGGACTCGATATACAAGGAGAGCATTGATTCGAAGGAGCACTCGATCTGGACGGAGGTTACGAAATACTGGGAGAACGACTTTATGAGCGATATGGAGGCGCTGAATGTCATGAAGCCAGATGTGATCACGAGAGTTACCGAATACGTCCCACAGATTGTCGATTTCGTTGAGAAGATCATCCAAAAGGGGTTCGCATACGAGTCCGAGGGATCGGTTTATTTCGATATTGCAGCATTTGAAAAGGCTGGTAACTCATATGCACGTCTCAGGCCGGATAGCAAGAACGATCAAGCTTTGATCGCAGATGGGGAGGGATCGCTGTCGAAGGGCCTTGGTGGCAAGCGTGGCGCAGGCGATTTCGCATTATGGAAGCGCTCTAAGCCTGGAGAGCCAAGCTGGCCAAGTCCATGGGGCGAGGGCCGCCCTGGATGGCACATCGAGTGCTCCGTTATGGCATCCGATGTATTTGGTTCTCGGATGGATCTTCATTCCGGCGGGACCGATCTCGCGTTTCCGCACAATGATAACGAACTTGCACAAAGCGAGGCTTATTACTGCGAACACGGCCAGCCACACACCTGGGTCAACTATTTCCTCCACATGGGACACTTGTCCATTTCTGGCTCAAAAATGTCGAAATCTTTGAAGAACTTCCAGACTATCCAGGACGCCCTCAAGACGGGATATACGCCGAGAGGCATGAGGGTTGTTTTCTTGATGGGCAAATGGAACGACGGCGTTGAGATCTCACCTGATATGAGACTTCAAGCTGACGGATGGGAGACTTCAGTCAACAATTTCTTTACTACTGTAAAATCTTTGATCGCAGAAGCAAGCGGCAAAGAGCCCATGGAGAAGCTCTCTTTGGAAGATATTGCCACGCTCGACGTTGCTCTGGAGAAGGCGGAGTTGGAACTTCGGACTGCCCTGACTGACTCCTTCGACACACCAAGAGCAATGCGTGCCATCTATGAGCTCGTCAAAGAAGCCAACATTTACATCAACACACATAAAGCATTAGCTGATGCTCGTGAATTGGAGAAGGTTGCCCGCTGGGTGACCAAGATTGTTGGTATATTCGGCCTGGATGCCAACGCCTCGCCACCATACGATGGGCTCGGCTGGGCTCCTTCCGCTTCCGACAAGATCACCAATCCCGCCGAAGCCATCAAGCCATATTCCTCTGTCTACCAGCGCGTCGTCTCCTCCATCAAAGATCTCGCCATCCAGTCTCCTACCCTCGATACACTCCTTGCAGCTGATGTCGACTCGGAATTCACATCCGTTGTCTCCACCGGCGCCAGCGACATCGAGTCCATCTCCCTCCCCTACCTCCGCGCCGTCTCCCGCATCCGCGACGAGCTGCGCCGCCTCGCACCTTCCTCTCCGGCCAAGAAAGCCATCCTGGCTCTCTGCGACGAGATCCGGGACACCGACCTGACCAACCTCGGGGTGTACCTCGACGACCGGCCCGACGGACAGTCGTCGCTGATCAAATTCGTGCCGAGGGAGGAGCTGCTGGCGCAGCGCGAGGAGAAGGCGGCGAAGGAGCGCGAGAAGGCTGCGCAAAAGGAGGAGGTAAGGAGGGCGAGGGAGAAGGCGGAGGAGGAGAAGAGGGAGAGGGCGAAGGTGAGCCCGTATGAGATGTTCAAGGGGGATGAGAGGTTTAGCGAATGGGATGGCGAGGGACTCCCGACGAAGAACAAGGAAGGGGGAGAGGTGCCGAAGAGTTTGGGGAAGAAGCTCATGAAAGAGTGGAAGGCGCAGAAGAAATTGTGGGAGGAGTATGGGGGGAAGAGGGAGTGAGGAGGGGAGAGGAGGGATAGAAAGCGTTTTATGTAGCAGCCTGGATTCAATGTGGTCGTTGCGTAATATCTCGAGTTGCGTATATTGTTTTGATGTTATGTGTTCACTGTGTATTAAATGACTAACACAGGAAATATAACTCGTTGATTATAATATGGACGCTGGATTGTGTTTTAACATTTTTATATCTCGCGAGTCGCATCGTCGTTGTGGTATATTATTAGTACATGACTAAAGCGGCTGCGCACGTGACACTGTGATAAGGTACCTGGGACCTGCCAAGCGACGCCAAGACTTGTCAACATTCCCCAGCCACTCGGAATAAGGCGTCACCGGATTGTCCGACCTGCCATCTGTAAGGTACCCGAGCAGGTAGCACCAGTCACCTTAACCTTAACCTTGACCTTCAACCTTCAACCTTCAACCTTCAATCTTCAACATCCTCTGATCGACTCCCTCTCTTCTTCGAATCCCAAACATCTCCAATACTTCCAATTCGACTGTGCGATTATGGTCAGAAACGTGACACGTCGTGTTCTGGTTGCGGAGTCGACGCCAATGGCTTTGAGCACGAGGACCGCATCGCAGAGCGCTGAAGCTCTGTCTGTTAAGGCACAGCAGGATGAAATGTCTCGTTGGGGAGCGTCGGATATAAGCAGCCTCAAGTTGAGGTTGGAAGGCGCTCGAGAAAGATTTCGTGATGAACTTTTCAACCCAAAAATGCGCCTTGCCCGACTGCTAGAACCAGCCAGGACCGAAGTATTGGATCTCCTCGACCTTATAATTGCCCTGCCTAGCAGTGACGTTAATGCTGTTCTCTCGACAAGTCTGGATTTCATGAGATCTTTTGAGCTAATAATTATGGATTGTGCCGCAATGCCGCCAGCTCGTCAGACACCAGCCGAGGTTGATAGGATGTTTATCGGACTTCTGGAGGAACGACGCATACATATGAACCCTTCGGTCTCAGGTTGGCGTTTCAAGCGTCTTAACCAGGTCTTGGAGGCAGTGCGCAGCCGGGCTGCCTCAAGGGCTGGGCCAAAGGAACCAGAGGAGTATGTCAAGCCCTTCACGGATTTCTTGACGGAGAACCCAACCGTGTTTCATGCGGTGGACTATTTTGCAAAGAAGTTGACGGGCGCTGGCTATACGAAGGTAGGACCATCGACATACTGAGGGAGGTGCAGAGGCTAATGCTGAGCAGCTTTCCGAACGCTCGTCATGGACCGAAGAGGTCAAGAAGGGAGGGAAATACTTCATCGAAAGAAATGGAAGCAGTTTGATTGCCTTTGCGGTCGGCAACGAGTACAAGAGTGGTAATGGCATCGCTATGATAGCCGGCCACGTCGACGCCTTGACAGCCAAACTGAAGCCAATTTCGACAAAGAAGACAACTGCAGGCTATGTCCAGCTAGGTGTTGCACCATATGCTGGCGGCTTGAATTCGACGTGGTGGGATCGTGACTTGGGTATTGGCGGTAGAGTGCTTGTTAAGGATCCTGAGACAGGATCGGTCAAGAGCATCCTCGTTAAGCTCGGTCATCCGAGTAAGTTTTCCCCTATACCATGCCTTTCAGCCCCTGACAACACAAACAGTCGCCCGCATCCCCACTCTGGCACCCCATTTTGGCGTTGGCATGCTCGGCAATAACAACCCCGAAACCCAAGCCGTCCCCATCATCGGCCTCGACAACTCCTCGGACCTCAACGACACCTCGTCCGCACCCCTCATCAGCACCCTGGGAAACAACAACTTCGCGGCCACCCAGCCCCCCGCCCTCCTGTCCGCTATCGCCGCCGCAGCCTCCATCGATGCCGCCAATATCGTCAACTGGGAACTTGAGCTCTTCGACACGCAGCCCGCCCAGACCGGCGGCCTCAACAAGGACTTCATCTTCGGCGGCCGCATCGACGACAAGCTGTGCTCCTGGGCCGCCGTCGAGGGATTCATCGCTGCGCCCGAGCCCACCGAGGCGATCAACCTCGTCGCCGTGTTTGACGATGAGGAAATCGGAAGTCTGCTGCGCCAGGGTGCACGGGGTAACTTCCTGCCCAGCACAATCGAGCGACTGAGCGAGGCCTTCAGTGAAGGGAAGGGCGAGAAGGACGCCCTGGGACGCACGTATGCGAATTCCTTCCTCGTGTCGGCGGACGTCACGCACGCCGTGAACCCGAATTTCCTGCCGAACTACCTGGACCAGCACGCGCCGCGGCTGAACGTGGGGGTGGTAGTGAGCGCGGATAGCAATGGGCATATGACGACGGATGCGGTGAGCACGGCGTTCATCACGCGTATCGCGGATTTGTCGGGGTGCACGCTGCAGGTGTTCCAGATTCGGAATGATAGCAGGAGTGGGGGGACGGTGGGGCCGATGCTCAGCTCGGCCATGGGGGTCCGGGCCGTGGATGTGGGGATTCCGCAGTTGAGTATGCATAGTATACGTGCGACGACGGGGGCGAAGGATCCGGGACTGGGGGTGAAGTTGTTCGAGGGGGTGTATAGGTGGTTCGACCAGGTTAGTGGGGAGTATAACTTTTGAGAGATGAGAGGTTGCAGAGCGATGGGGATTGAAAGTATCTACGAGGTGCGGGATCTGTCTATATTGCATTTTATTCGCTCGCATTCGAGGGCATAGAGTGTGCGTGCATTACTTGCAAGGGTAGAAGGAAGAATCAACCATTGTCTCCCGCTTCCGCCGTCCTGATGTGACCTCCCCAAAATGAGCACGTTTGATTTCGAGAAGGCCGAATTGCCTGCTGGATGGAAAGGGTTCCATGTTTGATCTCATAGATCCCGACTATTACTGCTACAGGAGTCGCCACTGTTAACTGAACGAAAAATTAAAATTAAAAACGACGGCGGAGAGTAGAGAACTAATAGTAAACGAAGCTAAGAACGTAAATTATTACAGAGTGAAGGAAGCAATGCGCGCTTATAAATCGTGATCCCCCGTCTTGAAGCTTGAAGCTTGAAGCCTGTACCCCACCATGCCGCCTTGGCAAAGCTTAGCAATCCTTAAATCCACCCCGCGATTTCTTCCTCGTCACGATTCACGAAATCAAATCACGTGTGTACACTGCGCTCACATCATTCTAAGCGGCTCCTATCTTACAATCCAAGCTCGAATCCGGAAGACGACGATACACATACGATATACAGCCGGAGTTGCTGTCTCCTGCGCGCCCTTCCCTCTCCTCCATCATCCATCGTCACTCTCATCCACCATGCCCCCCCACCCCCCCCCCCCCCCCCCTCCCCCCCCCCCCCCCCCCCCCCCCCCCCCCCCCCCCCCCCCCCCCCCCCCCCCCCCCCCCCCCCCCCCCCCCCCCCCC
>Ga0123337_10005010_pt1 | contig 13211 bp, 10 predicted proteins | sample frozenSSSSmetaG_FD_89792 | JGI IMG/M metagenome (GOLD analysis project Ga0123337, IMG submission 89792) | Glacier valley bacterial and archeal communities from Borup Fiord, Nunavut, Canada, to study Microbial Dark Matter (Phase II) -... | ecosystem: Environmental > Aquatic > Freshwater > Ice >...
CAAAGGATTTACAGGAGGACAAGCGCATCGTCTTCGAGGCCGCCGACACGCTCGAACTGATGCTCGCCGCGATGACCGGCATGATCCACGACATCGAATTCGTTCCGACACGCATGCGCGAGGTCGCCGCCATGGGCTATTCGACCGCGACCGATCTGGCGGACGCGCTTGTCCGCCTCGCTGACGTGCCCTTCCGCGAGGCGCACCACATCACCGGGCGCGTGGTGGCCGCCGCCGAGGCGCGCGGCGTTGCACTCCACGAACTCACCGACGCCGAGCTCACCGCGATCGATCCGCGCATCCGCCGCGAAATGCTGATGACCGTCGAACAATCGGTCGCCAGCCGCACCAGCTTCGGCGGCACCGCGCCGGTGCGCGTGCGCGAAGCCATCGCGGCGGCGCGGGGCGAAACCGGGGAGACACAGACATGAAGCGCGCGCTGCCCATCGCCGCAGCCCTGCTCACGCTCGCCGCGTGCGGGCGCAAGGGGACGTTGCACCCCGCGCCTGGCCACACCTTGCCACCCGCCACCTACGGCGCGTCCGCCCCCGCCACCACCGAACAGGCGCTCACCCCGCCGCCCGAAACCGCGCCGCAGCGCGTCGACGATGTGATCAAGCGTCCCGAACAGGAGCGCAAAGACGATCCCTTCGATCTGCCGCCTACCACCGGAAAGCGACCATGACGCTCGACACCGCTCCCCGCGCAACCACCGGGGAGGAGAGCGACGCGGCCACCCCCCTCCCCCGCCCCGGCTTCGCGCTGGTGGAGGGCGTGCTCCACGCCGAAAACGTGCCGCTCGATATCATCGCAGACGCGGTCGGCACGCCCGTATACGTCTATTCGCGCGGCGGGATCGAGCATCAATACGATCGCCTCGCGGCCGCGTTGCCTGCGCACGCCACCATCGCGTTCGCGGTCAAGTCCAATCCCAATCTGGGCGTGATCGCCGTGCTCGCAGCGCGCGGCGCCGGAGCGGACGTGGTCTCGGGCGGCGAGATGCTGCGCGCGCTCGCGGGCGGCGTTCCGCCTGCGCGCATCGTCTTCTCGGGCGTGGGCAAGACGCTCGCCGAGCACGAAGCCGCGCTCGCAACCGGCATCGGCCAGATCAACGTGGAGAGCGAGCCCGAACTGGCGATGCTGAGCGCGGTCGCGGCGCGCATGGGCGTCACCGCGCGCGTCGCGCTGCGCGTCAACCCCGATGTCGAAGCCGGCACGCACACCAAGATCAGCACGGGCCGCAAGGAAGACAAGTTCGGCATCCCCGCCGCACGCGCGCTCGCGGCCGCCGAACTCGCGCGCAGCCTTCCCGGCATCGAGGTTTGCGGCCTCGCGGTCCATATCGGCAGCCAGCTTACCACGCTCGACCCGTTCGAGCGCAGCTTCGAGGCGCTGGGCGAACTTATGCGCACGCTGCGCGCCGCAGGCCATACGATCGATACGATGGATTTGGGCGGCGGTCTGGGCGTACGCTACGCGCCAGGCGATCCCGAGCCGCCACCGGTGGAGGCGTATGGCGCGATGGTCGCGCGCGCCACGCGCGGCTGGGACGCGCGGCTGATCTTCGAGCCCGGCCGCTATCTGGTCGCCGAAGCCGGGCTGCTGCTGACCACGGTGATCCTTGTGAAGGAGGGCGTGGACCGGCGCTTCGTCGTGGTCGATGCCGCGATGAACGATCTGCTGCGGCCCAGCCTCTACGGCGCGTTCCATGATATCCGCAGCGTCCGGCCCACCGGCGAACGGTTCGAGGCGGACGTCGTCGGCCCCGCGTGCGAAAGCGGGGATACCTTCGCCAGGGCGCGCACCATCGATACCGTGCAGGCGGGCGACCGCGTGGCGATCATGACCGCGGGGGCCTATGGCGCAAGCCTCGCGTCGACATACAATTCCCGCCCGCTGGTGCCCGAAGCGATGGCGAGCGGCGATATGTGGCGGCTCGTCGCAAAGCGCGTGCCGGTCGCGGACATGATCGCGCTGGAGAGCGTTCCGGACTGGAGCTGATCTCGAGAGGAGCTTCTCCCATGCGCCGCATCGTCCCCCTGCTTCTCGCAACCGCGCTCGCCGCCAGCGCCGCCTGCGCCGCCCCCGTATCGCAAGGCTCCGCCAACCGCCCCGATCAGGTGCCCGCCTTCCCCGGACAGACGCGCGTCGATGCCGTCAACTCTGGCGTAGCCTTCAAGGTAACGCAGGTCGCCTCCGGCCTCGAATATCCGTGGGGCCTCGCCTTCCTTCCCGACGGTCGCGCGATCGTCACCGAAAAACCGGGACGTTTGCGCGTCATCGCCGCGGATGGATCGCTGTCCGCGCCCGTCCAGGGCGGCCCCAGCGTCTATTACGGCGGCCAGGGCGGCCTGCAGGACGTGCTCGTTTTGCCCGGCACACCCACGCGCATCTGCCTCAGCTATGCGTCGAAGCGGTCCGCCAGCGGCGTGACCGGCCTGTCGGTGCGGTGCTACACGGCGGTGCCGTCCGGAACGTCGATCCGGCTCACCACCGGCCAGTCCGTATGGCAGCAGCTTCCCTCCTATGCGGGCGGCCACGGCCAATATGGCGGACGGCTCGCGCTGGCGAAGGACGGCACATTGTTTATCACTGCGGGGGACCGTCAGGATCCCGGCATTCGCCAGCGCGCGCAGGATCTCACATCGGGCATCGGCAAGATTATCCACGTGAACCTCGATGGGTCGATCCCCGCCGACAACCCATACGTGTCGAGCCCCAACGCCAACACGCGCGCGATCTGGGCGCAGGGGTTCCGCAACCCCTACGGCGCCGCGATCAGCCCGAAAACGGGCCAGTTGTGGACCACCGAGAATGGCCCGCGCGGCGGGGACGAGCTGAACGCGCCCAAGGCGGGCAAAAATTACGGCTGGCCGGTCATCACCTATGGCGAAGATTACAGCGGTGCGCCCATCGGCGGCAACATCACGCAGAAACCCGGGCTCGAACAGCCGGTCTATTACTGGGATCCGGTGATCGCGCCCTCGGGCACCGCCTGGTATACGGGCGCACGGTTCCCGCGCTGGCAGGGCAGCCTGTTCGTCGGTGGGCTGGCGAGCCAGTCGCTCACCCGGCTCGAGATCGACGAAGCGAACGAGCGTGTCACCGGCGAAGAGAAGTTCGCCATGGGCCACCGCATCCGCGATGTGCGCCAGGCCCCCGACGGCTCGATCTGGCTGCTCACCGACGAAGCGAACGGGCTGGTGCTGCGCCTCGACCCGCAATAGGCTCGCGCGTCGGAGCGAACGCAGGTCGATCGGGTTGCGGGCGCAACCCCGGGCCCGCGCGGCAGAGGCAGAGGCAGAGGCAGAGGGGCGCGTGTAGCCGACCGTTCACGCCACACCGCCCGCATTTCGCAAACGATCCTGTCGGCCAGAGGATCGTGTCGAGCGCCCCGGCTTAAAGCGTCCCCGCTCCGAACGTATCGCACGCCCCCGGATCGCCACTGTCATAGCCCGCCTTGAACCAGTGGCTGCGCTGCGCCGAGGTGCCGTGGGTGAAGCTGTCGGGCGAGACGCGGCGGCCCGCCTCGCGCTGTAGCGTATCGTCGCCGATGGCGGTCGCCGCGCGCAACGCCTGATCCACATCGCCCGGATCGAGGATCGCCTTGTTGGCATTGCCCCACACGCCCGCATAGCAATCCGCCTGCAACTCGATGCGCACCTGCGCGCCGCCCGCGCCCTCCTGGCTCAACCCGCTGCGCTGCGCACGCGTCATCTGGCCGGTCAGCGTCTGCACATGATGGCCGATCTCGTGCGCGATCACATAGGCGGCGGCAAAATCGCCGGGTGCGCCGAAGCGTCGGCTGAGCTCGTCGAAGAAGGCGGTATCGAGATACACCTTGTGGTCGTTCGGGCAGTAGAACGGCCCCATCGCCGATTGCGCCGCGCCGCAGCCCGAACGCCCCTCGCCCGAATAGAAGACCAGCTTGGGCTGGGTGTAAGTCTGGCCGTTCGCCTTGAAAATCTGCCCCCATGTGTCCTCGGTCGTCGCAAGCACCTTGCGCACGAACACGTCCGTCTTGTTTTCGCCCTGTGCGCCGCCCGGCGCGGCCCGGCCCGGCGCGGGGTTCTGAAAGCCGACGCTGCTGCTGTCCGGCGCGGTCGGCGCGCTGCTATGCCCGCCCCCGCCGCCGAAGAAGAAGAAATAGCCGAGTGCCAGAATGATGATGGCGGGCAAGCCGATGCCCAGCCCGCGCGCCGCGAAGATTAGCCCCAGGATGCCGCCCATCCCGCCGCCGCCGCCACCGCCGCCGAGGCCGCCCAGCCCCATGCCGCCGCCCTCGCCGCGCTGGTCTTCGATGTTGCTGCTTTCGCGTTCGTCGTCGAGGCGCATGGGACCGGCCTTGGCTGGGGAGAGCGCTTCCATGGCGCGGCCAACGCCCGGTTGCAATCGCCCGGTGCGTGTAAACCGGGCGCGATCGGGGCAACCGGCCCGGTGTCGGGGCGGGCCCGGACCGGTCCCTTAAACCAACTGTAATTCACCGCACGCTGCGCGGTCGCCCGCCGCGCGCTATATGGCACTTCCGATACTCCAGCGAGGTGGCCACAGCCTGCATGCCGTCAGCGATTTTCCACGATGCCACCGGCAAGCGTCGCTGGTGGGTAGCGGGCGCAACCGCGCTCCTCGTCCTGCTGGTCGTCGCTGCACTCGGCGTCCTCGCGCTTACGATCGAGCGCGACCCCCCTCCCCCGCCGCTCGGCTTCGGCACGCCCGCGCCTGTGTCAGCGCCCGGCTCGCTCGCCGCACTCACGCACAAGCTGCGCCGCGCCCTCGGCCGCGATCCCGTCGCCACGGGCGCGTGGCTCCCCCCCGCCGCACGCGCCGCCGCACGCGGCCACCCGCTCGCCATCGGCTTTTACACCCCCGATGACGATGGCTCGGTCTCCAGCCTTGCGCGCCACGTGAACGAGATGGACTGGGTTTCCGCCGCCGATTTCAACATCGTGGGCACCGACCACCACCTCCGCCAGACGCCCGATCCCAAGCTCGTGCAGATTATGGCCGGCGCCACGCGCAAACCGCGCCTGATGCCGCTCGTGCAAAACGCGGACGAAGGCGTTTGGGACGGCAAGGGCATCGCCGCGCTGCTCCACGATCCCGCGCAGCGCGCCGCCTTGCTCGATCGGCTCACCCCCGCGCTCGCCGCCACTGGCGCGCGCGGCGCGGTCTTCGATTTCGAGGAAGTGCCCGCATCCGCCCACGCCGATTACCGCGCCTTCCTCGCCGAAGCCGCCGCGCGCTGGCACGCGCGCGGCTGGCTCGTCAGCCTCGCGGTCCCCGTCGCGGACGAAGCGTGGGATCTGCGCGAGTTCGGCCGGATCGCAGACGATGTGCTGCTGATGGTCTACGATCAGCATTGGGAAAGCGGCACCGCGGGGCCGATCGCCGCGCAGCCGTGGTTCGTGGAAAAAATGCGCGCGGGCGTGGCCGCCGTGGGCGCGGACAAGGCGGTCGTCTGCATCGGCAACTATGGCTATGACTGGACCGAGGGCGGCAAGGAGGCGAACGAGCTCACCGTCGAAGAGGCGTGGCTAATCGCGCGCGATAACCAGGCGTCGATCCGCTTCGATCCCGCGAGCGGCAACGCCACCTTCGATTACACGGACGAGGGCGGCAAGGCGCACCACGTCTGGCTGCTCGATGCCGCGAGCGCCTACAATCAGGCGCGCGCGGTGCGCATGGAGGGCGCAGCCGGGATCGCGGTCTGGCGGCTGGGCAGCGAGGATCCCGGCATGTGGGCCAGCCTTGCGTCCGCCGCCACCAACGCGCGCCCCGATTTGCGCCGCCTCGCCACGAGCAACAACGTCGATCTCGAAGGCAAGGGCGAATTGCTGCGCATCAGCGCCACCCCCACCGATGGCGCGCGCACGATGGGCTACGACGCGCAGGGGCTCGTGCGCGACGAGCGCTTCACCGCGCTCCCCACGCCGTTCGTGGTCCAGCGGGAGGGGGCGCGGCAGGGCCTGATCGCGCTCACCTTCGACGACGGCCCCGATCCGGACTGGACGCCGCAGATCCTCGACGTGCTCGCCGCCGAACATGTCCCCGCCACCTTCTTCGTCGTCGGCGTCAACGGGGTCGGCGAACCCGATCTGCTGCGCCGCATCGTCGATGAAGGCCACGAGATCGGCAACCACAGCTACACCCACCCCAATATGGCGCAGATTTCGCCCGAGGCGATCCGCCTCGAACTGAACGCCACCCAGCGGCTGATCCAGGCGTGGACCGGCCACTCCACCCGCCTGTTCCGCGCGCCCTTCTTCGGCGATGCCGAACCCACTTCGGCAGACGAGCTCATCCCCGCCTTGACCGCGCAGCAGGACGGCTATCTGAACGTCGGCCTGCATGTCGATCCGGACGATTGGCAGCGCCCAGGCGCAGACCTCATCGTCAGCCGCACGGTCGCGGGCGTCACCGATCCCTCGCTTGGCGAAAACCACGGCAACATCATCCTGCTGCACGATGGCGGCGGCGAACGCTCGCAAACGCTCGAAGCGCTTCCACGCCTGATCGAGGCACTGAAGGCCAAAGGCTACCGCTTCGTCCCCGTCTCCGAACTCGCAGGGCTCACCCGCGCGCAGGTCAATCCCGTGGTCACGCCGTCCGAAGCGCTCGCGGTGCGCGCGGATGCGGGCGTGTTCACCGTGCTCGATCGCGGGCAGGAACTGCTCGGCGCACTGTTCGTCACTGCGATCGCGCTCGGCCTCACGCGCGCGGTCGTGCTCGCGGTGCTCGCATTGCGCGCGCGCCGCGCCGAACGCCGTGCGGGTCCGCCGCCCCCGCCATGGGACGGCCTCGTCACCGTCCTCATCCCCGCCTTCAACGAAGCGCGCGTGATCGAAGCCTCGGTGCGCCGCGTCCTCGCCAGCATCGGCGCGCGCATCGAAGTCATCGTCCTCGACGATGGCTCGAAAGACGATACCAGCGCCATCGTCGCGCGCGCGTTCGGCACGGACGAACGCGTCCGCCTGCTCACGCTCGCGAACGGCGGCAAGGCGCGCGCACTCAACCGGGGGCTGGCACTGGCGCAGGGCGAGGTGATCGTCGCGCTCGATGCGGACACGCAGTTCGAACCCGATACCATCGCCAAGCTCGCGCGCTGGTTCGCGGACGCACACGTCGGCGCGGTCGCGGGCAACGCCAAGGTCGGCAACCGCGTCAACCTCGTCACGCGCTGGCAATCGGTCGAATATGTCTCCGCGCAAAACCTCGAACGCCGCGCGCTCGCGGGACTGGACGCGATCACGGTAGTGCCCGGCGCGGTCGGCGCGTGGCGCGCGTCCGCATTGAGGCAACTCGGCGGCTACCCCGTCGATACGCTCGCCGAAGATCAGGATCTCACCATCGCCGTCCAGCGCGCAGGCTTCGCGGTCCGCTACGATCCCGACGCCGTCGCCTGGACCGAGGCCCCGCAGACGTTGCGCGGCCTCGTCAAGCAGCGCTTCCGCTGGGCCTATGGCACCCTGCAATGCCTCTACAAGCACCGCGCCGTCATCTGGAGCGGCCACCCGCGCGGCCTCGCCCGCATCGGCCTCCCCCAGGCATGGGCCTTCCAGATCGGCTTCGCGCTCTTCTCCCCGCTGATCGATCTCGCACTCGTCATTTCCATGGTGCTCACCGGCATCGCCATCGCCCAGCACGGCTGGGGCGCCGAAAGCCACGATCTGCGCAAGATGGCGATCTACTGGGTCGCCTTCACGGCGATCGATCTCGTCTGCGGCTGGATAGCCTACCGGCTGGACAAGCGCGAGCGCAGCTTTCCCTGGCTCCTCCTGCTCAGCCAGCGCTTCGTCTACCGCCAGCTCATGTATTGGGTGGTGGTCCGCGCGGTCTCGGCCGCGCTGCGCGGGCCGCTCGTGGGCTGGGGCAAGCTGGAGCGCACCGGCACCGTGGCGGCGACGTAACACCCCCGCGCGCAATCGCTTCACCCCGGTGCATCGCTTGGCGCGCACGAACGTTGCACCTATGTGCACCGCAGCATGTATCGGGGAGCCGTAACCTGACCGCCACCGTCACCCCGATTCGCGCCGCCGCCCCACCTGCGGCTCCCAGCCTCGATCCGCTGCTCGCGCTCGTCGCCCCCGAAATGGGCGAGGTCAACCGCGTCATCCTCGATCGCATGCGCTCGCCCGTCGCGCTGATCCCCGAACTCGCGGGCCACCTGATCGCGGGCGGCGGCAAGCGCCTGCGCCCCATGCTCACGCTCGCCTGCGCGCGTCTGCTCGGCTACGGCGGCACCCGCCACCACCGCCTCGCCGCCGCCGTCGAGTTCATCCACACCGCCACGCTCCTGCACGACGATGTCGTCGACATGTCCGGCCTCAGGCGCGGCCGCCGCACCGCCAACATCATCTGGGGCAATGCCGCATCGGTGCTGGTCGGCGATTTCCTCTTCAGCCGCGCGTTCGAGCTGATGGTCGAAGACGGCTCGCTCCGCGTCCTCAAGATCCTCTCGGGCGCCTCCGCCGTCATCGCAGCGGGCGAGGTCGATCAACTCTCCGCCCAGCGCCGCATCGAAACGGACGAGGACCGCTACCTCGCGATCATCACCGCCAAAACCGCCACGCTGTTCGCCGCCGCCGCCGAAATCGCGGGCGTGGTCGCCGAACGAGAGGACGGCACGACCGAAGCCTTGGAAGGCTTCGGCCGCAATCTGGGCATCGCCTTCCAGCTCATCGACGACGTGCTCGATTACGCCGCCGACGCGCAGGACATGGGCAAAGCCAAGGGGGACGATTTCCGCGAAGGCAAGGTCACGCTCCCCGTCATCCTCGCCTACGCGCGCGCGGACGGCACCGATCGCGCCTTCCTCGCCGAAACCATGGCCGGCCGCGCCGTCGCCGATGCGGACCTCGACCGCACTGTCAGCATCCTCCACGCCACTCGCGCGCTCGACGATACCCGCGCCCGCGCGCGGCTATACGCCGACCGCGCCGCGCAGGCACTCGCCCGCTTTCCCGGCGGTGCCGCCAAAGCCGCCCTGCTCGAAGCCACCGCCTTCGCGGCGGCGCGGGGCTACTAGTCACGCAAGCACGTCATCCCGGGCTTGACCCGGGACCTATCTGCCTCCGGGCCGCTACAACCTACGGACAAAAGGGAGGTCCCGGGTCAAGCCCGGGATGACAGACGATGGGTCATCACGGGTGACCCCACCCCCGCGCCCAAACTCTACCCCCGCGCCGCCATGTCTGCCCCACCGTCCGCACGCGCGGTCTCGAACAAAAACCATGTGCGCCGCTCGGCTTCGTCCATCCACACTTCGATCTGGCTGGTGGTCGCGGGATCGTCATGCTCGTCGGCGATCTCGTGTGCTTTGCCCAGCACGCCCCGGAACGAACGATTGTCCTCCATCAGTTCGCTCAGCATCGCCTGCGGCCCCACATAGGCCGCATCGTTGTCGCTCAGCGAGCTGTTCTGCGAAATCGCGCCGATGCTCGTCAGCGTGCGCTGCCCCAGTTTGCGCACGCGCTCGGCCACATCGTCGGTGATCTCGTAAATCTGCGTCGCCTGCTCGTCGAGCATCAGGTGGTAATCGCGGAAATGCGGGCCGCTCATGTGCCAGTGGAAGTTCTTGGTCTTCATGTACAGCGTGAACGCGTCCGCCAGCACGCCGTTCAGCGCGTGCGCGATCGCCGCCGCCGCATTGTCGCCGATCGGGCCGGGCGTATGCAGCGGCCGCGCGGGCGTGGTGTCCATCGGTGCGTCGGCGGGCTTGGCCTTGCCCTTTGCAGGGGCAGTGGTGGTGGTCGATCGAGCCATGTGCGAAATCCTTCGGCGTTGTTGCGAGAGAGTTATGTCGGCATGAACCCACTACCCGTCGAAAAGGTTCTCGAACAATTGCGCGCGGCACTCGCGGCAGCACCCAACGCGGTCCTGATCGCTCCACCGGGCGCGGGCAAGACCACCACCGTCGCCCCCGCCTTGCTCGGCGAACCATGGGTGCAGGGCGGCAAGCTGCTGCTGCTCCAGCCCCGCCGCCTTGCCGCGCGTGCCGCGGCCGAACGGATGGCCGATCTCTTGGGCGAGCGTGTGGGACAAACCTTCGGCTACCGCACGCGCATGGATACGCGCGTGTCCGCCGCCACGCGCGTCGAAGTGATCACCGATGGCGTCTTCACCAATCTGATCCAGGCCGATCCCGAACTGGCGGGCGTCGCCGCCGTGCTGTTCGATGAAGCGCACGAGCGCAGCCTCGAAGGCGATCTCGGCCTCGCTTTGGCGCTCGATGCACAATCGGGCTTCCGCCCCGATCTGCGGCTTATCGCCATGTCCGCCACGCTCGATGGCGCACGCTTCGCCGGGCTGATGCACGGCGCACCCGTGATCGCCAGCGAAGGTCGTATGTTCCCCGTCGATATCCGCCATCTGGGCCGGGACCGCACCGCCCGGATCGAAGACCGGATGGCGGCCGCGATCCACCGCGCGCTGGACGAAGAGCCCGGCTCGGTCCTCGCCTTCCTGCCCGGCGTCGCCGAGATCGAACGTACCGCCGAACGGTTGCGCCTGCCCGAAGGCGTCGCACTCCACCGCCTGCATGGCGCGCTCGATCCCGCCGCGCAGCGGGCCGCAATCGCTCCCGCACCGCCGGGCACGCGCAAGCTGGTGCTCGCCACCTCCATCGCGGAAACCTCGATTACCATCGATGGTGTGCGTGTGGTGATCGATAGCGGCCTCGCACGCCGCGCACGCTACGATCGCGCCGCCGGGATCACTCGCCTGTCGACCGAGCGCGTCAGCCAGGCCGCCGCCACGCAGCGCGCGGGCCGCGCGGGCCGCACCGCACCCGGCGTCGCGCTGCGTCTGTGGGATGCGGGCGAGACTGCCGGGTTCGCCCCCTTCGATCCGCCCGAAATCCTCGAGGCCGACCTCTCGGACCTCACGCTCGCGCTAGCCGAGTGGGGCGCAGACGCGGCCGCATTGCGCTGGCTCGATCCGCCGCCCGCCGCTGCCCTTGCAGAGGCGCGCGCGAGGCTCGCCGTGCTGGGCGCGCTGGGTCCAGACGGCCGCCCCACCGCGCACGGCCGCCGCATCGCCGCGCTGCCGTTGCCCCCGCGCCTCGCGCACATGCTCGCGCTCGGCGCAGACGCGGGCACCGCCGATCCGGGCGCGGCGCTGCTGGCCGCGCAGATCGCCATCCTGATCGGCGAACGCGGTCTGGGCGGTCGCTCGGTCGATCTCGAAGACCGCCTCGCCGCCTGGGCCCGCGACCGCAGCCCCCGCGCCGATGCCGCCCGCACCGCCGCCGCCCGCCTCGCCCGCACCGCCACCCCCTCTCCCTCGCTCCCTTCGGTCGCATTTCCCTCCCCCCGCCGGGGGGAGGGCGACGCTCGCCACAACGGCCACCCTCCCCCGAACCGGGGGAGGGAAATGCGCAGCGAAGCGGAGCGAGGGAGAGAGAGCGCATTTGCCGCGTCAAGCGCACCCGCCACCCCAGATCTTCCCGCGCGCCTCCTCGCCCACGCCTACCCCGATCGCATCGCGCGCGCGCGCGGCCAGGCGGGAGCGTTCCTGATGGCCAACGGCCGCGGCGCACGCCTCGATCCGGGCGACGCACTCGCACGCGCCGATTGGCTCGTGGTGGCCGACGCCGGCGGCGCGGCCGAAGGCGCCCGCATATCGCTCGCCGCACGCCTTGATGCTGCCAGCCTCGAAGCCGTCGCCGGCACCGCGATCGAGCGCACCGCCACCGTCCGTTTCGATCCCGCCACCGGCTCGGTCGTCGCCGAAAGCCGGGTGCGTCTCGGTGCGATCACCGTCGCACGCACCCCGCTCGCCGATCCCGATCCGGTGGCTGTCACCCGCGCGCTAATCGAGGGCGTGCGCACCGGCGGCCTTGCGCTACTGCCGTGGAGCGATGCCGCCACCAGCCTGCGCGCCCGCGCCGCCTTCGCCCGCGCGCACGGCCACCCCGCGCCCGATCTGTCGGATTCGGCGCTGCTCGCCAGCCTCGAAAACTGGCTCGAACCCGCGCTCGGCCGTGTCCGCCGCCTCGATGCCGTGCCGCCCGAAGCCCTCATCGCCGCGCTCGACGCCATGTTCGATTACGCGCAACGTCGCGCATTCGAAGCCTTCGCCCCGCCCCGCTTCACCAGCCCCGCCGGAGCCAGCCACTTCATCGATTACGCCGTGCCGGGCGGCCCCACCGTGGAAGTCCGCGTCCAGGAACTCTTCGGCTTAACAAATCATCCAATGGTCGGCCCTGTGCCCCTCATCCTAACCCTCCTCTCCCCCGCCCGAAAACCCATCCAGAAAACTACCGATCTGGTCCATCTATGGTCCGGCTCCTGGTCCGAAATCCGACGCGAACTGCGCGGCCGCTACCCCCGCCACCCCTGGCCCCAAGACCCTCGCGCTGCGCCCCCCACCACGCGTGCCAAACCGCGCGGCACTTGACGCCCCTGCCCCCGCTCCCCAAACGCCACGCCATGAACCCGCCCGTCGCCCGCATCTATCAGCGCCCCAAGAGCGCGATGCAGTCGGGCCGCGCCACCGCAGGCGAATGGGTCCTCGAATTCGCCCGCGCCGAACCCAAGGCGCACGATCCGCTCACCGGCTGGTGGGGCAGCGGCGATACGCGCGAGCAAATCTTGCTCAGCTTCCCCACCCGCGACGCCGCCGAGGCCTATGCCTCCGCCAAGGGCCTCGCATTCGACGTACAGCCCGCCCCCGCGCGCCGCCTCAAGCTGCAAGCCTATTCGGACAACTTCCGCTAGGATCCGTATCACGCGTCCGTAGCTCAACTGGATAGAGCACGAGGCTTCTACCCCCGGGGTTGCAGGTTCGAGCCCTGCCGGACGCGCCATTTCGGAGGCAGGAGACGGCGATGGAACATGATCCGGCGGTTTGGCCCGAACTCGATTACCTGGGCTGGCGCGATACGCTCCAGACGCTCCAGACGCTCCAGACGCTCAGGCGCTCAGGCGCTGGACGCAGATCGTAGGCAAGCTGGGCTTGGCGCTCACGCCATGGCCCAACCATAGCTGGCATGTGCCGCTATATAGATCCGCGCGCGGGCTACGCACGTCGCCGATCCCCTGGGGTGCCGAGCTGATCGAGATCGGCTTCGATTTCGTCGCGCACGAGCTCACCATCCTCACCAGCCGCGGCGGTGAAGCGAGCATCGCACTCGCGCCCAAATCGGTCGCGGCGTTCCACCGCGAACTGTTCGATGCGTTGGCCGTGCTCGGGGTGCATGTCACCATCGGCCC
>Ga0123337_10005011_pt1 | contig 13210 bp, 12 predicted proteins | sample frozenSSSSmetaG_FD_89792 | JGI IMG/M metagenome (GOLD analysis project Ga0123337, IMG submission 89792) | Glacier valley bacterial and archeal communities from Borup Fiord, Nunavut, Canada, to study Microbial Dark Matter (Phase II) -... | ecosystem: Environmental > Aquatic > Freshwater > Ice >...
CAACCTTGCGGCAGAAAGCTAGCAGTGCAACTGTGGGTACAGCTAGAGGAGGATTGGTTTGGTCTTCTCACCACTGAGGTGAACGAGGCCGGTTACTTGCGACTTAGCCATTATACGACATCAATAGCCTCATGTCAAGCACTTTTGCCCACGATTTTGGCTATTTCTTGCTGTTGATGCGAAGCGGGGCAACGGAGCCACTAATTGGCCTGCTGCCCCTCGTCCCTCTGCATCAGCGTCCCCCTCAGCAGTGTCATGGCACAGTACGGTTGTGGCTATCTAGATTTCGCGGCGCACCTTGTTGATGATGTGGCGCATCTCGAAGCGACCACGGCCCATGCTGGCTTCGGCATTCAGTACCAGCACCAGGAAGTACTCCTTATCTACCATAGAAGCAAGGAAAGTGCGATCCTGGGCTTCAACAATCAAATCCTTGATCTTGCCGCCACCCAGGTAGCTCGCGCCCTTCGTTACTGCCGCCATCAGGCTTGCCATCTGCACGGCCATTTCTTCGTTGGCCTCCGTGTCGTCGCTGTTGTCGGGGTCTGCGTTGACCATCTCCACGCCCAACCCGTCCAGGCCCACTAGCCCAATAGCGTATGCTCCCTCAACCCCTTCAACCGCTTCGTTAAGCATCTCGCGGAGGTTCATCGTCTTTGTTGCCATCTGCTAGCTACTCCTTTTGACTTGTTAACCATCGCTGGCGTACCCACGTTATGTTTAGTGGCAAGTATAGCAGAGGTATGCAGAAAAAGCAATAGCCACCCTCAAAGAGTGGCTAGCAGATAACAAGTTGCTATGGTGGCTGTGCCTAGCTGATCTTCCCATCCAGCAGCGGCCCACTGGTCTGGCTGGTTGTGTCTACTGCTCAGATGTTGCTCAGGTCAGAGGTGCAGTTCGGGCAACGAGTTGCCTTTAGCGGGATGGTGGAGATGCAGTAGGGGCATTCTTTGGTTGTCACTGCCAACGTAGCTGGGCGAGTCATTCGGTCCTTCACCATCTTGAACGAGCGGATAATCAGGAACAGCAGGAAGGCTACGATTAGAAAGTTGATCACTGCATCAAGGAACAGGCCGATGCCGATCCTTGCATTGCCAATGGTCAGGCCAATTCCTGCAAAGTCGGTGCCGCCAAAGATAGCCCCAACGATCGGCGTAAGAATGTTCGTTACCATGGACTCGATTACTGCCGCGAAGGCTGCCCCAATGATTACGGCAACGGCAAGGTCAAGTACGTTGCCCTTAGCAATAAAGTCCCGAAACTCTTTGAGCATAGCTAGTCTCCTTCTGCTACTAGTGCTGGTTGACGCACTCGCGGCGAGCCTAAGCCCCTATGGTGCATTAGTAGAGTACCACAAGTCCCCCGCTTATGCAACTAACCTGCACCGTATTACAAAGAATAGTATCAAGCGATAGCCTCAAGTTGCAGCCGATCGCTGCTGGGGTGATGTGGTATAATTGCCGCTGCAAGCACGCTAGATTGGTACAAACGCACATGAAGCAGATGGACAGGATTGAGGTGAATAGCCAGCCTATGGATGAAGGCCAAGCCAATAGTCGTGCCATCTTCCCCAGCATCGCCCCCGGTTCGCGGCGACGCTGGTTGATGGTCGGCCTCTATATGCTGGTAGATACGGGCTTGATCGCCTTCGCCCTCTTTGTTGCCTACTACCTGCGCTATGTTTTGCGCGTTGGTCAGGACATCGCCGCCAGCAGCAACGTAGCCTTCCGCGACTTTCTGCTCACCGGGGTCGCACTGGTGGTCGCCTGCCTGTTCAGCTTCCAGTGGCGTGGCCTCTATCGGCTGCCACGTGGCTCAAGTTGGCTAGACGCATTGGCGATCATCTTCAGCAGCACGCTGACTGCCATCGCGGTGGTGATCCTTGCCAGCCTGCTCTTTCAGCCGGTGCTACTTTCTCGCCTGGTCTACTTCTACTTCTGGCTGACGGCGGTCGTGCTACTTTCTGTTGCTCGCTTCCTCGCTGGTCGCCTGCGGGTCGCCCTTTGGCGGCGGGGCATTGATGTGCGGCGGGTGATAGTAGCTGGGTCGGGCCGGGCTGGACAGCGCATTATGAAGGACATTGTAGAGCGACCCGAACTGGGCTACAAGTTGGTCGGCTATGTCGAGGACGAGCCGGATGAGAAGCTCTGGGCGATCCCGATCAGCCGCCAACACCAGGAGGCGATCCAGCACCTCGGCCCGATCAGCCAGGTGGCAGCAGAGGTGCAGCGCACTGGCGCACATGAGGTGATCATCGCCTTGCCTGCCTCGGCCCACGAAGCCAGCCTCAGCGTGGTCGAACTATGCCGCCGCAGCAAGGTTAGCTTCCGCCTCGTCCCCGACCTGTTTGAGATGAGCTTCAACCAGGTGCAGATCAACGACATCGCTGGGGTGCCGCTGATTGGGGTGCGCGAACCTTCGCTTCAGGGCTTCAATCTGGCAATCAAGCGCGCTATGGACCTGCTGCTCACCCCACTACTGCTGTTGCTGCTCTCCCCCATCTTCCTGATTGTCGCCCTGCTAGTCAAGTTCAGCTCGGCTGGCCCGATCTTCTTCGCCCAGCAACGCGTCGGCAAGGATGGTAGGTCGTTCAAGTTCTACAAGTTCCGCTCTATGTACATCGATGCGGAGGCGCGCAAGCCAGAGTTGCTGGCCTTCAGCGACCGTGAAGGGCTAGCCTTCAAGAAGAAGGACGACCCCCGTCGTACGCCCGTTGGTCGCTTCATCCGCAAGACCAGCATCGACGAACTGCCCCAGTTCCTCAATGTGCTGCGTGGCGAGATGAGCCTGGTTGGCCCCCGCCCACCAATCCCCCAGGAGGTAGCAGTCTACGATGAGTGGGCGCGCCAACGCCTGAGCATCACCCCTGGCGTGACTGGCCTCTGGCAAGTCAGTGGCCGCAGCGACCTTTCTTTTGAGGAGATGGTCAAGCTCGACCTCTACTATGCCGAAAACTGGTCGCCGCTGTTCGACCTGAAGATAATGATCCGCACTGTCCCCGCCATAATCCGAGGCGAAGGTGCTTACTAGCTTGCCAACCAGACCACCGCTGTGTTAGACTAGCCCCGCCGCGACCGCCGCTGGGCTGGTGCGCTATTGATCTGACCGCAAGCAAAGATGACAAAGGGAAGGATGTAGGCTTGGAGATACGTAGATATGGGCAAACTGTTATGCGTTGGTGGTGGGTAGTCGCCATCGTCTTCGTTCTAGCCGCTGTCGCGGGCTTTTTGCAGACGCGAGGCTACGCCCAGTACGAGGCCCAGGCCACCCTGGTTGTGCGCCAGATCGCGCAGCAACCGCTCACTACCACCGTCCCGATCCTCAACCAGGCTGGGCAGTCTGACCTCTACCTCTCCTCCGAATACCTGGTGGACGACTACCTGGAGGTGGTGCGTGGTAGCAAGTTTGCTGAACTCACCTTCGACACCCTCCAACAGGACCCCGCCACCTATCAGAACATGACGGTAGTCTCCCAGCCGACCGCCACTGCCATTGCCCTCAGCAGTTCCGCTACGATCACCAGGGTGATCACCCCCGACAGTATCTACACCAACCTTGGTGCTACACGGGTACACCGCGTCATGTCCCTCACTGCCTACGCTGACGACCCAATGAAGGCAATAGCCATCGTCCAGGCTGCTGCCCATGCCCTCGTCACCCACCCTTCGGACTTCATCCAAACCAAAGATCAGGTGGAGTTTAGCATCCTTGACTTGCCTCGCGTGCGTGACGGCAAGATCGTCAGCGAATTGAAGTCGGATCGTGGCAAGAAGCTGACAAATGCCGTCTTGACCATCATCCTCGGCCTGCTGGCTGGGATCGTCCTTGCCTTCCTGCTCGACTACCTGGATGATCGCATCCGCGACAGTCGTGATGCCCAACGGCAACTCGGCCTCCCAGTTATTAGCGTGCCGATGAAGGGGAAGCTACCGTGAGGGGAACCGCTTGATGCCGCAATTCCAACTGCGCGACTACATCTCCGCCCTGCGTAGGTACTGGTGGGTTGTATTGCTAACCACGGCCATTGCCGCCGCCGCCGCTTACGGCTTCGGCTTGCTGCAAACCCCTACCTACCAGGCGAAGGTGCGGCTTGGCTTCTCGGCCAGCCAGCCCAGCGGTGAGCTGGAGAACGTAATCCGTGCCAACCTGCAACTCTACAAGAATCAGCTACTCAGCCCCGATTTCTTGCAGCGTGTCCTCAAGGATGCCAGTCTCGACCGCTCGACCGATGCCCTACTGGGCAACCTGCAAGCGCAGGCGGTGCCAGACGACAAGATCATCACCGTCAGCGTAGACGACGTGAGCAACAAGGATGCCCAGTTCATCGCCAACGCCATAGGTGACGAGTTTGTAGAGCAAATTAACGCCGCAGAGAGCGGTGGCGGAGCGCGTATTGTTGCCAGCAAGCTAGAGAAGCCGGGCCTGCCCAGCCAGCCCTACAAGCCGCGCAAGCTGGTCAACACCGCAGCCGGGGCTGCCCTCGGTCTGGTGCTGGGCCTCTTGCTAGCGATTGGTCTGGCTTTGCTCGACGATACGCTCAAGAGCAGCGACGACGTAGAGCGTCAACTCGGCCTGAACACCATCGGCGCGATCCCCAAGTTGTAGAAAGGAAATCAGTGGCAAGCAACCAACCCAACCTGAGCAACCTGCTCGTCGCCCACAGCCAACCCCAGTCGGCGGCTGCCGAGGCCTATCGCACCCTTCGCCTCAATATTCAGTTCGCCAGCCCTGATCGCCCGCTCCATACCTTGCTGGCGACCTCGACTAGCCCGGATGAGGGCAAGAGTACAACGCTGGCTAACCTGGCGATCACCCTCGCCCAGGCGGGTCACCGTACCATCCTGGTTGATGCTGACCTGCGCCGCCCCAGCCTGCACAAGCTGTTTGGCCTCGGCAATGAGAGCGGCTTGACTAGCCTGGTGCTGGCGACCACCAGCGACGCGAACAGCGCAGTGCAACGCACCATGCAGGACAACCTCGCGCTGCTGACCAGCGGCCCCTTGCCACCCAACCCTAGCGAACTGCTTAGTTCCAACCGCATGGGCGAGATCATTGCGATGCTGGCGGCCAGCGCAGAGTACGTGCTGTTCGACACCCCCCCGATCCTGGCGGTCAGTGATGCTGCCGTGCTAGCCCCTAGGGTAGACGGCTGCCTGCTGGTGATCAACGCAGGCCAGACCCGCCGCGACCCCGCCCGCCGCGCAAAGGCGACCCTGGAGAAGGTCGGAGCTAATATCGTCGGGGTGGTGCTGAACAACGCGAAGGAAGAAGGCTACGCCTACTACGGTGAGGAGAAGGGCCGCTAGTCCCGTCCTCCTTCAGGCCCTAGCCCGCCTCGCCCACAGGTAGGCTGTTTCTTGCTGTTCACCTACCGTCCTCTTGCGCTTTGCTACTAATAGCATTAGAATGTAATTGTAGTTGGCGGGTGCGCCCTTGCGCCCTCCCTCTCAAATATAGTGGAGGTAGTATTTCTATGCAGAAGCGCATCCAATTGGCCGTTGTTGCCTTGCTCAACCTTGCAGTGGTCTTTAGCCTGGTAGTTGGTTCCAGCAGCAGTGGGCAGGCTGCTCCCCTCGCTGCCCTCCCGGTCGTCTTCGACCTTGCCCCCGGCCAGGGCCAGACAGTAGCCGCTGGTGGCGACGGCAAGGTACGCGTAGGCGCAACCTTCCGCGCTGACGTTGCGATCACTGCCTACCAGGTGTTGATTGACAACTCAGCCTACTCGTTCCCGCCGCCAGTCTTCCAGGACGGGAACCGCACCCTCCTGCTCTACTCTTTCATCATCCTCACCAATGGCACACACAATATCTATGTCAGCGCGACCGATGCCAATGGGCAGGCGGGTGGCTTCGCCTGGAACTTCACCGTAACTGGCTCTGGCGGCACAAACCCTACCTCCACTCCGGTGCCAGTCAACCCTACCGCTACCCCGCTCCCAGCTGGCAAGCTGCCCGCTATTGAGAACCTGCAACCTGGTAACGGCCTCAGCGTTAGCAGCCCTGTAGTACGCATTGGCTTTACCATCCGCAGCACTGCTACGATCATCGGGCGTAATATCGTGCTGGACAACAGCTACATCCAGTACACCCGCGAAGGCAGCGGCCTGCGTGAGACGATCTACGTCAACGTGCAGGGCCTCAGCAATGGCCCCCACACTGTCACCGCCTCGGCCAGCGACACTGCGGGCCGCTACAATACCGCCACCTGGACCTTCTACTACGGCGTGACCGCCCCCACTCCCACCCCTGGTGGCGGCAGCGGTTGTACTGGCAGCTATCTGTTCCCCCAGACTGGCAAGTGCGTCAGCCCAGCCTTCTACCGCTATTGGCAGGCTAACGGCGACCTTGCGGCTTTCGGCTTCCCCCTCAGCAACGAGATACAGGAGCGCAGCGACAGCGATGGGCGTACCTACGCCGTGCAATACTTCGAGCGCGCCCGCTTCGAGTATCATCCAGAGAACGCCGCCCCTTTTAACGTGTTGCTAGGCCTGATTGGGGTCAACTTCCACCCGCGAGACCCGGCAGTAGCCGCCCTGCCTGGGCGTAGCTACTTCCCACAGACGGGCCACAACGTCAGCACCGACTTCTACCAGTATTGGCAGCAGCACGGCAGCCTCAGCACCCTCGGCTTTCCAATCAGCGAGGAGTTTGTCGAGATCATTGAGGGCCGACCCTATACCGTGCAATACTTCGAGCGCGCCCGCTTTGAGCGGCACCCAGAGAACGCCGTCCCTTACAACGTGCTGCTAGGCCAACTTGGTCGCACCCTCTACCAACAGAAGTACCCTGACGGTCGCACTAGCTTCACCACCCGTGCCGTTCCTCTCGCCCCATGAGCAGTGGTTGGCAGCGGCTACAGCCCAATCTACTTCTCTGGTACGATCCCATCTCGGCAGCACTCTGTGTAGAAGCATGAGAACCAACGAAGGGCAGCGCGACTGGCAGGTACTGTTGATTGGCGGCGCAAGTGGGGTGGGCAAGACCGGTCTCAGCTACCGCCTTGACCACCACTTCGCTGTCGGTATCACCGAGGTGGATGACTTCCAGTGCATCTTGGAGCAGATGACCACACCCGCGCAACAACCTCTCCTCCACTACTGGCGCACACACCCCGATGAGGTGAGTGGCTGGGCAGCGGCGCAACGGCACGCCCACTTCCTGAGCGTCTGCCGCACAATCTACAGCCCTGCAATGGCGGCAGTAATTGCCAATCGGCTGGCTGGCGGTTCACCTGTGATCTACGAGGGCGATTTTATCCCACCCGAACTGGCAGCGATGGCGCATTATGGCCCGGTCGCTGCCGCTGGACAGGTGCGCGCCGTCTTCCTCTACGAGGAGGATGAGGAGCAAGTCGCCAGCAACTTCTTGCAGCGTGAAGGTCGGCTCCAGCCAGATCGGGCGCACTCTAGCTGGCTGTTCGGCCAGTGGCTGCGTGCCGAGTGCCACCGCCTCAACCTACCTGCCCCGGCTGCCCGCCCCTGGCACAGCCTGTTCGAGCGCATTGCTGGCCCTCTAGCCGCAGCTAACCAATCCTTTCTACATAACACAGAGATATGGTAAAATAATGGTAGCAGAACGTAAAGACGTTTGCCGAGCCAAGATTAGTTTAGAAGGAACAAAATGGCAACTATCCTGACCGTGACCAACCTAAGCAAATCGTTTGTCGTCACCCAAATCTTCGAGAAGGTCAACTTCCAGGTATCTGAAGGAGAGCGGATCGCCCTGGTGGGGGTGAATGGTGCGGGCAAGTCTACCCTGCTCAAGATTATTGCTGGGGATGATGAGGCCGATGGCGGCACGATCATCAAGGCGCGTGGCCTGCGTGTTACTTATCTGCCGCAGGAAGTGACCTATGTGGGTGACAGCCAGCACACCATCCTTGAGGAAATACGGGCGGCCTTCGCTGATGTGGAGGAGATGCGCGCCAAGATGCAGCAGCTTGAGGCCGCGATGGCTGGCGACGGTGCAGGCGGCGCGATCTTTGATGCGCTGATGGAGGAGTACGGCGAACTGAGCCAGCAGTTTGAGCAGCAGGGTGGCTATGACTACGAGACGCGGATTGACCAGGTGTTGCTCGGTCTCGGCTTCAGCCACAACCAACTGGGCCAGCAGCTAGGCCGCTTGAGTGGGGGGCAGAAGACGCGGGTTGCCCTGGCAAAGGCTCTGCTGACCGACCCTGACCTGCTACTGCTCGACGAACCGACCAACCACCTCGACCTCGCGGCCCTCGAATGGCTAGAGGACTTCCTCGGCAAGTGGCAGGGAACGGTAATCCTGATCTCCCATGACCGTTACTTCCTTGACAAGGCGACTAACCGCACGCTGGAGATGACCTTCGGCACGATGGAAGATTATGCGGGTGGCTACTCGCGCTTCCTTGACCTCAAGGCCGAGCGTATGGAGCAGCGCATGAGCGAGTACACGGCCCAGCAGGACTATATCGCCCGCACCGAGGACTTCATCCGCCGCTACAAGAACAGCCAGAAGTATCGTCAGGCACGTGGGCGACAGAAGCAGCTAGACCGCATGGAGCGCAAACAAGCCCCGAAGGAAGCCGCCCAACTCAAGCTCAAGTTCACTACCGACCTTCGCAGCGGCCAGGCGGTGATGACCACCGATGGTCTCGCGGTCGGCTACCGCACGCGCAAGGATGGTGAGGCCCAAGAGCGAGTGTTGTTCACCGTCAAGGATACTGAGGTGCGGCGGCAGGATCGTATTGCCCTGGTCGGGCCGAACGGCAGTGGCAAGTCTACCCTGCTCAAGACTATCGTGGGCGAACTACTGCCCGTGCGTGGCAACCTTGAACTGGGCAGCAATGTGGTGGTCGCCTACTATGCCCAGGCGCATGAGGGACTGAACCACGCTGCCAGCATCATTGACGAAATCCGCAGCGTGCAGCCAATGACCGAGGAGGCAGCCCGTACCTTCCTGGGCCGCTTCATGTTCAGCGGTGACGATGTGTACCGTCCGGTTGGCAACCTTAGCGGTGGCGAACGTAGCCGAGTCGCGTTGGCGAAGCTGATGTTGCTGCGCGCCAACTTCCTGATCCTCGACGAGCCAACCAACCACCTCGATATCAACGCCCGCGAAGCCCTGGAGGAGATGCTCAACGACTACCAGGGGACTGTCCTGTTCGTCTCCCACGACCGCTTCTTCATTGACGCGATAGCGACCGTCACCTGGGCCGTGCGCCACCACAGGGTTGAGAGCTTTGTCGGCAACTACAGCGACTATCACGCTGAGATCGCCCGTCGCGAACGCGAGGGGATTGGCAATGCCCAGCGGCTGGGTAAGGCGGTTGCCACGCCTGCGCCGACCAGCGGCACTGCGGCTAGCAATGGCAGCCCGCCCGCCGCGAACGGCAATGGCAAGCGCAATCCTGGTTCGCCTGCGCCCACGCCGAGCAGTGGCAAGACCAATGGCAAGCGCGATGGTGGTGGGCGCAATGGACACCTGGGCGGCCTGGTCGTGGTCAGCCAGAAGGTGAGTAGCCGCGAAGTAGAGGCGATGGAGCGGCAGATTGCCCAGCTAGAGGATCGCCTCCGCAGCCTGACGGACGAACTGGGAGCCGCTACTGAGCAGCGCGATGTGACGATCATCAGCCGCCTGGGGAGCGATTATGAGACGGCAGAGCAGGAGCTTGAGCGCAAGTACAAGGAGTGGGAGCGGCTGGCAGCGCAGGTCTAGCCGCTGAGAGTGCAGCCGATTGCCCTCTCCTTCGTTGGAGGATTGTTGATGCTTGTGGGGCTGACTGGTAATATCGCGGTAGGCAAAAGCACTGTCTTGGCGATGCTCAAGGCGCACGGTGCCTTCGTCATTGACGCAGACCAGGCGGCGCACCGTGTGCTCGAGCCGGGTGGGAGCGCGTTCGGCCAGGTAGTAGCCCGCTTCCCCAGTGTGCTGCAAGCCGACGGCACAATCAGCCGCCCTGCTCTCGGCCAGATCGTCTTTGGCGACCCCACCGCGCTGGGGGAGTTGGAGGCAATCACCCACCCCGCAATCAGCAAGCTGATCTGGGACGAGGTGGCCTGGGCTAAAGCAGAGGGCTACGCAGTGATCGTGATTGATGCTGTCAAGCTGATTGAGGGGCGCACCAAGCTGGCGGACAGGGTGGACACGATCTGGGTCGTCACCTGCAACCCCACTACCCAGCGCGAACGGCTGATCCACCGCAACAACTACAGCCCCGCCGAAGCAGATGCTCGTCTCGCTGCCCAGCCGCCGCTTGCTGAGAAGCTAGCTCGTGCCGACCTGGTGATCGACAACAGTGGCACGGTGGCGGAGACGCAGGCGCAAGTGGCGGCTGGGTGGGTGAAGCTGATCAGCGGCCATCTCTAAAGTACCGTTGGCCCACGTGCTGCTACTGCCTGCTCCCTGGTGCAAGTGAGGTGAAGTAGTCGCGCACGTAGCTCTTGAGACCCTGGGGAATGTAGCTATTTTGCAGGTCGGTACCAGCCTGCTGCGCGTACTTGCCGAGTATGTCCTCGTAGGGAACCTGCGACTTGCCGCCTGCATTGCTGCTGCTGCCAGCCGCCGTGCCGCCCGTGCCACCACCAGCCACCGGCTTGCCCGTGCCGCTACCGTTGCCGCTGGTGCGGGCGGGGCCACCAACCGGCACCGCCAGGGGAGTACCCTGGTTGTTGAAGTTTGGCTCTGGGGCGTAGACCCCCTCGCGTTGACCGCCGTTCGTCCCCTTGCCGCCACCCGCCGCACTCTTACCCGGTTGCTTGCCTCCCGGCTGACCAGGCTGGCCCGGCTGGTTGCCCGCCTGTGGCTGGCCGCCCTGCCCATTCTGGCCTTGCTGACCGTTCTGCTGGCCGCTGTTCTCCTTGCTCTGCCCGGCTACTGGTGTGCCAGCGACCGGCGAACCATCGGCGGCCACAAAGGTAGAGTTGGGGTCGGGTGTGCCAGCAGTCGCCGTGCCGTTGCCGGGCAGAGCAGTGGGGGCAGCGGGCTGGCGCGCCTGCGGGGTCTGCTTGCCCGCTTCGGCTACCGACTGTGCGCCGCTTTGCAACTGGCCCAGTGCCTTCTGCAACTGCTGCTGGGTGGCAATGGAAGCTCCATTGTTGCGGATGCGCTCGTTGGCCTGGGCTAGCGCACTCTGGGCAGCAGCGAAATCGCCCTTCTTCAGCGCATCAGCGGCGGCCTTTAGCTGCTGCGAAAGCTCGGCATCCACATTGGCGGTCGCGTCGGCGGCCTGCTGCAATGCCTGGGCGACTGCGGCGCGTTGGGCTGCACTCTGCTGGCTAAGATTGCGGGCCAGCGAGTCTAGCCCCTGGGCCGCCTCCGGGTAGTTGCCCAATTGCAAGTCGGCCCCAATCTGCTGCAAATCCGAGGGGTCGGTGAACTTCGTCAACTCCTGGCCCAGGCGGTTGAGGGCTTCCTTCTGCACCATCGTAGCCGGGTCTTGCAGTTGTTTGAGGTTCTGCTCACTTTGGCCCAGGCGGGCGACTGCTTCCTCACGGCTCAACTTGCCCTGCTCCAGGTCGCGGCGCAGCTTCTCAAGCTCTTGCAAAGCCTGTTCGCGCACCGGGTCAACCTGGCTGCCAGCCTCGCGTATCTCCTTCTGCACCTTCTCGATGCGGTTGGCAACCTGCTGCTGGGCCTGGCTGACCGCCTGTTGCTGGCGAGCCGCTGCCTCAAAGGGGTTGGGGGCATAGAAGGCCACCAGCAGTAGGCCCGCGCATACGATAGTTACCGCTGCCAGCAGAGGGGAGCTACGCAGCGGGAACGTCTGCGGCAACTCAATCTGGTCGGCCACCCGCCCTGCATCCGCCAGTTGCAGAGCCAGCATCGCCCGCTCTAGCTCGTTGCCAGGTTTGCGCCCCTGCGTCTCGACAGCGGTGGAGAGCCGCTCGTCCAGGCCAGCAGCCAGGTCAGAGTGCAGGGCGATCTCGCGCTCGTTGCGTGGGCGCAGGAAGCTGACTGCCAGGCCGAGGGCCAAAGCCCCTGCTATGCACGCCCCTACCGCTGCCCAGGTCTCACCCTCACCCCAGCTACCGTTCAGGCGGGCGAAGAAGGCAACCAGTGCGCCTGCTAGCAGCCCAAAGCTGAGGGTAAGTGGCAGCCAGCGCACAGCCTCCTGCCAGCGAATGCGCCGCCTCAGCCGCCCCAGGCTGCGCTGCAAGCCCAGGTATACTTCTCGCGTCTCAATTACCATGTTGTCCTCCACCCTGCTCCGCAAGTTGTCCCTCTATTATACTGCTTACGGCAAGGAAAGGTTGCACTTTTGCGCCCAACCCAGCAAAGTTCCGCACCACGCAAGAGGGGACGAGTCGCCGAGACTCGCCCCCATCCCAGCTTTAGCGCGGCCCTTGTAGCCCCTTGCTACTTCTTCTTGCTTCGCAGGCTGAGGACAAGCAGGAGGGTCAGCACTGCCGACGAGCCGCCGACTACTGCGCGTAGGGTGGCGTTTGGTTCGCCAGGAACGACTACGCCATCGGGGGGGGTGTAGCTCTGCATCCGGAAGAACAGGCGCACGGTCTCGCGCATCGCCCGCGTGACAACCTTGATGCTGCCGCCGCTCTGTTCGCCAGCCGAGCGTGGGTAGTGGTTGACCCCCACTTCGGTTACGCTGCGTCCACGCTTCTGGGCCTTCGCCATAATCTCGGTGTTGATCAAGGCCCCTGGTGATTGCAGGTCTATATCTTTGAGGACTTCAGCGTGGAATATCTTGAAAGCGCAGTCAATATCGCGCACCTGGATGTTAAAGAGCAGCTTGACCGCGAGGTTGAAGATGGCAGCGTAAAGCAGACGGATGCGCGGGTCTTGCCGCTTAATGCGGTAGCCAGCCACAATATCGTAGTGTGGCACGTAGGAGGCCAGGCGGTGGATGTCATTAAGGTCGAACTGGCGATCCGAGTCGGTGAACATGATGTACTCACCCTCTGCCGCCGCGAAGCCGTCGATCAGGCTCTGGCCGTAGCCCTTGTTGATCTCGTGGGTGACGAGGCGCACGTGGTCGTTCTCCGCAACCAGTCGGGCGGCGATCTCGCCTGTGCGATCCTTGCTACCGTCGTTGACGACGATAACCTCATAGTCGCTGAAAGCGGTGGGCAGCACCATCGCCGCGTCGCGCACGACCTCAGCGATGTTCTCCTCCTCGTTGTGGGCGGGTAGCACCAGCGACAGCTTACCTTCGATCATGCTATGAACTCTCCTCCTTGAGCGCGCCGGGATACCACCGGCCTGTAACTTCGCATAGTATACCA
>Ga0123337_10005012_pt1 | contig 13210 bp, 12 predicted proteins | sample frozenSSSSmetaG_FD_89792 | JGI IMG/M metagenome (GOLD analysis project Ga0123337, IMG submission 89792) | Glacier valley bacterial and archeal communities from Borup Fiord, Nunavut, Canada, to study Microbial Dark Matter (Phase II) -... | ecosystem: Environmental > Aquatic > Freshwater > Ice >...
CCAGACCAGCGCCCCGGCCGCCAGCCCCAGCATCAGCGGTTTGCGCAGCGCCGCACGGCGCCAGCCCTGCCAGATCGCCACCAGCAAGGCCGCCGCCACGCCGGCCCACGGTGTGAAGCCGCCGTCACGGATATCGAACACAGACCACGGCGCCTGGCGGTAGGTGTCGAACCAAAGGGCGACGAAGGCGATGCGTCCCACCAGCAGCCCGGCGAGCAGCATGTCGGACAGGCTATGGCCTATGCCGCCGGTTTGCTGGCGACGCCCGACCAGGTGGCCGACCGCCGTCGCAGCCAGCAGCGCCAGCAGCAGCAGCAGCTGGCTGACGGGCACAGGGAAAGGTCCTAAATTAACGGTCAGCATGATTAAGCTCCTTGCCTTGCACGCTGCAAGCGGGCAAGAAATTCGTTGGCACTGAGTTCACCGATGACGCGCTCGGCCCGGCGCTCCTGGCCATCCGGGCCGATCAGCAGCAGGGTCGGTGGCCCGAGAATCTGGTGGGCGCTCATCAGCGCGCGGTCATCCGCATTATTGGCGGTGACGTCCGGGCGCAGCAGTTGCATGTCGGCCAGCGCTTGCTGCACGCGCGGGTCGGCAAACACCTCGTGCTCGATCACCTTGCATGACACGCACCAGTCGGCATAAAAATCAACCAGCGTCCACTGACCGCGCTGCCCGGCCTCGGCCACGCGTGCTGCAAGGGCTTGCTGCGTCTTGACCGGCTTGAAGCGGGCCATGACGTCGTTTGCCACTGCGGCCTGCGCGGGCGCGGCGCCGCCCGCCACAAACACCAGCGGCTGCAAGGGGCTGTGCGCGCCACCGGCCGCCCCCAGCACCATGGCGCCGCCCCACAGGCCGAGCAGCAGCGCGCCATAGTGCGACATCAGACGCCCGGCACCGGCATCGACCTTTTTGGCCAATGCCAGCAGGCTGAGCGCCATGGCCAGCGCCCACGCGCCCCACAGTCCGAGCGTGACGGCGGGCGGCAGCACCCGCGCCACGAACACAATGGCCGTGCCAAGCAGCACAAAACCGAACAGCACCTTGACCCGGTCCATCCAGCAGCCGGGGCGTGGCAGCAGCCGCGCGCCCAGCGTACCCACCAGCAGCAGCGGCACGCCCATGCCCAGCCCCATGAACAAGAGTGCCAGGCCGCCGGTCAGTACATCGCCGGTATTGCCGATATACAGCAGCGCGCCGGCCAGCGGCGCCGTCATGCAGGGGCCCACCAGCAGCGCCGACACGATGCCCATCGCTGCGGCCCCGGCCACCGTGCCGCCGCGCTGACCCTGGCTGGCACGGCTCAAGCGGTGGCGCAGCACCGCGGGCAACTGCAGCTCATACCAGCCGAACATGGCCAGCGCCAGCGCGACAAACACCAGGCCAAAGGCGCCCAGCACCCAGGGGTTTTGCAGCATCGCCTGCAGATTGGCCCCGGCCAGCGCGGCGCCTGCGCCCAGTACCGCGTAAGTCAGCGCCATGGGCAGCACAAAAGCCAGCGAAAGGACAAAACCACGCTTGGGGCCCGCCCCGCTGCCCGCGATCAGGCTGGAAAGAATGGGCACCATGGGCAGCACGCAGGGGGTAAAAGTCATCAGCAGCCCCAGACCAAAAAACACCAGCAGCATCCAGCCCGGGTTGGCGCGCGACAGGCGATCAGCCAGAGTTTGATCTTCCCCGAGTGCGCCGGGGGCGGCTGGCTTGACATCCACAGCCAGCGCACCCGCATCGGCCGGGGTCACCGCCACATCGGCCAGCTTGACCTGCAAGGTCTGCGGCGGATAGCACAGGCCTGCATCGGCGCAGCCCTGCCAAGTGAGCTTCAAGGCCTGGGCCTCGGGCGCTTTGACCAGCACCGTCAGGCTGTCGTGATAAACCTCGGTTTCGCCGAAGAACTCATCGGTCTTGAGCGTGCCGGCGGGCAGCGTCACCTGCGGCACACTGCCCGCCGGCACGCCGTCGATCTTGACCTGCTTGCGGTAGAGGTAGTAGCCCTCGCTGATTTTCCAGTTCAGCCGCAACAGGCCGTCGTCGGATTTGGTGACGGTCAGGCGAAACGCCTGATCCGCCGGCAAGAATTCCTGATGGCCTTCTTGCGCATGGGCCGGCAGCACCCACAACACGCTGAGCACCAACACTGACCAGAACCAACGCACCATGAACGACTCCAAAGCAAGATAAGCTCGTATGCTGACCTGGCCGGATTAAGGCAGCGTTAACAACGCAGCCAACGGGACAAATACGGGGGCGTACACGCTTCCCGGCATGGAGAATAGATGACGCGAGTCCTGCTGATTGAAGACGACGACCTGATTACCCACGGCATCCTGGCCGGCTTGCGGGCGCACGGCCTGACGGTTGACAGCGTGGCCACCGCCGCGCAGGCCGAGGCCACGCTGTCGGCGATTCATTGCGATGTGGTGATTCTCGACCTGGGGCTGCCCGATGAGGATGGCATGCGCCTGCTGCAGCGCCTGCGGGCGGGCGGCATGGCGCTGCCGGTGCTGATCCTGACCGCGCGCGACGCGGTCGAGGACCGCATTGCCGGGCTGCGTGCCGGTGCCGACGACTACCTGCTCAAGCCCTTTGACCTCAACGAGCTGGCCGCCAGGCTGCACGCCTTGCTGCGCCGCGCGGCCGGGCGCAGCGTCGAGGTGATAGTGCACGGCCCCTTGCGCCTGAATCCGGCCAGCGGGGAAGTTTTTCTGCACGAGCAGGCCGTGGTGTTGCCCCGGCGCGAACTGGCGCTGCTGGCGGCACTGCTGCATGCGCGCGGGCGTATCCTGAGCGCCGACCAGCTCAAGGACAGCCTTTACGATTTCAGCGAGGAAATTGAAAGCAATGCCCTCAATGTGCATATCCATCACCTGCGGCGCAAGCTGGGCGCCAACATCATAGAGACCGTGCGCGGCGTGGGCTACCGGTTTGGCCAGGTGAACGCATGAGCCTGCGGCTGCGTTTGCTGCTGATGATTGGCGTGTCGCTGAGCCTGCTGTGGGGCGGCGTGGCGCTGTGGCTGCTGCGTGACCTGGACCATGAAATGCGGCGCACGCTGGACCAGCGCCTGGTCATGTCGGCCCGAATGGTGGCCGGACTGATGTCGCAAAACCCTGCGGCGTGGGACGGCAGCACCGGAAAAGCCGGCCTGTCCACGCTGACCTTGCCCGCAGCAGAAAAAGGACTGACCTGCCAGGTCAGCTCCCTGCACGGCGAGGTGCTGGCCAGCACCCCGGGCACCACGTCCCGGGCCATTGCGCCGGCAGCGCCCGGTTTTGCCGACCCTGAGATCAACGGCGAACGCTGGCGCAGCTACACCGTTGAAGCGAACGGCTTGCGCGTCACCACCGCCGACCGCATGGCAGAGCGCAACCTGCTGCAGCGCGACGTGCTGGTGGCCGCCGCCCTGCCCTTTGTCGTGGCCCTGATCGGCAGCCTGATGGTGCTCTGGCTTGGCGTGAAAAGCGGCTTGCTGCCGCTTGAACGGCTGAGGCAGGCGCTGGCCAGCCGGGCGCCCGACACGCTGACGCCGATTCCCGAGACCCCGATGTCGCGCGACTTGCTGCCGCTGGTCCACAGCCTGAACCAGCTGCTGGCGCGAACCAGCACGACCCTGCGCCGCGAGCGCCGCTTTACCAGCGACGCAGCGCACGAATTGCGCACACCGCTGACCGCCATCAAGATCCACCTGCAGGTCGCGCGCATCACGGAGGGCCCAGAGGCCCAGGCGTCGCTGGACTACGCCGAAGAAGCGGCGGCCCGGCTTCAGCACACGCTGACGCAGCTGCTGACGCTGTCGCAAGTGGAAGGGCCATTTTCATGGAATGACGGGCGCATCGCCCAGGCCGACGACGTGGCCCACCTGGCGATGCGCGATGCGGCGCCCGATGCGCCCGGCCGTATTGTGCGGGAGGGCGACAGCAGCCCGGCCGAGCTGGCGCTGCCCCAGGCCCTGGCCGTCACCGCGCTGCGCAACCTGCTTGACAACGCCCTGCGCCACTCCCCGGCCGCGCACAGCGTCAGCCTGGAACTGCAGACCTCCCGGGACAGCGTGTGTTTTCGCGTCTGCGACCGCGGGCCCGGGCTGAGCAGCGAGGAACTGGCGCTGGTGACGCAGCGCTTCTGGCGGCGCGGCTCCGGCCGGGGCAGCGGCCTGGGGCTGTCGATCGTGGCCGCCATCACCGAGCGCTTCGGCGGAACGCTTGAACTGGCGCCGCGCCCGGGCGGCGGGCTGGCGGCAACCTTGACGCTGCCCAGAATGAAGCGGGCCGGCTGAATCCGGCCACGCGGCTTCAAGGCCGATCAAGCCCTGGGCAGCGTCACCCCGACCTGGCCCTGGTACTTGCCGCCGCGGTCCTTGTAGCTGACTTCGCAGACATCGTCCTTGTCGCTCTCGAAAAACAGCACCTGCGCGCAGCCTTCGCCGGCGTAGATCTTGGCCGGCAGCGGCGTGGTGTTGGAAAACTCCAGCGTCACATAGCCTTCCCATTCAGGCTCGAATGGCGTGACGTTGACGATGATGCCGCAGCGCGCATAGGTGCTTTTGCCCAGGCAGATGGTCAGCACGTTGCGCGGAATGCGAAAGTATTCCATGGTGCGGGCCAGGGCAAAGCTGTTGGGCGGGATGATGCAGCTGTCGCCGTGGAAATCGACAAAGCTCTTTTCGTCGAAGTTTTTCGGGTCCACCACGGTGCTGTGGATGTTGGTGAAGACCTTGAACTCGGGCGCGCAGCGGATGTCGTAGCCGTAGCTGCTGGTGCCGTAGCTGATGATCTTTTTGCCGTCCTGCTCGCGGATCTGGCCGGGCTCGAAGGGCTCGATCATGCCGGTCGTTTCGGCCATGTGGCGTATCCATTTGTCGCTTTTGATGCTCATGTGGGGGGCTCCTTGGGTTGCCTGTGATTGTAGGCAGGCCGACCGGGGCCGAATCCGCCTGAGGCTACTATTAAATCAATAGCTACTCACGCCCGTTCTTGTTGCGGCAGAGGCCGATTTGGTTGAAATTTCGTAGTTACTAACGCGGACGATTTGATTGCTGCGTTTTCTGGTTTCTGGTTTCTGGTTTCTGGTTTCTGATTTGGGGCTTTGGGGCTTTGGGGCTTTGGGGCTTTGGGTGGGTTCTTCTTTGGTTTGAGGGGTGAGCGCCTGCCCGGCGGGGGGTGACTTTCTTTTTTGCCAGAAAAGAAAGTTACCCCCCGCCGGGCAGGCGCTCCGAACCAAAAATCCCAAAAACCGCAAGCAAAAGAAACCGCAACCCTGCACATCGCCAGGCAAGACCAACACCCGGGACCGACAAAGCCGTTGACCTGCAGCAAGGTAAGTAGTTACGATTTTTTCAGCTGCCAGCCTGCGAAATCACGGTTTGCGCGATCAGCCGGTCGTCGCCGAGCACGATCAGCGCAAACAGCAGCTCGTCCAGGCTGGCGGCCTGCGCGGTCTTGCGGGCCAGCAGCGGCGTCGCCTCGGGGTTCAGCACCACAAAGTCGGCCTCGCAGCCGGGCAGCAGGTTGCCGACCACGCCCGCCAGCCCCAGCGCCTGCGCCGCACCGCCGGTGTGCTGCCACCACAGCTGCTGCGGGCTCAGGGACACGCCGGTCTTGGTCTGCCCTTCGCGGCCCACGTAATACGCGGCCAGCATGGTGTGAAACGGGCTGAACGAGGTGCCGCCGCCGACGTCGCTGGCCAGGCCGTAGGCAAAACCGGCACGGTCTGCGGCTACATAGTCAAAAAAACCGCTGCCCAGGAACAGGTTGCTGGTCGGGCTGATGGCGGCCGCCGCACCGGTGGCACGCATCAGCGCGCGGTCTTCGTCGTCCAGGTGAATGCAGTGGGCGTAGACGGCGCGCGGGCGCAGCAGGCCGAACTGCTCGTAGACGCTCAAATAACTGCGCGCCTTCGGGTAGAGCGCGCGCACCCAGGCGATTTCGTCCCTGTTTTCGGCCACATGCGACTGGACCCACACGTCGGGGTATTTGGCCGCCAGTTCGCCCGCGCCGCGCAGCTGGGCCGCGCTGCAGCTGGGCACAAAGCGCGGCGTGATGGCATAGCCGAGCCGGTCCACGCCGTGCCAGCGTGCAATCAGGGCCTCGGTGTCGAGCAGGCTTTGCTCCGTTTCATCGCGCACGCCGTCGGGCGCATGCTGGTCCATCAGCACCTTGCCGGTGATCAGGCGCAGCTGATTTTTCTGCGCCTCTGCAAACAGCGCGTGGACCGATACGGGGTGCGAGCTGGCGAACGTCAGCGCCGTGGTGACGCCGTTGCGCAGCAGTTCTGCTATGAAAAACGCAGCTACCTCTGCACTGTAGCCGGGCGCCGAGAAGCGTTTTTCATGCGGAAAGGTGTAGTTCTCCAGCCACGGCAGCAAGCCCTCGGCGGGCGAGCCGATCACGTCAAGCTGCGGGTAATGGAGGTGCATGTCAACAAAGCCCGGCGCAATGATGCGGCCCGGAAAATGTTCTACCGGCACGTCGGCAAAGCGCGGCGCCAGACCCGCATAACTGCCGACCGCCTGCACCACCTGCCGGCCGTGGGCGTTGGGGCCGACCACCAGCAGGCCGTCGGATTCAAAAACCGCTTGCGCGGGGTCGGGAAAATAAAGAACGGAGGCGCGATAGGCTTTCATGGCCGGAAGGTTACCGCAGGCCAGGCGCGCCGCCATAAGCCCAGCCGAATAAGGCCTATCGGTGCGCTCAGCGGCTGAGCCGGCAGGCGTCGCCAATCGAGACGCGCCAGACCCGCACCGACGACAGCGCTGGCAGGCGCGGCTGCAGCTTGCGAAAGATGAACTGGCACAGGTTTTCAAGCGTGGGCGGGCCCAGGCCTTCCACCTCGTCCAGCAGATGGTGGTCGAGCAGTTCGCGCAGCAGCGCGACCTCGCGCCGCACCAGGCCCAGGTCCATCACCATGCCGGTTTTCGGGTCGGGCTGGCCGGTCAGAAAGACCTCGGCGTTGTAGGTGTGGCCGTGGATGCGCCGGCTGCTTTCGGTTTCAATCGCGCGGTCCAGCGTGTGGGCGGCGTCAAAAAAGAAGGTCTGGCTGATTTCGCAGGTGGCTGGAATGCTGTTCATCGGATGCCCGTGATCTTGTGGGTTTGCAGGCTGAGCCGCCAGGCCGGCCGCGCCAGGCACAGCGCGATGCAGGCCTGGGTATTGCGCAGCCGCTCGGGGTTGTCCATGGGCTGCAGGTAGCGGTGCGTGAAGCGGGCGGCTTCCAGTTCGGCCAGCTCGAACGCGGACTGCGGCCACACCACCTTGAGCTCGTGGCCCTCGCGCTGCACCCAGGGCGCGCCGGCCTTGGGGCTCACGCAGATCCAGTCGATGCCCTCGGGCGCGGCGATGGTGCCATTGGTTTCGACCGCGATCCTGAAGCCGCGCGCGTGCAGCGCCGCGATCAGCGCGCGGTCGACCTGCAGCAGCGGCTCGCCGCCGGTCAGCACGACCAGGCGGTGGTCGCGGTCGCCGGCAGGCCACAGCGCTTCAATCTGCTGCGCCAGCGCATCGGCATCGGTGAACTTGCCGCCCAGCGTGCCGTCGGTGCCAACAAAGTCGGTGTCGCAAAAGCGGCAAACAGCAGTGGCGCGGTCCTGCTCGCGGCCTGACCACAAATTGCAGCCGGCAAAGCGGCAAAACACCGCCGGGTGGCCGGCATTGGCGCCCTCGCCCTGCAGCGTGTAGAAAATTTCCTTGACCTGGTAGCTCATGGTGTTCCTGCTGCGTAGGGTTTCAGCGTCAAAATTCGCGCATCGCTGCGCGTCACCGGCACGGCGACTGGCGACTGGGCAAAAGCGGAGAAAGAAAAACAGGCAACCACGCGTGTCGAAATGACAGCGGTCACGAGGTTTTTGTACATGGTGGTCCTCTACATGGCCCCGGAATCAACAACAAAAATCACCCGAGCGCCGAGGCGGCACGCGGGCAGGCGGCTATTTTAGCGGCTTGCCACCGGATAGGCCCTGACCATCCACGCATACACCGCCGCACCGAGCAGCAGCATGCTGGCGGCAATCTGCAGCGACAGCGTGAAACCCTCGGCCTGGCTGCCGGTGTGCCGGAGCAGCGCGGCCACCAGCAGCGGGCCCAGGATCTGCCCCACGCCGTAGGTGGCGGTGAGCAGGCCCATGAAGCTGGCGGCGGTGTGCGGGCGCAGGCGGCGCACTTCCTGCATCGCAAAAAAGGTCAGCGCCGTGAACGGCAGGCCCAGCAGCAGGCTGCCGACGACAAACCCTGCCAGGCTGGGACTCCAGAGGCTGGCCGCAATGCCGAGCGCCTGCAGCCCATAGCAAGCCGCCAGCAACAGCCGAAAATCACGGCCCGGCCGCAGCCGCGTCGCCAGCAGCGCGCCGACCATCACGCCCAGCCCGAAAATGGGCCAGAACAGGTCCAGCCAGGCCGAACCGGGCAGCGCGGCGCGGGCAATCACCGGCAGAAAGGTGGCGGTGATGATGTAGCCAAAACCGGCCAGGCCGTAGGCCAGCGTCAGCAGCGCCATCTCTGCGTGACCGTGCGGCGCAGGCGCGGCGCTGGCGTCGCCAACAGGCGGCGTGCCCAGCGCGGCCAGCCGCTCATTGCCGCCGCGCAGGGTGCGCCAGACGGCGGCCGTCAGCACAAACGCCAGCACCCCGAAAATCAGCCAGCCGGTGGCGGCCGTCCAGCGCCACGCCACCATGCCGCTGGCAAACAGGCCGCTGACCACTATGCCGGCGCCGGGGCCGGCAAAAATCACGCCGCCCATCGCCGGCACGCCCAGCCGGGCCAATTGCGACAGACACCAGCCCGAGGTAAAGATGAACACCACGGCGCTGGTCACGCCGGCGGCAAAGCGCAGCGCGGGCCAGGCGGCCGGCCACTGCCAGGCCATGGCCAGCGTCAGCACGCCGGTGGCGACCAGCCCGGTGCGCACCAGCGACGAATAGGCCAGCAAGGGCAGCCCGCGAAACCGCGCCCACAGCCACGGCTGCAGCGTGCAGAAAATCGCGCCCAGCATGTAGCCCAGGTAGTTGGCGCTGGCCAGCCAGCTGGCGGCGGGCAGATCGACCACGCCGTCGTTCAGCATCATGGGCAGCAGCGGCGTGAAGGCGAAGCGGCCCAGCCCCATCGCCACGGCCAGCGCCACCAGACCGGCCAGCGCAATCGGCCAGGGGCTGGCCGGGGCAGGCATTCGTTCTGCGGCAATCATCGGCGGCTCACGCGAAGGTCTCGAACGCTTCGTTCAGCCGGTCGAGGTGGCGCTGCCTGGCCGGTGCGTCGATGAAACTGGCCTCAAAGCTGTTGCGCGCCAGCGCGTAGGCGTGCCGGGCCTCGAGGTTCAGGGCGGCAAAAGTCTGCGTGAAGTTCTCGTTCATGTAGCCGCCAAAGTAGGCCGGGTCGTCGGAATTCACCGTGGCCACCAGCCCGGCGTCCAGCAACTGACGCAGGTTGTGACTGGCCAGGTCGGGGAACACGCAGAGCTTGAGGTTGGACAGCGGGCACACCGTGAGCGCGATGCGGTCTTGCGCGAGGCGCTGCATCAGCGCCGCGTCCTTGGTGGCCTGCACGCCGTGGTCGATGCGCTCGACCTTGAGCAGGTCCAGCGCGGTCCAGACATAGGCGGGCGGGCCTTCCTCGCCGGCATGCGCGACCAGGTGAAAGCCCAGTTCGCGGCAGCGTGCAAACACGCGGGCGAACTTTTCGGGCGGGTTGCCGACTTCGCCGGAATCGAGCCCGATGCCGATGAACTTGTCCTGAAACGGCAGCGCTTGCTCCAGCGTGGCAAACGCCTCGTCCTCGCTCAGATGCCGCAAAAAGCACAGGATCAGCGAGGCGCTGACGTCCAGCTCGGCCTGGGCATCGACGCAGGCGCGGTGCAGGCCGTTGATGACGGTTTCCATGCTGACGCCGCGCGCCGTGTGGGTTTGCGGGTCGAAGAACAGCTCGGCATGCACCACGTTGTCCTGCGCCGCCTTCAGCAGGTAGGCGCGCGCCATGTCGTAGAAGTCCTGCTCTTTGAGCAGCACGCTGGCGCCGGCGTAGTAGATGTCGAGAAAGCTCTGCAGGTTGCTGAAGGCGTAGGCGCTGCGCAGCGCCTCGACGCTGGCATAGGGCAAGGCCAGGCCGTTGCGCTGCGCCAGCGCAAAAATCAGCTCGGGCTCGAGCGAGCCCTCGATGTGAATGTGCAGCTCGGCCTTGGGCATGCGCCGCAGCAGCGCGGGCAGGCGGTCGGCAGCGACCGGTTTCACGGCATATTCGGGCAAATTCATGTCAACTCCAAAAGCAAAAAAGCTGCCCGAAGGCAGCTGTCAGGTCAATCCTGTGCGAACGAGCCTGGTGATCAGTTTCCGGGCACCTTGCCTTCGACGCCCTTGACATAGGTCTTCAGGCCGCCCAGGAACTTGTCGTCGGCCACCACATCGTTAGCCACCAGCTCCTTGCCGGTGTTGTCCATGATCGGGCCTTTCCAGATGGAAAAGCTGCCGTCCTTCAGGCCGGCCTTGACTTCGTCGATGCGCTTCTTGGTGTCCTCAGGCACGTCGGCGGCAATCGACACGAGGTCGATCGCGCCTTCCTTGACACCCCACCAGGCGCTGGCGTTGCCGGTCCACTTGCCTTCCAGCGCTTCGCCGACGGCCTTGACGTAGTAAGGACCCCAGTTGATGATGGCCGAACCCAGGTGGGCTTTCGGGCCGTACGCGGTCATGTCGGAGTCCCAGCCAAAGGCGCGCTTGCCCATTTTCTCGGCGGTCTGCAGCACGGCCGACGAGTCGGTGTTCTGGAACAGCACGTCGGCGCCGCCGTTGATCAGCGCGGTGGCGGCTTCGGTTTCCTTGGGCGGGTTGAACCACTCGTTGACCCAGACCACCTTGGTGGTGATTTTCGGGTTGACCGACTGCGCGCCCAGCGTAAAGCTGTTGATGTTGCGCACGACTTCCGGGATCGGCACCGAGCCGACCACGCCCAGCGTGCCGGTCTTGCTCATCTTGCCGGCGATCACGCCGGCCATGTAGGCGCCTTCGTAGGTGCGGCTGTCATAGGTGCGCAGGTTGTCGGCGGTCTTGTAGCCGGTGGCGTGCTCGAACTTGACGTCCTTGATGTCGGCGGCGACCTTGAGCATGGGCTCCATGTAGCCAAAGGTAGTGCCAAAAATCAGCTTGTTGCCCTGCTGGGCCATGTCGCGGATCACGCGCTCGGCGTCGGCCGACTCGGGCACTTTTTCAACAAAGCTGGTGACCACCTTGTCGCCATAGGCGGCTTCAACCGCCTTGCGGCCATTGTCATGGGCGTAGGTCCAGCCGCCGTCGCCGACCGGGCCTACGTAGGCAAAAGCGATCTTCAGGGGCTCGGCCTTGGCGGGCGCAGGCGCCTCCACCACCGGGGCGGGCGCGGGTGCGGGCACCTCCGTTTTGCTGCAGCCCATCAGGGCAGCCGTGGCCACCGCCGACAAGGCCGCCAGCTTGAGCAGGGAACGTTTTTGCAGGTCAGTCATCTCGTCTCGCTTTCGTTGAAAGGGCAAAAAAAAATACGATTATGCGGCCTGATGCTCAGGCCTCCGGGTAGAACGGCTTGCCTATCGAGCTGGGCATGTTCAGGCGTATCCACAGCGGGTTGCGCGAGATCAGCACCAGCACCACGATGGTGGCCAGGTAGGGCAGCATGCTCAGCAACTGGGTGGGCACGTCCACGCCCAGCCCCTGCAGGTGAAACTGCAGCATGGTCACGCCGCCAAACAGGTAGGCCCCAAGCAAGACCCGGGCCGGGCGCCAGGTGGCGAAGGTGGTGAGCGCCAGCGCGATCCAGCCTTTGCCGGCGATCATGCCTTCGACCCACAGCGGCGTGTAGACCACTGACACATAGGCGCCAGCCAGCCCGCACAGCGCCCCGCCCGCCACCACGGCGGCCAGGCGGATGCGGCGCACCGGGTAACCCAGCGCGTGCGCCGATTCGGGGCTTTCGCCGACCGAGCGCAGCACCAGGCCGGCGCGCGTGCGGTACAAAAACCAGATCAGCCCGCCGGTCAGCGCCATCGCGATGTAGACCATGGGGTGCTGGCGAAACAGCGCCGGACCAAAAAATGGCAGATCGGCCAGGTAGGGAATCACCAGCTGCGACTGCTCGGGCAGCTTTTCCTGCACGTAGCCGATGCCGGCAAACGCCGAAAAGCCCGCGCCAAAGATGCTCAGCGCCAGCCCGGTGGCGTACTGGTTGGTGTTGAGCCAGATCACCAGCACGCCGAACAGGGCCGCCAAAAACGCCCCGGCCGCCATGCCGGCGGCAAAGCCCAGCCAGCTGTTGCCGGTGTGCACCACCGTGGCAAAGCCGGCGATGGCGGCGCACAGCATCATGCCTTCGGCGCCCAGGTTGACGATGCCGGCTTTTTCGTTGATCAGCAGGCCCAGCGCGGCAATCGCCAGCACGGTGCCGGCGCTCAGGGTGGAAGCGATCAGCAGTGCGGTGGAATCCATCAGCGCGCTCCTTGGGTGCGCGGGAAGAAGGCGCTGGTGAATTTGAACCGGTAGGCGATCAGCGTGTCGCAGGCCAGCAGGTTGAACAGCAGCAGGCCCTGGAACACCCCCGTCAGCGACTTGGGCAGGCCCAGGCGCGACTGCGCCAGCTCGCCGCCGATGTAGAACATGCTCATCAGCAGCGCTGAAAACACGATGCCGACCGGATGCAGGCGGCCGACAAAGGCCACGATGATGGCGGCAAAGCCGTAGCCGGCCGGCACGTAGGGCGTGAGCTGGCCAATCGGACCGGCCACTTCCAGCGCGCCGGCCAGGCCAGCCGCCCCGCCCGACACCAAGAGCGCCACCCACAGCGCCCGGCGCGACGAAAAGCCGGCATAGCGCGCCGCCGCCGGCGCCAGGCCGCTGACCTCCTGCGCAAAACCGGCGTAGGTACGAAACAGGTAAAGCCACATGGCGAGCACGCCGACCAGGCCCAGCAGGATGCCGATGGTGACGCGCGAGCCCGCCATCAGTCGCGGGATCTGCGTCACCGCGTCAAAGGTCTTGCTTTGCGGAAAGTTGTAGCCGGCCGGGTCCTTCCAGGGGCCAAACACCAGGAAGTTCAGCACCATGCCGGCCACGTAGACCAGCATCAGGCTGACCAGGATTTCATTGGCGTTGAAACGGTCGCGCAAAAAGGCCACGATGGCGGCCCAGGCCATGCCGCCCATCACGCCGGCCAGCAGCACCGCCGGAATGATCCAGGGTCCGGTGGTCTTGTCGGCCAGCAGCGCCACG